>Ga0181516_10000139_pt1 | contig 75487 bp, 64 predicted proteins | sample PEATcosm2014_Bin_25_FD_121104 | JGI IMG/M metagenome (GOLD analysis project Ga0181516, IMG submission 121104) | Peatland microbial communities from MTU Mesocosm Facility, Houghton, MI, USA - PEATcosm2014_Bin01_10_metaG | ecosystem: Environmental > Terrestrial > Soil > Wetlands > Peat | place...
AATGAAAACGGGTGGCCCGCCTCTACGGGCTCAGCGGTGGAAACGGGTTGCACCGGTCTTCTCCGTGGCGTGATTGCCCCCGACCTACGGCCTGCACAAGTTTGAGCAGGTTCAGGAGAGCGGGGCCTGCAGGTGACGGTGAATGTCCCCAATGCCCAGGTCTATGTGGATGGAGAAATGAAGGGGACCGCATCACCGACATCGGCCTTGAACGTGAGGGATCTTCCTGTAGGAGACGTGCAGATCCGGGTGGAATCGGCAGGCTGCAGCCCAGTTCAGCAGGGCGCCAGCATCGAGCCTGGCCGCTGGACCCAGGCCAAACTGGTGCTGCACAAGCAGAGCGTGAGTCCGGAGGGTTCGGAGTTCGTTCTGATCCCCGCCGGCAGCTTTCAAATGGAAAGAGGCGCCCAGGGTCCCGATCAGTACATCTCCTCCCCCCGCCCGGTGCATGAGGTGACGATCGGCCGTCCCTTCTGGATGGGGAAGACGCCCGTGACGGTGAGGCAATTCAGGGCTTTTGTGGATGCCACCGGCTACCGGACCGAAGCGGAAAAGGGCGACGGGTCCAACGTGTGGACGGACAGGTGGGAGCAGAAGGCAGACGCGAATTGGCGGAATCCCCATTTCGACCAGGAGGACGGGTGCCCCGTGGTGTGCGTGAGTTGGAACGACGCCCAGGCCTATACCCAGTGGCTGAACGGCAAGAATCCCGGGCTGACCTACCGCCTGCCCACGGAGGCCGAATGGGATTATGCCTGCCGGGCCGGGACGACCGGCGAGAGATACGGCGACCTGGATGCAATTGCCTGGTATGAATCCAACAGCGGGGGGCGCACCCATCCGGTCGGTCAGAAACAGCCCAATGCTTTCGGCCTCTACGACATGTTGGGCAACGTCTTTCAGTGGTGCCGGGACTGGGAGGGAGAAAGTTACCACTCCAGCCGTCCTGCTACGGACCCCCAGGGAGAATTAAATGGGTCATGCAGGGTCGTTCGCGGCGGTCCATGGTATCTATAAGCCGCCTTCGTTCGGTCGACCTATCGTATTGGCCTCACACCAGACTACCGCGGCCAGGGCCTGGGTTTCCGGGTGGTGGCGATTGCGCGGACTCCATGACCCATTGCACTTGTATCCCTCAGACTCTCCTCGCCGCGTTACCCACGGCGAGGTTCCGCCGGGAAATGGGCCGATCCCATCCAGCAGTGAAGTTGTCATGAACCGGACGTCGAGTCTTCTTGTCTTGTCGGCATGGCTGTTCTGCAGCAACCCCGTCCTGCCGGCCCACACCCGGACAGCCGGCTCCGTTTCGCCTGCAAAGCCGTCCACCCGGGCCCCCCGGCCCCAGCAGGACAATCCTCCCGACCTCTCCCAGGAGAAGCGGATCGCCCTGGTGATCGGCAACGGCGCCTACAGGGACGCGCCGTTGCGCAATCCAGTCAACGATGCCCGCTCCATGGGCCAGGCGCTGGGGAACTGCGGTTTCCATGTGATCGCCCTGGAGAACGCGTCCCTCCAGAAGATGCGGGAAGGCCTGCGGGAGTTCGGCGGCCGCATCGCCCAGGGCGGCGTGGGCCTGTTCTACTTCGCGGGCCACGGGATGCAGGTCAAGGGGCGGAACTACCTGATGCCGGTGGATGCGGACATCCAGGCCGAAGACGAGATCGCGGGCGCGGCCCTGGACGTGGACTCCGTGCTGGCCAAGCTGGAGACGGCCCGGAACCGGCTCAACATCGTGATCCTGGATGCCTGCCGCAACGACCCCTTTGCCCGGAGTTTCCGCGGCGGCAGCCGCGGCCTGGCCCCGTTGGACGCACCCACGGGCACCTTCATCGCCTTCGCCACGGCGCCCGGCAGGACCGCCGCCGATGGCAGCGGCAGCCATGGCCTCTACACCGAGCAGCTGCTCCAGGCGATCCAGATCCCGGACCTCACCCTGGAGAACGCCTTCAAGCGCGTGCTCTCAGGGGTGCGCCGGGCCTCCAATGACCAGCAGGTCCCATGGACTTCCAGCAGCGTGGAGGGGGACTTCTTCTTCCGGCCAGGCGCGGTCCCGCCTAGCTCGGGACCCAATGTTCCCCCACATCCAATCGCAGCCCCCGCAGTCGCCTTCCTGGAGGGAGCCGAGGCTCAGAAGGCCCTGGTGAAGGATGCCTTCGAAACGGAAGCTGAATTCGCAACCCGTCTGTCGAAGCTCCCCCCCGTGCGGGTGGGCACGGCCCGGCTCCTGCGCGAGCAATACGACCTCCAAAGGCAGCGCCTGCCGGTGGAGGTGCAGATCGAAGCATGGGCCGCAGCCCAGGTGAGGCAGAAGAAAGGCAGCCTGGAACTGGATAGGACCACGGCCAAAGCCTTGTGCGATGGGGCGACGGAGCTGCCCCTGGTGGCGCGCTTCAGGATCCAGGAGGGCCGACCCCAACCAGGCAGCCCGACCCTTCCCACGGCCTTCGGCAGTTTCACGATGATTGCCGAACCGCCGCCGGTGGCGGAGGCGGTGCGAAACGCCGTTGATCTCTGGGAAACCATGGCCAGGGCCGGCCAGACGGAGGTTGCCCTGGTCCGGGTGCCTGCCGGCGGCTTCGCCATGGGGGAGAGCGCCAACCCGCACCAGGTCACGATCAGCCAAGACTTCTGGATGGGGAAGTTCCCAGTGACGCAGGGGCAGTGGCAAGCGGCGATGGGGAACAACCCCTCCGACTTCGAGAAGGCGGGGACCGACGCTCCTGTCGAGCAGGTGAGCTGGGACGATGCGCAGGGTTTCCTGTCGAAGCTGAATGGGATGCAATCGGAATGGACCTTCCGTTTACCCACGGAAGCCGAATGGGAGTATTCGTGCCGGGCGGGGACCACGGGAGAGACATATGGTGGAAGCCTGGATGCCATTGCTTGGTTCGATGGGAACAGCGGAGGGACGACCCATCCGGTAGGCCAGAAGCAGGCGAACGCCTTCGGACTCTTCGACATGTTGGGCAATGTGTGGCAGTGGTGCCAGGATTGGTATGGGGACTACCCCAGAGGGTCGGTGACCGATCCACAGGGTGCAATGAGCGGGAAATATCGGGTGATCCGCGGCGGTTCGGGGGGCAGCGATGCCACGTACGTTCTGTCGGCCGTCCGCGACCATAACTCCCCGGACGATCGCCTCTCCTTCCTGGGCTTCCGGGTGGTTGCGATTGCTCGGGTTAAATGAGCCATCACCCTTGTATCCCTCCTGCTCTCCTTGCCACATTGAACGCGGCAAGGGCTACCCGCGCACTGGGTATGTCCCCTCGTCCGCGCCAAGCCGAGGTTTTGGAGTGGCAGCCTGATGCCCCCACAAGATCGGCTCATCCTACGGAAGGTCCACACATCTTCCCCGTCCCAAGGGTGATGGGTATTTGGCGTGGCTGGAAACAGGACAGGGGCCCGGTCCAGGATTCCAGGAATCGGGTTGGAACGCCCTTTCCCGGACGCAGGGCTCGGATGGAAGGGTCACCACCTCGAAACTCGCAGCCCAGGCACTCGTTTGGCGATCTGATGGAACTTTAGTAACCTGGGCAAGTCCCATTTAACAATGAGGATTCCATGAGTCGAGCATCGAGCATCTTCATGCTCCTGGTTATCGTTTGTTACGGGATTCCGGTTCTGTCGGCCCAGGCCCCGCCGACCGCCGCAGTCGCGCCGGCAAAGCCGTCCACCCGGGCCCCTCGGCCGCAGCAGGCCAGCTCGCAAGCACGCCCCCAGGAGAAGCGGATCGCCCTTGTGATCGGCAATGGCGCCTACCCCGACGCACCCCTGAAGAACCCTGTGAACGACAGCCGGGCCATGGCCGAGGTCCTGAAGACCTGCGGGTTCCAGGTGATCGCCCTGGAGAATGCGCCGCTACAGAAGATGCGGGAAGGTCTGCGGGAGTTCGGCGGCCGCATCGCCCAGGGCGGTGTGGGCCTGTTCTACTTCGCGGGTCATGGCATGCAGGTGAAGGGGCGGAACTACCTGATGCCCGTGGGCGCGGACATTGAAGCCGAGGACGAGGTCGCGGGGGCGGCCCTGGACGTGGATTCGGTGCTGGCCAAGCTGGAGACGGCCCGGAACCGGCTCAACATCCTGATCCTGGATGCCTGCCGCAATGATCCCTTCGCCCGCAGCTTCCGTAGCGCCAGCCAGGGCCTCGCGCCACTGGATGCCCCCATGGGCACATTCATCGCCTTCGCCACGGCTCCGGGCAAGACCGCAGCGGATGGTGGCGGAAGCCATGGACTTTACACCGAGCAACTGCTGCGGGCCATCCAGAGCCCTGGGCTGAAACTGGAGGATACCTTCAAACAGGTGCTCAGCGGCGTCCGGCGAGCTTCCGGGGACCGGCAGGTGCCTTGGACTGCCAGCAGCGTGGAGGGGGACTTCTTCTTCAAGCCGGGCCCAGCGCCGGTCCAATCCCTGCCGGAAGCCAACGTTCCCCTGACGGCGATGCCCACCGGCGCACCCGCAGCCGCCTTTCTTGAAGGTGCGGAGGCGCAGAAGGCCATCGTGAAGGATGCCTTCGAAACCGATGCTGAATATGCCACCCGGCTCTCCCGGCTCCCCCCCGTGCGGTTTGGAACGGTGCGGCTCCTGCGCGAGAAATACGATCTCCAGAAGCAGCGCCTGCCCGTGGCGGTGGATGTGGAAAGCTGGGCCGCGTGCCAGGTGTGGCAGAAGCTCGGCAGCCTGGAACTGGATCGGGTTGCGGCCAAGGCTTTGTGTGATGAGGGAGAGGAAAGGCCATTGGTCGCGCGGTTCGAGGCGACCGGTGGCAGGTTGACCATGGTGGGTGCCAAGGCTCTGGGCATGGAGGATGTTGCCCTGGTGGAAGTCCTCAGGCTGGGGGAGACCCGGCAAGACCCGGCAAGCGGCCTGGAGTTCGTCCTGATTCCTGCCGGCAGCTTCCAGATGGGTACGAACGCGAAGGATCCCACTGATATCGGCTGGTTACTGGATAACGCTCGCCCCGTGCATCCGGTGACCATCACCCAATCCTTCATGATGCAGAAATGCCCCGTCACGGTAGCTCAGTTCAGAGCGTTCGTGGCAGCTACCGCCTACCGGACGGAAGCGGAGCGAGGCGATGGCGCAGAGGTGTTGACCGGCAGCGAATGGAAACAAAGGGCCGATGCCAACTGGCGCAACCCGTACTTCACCCAGGAGGACGGTTGCCCGGTGGTCTGCGTGAGCTGGAACGACGCCCAGGCCTATGTGCGCTGGTTGAACAGCAACAGCGTGAACCTGACCTTCCGCCTCCCGACGGAAGCGGAGTGGGAGTATGCCTGCCGGGCAGGCACTACCGGCGAAACCTACGGTCCCCTGGATGCCATCGCCTGGCATACCGACAACAGTGGGAAGCGGACCCGTCCCGTGGGCCAGAAGCAAGCCAATGATTTCGGACTCTATGACATGTTGGGGAATGCCTGGCAGTGGTGCCAGGACCGGTATGGGTACTACACCACCAGCGCCTCAGAGGACCCCCAGGGTCCTGCCAGTGGATCCTATCGGGTGAGTCGAGGCGGTTGTTGGGGCAACAATGCCACGCTCATTCGGTCCGCCAGCCGCGGCCCCCGGCCCAATGACGTTGGCGCCAGTCACCTGGGCTTCCGGGTGGTGGCGATGGCGCGGACCCAATGAACGCTCGCCCTTGTACCCCTACGGCGCTCCTTGCCACCTGCAACGCGGCAAGAGGCTTTTGCCCCTCGTCCGAACGAAATGGTAGGCCTGCAATGAACGGCTCCACAGTCTTGCCCCTTTGCAGCGTCCTGAGGTACCCCATGAGTCAGTCCCCTCGAGCCCGGTCCAGCCAACGTGCCACCCGCCGCCTGGCCTCCATGTTTTTCACCGGCCTGGTGACTTCCCTCTGGCTGAACACCGTTCCCGCCCAGGGGACCCCGCCACCGGGCCCCGGTCCTGCAGCCCCCCCCATCCTCCGCCTGGAAACCGGCCTCCACACCGCCCCCATCCGCGCCCTGGCCCTCAGCCGCGACGGCCGCCTCGCCCTCACCGCCGCCGAGGACAAGACCGCCCGCCTCTGGGAACTGCCCTCGGGCCGCCTGCTGCGCACCTTCCGCCCCACCGTGGAGGAGGGCAACACCGGCAAGCTCTACGCCTGCGCCCTCTCCCCCGACGGCACCCTGGCCGCCCTGGGCGGCTGGACCCAGGGCACCCTGGAGGACGGGCACCGGGTCCTGCTGCTGGACACCCGCACCGGCGCCCTGCTCCACTCGGTGGAAATCGGCGACCAGGTGGTGAACTTCCTGGCCTTCTCCCCGGACGGCACCCGCCTGGCGGTGCACCTGGGCGGACATCAGGGCCTGCGGCTGCTGCGGGTCCCGGACGGGACCCTGCTGGCCGCGGACGACGACTACGCCCAGCCCAGCTACCGGGGCGCTTTCGACCCGGGCGGGCGCTACGCCGCCACCGGCGACGACGGGTTCATCCGGCTCTACGACGCCGGGTTCCACCGTCTCCGCAAGGCGCTGGCCCCGGGCCAGGCCCCCTTCGGCCTCGCCTTCAGCCCCGACGGCAGGCTGCTGGCCCTGGGCCACGCGGACCGCCCCGAGGTGGAGGTGCTCAACGCTTCGGACCTGACCGTGGCCTACCGCCCCGCGCCGGGCTCGGCCAGCCTGGGACTGGTGGCCTGGAGCCCCGATGGGGAGACCCTCTATGCCACTGGAGGCGAGGACTTCGGCGCCAACGCCAATCCCCTGCGGCGCTGGACCGCCCGGGGCAGGGGCCCGGCCGGGGAATCGCCCCTGGCCAAGGCCACGGTTTCGGAGCTGCTGCCGCTTCCGGGCGGCGACCTGGTCTTCGCGGCCCAGGACCCGGCCTGGGGGGTGGTGAACGGCCAGGGCCAGCCGCGGCTCCTGCGGGCCCTCCATCCCGTGGACCTCCGCCAGGCCCGGGAGGCCTTCAGGGTGACTCCCGACGCCGCGGAGATCACCCTGCCCGCGCCGAAGGTCCAGGGGCCGCCCCCCGGCTTTTCCGTCCCGGACCTGGAACTCCGCCCGGCCGCCGGCAGCAAGGGCGTGAGCCTCCAGGGGCCCGGCGCCCAGGTGGCCGGCTGGAAGGACGGGCCGCACCCCACCTGGCGCGGCCAGTCCCTGCCCCTGGAAGACTATGAGACCTCCCGCTGCGTGGCCTACCTGCCCAAGGGTTCCGGTTTCCTCCTGGGCACCGACTGGTGGCTGCGCAGCTTCGATGCGGACGGCCAGGAGCGCTGGAAGAGCCACCTGCCGGCGCCGGCCTGGGCCGTGGGCCTGGGCGCCGAGGGCAGGGTCGCCGTGACCCTGCTGGCCGACGGCAGCTACCGCTGGCAGCGCACCGCCGACGGCGCGACGCTGTTCAGCCTGTTCGTGGCCCCGGACCGGCGCTGGGTGCTCTGGACCCCCTCCGGCTACTTCGCCACCAGCGTCGGCGGCGAGGGCCTGGTGGGCTGGCAGGTGAACCGCCCCGGGCAGGCCGCGGACTTCTTCCCGGTGGGTCATTTCCGGGACCGGTTCTACCGGCCGGAACTGATGCCCCTGCTCCTGGGCACCCTGGACGAGGCCAAGGCCCTGAAGCAGCTCGCGGGCGGGCAAGCCCCGGCCCCGGCCCCCGCCCCGGCGGACCTGCCGCCGGTGCTCACCATCCTGGCCCCGCCGGATGGCCTGCAGATGATCGGGACGACCCTGACCGTGCCGCTGCTCCTGCGCACCCATGCCCATGGGACCGCCCCGGCGCTCCAGGCCTTCCATGTGGCCTGGGACGGCCAGCGCTGGCCCGCCATCACGCAGCCCGCCCCGGACCGGGTCCGGGAGCTGCCGGACGGGGAGGAGCGGACCTTCACCCTGAGCCTGGACGCCCCCGCCGGCAGCCGGCACCTGGGCCTCCAGGCGGAACTGGCCGACGGCCGGGTCTCGGAGTGGCTGGAAGCCTCTCTCCGGGCCCCGCAGGCGCCTGCGCCCGCCCCAACCCCTGCGCCGCCCACCGGGCCCCAGGCCCCTACCCTCCGGCTCCTGGCCGTGGGCGTGAGCGCCTACGCCGATCCCAAATACAATCTTTCCTTCAGCGCCAAGGACGCCAGGGACGTCGCCGAGTTCTTCCGCGGCCAGGAGGGCAGGCTGTTCGCCAAGGTCGACGTCAAGCTGCTCACCGATGCCCAGGCCACCGGGCAGGCCATCCTGCATGGGCTTGACGCCCTGGGCGCCCAGGCCCGGCCCGGGGACGTCTCCCTGGTCTTCATCTCCTCCCACGGCGGCACCGACGAGAACCACAAGAGCTTCTACCTGCTGCCCTACGATTTCGGGCTCGGCAGCTGGGGCGTGGACGGTCCCGACCTCAAGCGCCGCGTCGAGGCCATCCAGGGCAAGGTGCTCATGCTCCTGGACACCTGCCACTCGGGCAACGTCCTGGGGGAAAACCGGATGCGCGGCCTGGACGAATCCTTCCGGCGGATCCGGTTCATCAACGAGCTGCTCCAGGCCGGCCCCGGCACGCAGGTGTTCAGCTCCAGCACCGGCAGCCAGGTCAGCCTGGAATCCCCGGCCTGGAACAACGGCGCCTTCACCAAGGCCCTGCGGGAAGGCCTGGGCGGCGCCGCGGACCCGGGCCGCACGGGACGGGTGACCACCGACATGCTGGATGCCTGGCTGCGGCGCCGGGTGGCGGAACTCACCCGGGGCAGACAGACCCCCGTGGCCGGCAGGAACGAGACCGCCCAGGCCTTCCCCGTGGCCGTGACGCCCTGATGCGGCCGGCAGCGGAACCCCTTCTGGTTATCCTGATGGAACCTTTTCCAGCCGGTGCCAGTCCCACCCAGTCACCCCTCGGCAGGACTCTCCCTGCCCGAACCCGATCCGGAGACCCGATGCGCCCCTACCTCCCCCTCGTTCCCGCCGCCCTGGCCACCCTCCTGGCCTGCGCCCCCCGGCAGGCCCCCATCACCACGCCGGTGACCACCACCCAGACCCGCAACGCGCCGGACTGGATCGACCACGAGGAGATCCCCGACGGCCTGGGCGCCGTGGGCATCGCCCAGGCCAACGTCATGGGCGACAAGAGCCTGCAGCGGACCACGGCGGTGGCCGATGCGCGCACCAAGCTGGCCGGCAAGCTCAAGGTCCGGGTGCAGAGCATGTTCAGCCAGCTGAACCAGCAGGTGACCACCGCCGCCGCGGATGCGGGCCAGAAACCGGTCAAGAGCGACGTCATGGACCGGGTCATCGAGAACGTCACCCGCCAGGTGGTGAACCAGGAACTGGCCGGCACCAACACCCGGGGCGCCTGGACCGACCCGGCGGACGGCAGCCTGTACGTCTTCGTGGTCCAGACCAAGGCGTCCCTGGACCAGGCCCTGGCCGGCGCCGCCCAGTCCGCCATCAAGAAGGAGATCGCCCAGGGCGAGCAGTCCCTGAACACCGCCCTGGACAAGCTGGACGCCGCCATCGCCGCCAGCGCCAACAGCCCCAAGGAGTAGACCATGTTCCGGACCCAAGCGCTCGCCGTCCTCCTGCTGGCAGCCCCCGTCTTCCTGCGGGCGGAGGCGCCGCCCGCCTGGGTCCAGCAGGAGGGCCAGGTGCCGGCGGCCTATCCGCCGTCCCGGTACCTCACGGGCTACGGCCTGTCCAGCCCCGGCGGCACCGAGGCGGAACAGCGCCGGCAGGCGGTGGCCATGGCCCGGGAGGCCGTGGCGGCCGCCATCCGGACCCGGGTCACCGCGGAATTCACCAGCCAGGTGACCCAGGTGGACCAGCAGATGTCCCGGTTCGTCCAGAACCTGGTGCGGACCCGGGCCGACCTGGACCTGGAGGGGCTCGACACCTTCCTCGCCTGGCGGGACGAAGCCAAGGGCGTCACCCACGTCCTGGCGGTCCTGGACAAGCCCCGCACCCTGCAGATCCTCGGCGGGCGGCTGGAGCACGAGGCCGCAGCCTGCGGCCAGGCCTTCGAGGCGGCCCGGAGGACCGGGGACGCCGCGGGCCTGCTCCAGGCCCGGCACCTGCGGGAGGGGGTCGAGGAAGCCCTGGTGGTGGCCTCGGTCCTGTCCGGCGGAACGGTGCAGCCCCCGGCCTGCCCGTCCCTCCCGGAGATCGACGGGGAACTGCGCAAGGCCTATGCCGGCATGAAGGGGCTGGACGGGCCCCTGGCCCTGGCGGCGCTGGACCTGGGGCAGAGCCTGCCCAGGGGCCTGCGGGTGCTCATGGACCGGGTCACCTACGCGGATACCCCCTTCTGCGGCACCTTTTCCGCGTACCTGGAGCAGAGCCTCCCGGCGCAGCTGACCGCCCTGGGCCAAGTGCAGCTGCTGGACAAGGCGGCCGGCCGCGGGGCGTTGCAGGCGGCCGGCCTGGACGGGAGCCTGGCGGAATCGCTCAAGGCCCAGGCCGTGCTCCGGGGCACCTGTTTCGAACTGGACGGCGCGGTGAAGCTCAACCTCAGGGCCACCTCCACCACCGGGGAGGACCTGGCCGCCGCCAGCCTCACCTTCCCGTCCAGCCTGCTCCAGCAGGCCGGCCTGAAGCTGGCCCCGGACAACCTCCAGGAGGCCCGGCAGGCCCTGGCCATCGCCAACGCCCAGGTCCAGGCCTCCAGCCTCAAGGTCAAGGTGGCCCTGGACCGGGGCGACGGCGGCATCTACCGCAAGGGCGACAAGCTCTACCTGTTCCTGAAGGCCAACCTGGACTGCTACGTGAAGGTCCTCTACCAGCAGGTGGACGGCAGCAAGCTCCTCATCTTCCCCAACAAGTACCACCCCGACGCCCGGATCCGGAAGAACCAGCTCTACCAGATCCCCCCGGACGACAACAGCTTCGAATGGGTGGTGCAGGCGCCCTTCGGGGCGGAAATGGTGAAGGTCATGGCTTCCACCGAACCGGTCGAGGTCCCGGGCTCGGCTCCCGACGCCAACGGCCTCCGGCAAGTCACCGAGGCCCTGGGCGACCTCCTGGCCCGGACCCGGGGCATCGGCTTGCGCAAGGCGGACGCCCAGTACGCCGAGGACACCGCGGTGGTGAACACGCTGCCGGCCGAGGCCGGGAAAGGCCAGGATTCATGAACCCGGCCGCGGAGCGCCAGGGGTTCCGGCGCGGCCTGGGCCTGGCCCTGCTGCTGCTGGCCCTGGCCTCCGTGGGGGCCGCGCCCCTGGACCGCCTGGCCTTCGACGGCACCTCCCGGTTCCTGCGCCGCCGGGAGGGCCAGCGCGGGGTGGTGCTGGTGGGGGTGGACGAGGCCACCGAACGGGCCTATCCCGAACCGCTGGCCCTGTGGCACCGCCATCTGGGCGCGGTGTTCCAGGCCCTGGCCCAGGCCGGGCCCCGGGCCGTGGGGGTGGACCTGAACCTGCCCACCCGCAGCTTCGACGCGACCCTGCCCGGGGGCGACGCGGCCCTGCTGGCGGGCATCGTCCGCCTGCGCCGGGCCGCCCCCCTGGTCCTGGGGATCACCGTGGACGCCGATGGCCAGGCCCGGCCGCTGCACAAGCCGTTCCAGACCGTGGCGGGCGCCGAAGGCATCGGCCTGGTGCAGTGGGAGGTGGATCCCGACGGGGTGGTGCGCCGGTTCACGGAACATCCGCATGGCCGCCGGGAAGCGGTGCCCACCCTGGTCGGCCAGCTGGCCAGGGCCCTCCGGCTGCCCGTGCGGGAGGGCCTCCTGGACTACCGTTTCGCGCCGGCCGTGCCCTACGTCCCGATCCAGCAGGTGGAGGCCTGGGGCCGGGATGGCCGGCTGGACGAACTGCAGCGGGCGTTCCAGGACAAGGTGGTGCTGGTGGGGAGCGTCCTGCCCTTCGTGGACCGGCATTTCCAGGTGGTGGACCTGAACGGGTGGGGCGAGGACAACCGGCGCTTCGCCCCCGGGGCGCTGCTGCACGCCCAGGCCCTGGAGAACCTCCTGGGCCGGGGACCGATCCGCACCGTGCCGCTGCCCGGGGTGCTGCTCCTGGACCTGGGCCTGCTGCTCCTGGGCCTGGGTCTCGGAGGCCGGGCCCGGGCGGGCGGATGCGGGGCGCTGGCGGCCGTGGGCGCCCTGGGCGGCGCCCAGGTGGCCCTCCAGGGCGCGGGCTGGTTCCTGCCGCCCGCGTCCCCGGCCATGGCGGTGCTCATCGGCTATGGCGTCCGCTTCGGCCTGGGGGCCTGGGCAGCGCGGCAACTCGCCGCCCGGTTCGAGCGGGCCTTCAGGGGCCTGGTGAGTCCCCCGGTCCTGGCGAAGATCAAGGCCGGGGCCTTCCTTCCCGGACTGGAGGGGGAGACCGCCCGGCTGTGCGTGCTGTTCAGCGACGTGCGCGGCTACACCACCCTGAGCGAAGGCCGGGATCCCCGGGAGATCATCCGGATCCTCAACCGCTACTTCGACCGCATGGTGCCGGCCATCCACGCCCACGGCGGAGCGGTGGATTGCTTCATGGGCGACGGGATCATGGCCCATTTCGGCCACCCCGAGCCCCTGGCCAATGCGTGCCAGGCCGCCTTCGAGGCCTCCCGGGACATGCTGGCGGCCCTGGCGCTGCTGAACCGGGAACTGGGCGCCGAAGGCGTTCCCGGGTTGCGGATCGGCATCGGCCTGCACGCCGGCGAGGCCCTGGTGGGCAACATCGGCTCCAGGGACCGCCACGACTACTCGGCCATCGGCGATACGGTGAACGTGGCCTCCCGCACCGAGGGCCTGACCAAGGAAGCGGGGTATCCCCTGGTGCTGACCGAGGCCGTGGCCAGGGACCTGGAGGACCGGGCGGCGCTGGTGGACCTGGGCCCCCGGCCCATCAAGGGGCACACGGACATGCACGTGTTCGGCTGGCGGCAGGCGTAGGGTTTATCGGTAAGATGAACTGTTAAATAACTGATCGAGGAATCCGATGAAGCACGTGTGGATGGTCGGGGTGATCCTTCTGGCGGCCTTGGGTCTGGGCGCCCAGGAAGCCACCCCCGGCAAGGACCACCGCGCCCTGCGTCCTCAGCAGGGCACAGAGCAGCCTGCCGGCAAGGAAGCGCGTGTGGCGCTGGTCATCGGCAACGCGGCCTACCCGGACGCCTCCCTGAAGAACCCCGTGAACGACGCGAAGGGGGTGAAGGAGGCCCTTGAGCGGTGCAAGTTCCAGGTGACCCTGCTTACCGATGCCACCAAGCGCCAGATGGAGGACGCCATCGCGGTTTTCGGGGACCGGATCCGGGGCGGGGGCGTAGGGTTGTTCTACTTCGCAGGCCATGGGCTCCAGGTGAAGGGGGACAACTACCTGGTGCCCATCGGGGCGAAGCTCGACAAGGAGGAGGACGTTCCCTACGAGGGCGTGAACGTGGGCCGGGTCCTGGACCGGATGGACGCCGCGAAGAACGTGCTGAACATCCTGATCCTGGACGCCTGCCGCAACAATCCCTTCGCCCGGAGCTGGCACCGGGGATGGGGCGAACCGGGCCTGGCCAGCGTCAACGCGCCCTCGGGCAGCCTCATCGCCTATGCCACCGCCCCGGGCAGCACGGCCGCGGACGGCGACGGGGAGAATGGCCTGTACACTGCGGCGCTCCTGAAAGAACTGGAGGTGCCGGGCGTGCCGTTGCTGAACGTGTTCCAGGACGTGCGCAAGGCCGTGAAGTCGGGAAGCCAGGGGCTGCAGACCCCGTGGGAGTCCAACAGCACCGTGGGTGATTTCTATTTCAGGCCCCAGCGCACGGCCGAGGAACTGGCCCGGGAGCAGGCGGCGGTCCAGGCCGAGACCAGCCGGCTGGAAGCCGAGCTTCAGGCCAAGCTGGCGGAAACCCAGACGGCGGAAGCCGGCCGCCAGGCGGACCAGTTGAAGGCCAGGTTGCGGGCCCAGGAACTGGAGCGGCAGCGCCTGGCCCAGGAAGAGTCACGGCGCCAGGAGTTGGAAGCGGAGACTCGCCGGGCCCAGGCTGAAGATGCTCGCCTGCTGGAGGAACGGTCGCGCCTGGAAGCCCTGAAGCAGAGGCTGGCCCGGGCGCAGGGCCCCGTCGCGGGTGGGCAGAAGGTGGCGACCCTGGCCGAAGCCCGCCAGGCGTTGGCGCGACTGACGAGCCAGAGGGACGAAGCTTTGCAGGCCATCCAGCAAGAGAAGGCCCGGGCGCTGCTCATGCTGGATTACGACTACGCGGGCTTGCGCGAGCGCCTGGAAGCCCCCCGGGACGAGTTCGAAACCACGTCCTCGTACCAGGAACGCGAGAAGCGAGCCGCGGACCTCCAGGCGAAAAGGCAGAAGGAACGTGCGGGCCTGGAGGCCCACTATGCCGAGATGTCGACGATCCAGACCAGGCCCGTGGACACCGTCATCGCCGCCCTGAAGACCCAGGCGTTCCCGGTGACCTATCCGGTGGAATGGGGCGCCTACGATGCCGACCGGGGCCAATATGCGGTTCGAATCCCGGTGTCCGGATACTGCACCTACCTGGCGACCCTGGCCCTGGAACCAGCCAAGGCCAAGGCACTGAAGGAGCGCAGGGACCTGGTCAAGGCGGAAGCGGACAGTTCCCTGGCCAGCCGGGGTGTGCCGGACCGGCTGAGTGACCCGGTGCTGGGGCTGCTGCCCCTGAACGTGGCCAAGGTCGACGTGACCCTGCCCAGCTGGTTCTGGAGGCTCCCGCAAGGGGTTGGCTATGCTTATGGCATTGGCATTTCGGAAACAACGGAATCCAGCGAGGCCCAGGCAGCCATGGCGGATGGCCGAGCGCTGGCCTTGGCCTGGCTGCTGCAGGGAATGCATGTCCACAGCCATTTCACCCAAACGATTACCGAGGGGCCGGGAGGGAGCAGTCAGTGCACGCAACGGGTGGTTGAAAGTTCCACCCATATCCAGCCTTCCAGGCCAAACCCGAATCCGGCAACCGTCCTGGAACGAGTGGAGATTGGGGACAGCCTGGTGATGACCCTGGTGTCGATGGACCAACGTCCCCCGGAAGACCCCGCAGCCAACGGAAATAGTTGTGATTTCACCCAAACCAACAGACAAGTGTCTACCACATCCGTTTCTTCAACGACCAAGGCCTTGAAAACAGAACAATTTATACGTTCCTGGAAATGGAATGGAGCGCTGCGGGCGATAGCTTCCTGGCCATCCTTGCATTTCTCCGTGGCCCAAGATTCCCTCGTCTCCGCTGGACCTGATAAAAAAAATATTGTAAACCACTCTATACTTTGGAATTATACTGATCAACATGGTATTTTCAGTGGATCCCTTGGCAAGGAGCCCGATGGTGTTTCTGGCGCTTCCCATTCGGTAAATGGCCCGATACCCGACATCCATTTCGTCTCACCCCTGGGGGAACATGCCCCGAGCTGGATCGATAACGAAGAGGTCCCTGAAGGAATAGCCGCGGTTGGCATAGGTTCCTTGATCGGGCGGTTCGGCCGGGATGGCGGGCTGGGAGGATTGGCTGCTTCCTATTATATGGCTCTGGAGGATGCCGCCACTAAATTGGCGGGGAAGCTGGAGGTCCGAGTTGGATCCCATGAAACCCAAACGGGGCCGGCTGGGCCCGGCGTCCGGACCGACAAGGCCAAAGACCAAACTATTGACACTAACTTAAAAGGACTTACGGTGGCCAGCGTCTGGATTGACCCCGAGGATAAAACGCTTTATCTCCTGGCTAAAATTCCGGTTCCCCGCTGAATTGATGAGGATCACATGAGACGTCTACTTGTCCTGTTCTGGCTCGGACTCGTTCCCTTGGCCCTGCCGAGTCAAGGCACTCGATCCCCGAGGCCGCAGCAGGCGTCCGCCCCGCCGGAGCATCGCCTGGCCCTGGTGGTGGGCAATGACAGCTACCAGTATGTGGGGTCCCTCAGGAATGCCCGCGCGGATGCCCGTGCCATCGCCTCCGGGCTGGAAGCCACCGGTTTCCGGGTCACGCTCCGCACCGACCTGGACGAAAAAGCCATGAAGGAGGCCCTGCGCACCTTCAAGAGCCAGATCCGGGGCGGGGATGTCGCCGTGTTCTACTACTCGGGCCACGGGGTGCAGCTCGGCGGGTCCAACCTCCTGCTTCCGGTGGACATCCACAGCGAGAGCGAAGACCAGGTGCAGGACGAGGCCATCCCGCTGCAGCGGGTGCTGGATGATCTCCAGGAACAGAAGGCCAGGTTCTCCCTGGCCATCGTGGACGCCTGCCGCAACAACCCGTTCAAGGGGCTGGGCCGGGCCATCGGGGGCCGGGGCCTCGCCCCGACGAGCGCCGCCACCGGGCAGATGGTGCTCTATTCCGCGGGGGCCGGGCAGGAAGCGCTGGATACCCTGGGGAGCGGCGACAAGAACCCCAACGGCCTGTTCACCCGGGTCCTGATCAAGGAGATCCGCAAGCCGGGCATCCCGGCGGAGCGGGTGCTCCGGAACGTCCGGGAGGAGGTGGTGCGGCTGGCCAAGGGCGTGGGCCACGAGCAGGTCCCGGCCATCTACGACCAGGCCCTGGGCGAGTTCTACTTCGTGCCCGGGGCCGCCGCGGCCCCGAACCCCGCCGGGGCGGGCACGGCCGTGATTCCCGGGGAGACGCCGCCGCCGCCCCAGGCCACGGTGATGGTGGGCTACCTGCAGGTCATGGTGAACGCGCCCAAGGCCAAGGTGTTCGTGGACGGGGAGCTGAAAGGCGAAGCGGGGCCCATGGCCTCCCTGAACATCCAGGACCTGCCCGTGGGCGAGGTCATGGTGAAGGTGGAAGCCCCGGGCTACGAGCCCAGGACCGAATCCCTCCAGGTGGACGAAGGCAAATGGACCCAGGCCAAGGTGGTGCTGGCCAGGAAGGCCGCGGAGCTGCCCGTCCCCGCGGCCGCGTATCCCGTCGCCCCGGGCCCGCAGGCCAGCGCGGGCCAGAAGAGCCTCGACGTCGGGATCGTGCTGCCGTCCAAGGACGAGCCCCGCTGGATCCAGGACGAGATCCGGTTCCAGGCGCTCAGGGCGGCCGGGTACCGGATCGAGGTCCTGTTCAGCCAGGGAGATACCGCGAGGGAGAAGGCCAACGTCGAAGCCCTCGTCGCCAAGGGCGCCAAGGTCATCATCATGTGCCCCCAGGACGGCGCCGCCGCCGCGGCTGCCGCCGACGAAGCCCACCTGGACGGCGTCAAGGTGATCGCCTACGACCGCCTGATCCGCGACACCCCGAACGTCGACTGCTACGTGACCTTCGACTCCGTCCAGGTGGGCGCTGCCATGGGCGAGTACCTGTGCGGCAAGGCCACCGGCAGGGGCAACAACCTCTATCTGTACGCCGGCGCGCCTTCCGACAACAACGCCTTCCTGTTCTTCGAAGGCGCCTGGAACGTCCTGCAGCCCAGATTGGCCGATGGCACCTTCGTCGTGCAGAATTCCAGCGAAGCCGCGGCCCTGGTCAAGAAGGCCAAGCTGACCCGCGAAGAGGAGGCCAGGATCATCCGGCAGATCACCACGAACTGGAACTTCAACGATGCCCGCAGCCTGGCGGCGACCAACCTGGGTGCCGCGGACCGGACCGCCAAAGGCAGGACCTTCATTTGCGCACCCAATGACGGCACCGCCCGGGCCATCGCCGATGTGTTCGCCACCGACCGGGACGTGTCCAGCTTCTGCATCACCGGCCAGGACGCCGAGCGGGCTTCCGTCCAGTACATCATCGACGGCAGGCAGTCCATGACGGTGCTGAAAGACGTCCGTTCCCTGGTGGCCGATGCCATCGGCGCGGCCACCGCCTTCCTCAAGGGCGGCCAGCCTGACCGAACCAGACTCTATTTCAATGGCAAGGCGGCGATTCCGTCCCGGCCTACCCCTCTCGTCAGCGTCACCCGGGACAATTTGAAGTCGGCGATCATTGATTCCGGCTACTACCGGGCAAGCAACTTCACCAATTTGAGGTAGCCACCCAGGGGCTATGCCACAGGTCCGCGGCCATTGGCGGTGTCCGTGGCGTGGCCCGGAACGGGCTGCTTGAGGTCGTTCACCGAATCGGCGGCGCCGTGCCGGAGGTCGGCGGCGGCGAGCAGGGTGCGTTCCTTCAGGTCCTGCCAGGCGCCGGAGGCGCTCTGGGCCATGTCCCGGGTCCGGAGCTTGGCCCGGCGGGCCAGGTCCTTGATGTCCCCGCGCAGATCGGGACCGCTCTTGGGCGTGGTGAGGGCCACCAGCACGGCGCCGGCGGCGGCGCCGGCCAGGAAGGCCAGCAGGATGGGGCCAACGGCGGGGGAGGAAGTTTCGGTGCTCATGGTTGATGCTCCTGTGATGGTTGGGGAAAGGTGGGCCCGGGTTTGGGCAGGCCGGTGACGGGTTCCAGGACTCCGGAGAGCCGGAAACCTTCGAGGTAATGGTCAAGCATGGCGTCCACCCGGATTTTCCGGCCCAGTGCGGCCAGGGAGGGTAGCGGAAGCGCGGAATGGGGCATGGCGGATGGTCCTTCAAGGCCCATGGGGGCGGCCTAGTTGGTGGCGTCGGAGTAGGTGAAGATGACGTTGACCCTGCGGTTCTCCTGCTCGCCCTCCACGCTGGTGTTGTAGGCGAACCGGCGGTTGTCGCCGAAGCCCTGGACGCTGAGCCGGGAGCGTTCCACGCCCAGCGTGTCGACCAGGTAGTCCACCACGTTCTGGGCCCGCTTCCGGGAGATCTCCATGGCCTGCTGGGGGGTCGCCTGCAGGTCGCCGGTGTGCCCTTCCACCATGGCCCTCATGCCGGGGTTGGCCTTGAGGATGCGGGCCACCTTGCGCAGCTCGCCGGCGTATTCCGGCTTGATGACGGCCTGGTTCTGGTCGTAATCGATGTACAGGGCCATGGTCATCCTGGCCGGAGCCACGGTGAGCCCCTCCACGTCCGTCACGCAGGCGACCACCGCGTCGACCCGCCGGTTCTGCCGTTTGCCGTCTTCCGTGCGGTTGTCCGCCACGGGACGGGTGTCGCCGTAGCCGATGGCGGTGAGCCGGGAGGGGGCGATCCCGAGGTCGTGCACCAGGTAGGTGACCACGCTCCGGGCCCGCTCCTGGGACAGCTTCAGGTTGTGATCCTGCGCGCCCACATTGTCGCTGTGCCCCTCGATCACCGCCGAGGTGCCCGGGTAGCGGGCCAGGAACGTGCCCAGCACCTTGAGCCGCTCCTTGTCCTCGGGCTGGATGTCGCCCTTGTCGATGTTGAACTGGAGATCGAGGATGGTGCAGTACTGCTGGGTCGCCGGCGGCACTGGCACCACCACCAGCACGGCGGGCTCCGCCACGGCCGCGGCCGGGACGGGCGCGGGCAGGACGGGCGCGGGCAGGACGGCGGGGCCGGCGGCCGCGCTCTGGACGGCGGGCGCCTTCCGGCCGAACCGGCAGAGCAGGCCCACCGAGTAGAGATCGATGTCGCCCTTGTTGCCGATGGCATCGTCGATGCGGTAGCGTTCCACTTCGGCGCGCATGGCCACCGCCCGGGTGAGATCGTACTGGAGGCCGCCGCCGAACGCGTAGTTGAGGTTCGTGGCGCGGGCGCTGGGGGTGGCCACCACGACCAGGCCGGTGCCGCTGAAGGTGTCACGGGCCCTGGCTTCGTTGAGTCCGGCCCGGGCGAACGCGGAAAACCGCTGCGTGATGGGCAGGAATCCCACCAGGTCGAGGCCCAGGCCGCGGACGGTGATGTTGCCGTTCAGGGTCCCCGGCGGCACCGTCGCCATGGCGAAGCCGAACTTGCCCAGGTCGAAGTAGCCGCCTTCCACCGCGAAGTAGCGGTTGAACTGGTAGCCGGAGAAGACCTTGAAGCCGGAGTCGCGGTCGCGGTTGTCGATGGAAGCGGTGCCGTAGCCATCCACCAGCAGGCTGCCGCTGATCCTGGAATCGTCGATCTTGGCCCGGGAGCGGCCGAAATTGGCCCCGAAATACCAGCCCGGGTCCTGCGCCAGGGCCGCCGAACCGGCGATCACGGTGAGAGCCAGCAACCCCATCATCCTTGACGCATGCTTCATTTTCCTACTCCTCGGGGCCTATCTCCGTTGGGCTGCTTTGGCCACTGGCCAGGGACATCGACGGTGAAAGAGCAATTTTGGCTCCAATTACATAACATATTTTATTTCTGTATTTAGACATACAGCTCCATGGCGCTGAGCGCCGGTTCGTTCAAAATGACCGGACGGTCCATTCAAAGCGAATGAGAACGCCACCGCGCGGACCTGGGCTCCGCATGGCCCACGGCGCCAAGCCATGGGCGGGTGCCCCTCCTGGCACGCGGCGGGCCGGATCCGGCGCAACGGCACGCAATCTGCATGCATGGCCCGACCGTGCCCTTCGGCATGTCGAGGAGAAACCATGACCCGACTTCGCCGGAGCGCCCGCCCATGGATGTGCCACGCCCTGCTGCTGGTCCTCGGAGGCGCGACCTTGGGCTGTGTCCAGCTGCCGGAAGTGCGTTACCCGAAGGGCCCCGCGCACCAGGACGCCGTCCCGGCCGCGCGCACCGGCGCGGAAGGCGGCAGGCCCGGCAAGGGGGAGGCCATCCTGGCCCAGCGCCTGGCCGCAAGCGGGATCGCCATCAAGGATCGGCCCGCCCTGGAGGCGGCCGCCAGCGGACACGCCTGGAGCGCCGGGAACAAGGTCACCCTGCTGTTCGACGGGCCGCAGACCATGGCCGCCATGGCCGCGGCCATCGCCGCGGCCAGGGACACCATCGACCTGGAGACCTACATCTTCGACCAGGACGAGCTGGGGCTGCGTTTCGCCGACCTGCTGATCCAGAAGCAGCACGACGGGGTGCAGGTGTCCATCATCTATGATTGCGTCGGCACCAGCGGCACGCCCGAAGCCTTCTTCACCCGCATGAGCGACGCCGGCATCCATCTCTGCCCCTTCAACCCGCTCAATCCGCTGCGGCGCCTGGGCCGGTGGAAGATCAACCACCGGGACCACCGGAAGATCCTGGTGGTGGACGGCAAGGTGGGCTTCGCCGGAGGGGCGAACATCAGCGAAGCGTATGCCAAGGGCTCCCTTTTCCACCGGCGCTCCGCCAAGCCGTCCAGCCTCGGCTGGCGCGACACCCAGGTGCGGATCGAAGGCCCCGCGGTGGCGGAGCTGCAGCTGCTGTTCGTGGAGAACTGGTTCAGCCAGAGGGCGGACGGGCTGGACCCCAAGGATTATTTCCCGCCCCTGGCGGCGGCCGGCGACAAGACCGTGCAGGTGGTGGGCAGCCAGCCCGGGAGTGATTTCGAGATCTACCGGGCGTATGTCCTCGCCATCGAACAGGCCAGGCAGACCCTCCACCTGACCGCCGCCTATTTCGTGCCCGACGTCCAGCTGGTCCAGGCCCTGGAGGCGGCCGCCCGCCGGGGCGTCCAGGTGGAGCTCGTCCTCACCAGCGTCAACGACAGCGGCATGGTGCACCAGGCCAGCCAGTCCTACTACCAGGAACTCCTGCAGGCCGGCGTCCGGGTGTTCCAGCTGAAGAGCTCCATCCTGCACGCCAAGACCGCCGTCATCGACGGCCGCTGGTCCACGGTGGGCTCCACCAACCTGGACATGCGCAGCTTCATCTTCAACAAGGAGATCAACGTCATCGTCATGGGGGACGAATTCGGCCGGGAAATGGAGGCCGCCTTCACGGAGGACCTGAAGAACTCCGTGGAAATCACCCTGAAGGACTGGCAGCGGCGGCCCGAAGGCGACCGGGTCAAGGAGTGGGCCGCGCGGGCGCTGGAACCTCTGCTGTAACGCCAATCACGGAGCACCAGAAGCTGCGGAGCAAGCCTGGCGCGCTGAAGCCACCGACCCCGATCGGCATGGGCGCCCGGGGCCCCGCCTCCGGCGGGGTTCCTGGGCGAAGCCCAGGAAGTTCTGGGAGGGCGGGATCGCCAACGCACGCTGGCGTGCGTTGGCGGTCCCGCCCTCCCAGAACCCTCGGGTGCCCATGCTCGCGGCGCGATGGGGCCAGTGCTCCGCGTCCTCGGACCCTCCCCTGTAAAGCTTTTTTGGCTTTCCATGCATCCTGGTGTCGCAACGCGACATGGGCTTCTCCGCGATCTCCGCGATTCAGGCCCCGACCGCCAGCGCACCCTGGCTGTGGCGGACCACGAAGTCCAGCAGGCTGGTGACATTGCGGAAATCGTCCTTGCTCGCGGGCTCGTGCTCGGCGGACTGGATATGGTACTTCCTGCGCAGGGCGATCCCCAGTTCCAGGGCGTCGATGGAATCCAGGCCGAGGCCCTCGACGAACAGGGTCTGCTCGTCGCCGATGCCCTCGGGGGCCAGGTCCTCCAGCCCGAGGGTATCGATGATGAACTGCTTCATTTCACGGGTTGTGATCACTTGGCACATGAGGTCTGCTTCCGGGGGATGGCGGTGGTGGATGCGCGGTCTGGATCCAGGGAGAGGGGGCCGGGAGCGCGATGGGCTGCGCTCCCGGCCCCCCCACCGGGCGCTCAGGACGCGGGGACGTTGACGGTGTTGTCCTGCAGGGCGATCGTGCCCCCGGTGGTGGCCCCGGCCAGGATCCGGCCGTAGATGATGGCGCCGGTCACGGCGGTGACATTCCGCCCTGAAATGATGGTTCCGTAGAAGGTGGTGCCCACTCCCACCGTCGCATCCAGGGTGGGCACCCAGAACACGTTGCTGCTCTTGGCCCCGTTGGCCAGCGCAATGCTGGCGCCCGTGGTCAGGGAGGAACCGATCTGGAACACCCAGACCGCGTTGGCGTCGCCGCCCGCGTCCAGCACCAGGCGGGTCGAGACCAGCATCGTGCTGCCGGACGTGTAGGTTCCCGGGGGCATGCCATCGGGATACATGGCGCCCAGGTCCGCTCCGCCCGCGATGGTCGTTCCCGGCGGCAGGGTCTTGGCGGAATCGTAGGCGGTGAGCAGGTCGGTCTGGGCCTTGGCCGCGACCGAATCGTTGAGGTCGATGGTGCCGTTCACCACGCCCGGCGGGAAGCCGGTCATGGAGGTGCCCGGAGCCAGGGCGACATTGCCGTTGATCACCGACAACCCGGTGCTGGTGATGGCGGCGGTGGCCATGATCCCGAAGGGTCCGGCCGCGCCGAGGTTCACGGCGCCCGGCGCGAGCGCGGCGCCCGTGGTGAAGGTCCAGGGGTTCGGCGCCAGCCCGGCGGCCAGGGCATCGCCCGCCAGCCCGGTGGCCCCGGTGACGGTGGCCGTGTAGCTGGTGTTGGCGGCGAACGGGGCCAAGGGCGTGAAGGTCGCAAGGCCGGCCGCGGGATCATAGGTGACGGTCCCGGAAATGGGCGAACCCAGCGGGTTGCCGCTGGCCTGGACCTTGAAGGTCGCCGTGGACAGCGTCAACGGATCCATGGCGGCACTGAACGTCGCATTGACGGCGGCATTGGGCGCCACGCCCACGGCGAGGTCGGCGGGGGCGGTGAGGGTGATGCTGGGCGCGCCGGCGGCCGCGGACCCGGTGGTGAAGGTCCACGCGTAGCTGCTGGCCGCGGGCAGGGCCGCCTGATTGCCGGCCAGCTGATTGCCTGACAGGTCGGTGACCGTGGCTGCGATCTTGACGGTGTAGGTCGTATCGGCCGCCAGCTCGGCCAGGGGCGTGAACACGGCGGTCCGGCTGTTGCCCGCGTAGGTCACATTGCCCATGGGCGACAGGCCGGGCGGAGGGGTGGTCACGGTGAAGCTGGCGACGGTGATCGTCCCGGGGTTCATGGCCTTGGTGAAGACGGCGGCGATGGCGGCGTCGGTGGCGACGCCGGGGGTCGGACCCGGCAGGGTCGTGGCCGGGATGGTGAGCGCCACCTGGGGCCGGTTGCTGTCCGAGGCCAGGCTGGTGGTGAAGCTCCAGACGTAGGCGCTGGCCGCGGGCAGGGAGCCCTGGTTGCCGGCCAGCGCATTGCCGTCCACATCCGTGATCACGGCGGCGAGGGTGGCGATGTAGGTGGTGCCGGCCGCCAGCGCCGCCGCGGGGGTGAAGGTCGCGGTGCTGGACAGGTAGGCCACCGAGCCCGGCACGGACACGCTGCCGGGACCCGTCAGGGTGAAGCTGGCCGGGGTGATGGTCCCGGGATTCATGGGCTCGGTGAAGATGGCGGAAACGGCGGCGCCGACGGCGACGCCGGTGGTCGGGCCCGGCACCGTGGTGGCCGGCACGGTGAGCGTCACCTGGGGCCGGGTCAAGTCAGGCCCCGCGCCGGTGGTGAAGGACCAGGCATAATCGCTGGATTCGGGCAGGGGCGCCTGGTCGCCTTCCAGCGTGGCGCCCGCCACATTGGCGGCCGCATCGGTGATGATGGCGGTGTAGGTGGTGTCCGCGGCCAGGGCCGCGGCGGGGGTGAAGATCGCGGTGCCGGAGGCGTAGGTCACGGCGCCCGCCACGCTGGCCCTGCCGGGACCGGTCACCGTGAAGGTGCCGGCGGCGGTGATGGTCGCGGGGTTCATGGCCTGCGTGAAGGCCGCGGTGACGATGGTGTTGGTCGGCACGCCGAGGGTCGGCCCCGGAATCGCCGTGGCCGGCACCGTGAGCGTCACCTGGGGACCTTGGGCCACCTGCACGACCGTGTTGTCCACCCCCAGGACCGGGGCTCGATTGCCCTGGCAGCCCACGGCCAAGGCGGTCAGCAGCAGGGCCATGGACCCTGCCAAACGTATAGTGAAGCTACCGGGCCTGTTCACTTGTCTCTCCTTTGAGCTGCTCTGGGACACCCATTAATTGCCTATCCGAAGCCCGGACCCGTCAGGCATGCGCCACCTGGCGTTTGGCAGAACGGATTCACAGGGGTCCCCTATGCATTTCTCTAGCCAATCAATCAACTTCTTCTATTTTAATATTTATGCATTATCCGGAGCTTTCCGCCGTGGCCGGCCCGATCAAAATGAGCAGGTGCGCAGCGGGCCGCTCCAGACCGGCGGCAACCGGCCGGATCCACCGGGCGGCCCTTTCAAATCGATCAGGCCTGGCCGGGCATGGGTGCAGCCACGGATATTAAACAATTGTTAATATTGATGGTTATCATTCGGCACAATTGGTGCATGCCTTCCGGGAAGTCCGGCCGTTTTGCTGTCCGGCATCTCCCAGGAGCCCCATGCCGCCAAAGCTGGCCACCCAAGCACCATCGAGCGCCTCCCCCCTGCCGCCGGAGGCCGGGAAAACGGCCCCGGGCGGGCCGGGACGCCTGGGCCCAGGCCTGGTCACCGGCGGCTCCGACGACGACCCCAGCGGCATTGCCACCTACTCCCAGGCCGGGGCCGGCTACGGTTTCTCCCTGCTCTGGACCATGGTCCTCACCGTGCCCCTGATGTGCGCGATCCAGGAGATCAGCGCCCGCATCGGCCGGGTCACCGGCCGGGGGATCGCGGGCAACCTCCGCCGGCATTATGCGTCCTGGGTGCTGTACCCGGTGGTGGTGGTCCTGGTGGTGGCCAACACCCTCAACCTCGGCGCCGACATCGGCGCCATGGGGGCCGCCCTGCAGCTGCTCATCGGCGGCCCCGCCCTGCTGTACGCCGTGGGTTTCGCCGCGCTCTGCCTGGCCCTGGAAATCCTGGTCAAATACGAGCGCTATTCCCGTCTGCTCAAGTGGCTGACCTTGGTGCTGTTCAGCTATGTCGTGACCGTGTTCTTCGTGCGGGTCCCCTGGGGCCGGGTCGCGGCGGGGACGTTCCTCCCCGCCTTGTCCAAGGGCAGGGCTTACTGGGGCACCATCGTCGCCATCTTCGGGACCACCATCAGCCCCTACCTGTTCTTCTGGCAGGCCTCCCAGGAGACCGAGGAAATCCGGGACCATCCCCAGGAGCAGGCCCTCAAAGGCCACCCCAGCCAGGCCCGCCTCCAGTTCGGCCGGATCCGTTTCGACACCATCGTCGGCATGCTCCTGTCCAACGTGGTCGCCTACGCCATCATCCTCGCCGCCGGCGCGACGCTGCACGCCCACGGCGTCACCGACATCCAGACCGCCAGCCAGGCTGCCGAAGCCCTCCGCCCCCTGGCGGGCGCCTTCGCCTTCACGCTCTTCGCCCTGGGCATCATCGGCACCGGCCTCCTGGCGGTGCCGATCCTGGCCGGTTCGGCGGCCTACGCGGTGGGCGAAGCGCTCAAATGGCCCACCGGCCTGGATCGCGAGCCGCTGCACGCCAAGGGCTTCTACGGCGTGCTGGCGGCGGCGACGCTGCTCGGCCTCGCGCTCAATTTCCCGCTGGTGCAGCGCCATTTCCACGTGACGCCCATCAAGGCCCTGTTCGTCTGCGCCATCATCAACGGGGTGGCCGCGGTGCCGATCATGGTCATGGTGATGCTGCTGGCGGGCAATGCCAAGGCGATGGGAAGGTTCACCCTGGGCCCGGGCAAGCTGCGCCTCCTGGGCTGGCTGGCCACCGCGGTCATGCTGGCGGCTGCCGTCGGCCTGTTCGCCACCTGGTAGCGCGGCCGCCGGGCGGGGCGGGATCCAGGCCCTGGAGGGGCGGCCTCTATCCTTCACTTTGAATGAGACAGTCTTTCACTGTGATGATTCCAGCGCTTCCGCGGCATGCTTATCATCAATGTAACTATTATATTTTATAGTATTTAAGCAGTGGCATAGAAGATGCACCAAAAGACGGTCGCTCGGTTCCATGGCTTCGCGGCCGGGCCGCGAAGCCACCCGCTTTCCGCCCATGCGTGCCAACCAATGAGGTGAATATGAGATCATTCCTGCCACTGCTGGCCGCCGGCGCCCTGGGCCTGGGCCTGGCCTGTTCCAGCCCGTCGGTGAACTACGACTACAACGCCCAGACCCAATTCTCGGCCTACCGGAGCTACGCCTGGCAGGTGGTGCCCCAGGGCCGGCCCGGGCCCTTCGACAACGCCATCGTGCTGGCGCGGGTGCAGCATGCGGTGGAAGTGGAACTGGGCGCCAAGGGGTTCGGCCTGCAGCGCGGCGGGGACAACCCCGATTTCCTGGTGAACTACTATCCCGTGCGGGAGGCCAGCCGGTCGCACCAGGTCCACCTGGGCCTGGGCTTCGGTTTCGGCCCCCTGGGCGTAGGGGTGGCCGCTCCCGTGGGCGACCCGAACCGGGAAGCCGTTTCCGGCATCGTATTGGAAGTCCGGGATTTCCGTTCGGGATCCGTGGTGTGGACCGCCACGGCCGAAGGGGCCCTGCAGGGCTCGGACAATCCGGAGGAGGCCGATTCCGACGTGAAGGATGCCGTGCACACCATGCTCAAGCGCTTCCCCCCGCCGGGGCGGTAGGCGGACTGATGGGACCCTGGCGGCGAACCCTGCAGGCCTGTGGCGCCCATCCCGGCCGGACCGCCCTCGCGGGGGCGGTCCTTGCGGCCGGGCTGGTCCTGGTGCTGGCGGACGCCCTGCTGGCGGGCCCCCTGCGCCGGTGGACCGAGCGCGAGATGAACGCGTCCCTCATCGGCTACACGGTCCGCATCGGCCGGTTCCGCCCGCACCTCTGGCGGCTGGCCTTCGCCATGGACGACCTGGTGCTGGTCCAGGACCGGCACCCGGATCCCCCGGTGGCGGACTTCGGCTCCATCCGGTTCGCCCTGCTGTGGCGGGACCTGCTCCGCTTCAAGCTGGCCGGGAACCTGACCCTGGTGCGCCCCGCGCTGCACATCGACCTGACCCAGATCCAGGAGGAGGCCCGCAGCCGGGTGCGGCTCCGGGACCGGGGCTGGCAGCGGGCCGTGGAGACCGTCATTCCCATCGAGCGGCTGGACCGGGTGCAGGTCCAGGACGGTTCGCTGCTCTACGTGTCCAGCCGGTTCGCCCGCAAGCCGCTCCAGTTCACCGGGATCTCCATGCTCGCCCGTAACGTGCACAATATCGCCGTGGCCCGGGGCGTCTACCCGTCGCCGGTGACCCTGGACGGCGTCCTGTTCGACACCGGCAAGGTCCAGTTCACCGGGGCGGCGGATTTCCTGCGCGTGCCCTACACCGCCGTCCGGGGCGAGCTCCGGCTGGACCGCATCCCCCTGGACCGCCTCGGCCCCCTCGGCCAGGACTACCAGATGACCACCACGGGCGGCTTCCTCTCGCTGCACGGGTCCCTGGAAGCCACGCCGGAGGCCAAAATGGCGCACCTGGCCGAGGTCCTGCTCCAGGACCTGCGCCTGGACTACACCACCAGCGAGGCCACCCGGAGCCTGGAAGCGGAGCATGCGCAGCAGGCCATGGAGCTGACCCGGAGCGTGCGCAACGCGCCCCGGCTGGTGCTCCAGGTGGACACCCTGCGGGTGACCGGCGGTCAGCTCGGGTTCGTGAACGCGGCGACCCAGCCGCCCTACCGGCTGTTCGTCTCCGGCATGGACCTGGAGCTGGAGAACCTGAGCAACCAGGCGGCCATCGGCCGGTCCCGCTTCCAGGGCCGGGGCGCCTTCATGGGCAGCGGGGCCATGGCGGTCTCAGGGGGCTTCCTGTCCACCGCCAGGACGGCGGATTTCGCGGTCCAGCTCCAGCTGGACCATGCCGACCTGGTGCGGCTCAACCCCTTCCTCCTGGCCTACACCAAGGTGGACGTGGCCGCCGGCCAGCTCTCGCTCTACACCGAGATGACCGTGAAGGACGGCCGGGTGGACGGCTACGTCAAGCCCCTGTTCAAGGACCTGCGGATCTCCGACCCCGTCAAGGACCGGGCCAAGCCCTTCGGCAAGCGCGTGGAAATGCATGTGCTGCAGTTCCTGGCCGGCCGGCTCAAGAACCGCACCAGCGGGGAAGTGGCCACGGTGACCACCGTGTCCGGTTCCACCCTCCATCCCAGGGCCGGCGAGTGGGAGGCCATCCGCAAACTCATCGGCAACGGCCTGGTCCACGCCATCCTTCCGGGATTCCTGGTGGAACCGCCCGGCAAGGGCGCGAAGCTGCCCGTAAAGCGCTAAGCCCCCGTTTCGCGGTTCCGGAACCATGGCCGGGGAGCCGGCATGGAAAGGCTGAGGGAACCCGGTGCAGCGTCATCCCCTGGACGCCCGCCGGTTCGCTACCGTCGATCCCATCCACCAGGAGACCCCAATGAACTTCCCGTCGCGGACCCCCCTTCGCCTGGCCGTCGCCCTGTGCGCCTCCGTCCTGGCCGTGCACGCCACGGAAACCGACGACCGGATCATCGCCACCGCCAGGTCGTCCTACAATTTCAAGACCTACCTGGCGGACGACAAGATCAACATCGTGGCCAAGAACGGCGCCGTCACCTTGACCGGGCAGGTGCTGGACGAGCTGCACCGGTCCCTGGCGGAGGAGACCCTGGCCGGGCTGCCCGGGGTCAAGAGCGTCAACAACCAGCTGAACCTCCAGGCCCGCACCGGCGGCATCACCCCGGACGGCACCCTCCAGGCCAAGGTCCAGGCGGCCCTGCTGTTCCACCGGAACCTGAGTGCCCTCAAGACCAAGGTGGAGGTGGACCAGGGGGTCGTCACCCTCCAGGGGGAGGCGGGCAGCGAGGCCCAGAAGAAGCTGGCCACCGAGTACGTCAAGGGCCTGGACGGCGTGGTGCGGGTCGTCAACGAGATGACCGTGGCAGGCGACCACCCCCGCAGGAAGGCCATCCGGGTCAAGATCGACGACGCGTCCATCACCGCCCAGGTGAAGCTGGCCCTGCTGTTCAACCGGGCCACCAGCGCCCTGCACACCAAGGTCGCCACCGAGCACGGGGTGGTGCACCTGTCCGGCACCGCCCGGAGCAAGGCCGAGAAGAACCTGGTCACCCGCATCGTCCGCAACATCGAGGGCATCAAGTCCGTGCGCAACACCATGATGGTCGTGCCCGGATCGTGATCGTCCGGGGCCGGACGCAACCTTCTTGACGGGGACTGGCGCCATGGCCACGCTTAGCCAGGCGCATGCCCACCTGGAAGGGATATCCGATGCGAACGGTTCACCTTGCTTACGGCAGGTCCGGGCTGGACGTGGCCGTGCCCGATTCGGCGCAGGTCATCGAGCCGGTGCACCTGGAGGGACTGCCTGACGAAGCCGGCGCGGTGGCCAGGGCCCTGGGCGATCCCATCGGCACGCCGCCGTTGCGGACCATGGTCAAGGCCGGCGACCAGGTCGCCATCGTCATCTCGGACCTCACCCGGCCCACACCCAACGAGAAACTGGTGCCCTGGCTCATGCGCGAGCTGGGCCATGTGCCCAGGGAGAACTTCGTGATCATCAACGGGGTCGGCAGCCATCGCGCCAATACCCGGGAAGAGCTGGTGCGCATGCTCGGTCAGGAGATCGTCGACACCGTCAGGATCGAGAACCACGATGCCTTCGATGACGCCAGGCTGGTCCATGTGGGGCGCAACAGCTACGGCTCCGAAGTGTACTTGAACCGCACCTACGTGGAGGCGGACTTCAGGATCGTCACCGGCTTCATCGAACCGCACTTCTTCGCGGGCTTCTCGGGCGGCCCCAAGGGGATCCAGCCCGGCATCGCCGGCATCCGGACCATCCTGGATTTCCACAACGCGCGCATGATCGGCCACCCCAACAGCACCTGGGGGCTGCTGGAGGGCAACATCCTCCAGGATTCGGCCACCCAGAACTGCCTGATGGCGAAACCCCACTTCATGCTGAACGTGACCCTGAACGGGGAGAAGCATATCACCAGCGTCTTCGCCGGCGACGTGATCCAGGCGCACCGGGCCGGCTGCGCCTTCGTCAAGGAGCGCGCGATGTACGCGGTGGACCAGGCGTTCGACATCGTGATCACCACCAATTCCGGCTATCCCCTGGACCAGAACCTCTACCAGACCATCAAGGGCATGAGCGCCGCCGCCCAGATCGTCCGGCAGGGGGGCGCCATCATCAGCGCCTCGGAATGCTGCGACGGGGTGCCGGCGCATGGCAACTACGGCAAGATCCTGCGCCTGCGCGACACGCCCCGGGAACTGCTGGACATGATCGTCGACCCGTCCTTCAGCATGTTCGACCAGTGGCAGGTCCAGGTGCAGGCCATCATCCAGCTCAAGGCGGACTGCTACCTGCATTCCCAACTGGATGATGAGACCGTCATAAACGCCAAGCTCACGCCCACGGCCAGCATCGAGGCGACCCTGGCCACGCTGCTGGAGCGGTTCGGACCCGAGGCCAGGATCGCCGTCCTGCCCTACGGACCCCTGACCATCCCCTACGTGAAGCGGCCTCCGCTGCCATGAACGGCCTGGGACAAGGTGGTACAATGTCAGATCCAAGCGCATTTCCGATGCAGGAGAGCCCGTGTCCCAGCCCAGCATGAACCCCGAAGCCATGCCGCATCACGCGACCCTCAGCGCCGGGCGGATGTACCTCGCCACCGCCGCCATGGTCCTGGGCAACCTGCTGCTGCCCTACGCGGTGCACCAGATTCCCGACGCGGGCAGGATCTTCCTGCCGATCTTCTTCTTCACCCTGGTCGCCGGCTGGCGCTTCGGGGCCCAGGTGGGCGTCCTCACCGGCATCCTGTCGCCCCTGGCCAACCATTTCCTCACCGGGATGCCCCCGGCGCCCATGCTCCAGGACATCATGCTGCAGTCCGCCCTGCTGGGCGCCATGGCCGCCATCGCCGCCTCCCGGTGGCCCAGGGCCACGGTGCAGGTCCTGGCCCTGGTGGTGGTCCTGCACCAGGCGCTGGTGCTGCTGCCCATGCTGATCCACTCCGGCCTCCAGCCCTGTGCCGCCACCTTCCGGCTCCGGGTGCCCGGCATCCTGCTGCAGATTCTCGGCGGCTTCTCGGTGCTCTGGCTCATGGGCCGGTTCCTGCCCCGGAACCTGGGCTCCACCCGTGAGGGGTGAGGTCCCGGACGAGCGGGAACTGCCGGCGCCCCTGACCCTGCGCCTGTACCAGGGCCCCGAAGTCCTGTTCTCCAGCGACCGGCACTGGCTGCACCCGCTGTTCGACCTGGAAGGCTTTTTCGCCCGCACCGGCCAGGATCCCGCGGCGACCCGCCTGGTGGACCGGATCACCGGGCGGGCCGCGGCGTTCCTGGTGGTGCGGCTCGGCATCCGCGAGCTGCGCACCCTGCTCCTCAGCCGGCGCGCGGTGCCGGTGCTGGAGCAGTACGGCGTCCGCTTCCGCTGCCGGGAGCTGGTGGACCGGGTGACCTGCGCCACCGAAGACCTGCTCCTGGACCTCCAGGATCCGGAAGCCGCCTGGGCCCTGCTCCGGGAGCGCCGGCTCAAAGCGCTCCGAACAGCGCCTCCACCTCTTTCTGCAGCTGGTCCAGGGACCGGTCCGCCTGCTGCCGCGGGGTCAGGGGAATCACCGGGGCGAGGGTGACGTCCTCGATGTTCCAGTAGGTCACGCGGTCCTCCAGGGTTCTGGGATCCTTCACCTGCCCCTGGGCCTGGTGGTGCGCGATGAACCTCCGCAGCATGGGCCGGTGGCTGGGGTCGTGCATGGCGATGACCCGGTCGAAGCGCTCCAGGTCTTGGAGCGACAGCAGGGTCGGGGTGTGCAGCGGGAGCCGGGACCGGGGCTCCTCCGGCACCGGCACGCCCAGCTTGCGCAGGCGCTCCACCGTATACCGGGACATCCGCGCGGCCCGTTGGGAGGACGAGAGCTGGGACAGGTCCATGCCCCGGGATTCGGCCAGCCACGGCACCTTCTTCCGCAGCGGGTCGCCGGCGCCGAGCTTCTGGTTCCGGGCGGAGAGGAAATTGAAATAGTGCTCCGCAAAGGCGCTCCGGAAGTAGTTGCCGGTGCAGATGAAGAGGACCCGGCGCGGCGGATCCCCGGCGGGGCTGGGCGGAGCGGCGAGGCACATGCTGAGCACCAGAAGCAGGTTCTTGAACAAGGTTCGATTCCCGGGGTGACCCGACATTCCAGGGCACGAACAACATTATAAATAATTTAGATAGAATAGCCAGATGTTCCCAAGTTCACACACCCTTCCGGAGGGAGGCATGCATGGGGTTTCGACTGGGGCGGCCATCTCCGCGTTCCATTGGTTCGCTCATTCGGCCACGGCGCCAGACTGGAACCCGGATGTCCGAGTGGAAGCAGAAGACACCCTCTCAGGGCCGACCCTGGCCTTCCGGCGGCAGATCCTCGGTGATGAACAGGAACCCGTAGGCCACCGCCAGGGTGAGCACGGCCAGGGTGCAGGCCAGGGTCCGCCCCTGCCACAGTCCCTTGATCCAGTCGGTGATCTGGCTGGCCACCAGGTTGGCGGTGCCCCCGACCATCTCCACGTTGCGCTGGTAGATCTTGGAATTGTCCAGGGGGTTGCCCAGGGGGTCGTCCGCGGGGTTCACGGCGGTGAGGAACACGCCCACGGCGCTGGCCAGGCCGACCAGGAGGATGCCCCGGACGATGTCGAACCGGGTGCGCCGGCGCATGATTCTCCAACTCACGGATCCCTCCATCGCCCAGCGGCCGGGTTCCGGGGCGGGCTGCTTCGATCTTAGGCTATCTCGGTGGTAGGGTCGGCCTTATGGTTGTCCCTGGAGGGAACCATGATCTCGACCCCGGACGACCGGCCCCGGTGCCCCTGGTGCGGCACCGACCCGCTGTATGTGGCCTACCACGACCGGGAGTGGGGCGTGCCCGCCCACGATGACCGCCACCTGTTCGAGATGCTCATCCTGGAGGGCGCCCAGGCCGGCCTCAGCTGGATCACCGTGCTGCGCAAGCGCGAGGCCTACCGCCGGGCCTTCGCGGAATTCGATCCGCGCGCGGTGGCGGGGTTCGGCCCGGAGCGCCTGGAGCGGATCCTCCAGGACCCGGGCATCGTGCGCAACAAGCTCAAGGTGGCCTCGGCCGCGGCCAACGCCCGGGCCTTCCTGGCGGTGCAGGACGCCTTCGGCAGCTTCGACGCCTACCTGTGGCGCGGCACCGGCGGGCAGCCCCGGGTGAACCGGTGGCGGGCTGCCACCGAGGTTCCGGCGGTGACGCCCGAAGCCCAGGACCTGAGCCGGGACCTCCAGCGCCGCGGCTTCAAGTTCGTGGGCCCCACCATCACCTATGCCTTCATGCAGGCGGTGGGGCTGGTGGACGATCATCTGCTCGGCTGCTGGAAGCGTGCATAGTATGGTAGGTCAGGAACAAGGTGCCCAAGCATGCTGCTCACCCTCCTGATCGGATTCGCCTTCGGCTACATCGGCTCCATGCCCGTGGCCGGGCCGATCTCCGTGCTGGTGCTGCATCTCAGCCTGGCCCACAACCCCCGCCACGCGCTTTACGTGGCGGTGGGCGGGGCGGTGGCGGAAAGCCTGTACGCCCTGCTGGCCTTCTGGGGCTTGAGCGCGGTCGTGGCCCGCTACCCGATGGTCCTGCCGGCCGCCAAGGTGGTGGGCGCCGTGCTCCTGCTGGGTCTGGGCCTGGCCATGCTCCTGCGCCGGCCGGCGCAGGCTCCGCCCCGGCCCTCCCCGGACCAGCAGCGCGGGACCAAGCGCAGCTTCGCCCTGGGCTTCCTCATCACGGCCGTCAATCCGACCCTCATCATCACCTGGACCGCCGCCGTGGCCGCCCTGAACGCCACCGGCCTGCTGGACATGCGGCGGGCCGAAGCGCTGCCCTTCGCGGCCTCGGTGTGCGCGGGCATCATCCTCTGGTTCCTCACCCTGCTCTCGCTGGCCAAGAAGTGGCGGACCCGGGTGAGTGCCGCGTCCCTGGGGCGGTTCATGAAGAGCATGGGCGCCGGGCTGGTGACGCTGGGCGGCTGGATGGTGGTCCGGGCGCTGCTGAAGACGTTCTGAAGTCCGGGCGCCTGCAGGCTATTTCTCGCCGCCAGGTCCCTTGTCGTACCCGGAGGCGGCGGAGCTGCTGGTGCCGGGAGCCTGGCAGGCCAGCGCCAGCGTGAGGGTCAGCAGGCAGAATGCCGGGACGACGATCTTGAGCACTTTCATGGGGCCTCCTTCGTTGCGAGCCATTCTCAATATATGACAGATTAATATACTCGCAAGCCAAAATTTTCAGTCACAGGCCTTAGGCCGCGATGCTGGCGACCGTCCCTGAATCGCAGCACCTCTTGTTTCACCTGCAAGCATCGGACCCATGACGGGAATGGCGGAACCCGGGCCTGGCTCATCCCATTTCCATATTTTAATGATATTTTTATTGCCAGGCTCAAACCGCAAGGGCGGCCCGGCTTGCCCGCCCGGATCGCAGCCGGCCGGGATCAGGCCTGCCCCAGCTCCTGCCACAGCCGGTCCGACAGCACCTGGTCCACCGGGCCCTCCCGCACCACCCGGCCGTCCTTCATCACCATGACCCGGTGGGCCATGGCCCGCACCACGTCGATGTCATGGGTCACCAGGACGTAGCTCAGGCGGTGCCGGCGCTGGAGCTCGGCCAGCAGCTGCAGCACCTGCTTCTGGATGGTCACGTCCAGCGAGCTGGTGGGCTCGTCCAGGACCACGATGCGCGGCTTGACGATCAGGGCCCGGGCGATGGCCACCCGCTGGCGCTGGCCCCCGGAGAACTCGTGGGGATAGCGCCCCAGCAGGCCCTCCGCCGAGCCGTCCTCGGCCAGCCCCACGTCCGCCAGGGCTTCCAGGATGCGCACCCGCCGCCCGGCCCGGTCCAGGCCCGGCTCGTGGATGGTCAGGCCCTCGCCGACGATCTGCTCGATGGTCAGCCGGGGCGAAAGCGAGGAGAAGGGATCCTGGAACACCACCTGGATATGCCGGCGCAGGCCGCGCTTCTGCTCGCCGGTGAGCCCGGCCCAGCTGCGCCCCTCCACCTCCACCGTCCCGGAGGCGGGCGCCAGGTCCAGCAGCGCCAGGGCCAGGGAGGTCTTGCCCGAACCCGACTCGCCGATCACGCCCAGGGTCTCGCCGGCGGCCAGGGTGAAGTCCGCGCCGTGCACGGCGGTGAACGCGCCGCGCCGGAACCAGCCCACGATGCCGGGGCGGTGCACCGGGTAGGTCACCCCCACGGCGCGCCCGGCCAGCACGCAGCCTTCGCCGGCCGGCCCCACCTCCCGCACGCACCGGCTGTCCATGAGCTTGCGCGTGTACGGGTGCCGGGGCGCCTCCAGCACCTGGGCCATGGGGCCCTGCTCCACCAGCACCCCGTGCTCCATGACCGCCACCCGCCCGGCGAAACGCCGCACCAGGTTCAGGTCGTGGGTGATCATCAGCACCGCCAGGCCGCGCTCCACGCGGATCTGGTCCAGCAGTTCGAGGATCTGGAAGCGGATGCTCTCGTCCAGGGCGGTGGTGGGCTCGTCGGCGATGAGCAGCTTGGGGTCGCAGGCCAGGGCCATGGCGATCATGGCCCGCTGGCGCTGGCCGCCGGAGAGCTGGTGCGGATAGCTGTCCACCCGCCGCGCGGGCTCGGCGACCTCCACCCGCTTCAGCGCCAGGATCGCCTGGGCCCGGGCTTCACCGCGGCCCAGGCCCTTGTGCAGCATGAGCGCCTCCATGATCTGGGCGCCGATGGTCATCACCGGGTTGAGGGCGGTCATGGGCTCCTGGAAGATCACCGCGATGTCGTTGCCGCGCAGGGCCTGGAGCTCGGCCGGCGTCATGGCCAGCACCTCGCGGCCCTGGAAGCGGATGCTCCCCTCCAGCCGCGCCGCGTCGAACAGCCGCAGGGTGGACAGGGCGGTGACGGTCTTGCCGGAGCCGGACTCCCCCACCAGGGCCAGCTTCTCGCCCGGGGCGATGCTGAACGAGACCCGGTCCACCACCCGCCGGGCGCCGAAGCTGATGCTCAGGTCCTGGACCTCCAGCAGGCTCATGACGGGTCCTCCGTGACCGCCTTGCGGGGGTCCAGGGCATCCCGCAGGGCGTCCCCCACCAGGATGAGCAGCACCAGCATCACCACCAGCACCACGAAGGTGGCCAGGGAGATCCACCAGGCGTCCAGGTTGTTCTTGCCCTGGGCCAGCAGCTCGCCCAGGCTCGGGGTCCCCTCCGGCACCCCCAGGCCCAGGAAGTCCAGGCTGGTGAGCGCCCCCACGGCCGCGGCCATCTCGAACGGAATCAGGGTGATCACCGGGGTGAGGCAGTTCGGCAGGACGTGCCGGAAGATGATCACCCGGTCCCGCTGGCCCAGGGCCTTGGCCGCGCGCACGTAGTCGAGGGTGCGGTTCTTCAGGAACTCGGCGCGCACGTACGCGGCGACCCCCATCCAGCCGAAGATGGAGATCAGCGTCACCAGCAGCCACACGCTGGGCGCGAACAGGGCCGAGAAGATGATCAGCAGGTACAGCATGGGCATGGCGCCCCAGATCTCCACCACCCGCTCCATGGAGATGTCGGTCCAGCCGGCGAAGTAGCCCTGCACCGCGCCGTAGATGATGCCGGCGGCGGTGGAGACCACCGTCACCGCCAGGGCGAACAGCACCGACAGCCGGAACCCGTAGAGCAGCCGCGCCAGCAGGTCCCGGCCCCGGTCGTCGGTGCCCAGCCAGTTCTGCCGGCTGGGCGGGGCCGGGTCGGGCACCGTGGAGAAGTAGTTGATGGTGCTGTGATGGTAGCGGTTGGGCGGGAACAGGATGAAGTTTCCCGGCTTGGCGAACTGGTCGCGGATGAACGGATCCAGGTATTCCGTGGGGGTGGGGAAGTCGCCGCCGAAGGTGGTCTCGGGCAGGGTCTGCACCAGCGGCACGTACCAGTGGCCGCGGTAGCGCGCCAGCAGGGGCTTGTCGTTGGACAGCAGCTCGGCGAACAGGCTCAGGATCGAGAGCGCCAGGAACAGCTGCAGGCTGCGGTAGCCCAGGCGGTTGCCCTGGAACCGCCGCCAGGCCCGGTGCCAGGGGTTCTGCAGGGAACTAGTCATACTTCACCCGGGGATCCACCCACAGGTAGCTCAGGTCCCGGATCAGGGTGGTGACCAGGCCGATGAGGGTGAAGAAGAACAGGCTGCCCAGCACCACCGGGTAGTCGCGCCGGATCACCGATTCGTAGGAGAGCAGGCCCAGCCCGTCCAGGGAGAACAGCGTCTCGATGAGCAGGGAGCTGGAGAAGAAGGCCCCCACGAAGGCCGCCGGGAAGCCGGTCATGATCGGGATGAGGGCGTTGCGGAACACGTGGCGCCACATGACGTTCCGCTCGCTCACCCCCTTGGCCCGGGCGGTGAGGACGTACTGCTTGTGGATCTCCTCCAGCACCGAGTTCTTGGTCATGATGGTGATCACCGCGAAGCTGCCCAGCACCATGGCGGTGACCGGCAGCACGATGTGCCACAGGTAGTCGGTCACCTTGCCCATGAGCGACAGGGTCTCCCAGTTCACCGAGGTCAGCCCGCGCAGGGGGAACCACTGGGTGACGGCGCCCCCGGCGAACAGCACCAGCAGCAGCACGCCCATGACGAAGCTGGGGACGGCGTAGCCCACCAGCACCACCAGGGTGGTGGCGGTGTCGAACCGGCTGCCGGCCCGCACCGCCTTGGCTATGCCCAGCGGCACCGACACCAGGTAGGTGAGCAGGAAGCTCCAGATCCCCAGGCTGATGGACACCGGCAGCTTCTCCCGCATCAGCTGCCAGACGTCCTCGTTGTGGTAGAAGCTCCGGCCCAGGTCGAACCGGGAAAACTGCTTGAGCATCATCCAGAAGCGCTCGTGCACGGGCTTGTCGAAGCCGTACAGCCTGCGGATCTCCGCGATCCGCACCGCGTCCACCCCCTGGCGCCCCCGGTAGCCCATGCCGGTGGCCACCGGCCCCTCGCCGGCGGCGTTGCGGCCCTGGAGCTGGTGCACCATCTGCTCCACCGGCCCCCCGGGCACGAACTGGATCACCGCGAAGGTGATGGCCAGGATCCCGAACAGGGTGGGAACCATCAGCAGGATCCGTTTGAGGATGTAGGCCCACATGGCAATGCTCCTAGGGGTGGGTGGACCACCAGGTGGAGATGATCCACCCTTCCGGCTGGAAGAACCGGGGCAGCACCTTGGGTTCCCCGAACTTGCCGGCCCGGTAGCTGATCCGGAACGAATTGGAGAACCAGGCCGGCACGAAGTAGTGGCCGAAGCGCAGCACCCGGTCCAGGGCCCGCAGCCGGGCCACCAGTTCCGGCCGGGTGCGGGCGGAGGTGGCCGCTTCCACCAGCGCGTCCACCGCCGGGTCGCGCACGCCCATGAGGTTGCCCGAGCCCTCGTTGGCGGCCGAGGCGGTGGTGAAGCGGTCCTTGAGCTCGCTGCCCGGCGCCTCGCTGCCCACCTCGCGGATGCTGGTGATGTCGAAGTCGAACACGTCCAGCCGCTTCTGCAGCAGGGCGAAGTCCGCCACCCGGTAGTTGCACTGGATCCCCAACCGGGCCAGTTCCTGCATGTACGGGGTGACGATCCGGCCCATGGTCCCCTCGCTGTCCAGGAACTCGATGCTGAGCGGTTCGCCCGCGGCGTTGCGCAGGGCCCCGTCCCGGTAGGTCCAGCCCGCCGCGTTGAGCAGGCGCTGGGCCTCCTTCAGGTTGGCCCGCAGGCTGCCGGGCGGGTCGGTGCTGGGCGGCTGGGGCACCGGCCGGGTGAACAGCTCCGGCGGCAGCTCGGCCCGGAGCGGCTCCAGCACCGCCAGCTCGTCGGCCCCGGGCAGGCCCTTGGCCTCGAAGTCGCTGGCGTTGAAGAAGCCCCGGACCCGGGTGTAGCTGTCGTAGAAGAACTCCCGGTCCATCCACTCGAAGTCCATGGCCAGCTCCAGGGCCTGGCGCACCCGCACGTCGGCGAACTGCCTGCGCCGGGTATTGATCAGGAACCCCTGGAAGTCGCCGGCGTTGCCGCTGGGCAGGTTGCGCTTGACCAGCTCCCCGTCGGCGAACTTCCTGCCCACGTAGGTGCGCGCCCACTCCCGGGAGGAGAACACCTGGATGTAGTCGAACTCCCCGGCCTTGAACGCCTCGGTCTGGGCGGTGGTGTCCTTGTAGATCTTGTAGGTGACCCGGGCGAAGTTGTAGAGGCCCTTGCGCACGTTGAGCCGGGCCCCCCAGTAGCCCGGGTCCCGCAGGTAGGTGATGTCCCGGCCGAAGTCCACCTGGCCGACCCGGTACGGGCCGCTGCCGATGGGGATGTCGGTGACGATCTGGTCGAACGGCTTGCCGCCCCCCCACTCGCGGCTGAACACCGGCATGCCGCCCACGATCAGCGGCAGCTCCGCGCTGGCCCGGCGGAAGTGGAACTGCACCGTGCGCGGGTCCAGCACCGTGGCGTCCTTCACGTCGGCGAACATGGCCCGGTAGGCCGGATGGGACAGCTTGCCGGTGAGCGAATCGAAGCTGAACTTCACGTCCTCCGCCAGCACCGGCTTGCCGTTGTGGAAGCGGGCGGCGGGGTTGATGCGGAAGGTGGCGGACAGGTGGTCCGGCGCCACCGCCACATCCTCCGCCAGCAGGCCGTAGGCGGTGGTGGGCTCGTCGTAGGTGCCGGTGAGCAGGCTCTCCAGGAGCAGCTCGCTGAGCCCCGGCGGCGACGTGCCCTTCAGGGTGAACGGGTTGTACTTGTCGAACTCGGAGATGCGCAGGGGCGGCACCAGGGTGAGCTCGCCGCCCTTGGGCGCGTCGGGGTTGGCCCATTGGAAGTGGTCGAAGCCGGCCGGGTACTTGATGTCCCCGAACTGGGCGTAGGCGTGGGCGGCCCAGCCCTGGACCGGGACCCCCAGGAGCCACACGGCCAGGACACCCCGGAGGCAGCTCAGGATCAAGCCCGCGGTGGTTTGGGAAGAACGCCCAGGTGTCATGCGGCGATCATATCAGAACGAGTATTTTTTATTCCACTAAGCCATGCCTTCCCAAGACATGGTCCCAGCGCCGTGTTGAAGTCACCAACCGGGCGGCGCGTCAGCGCCGCCCGGGGGTGGTGCTGGCCCCACCACCAGCTCCGGGGTGACCTTCACGCTCATGCCGTGCTCGCTGCTCTCGATCCGGGCCACCAGCAGCCGGAGGCAGCGGCGCCCAGGGCGAGAAAAATCCTCCCTATTGCAAGGATAATTTTTTGACATATTCGCCTTCCTGGGAGGAGATAATTGCCCATGACGGAACCCTTGTCCTCAGCCTTGAAGGTCCCGCTCGGCCTCAGGGCAGTGCATCCAGGTAGGCCCTGGGCGCCATGACGTGGACGGCCTTGCGGATGGTTTCGGGGAAATCCGCCAGGTTGCCGGTCACCAGCACCGCCCCGGTTTGCTTCGCCAGGGCCAGGAACACCAGGTCATCGGGGTCGGGGCCGGCCAGCGGCCATGGCGGCGGGTCCGCGGCCAGATGGCGGGCTTCCTTCAGCAGCGGCTGGAACCAGGCCGGCGGAAACCCCAGACGGGCGAACTTGGGGCGGGTCAGGACGTCCCAGTATACCTCGACAATGGCGGGACAGGCGAAGCAGGCCAGTTCCCGCTTCAGGACGGCCTGGACCAGGAGGCCCGGCGGACCGTCCAGGTGGAGTGCGGCGCTCACCAGGACGTTGGTGTCCAGGATGAGACTCCGGTTCACTGGGCCGTTTTCCTGGCCCGGCGTTCCGCCCGGGCCGCGCGGATTTCCGCCTGGATATCCTCCATGCTCATCCGGTCCAGACCGGCCTCCCGGGCCCTGAGCTGGGTCTCCCGGATGCTCATGACGGCCAGAGCCTGGCGCAGGGCCTCATACTGGAGGCCCACGTCCGCAGTGACGGGGATCAGGAAGAACTGGCCGTTGCGGCCCGAGAGCAGGAGGGGATCCGCAGGGTCCCCGGGCGGAAGGCTGGCCGCTCCGCGTTGCTGGAAATCCCGCAAGGTCATGGTCCGCATGCCGCCCTCCTTGGGAGTAATGTAGGCATTTTGTCAGCATTGGGCAAGAGGGTACCTGGAACCGAGCCCGACGATGAGCCAGGTTGCCAACCGCCTTCATGACTGGCTAATTAATTAATATATCATATAATAGTGCTACGCCAGAGACCGTCATGGCACTGGCAAGTCCATCATTTTCGGACCCTCCATGCGAATCCATCCTGTATTTGCAATCCCATCCAGCCTCTGTTGCCTGGCCGGCGCCCATGCACAAATCCAGAATCAGTTGCAATTCGAGCAGTCACAGACGTTCAAGGACCTGAAACTATCCGAGCAGCATTCCACCGACAAAACGGCTGAATTCGAGATTGTTTATTACAAGCCTCCCAAAAACCATACATTTGGCAAGTATAATTTCTCCGTATCCTTATATCTCAACAAGTTGCCAAACGCTTCAAGCTATTCCATCGACTCGATCTCCTTGCTTTTTCCAAAACAGGGCCCGGAAGCATTAAATGCAATATCAAAAGAAAGGGCGACAGTTTTCACATCTTTCATTCAGCTGCTGGACCTCGACCAGGAATCAAGCAAAAGAATATTGTCAAACATCGTCAACGCCGATGTGTCCACGAAAAGCATGTTTGAATTATTTACCGATTCCAAGCAATTCGCAGTGACGGTCCATGCCAATGCCGAAAGGACAAATATAAGACTTTCAGCGCCTTGAGTCCAAGCCAGGGGGCAGGCAGCCAGGGCGGGCCCCCGGCCAGTCCACCCCCTCAGTCCTTCACGGGCATCACGTGCACCGCCTTGATGAGCAGCCGCACCTCGTCCCCCACCTCCAGTTCCAGTTCCTCCACCGACTCCGTCGTGATCACCGAAGCCATCCCCGCCGGCCCCGTGACCTCGAACTTGACCAGCGACATCACGTCCCCCCGCTGGATGGACGTCACCCTGGCCATCACCTTGTTCCGCGCCCCATATTTCATCGAACCGCTCCTCACCCAGGCAGCCCAGCAACGAAGCTGCGCCGCCCAGTGTAGGCCATTCCTCGAAAGGTTGGACCCCGTTGCGGAGCGAGACGCGGGACGCCCGCAGCGAACGCAGTGAGCGAGGACGCCCCGCGCCTCGTCCCGCAACGAAGCCCGTCCGGGACCCGCCCCAACCGCCTACCGGTTCAAATGTACGACCTTTGCGGGGGGGAAGCCGTTGAAGGAGGTGCTCGACGCATGGCTGTAGGCGCCGATGTTCTCGCTGTAGACCAGGTCGCCCAGCTCCAGGTCCGGCAGTTCCTCGGCCAGGGTGATGGTATCCAGGGCGTCGCAGGTGGGGCCGAACACGGCGCAGAGCTGCGTGGGGCCGTCCTTGAACGGGCGCACCGGGTAGTGGCAGTGGTCGAACAGCTGCCCCGAGTAGGTGTGGTAGACGCCGTCGTTGATGTAGTAGCACTGGCGCCCGTCCCGGTGGGCCTTGCCGATGACCTCGGACACGGCGGTGCAGGCGGTGGCCACCAGGAACCGGCCCGGCTCGGCCAGGATCGCCACGTCCTCGGGGAACAGCCGGCTGATGGCGTCGTTGAGGATCCGGGCCAGCTCGTGCAGGGGCTTGACGTTGTCGTCGTAGGGTGCCGGGAAGCCGCCGCCGATGTCCAGCTGGTTCATCCTGGTGAAGCCGCGCAGCCGCGCCTCCTTGAAGATCTCCGAGGCCATGTTCAGGGCCTGGACGAAATTCTGGAAGTTGGTGGTCTGGCTGCCCACGTGGAAGCTCAGGCCCTCCACCGTCAGCCCGGCCGCCTCGGACGCGGCGATGAGGTCCACCGCCTCCCCGGGCTCCGCCCCGAACTTGGAGGACAGCTCCACCATGGCCCCGGTGTTGGGCACCCGCAGCCGCAGCAGCATGCCCACGTGGGGGGCGTAGCGCTTGACCTTGCGGATCTCCTCGTAGTTGTCGTAGGTCACCAGCGGCTTGTACTGGTCCAGGGCCTCCAGGGTCTCGTTGGCCTTGATGGGGTGGGAGTAGATGATCTTGTCCCAGATGAAGTCCTGGCGCTCCTTGGCCGGCAGGTCCTTGATGTTCTCGTGCACCAGCTTGAACTCGGGCAGCGAGGCCACGTCGAAGCTGGCGCCGGCCAGGTACAGGGTGCGGATGATCTCGGGGTTGGGGTTGGCCTTCACCGCGAAGTAGGGCTGCACCCGGGGCAGCCAGCGGTTGAATTCCGCCAGGTTCTGCCGCAGCTGGTCGTGGTCGATGACGAACAGCGGGGTGCCGTGTTCCCGGGCGAGGTTCTCGAGGAGCGTCTTGCTGATCACAAAGGTCCTTTCGGTCAAGCCGTTGCCACGGCCGCTAGTCTCCGCAGTCGGTGACCAGGAAGTTCTTGAATTGCCACGGATCGCTGGGATCCAGGTCGGGACGGTTCCAGCCCTTGAAGTGGTTGGCCTGGTGCTTGAGCGGCGTCCAGTCGGACGGGGTGGAGAGGTTCCGGCCCAGGTACGGCCGGGCGATCTCCAGGACGAATTCGTGGGACAGGTCGTCCGGGGCCAGCACGCCCCGGTCCGGGTTGGCGATGATCCAGGAGGCGGCGGCAATGACCGAGATGGCCACCTGCAGGGTGGTGGCGTTCTGGTGCGGCACCAGCTCCCGGCTCCGCTCGATGCTCAGCGCGCTGCCGGTCCACCAGGACTGGTACGCGTGGCCCATGAGCAGCGCGCCGAGGATGTCCGCGCCGCCGGTGATCTCGTCGGTCATGATCCGCAGCCTGGGCTGCAGGGCGTAGTCGTAGCCGCGCAGTTCCTGGAGCGAGCTGACCGCGCTGTCGCAGGGGCAGTAGGCATAGTGCACGGTGGGCCGGTACACCGCCTGGCCATCCTCCCACACGGTCAGGTGGTCGGAGATGGTGAACGCCTCGCCGTGGCGGACCACCATGCCCTGGATCGCCTGGTCCGGCACCCAGGAGCGCACCCGCACGTTCATGCCCATGCGCGCCAGGCAGATCTGGTTCCGGGGCCCGTCCGCGTGGCCGAAGGCCCACTGGGGCAGGGTCCGCTCGTGGGTGCCCCAGCCCATCTCGGCGGTGGTGGTGCCCTCCTCCCGGAAGCCCTCGATGCTCCAGGTGTTGACGAACTCGTCCACCTGCTTGGGCCGGGAACTGATCTGGGTGTCCCGTTCGCTGCAGTGGATCACCTTCACCCCGAGCCTGCGGGCCAGGTGGTTGAAGCTCTGGCTCCGGACCAGCTGCTGCACCTCCTCGGCCTCGGCGCCCTGGACCCGCTTCTCGGCCAGCAGCCGCCGGGCGATGTCCAGCAGCCCCTGCTTGGTCCAGTGGGAGATGAGGCCCGGATTGGCGCCATGCTCCAGCACCGCGGTGGGGCCGGGCGTGGTCCAGCCGGCCACCAGGCGGCGGATATTCATGTGCCGCCAATAAAGGGTCCGTTCCGTGGGGTGCCGGTTCCCGGTGGCATAGGGGTCCCACAGTTCCACCGACGTGTTCACGTAGAGCACCCCGTGGTCGTGGCACCACTGCAGCAGTTCGCAGCAGTCGATGTTCCAGGCCAGGTCGATGAGCAGGTCCCCGGCGCCCAGGTGGCGTCCGAGCAGGGTTCCCAGGTTTTCCGGCGTGACCCGGTCCTGGACGAAGGTGACGCCCTGTTCCGTCCAGGCCTGGGTGGCCAGGCGCTTGTCCTCGAAGTCCATGACCGTGACGTTCCCGGGGGCGACCCGCAGATGCTTGAGCACGAGCGGCAGGGTGCACTGCCCCACCGCGCCACAACCCAGCATCAGGATCCGCTTTTCGAACTCGGCCATTTGTTTCATTCCTTCACTGTCCAGCCCCGGAGGAGCCGGCGGATTGCGCATGTGTGGATTCAGATGTGATGGGTACCGACAGACCAGGAAGCCCAAAACCAGCGTGACAGAATAACACAACCCGCATCAATGCTGCGGGTCACGGAATCCGTGGGGCGCGGCCCGGCCGTACGGGTCCCGCCAGGCATCCGCTGCCGGTAAACGCTCGCTGGCGCTCGCGTTCCCGGCGCGTAAGGAATGGCTTGAGGGGGCTATGTTTCACCCATTCGAGGTCGTGATGGGGGATCCGTAACCTTTTGAAATAAAGGGGATGAAAGGGACGTTGGGCCCGGGACGGCCGGCAGGATCCAACCGTAGCCGAACCCTTCCGGGAGCTGGGACACGTGAACCACCCCCCATTGCCGTTACGCGCCGGGAATGCGAGCGCCAGCGAGCGTTTACCGGCAGCGAACGATTGGCGGAACCCGCACGACCGTTACGGCGGTTTTAGCATCCGGACGACGGTTAGAATATGTCGTTTATGCTTTCCAGCAGCTGGGCGAAGCCGCCGCTCCACTCAAGGAAGACCACCATGGCTACGAGGGCCGCCACCAGCCAGAGCATGAACCGGATCAGGAGGGGGTTCGTTGCGAGTTTGAGCATTCATGGCCTCGGCGCGGTCGGCCTTCGCCCACAGTATAGGTCATTCCTGCGCCTTGTTCCCGGGATCCGGCCGGTGCAGGATTTCAATACGGCCCCGAGTAGGCGAGCAGGAGTTCCCGTGCATGCGTTCCTCCAATCCGACCTGGCCACGCTGCTGGGCATCGACCTGGTCCTCTGGCTGTGGGTCTGGGCGGCCCCGACCCTGGTGCTGCGCTTCCGCTTCCTGCCCGACGGCATCCTGGGCGTGGCCATGCCCGGGCTGGTGCTGGTGCGCGCCGAAACCTACACCTGGCGCATCCTCCGCCATGAGCTGACGCATGTGCGCCAGATGCGCCGCTGGAGCCCGCTGGGCACCTACCTGGCCCAGGCCTGGAGCTACCTGCTGCGGCCCCTGGGGATCCTGCTGTTCCAGCGGCGCTGGCCGGGCATGCGGGAGCTCTACCATGCGAACCCCCTGGAACGGGAGGCCTTCGCGGCCATGGACCTGGAGGGGCCGCTGCCCCGCACCTGGGGCGCCCGGCCCAGCGAATAACGAGCCCCCAGGCTCCGGGCGCGGGCTTATGCTGGGGCATGCCTGAACTGCCGGAAGTTGAGATCACCCGCCTGGGCCTGGCGCCGGAACTGGATGGCCGGCGCATCACCGGGGTGACCCTGCGCCGGCCGGACCTGCGCTGGCCGATCCCGCCGGAGATCGCGGCCCTGCTGCCGGGGGAAACCATCCTCGGGGTGCGCCGGCGGGCCAAGTACCTGCTGCTGGACCTGGCCCCGGGCAGCGCCCTGCTGCACCTGGGCATGTCCGGCTGCCTGCGGGTGCTGCCGGCGGACACGCCGGTGGGACCGCACGACCACGTGGACCTGGAACTCGACTCGGGCCGGGTGATGCGCTTCACCGACCCCCGGCGCTTCGGCTGCCTGCTGTGGCAGCCCCTGGGGGAAACCCACGGCCTGCTGCGGGAACTGGGCCCGGAACCGCTGTCCCCGGCCTTCGACGGCAACCACCTGTTCAGGCTCAGCCGGAACCGGCGCACCAGCGTCAAGGCGTTCCTCATGGACCAGACGGTGGTGGTGGGGGTCGGCAACATCTACGCGGCCGAGACCCTGTTCCAGGCGGGCATCGCCCCGGGCTGCCCCTGCGGGGAGGTGTCCCGGCCCCGCTACGCCAGGCTGGCCCAGGCGGTGAAGGAGATCCTCGCCCACGCCATCCAGTGCGGCGGCACCACCTTCCGGGATTTCCTCCGCCCCGACGGCCGGCCCGGCTATTTCGAGCAGGAACTGTTCGTCTACGGCCGCGAGGGGGAACCCTGCCTGAAGTGCGGGGCCATCCTGAGCGGAAGCCGCCTGGGCAACCGGGCCTCGGTGTGGTGCGGCCGCTGCCAGAAATGAGCTATGGCTGGGCCTGGCCCTCCGCCGCAGCGGCGCGCCTGGCCCGCTTCAGCTTTTCCAGTTTCAGGAAATAGGTCAGCGACCAGTAGCGGAAGCAGCCGCCGAGCGCGATATACAGCACCACGAAGACCAGGGTGAACAGCACGAACAGGGCCGTCAGCAGGCCGCCCTGGTGCCGGACCCCGGTGAAGTACCCGGTCCGGTAGACGGTCAGCGCGATGAGCGGCAGCGCCGCCACGGGAATGGCCCAGCCGTTGGCCGGCAGCACCTTCTCCACGAAACGCCGTTCCGTGAGCCCGACCCGGGCGGCGAAGGCCGCGCAGCTGTGGCGCTTGGAGGCCTTCTGGGCCAGGCACAGGAACCGGTAGATCCGTGGGTGCTTCATAGGTATCAGTATGCACCCAACGGTGGGGTATTCTGGGTCCGGCCAAAAGCTGAGAACGGGGAGTGTCTCCATGGCGAAAAGCACTGCCTTCACGTTGAACGGCCAGCCCGTCAAGGTCGAGGCCGACGCCGGGCGGATGCTGGCCTGGGTGCTCAGGTCCGACCTGGGCCTCACCGGCACCAAGGTGGGCTGCGGCGCGTCCCTGTGCGGCGCCTGCACGGTCCTGGTGGACGGCGAGGCGGTGCGCTCCTGCTCGGTGCCCCTGGGGGAGGTGGCGGGCAAGTCGGTGCTCACCATCGAGGGCCTGCAGCGGGACGGGGCGCTCCACCCATTGCAGAAGGCGTTCATGGACCAGCACGCCTTCCAGTGCGGGTTCTGCACCCCCGGGATGATCCTCAACGCCTACGCCCTCCTGCTGAAGCGGCCGGGGGCCTCCCGGGCGGAGATCCTGGAGCACATGGAGGGCAACCTCTGCCGGTGCGGGGCCCAGGTGCGGATCGTGGCGGCCATCGAGACGGCCGGCCGGGAGATGGGAGGCGGGAAATGAGGCGGCGCGATTTCCTCAAGGCGGCCGGGGCGTCGGGACTGTTCATCTTCATCCCGGGCAGCCCCCTGATGGCGGTCCAGGAGCCGGAGCTGCTGCCGGAGCGCCCGGAATACCCCGGCGACTTCAACGCCTACCTGCGCATCGGCGGGGACGGCCGGGTGGGCTGCTTCGTGGGCAAGGTGGAGCTGGGCCAGGGCAACATGACCGCCCTGGCCATGATCCTGGCCGAGGAGCTGGACGTGGACCTGGACCGGGTGGACATGCTCATGGGCGACACCGATCTCTGCCCCTGGGACATGGGCACCTGGGGCTCCCTCAGCATCTGGCAGTTCGGCCCGGTGCTGCGCGGGGCCGCCGCCGAGGGCCGGGCGGTGCTGCTGCAGATGGCCGGCGAGCGGCTCAAGGAGCCCGCGGACCGGCTCGCGGTGAAGGCGGGGGTGGTGTCGGTCCAGGGCGACCCGTCCCGGCGGGTGGCCTACGCCCAGCTGGTCCAGGGCCAGCGCATCGAGCGCCACCTGGCGGACGTCAAGCCCAAGCCGGTCTCGGCCTACACCATCGTCGGCCGGCCGGCCCCGCGCAAGGACGCCCTGGCCAAGGTCACCGGGTCCGCCCGCTACGCCGCCGATATGGGCTTCCCCGGCACGCTCCACGCCTGCATCCTGAGGCCCCCCGCCCACGGTGCCGCGCTCAAGGCCGTGGACGTCTCCGCCGCCGAGCGCATGGCCGGGGCGCGGGTGGTGCGGGAGGGGGACTTCGTGGCGGTGCTGCACGAGCGCCCGGACCTGGCCCGCACGGCCCTGGGGCTGGTGCAGGCCAGCTGGGAGGTGCCGGAACCCCCGTTCGACGACCGCGGCGTCTACCGGCACCTGCTGGCCAAGGCCCCGCCGGCCAAGGTGGTGGCCCGGAAGGGCGACCCCGGGGCGGGCGAGCGGCAGGCCGCCACCCTGGCGGAAGCGGAGTACCGCAACGCCTACGTGGCCCACGCGCCCATCGAGACCCATTCCGCCGTGGCCAGGCTGGAGGGCGGCAAGATGACCGTGTGGTGCGGGGCCCAGGCGCCCTTCCTGGTGAAGGCCCAGGTGGCCCAGGCCCTGGGGCTCCAGCCCCAGAAGGTGCGCGTCATCACGCCCTTTGTCGGCGGCGGGTTCGGCGGCAAGAGCGCCGGCCCCCACGGGGTGGAGGCCGCGCGCCTGGCCAAGGCCACCGGCCGGACCGTGCAGGTGGTCTGGGACCGCCGGGAGGAGTTCTTCCTGGACACCTTCCGCCCGGCGGCGGTGGTGCGCATCCGCTCCGGCCTGGATCCGGCGGGGCGCATCACCTTCTGGGACTGCCAGGTCTTCGCCGCCGGGGAGCGGGAGGCGGACACCCCCTACGACATCCCGCACAAGCTGGTGCGCAGCGCCGGCAGCCCCGGAGACGGCACGCCCGGCCTGCACCTGTTCGGCACCGGGCCCTGGCGCGCCCCGTCGGCCAACACCAACGTGTTCGCCCGGGAATCCCACATGGACCTCATGGCCAGCAGGGCCAAGGCGGATCCCGTGGCCTTCCGCCTGCGCCACCTCTCCGCCCCGCGCATGGTCCGGGTGCTGGAGACCGTGGCCAAGGCCTTCGGCTGGACCCCGGCCCCCGCCCCTTCCGGGCGGGGGCTGGGGGTGGCCTGCGCGATCTACCGGGACACGGCGGTGGCGGTCATGGCCGAGGTGGCGGTGGACCGCGGCACCGGCCAGGTGCGGGTGAAGCGGGTGGCCATGGCCGTGGACATGGGCCTGGTGGTGAACCCCGACGGGGCCCGCCAGCAGATCGAGGGGGCCATCACCATGGGCCTGGGCTACGCCCTCACCGAGGGCCTGCGCTTCAAGGGCGGGCGGATCCTGGACGAGAACTTCGACACCTACCAGCTGCCCTGCTTCTCCTGGCTGCCGCGCATCGAGACCATCCTCGTGCCCAACCCGGAGCAGGCGGCCCTGGGCTGCGGGGAGCCGCCCATCTGCTGCATGGGCGCGGTCATCGCCAACGCCGTGCACGATGCCGCGGGGGTGCGGATGCTGGAGCTGCCCATGACCCCGGAGCGGATCCTCCAGGCCCTGAAACAAGGTTAAGCCCGGCGCCGGATGCGGTAGACTGGCCACCCCGCGAAGGTTTTTTCCATGGCCGAGCTTGATAATACATACAATTCATCACGTTATCACCCAGGCACCCTGGCCCGGGAGTTCGGCCCCAACGGCTGGCTGGCCATGGACCTGCTGGACCAGTACCGGCAGGATCCCGGGTCCGTGGCCGAAAGCTGGCGGGCCTACTTCCAGGGGGCCGAGCCGCCCGCCGGGGACGCCCGGGAGGACCAGCTGCGGCAGGCCCGCCTGCTGCAGCTGATCCGGGCCTACCGGGTGCGGGGCCACCTGGCGGCCGACCTGGACCCCCTGGACCGGGCCCGCCCCGCCCCCAGGGAACTGGACCCGGCCACCTACGGCCTCGCCCCCCAGGACCTGGAGCGGGCGTTCTACACCACCGGCCGCGCCGGCGGGGACCGCAGGACCCTGCGGGAGATCCTGGAGCTGCTGCGGGACACCTACTGCCGGACCGTGGGCGCGGAGTACATGTTCATCCAGGAGTCCGAGCGCCGGGAATGGCTCCAGGAGCGCATGGAGGCCTGCCGCAACCAGCCGGCCCCGGACCCGGAGGAGCGCCGCCGGATCCTGGCCAAGCTGGTGGAGGCCGAAGGCTTCGAGCGCTTCCTGCACACCCGGTACGTGGGCCACAAGCGCTTTTCCCTGGAGGGGGGCGAAGCGCTCATCCTCCTGCTGGACCGGGTCCTGTCGGACGCCGCCCGGTCCGGGGTGGCGGAGGCGGTCCTGGGCATGCCCCACCGGGGCCGGCTGAACGTGCTGGCCAACACCGTGGGCAAGCCCCTGGCGAGGATCTTCGCCGAGTTCGAAGGCGACATCGACCCGGAAACCACCCAGGGCTCCGGGGACGTGAAGTACCACCTGGGCGCCGCCGGCACCCACCGGGCCCCCGGCGGCGAGACCCTCCTGGTGACCCTGTGCCCGAACCCCAGCCACCTGGAAGCGGTCAACCCGGTGGTGGAGGGCCTGGTGCGGGCCCGCCAGGACCAGGCCGGGGACACCGCCCGGCAGCGCTTCCTGCCCGTCCTGCTGCACGGGGACGCCGCCTTCGCCGGGGAGGGGATCGTGGCGGAGACCCTCAACCTGGGGGCCCTGGACGGCTACACCACCGGCGGCACCCTGCACGTGGTGGTGAACAACCAGATCGGCTTCACCACCCTGCCCGAGGCCGCCCGGTCCTCCACCTACTGCACCGACGTGGCCCGCATGGTCCAGGCCCCGGTCCTGCACGTGAACGGGGACGACCCGGAAGCCGTGGTGCACGTGGCGTCCCTGGCCCTGGCCTACCTCCAGAGGTTCAGGCACGACGTGGTCATCGACCTGGTGGGCTACCGCCGCTGGGGGCACAACGAAGGGGACGAGCCCGGCTTCACCCAGCCCCTGATGTACGCCAGGATCGGTTCCCACCCCTCCGTGGCGAGGCTCTACGGGGACGCCCTGGTGCGCGAGGGCGTCCTGCGGCCGGAGGAGCTGGACGCCCTGTGGCAGGAGAAGCGGGCCCGGATGGGGGAGGAGGGCGCCTCCGGGGCCGAGCTCCCGGCCCAGCCCGGACCCGGGGCGCCCCCGCCGGCGGGCCTCCCGGCACCCGCCGCCCCGGGGGCCGTCCTCGCCGCCCTGGGCTCGGTTCCGCCGGGCTTCGAGCCGCACCCCAAGCTGCTGCCGTTCCTGCGCCGGCGCCAGGACCTGGCCGGGCGCGGCGGGGACCTGGACTGGGCGACGGCGGAGGCCCTGGCCTTCGGCACCCTGGTCAGCCAGGGCATCTCCGTCCGCCTTTCCGGCCAGGACGCGGCCCGGGGCACCTTCAGCCAGCGCCACGCCATCCTCTACGACGTGCGCACCGGCGCGCCGCATGTGCCCCTGGACACCCTCGCCGCCCGGCCGGCCCGGTTCCAGGCCTTCGACAGCCTCCTCTCCGAAGCTGCGGTGCTGGGCTTCGAGTACGGCTACGCCCAGGCCAGCCCCGGGGCCCTGACCCTGTGGGAGGCCCAGTTCGGCGATTTCGCCAACGGCGCCCAGGTGATCATCGACAACTTCCTCACCTCGGCCGAAAGCAAGTGGGGGCAGGCCTGCGGCCTGGTCCTGCTGCTGCCCCACGGCTACGAGGGCCAGGGCCCGGAGCACAGCAGCGCCCGGCCCGAGCGGTTCCTGCAGCTGTGCGCCGAGGACAACCTGCGGGTCTGCCAGCCGTCCACCCCGGCCTCCTACTTCCGGCTGCTCCGGGCCCAGGCCCTGGACCCGCGGAAGAAGCCCCTGGTGGTGTTCACCCCCAAGAGCCTGCTCCGGCATCCCCGGTGCGTGTCCCCCCTGGCGGCCCTGGCCGGGAACTTCGAGCCGGTCCTCGCCGACCCGCGGGGGGACCCCGCCGGGGTCCGGCGCATCGTCCTGGTGAGCGGGAAGCTGGCCTACGACCTCCTGGCCCGGGAGGGGCCTGAAGCGGCCCGGGTGGCGGTGATCCGCCTGGAGCAGCTCCACCCCTTCCCCGCGGCGGAACTGGGCCGGGCGCTGGAACCCTTCCCGGCCGGCGCCGGGCTGGTCTGGGCCCAGGATGAGCCCCGCAACCAGGGCGCCTGGCAGTACGTGCGCGGGGCCTTCCTGGACGGCCAGGTGCCCGGCCGGGGCCTGCCGGCCTATGCCGGGCGCCCCGCGGCGGCGGCCACCGCCACCGGCTCGCACCGGTCCCACCTCGAGGAACAGGCCGAAGTGGTGCGCCAGGCCCTGGAAGGCTGATGCCGCCTTGAGCACGGTTCCGCACGCAACCGCGAGCCTTTCCGTGCCGGTTGGGAGCATAATGCAACCAGGCGTCATTCCTCCGGCCTGCAGTCGCTGGCCCCGGACCCATGGGAGGGGCCGTCACCTTTGACGCAACCGGTAATCGAGGGACACCCCGTTCCCAGGGAGCAGGCGACATGCCAATGGAATTCGAGCGGACCGGGGACCCCGGGCCCGAAGGCGAGGCGGAACCGGCCCCGGCCTCGAACGTCCAGGAAGGGACGATGCTCCGGGCCTTGATGGAGCATCTGCCTGACCGCATCTATTTCAAGGACCTCCATAGTCGTTTCATATGTGGCAGCGTGTCGTTCGTCAGAATGTTCAATCGCGAGGCTCTCGTCGACATCCAGGGGAAGAGCGACTTCGACTTTTTCTCCGAGGAGCATGCCTGGGCGGCCTTCGACAATGAACAGGAAATCATTCGTACGGGACAAGCCAAGCTGAACATGGAGGAAAAAGAGACCTGGCCCGACGGCCGGATCACCTGGTGCTGCACGTCCAAGGCGCCGCTCAGGGACGACCAGGGCCGGATCATCGGCACTTTCGGCATTTCCCAGGACACCACCGCCTGGAAAGCGTCCCAGGATGCCCTCCGCGCGAGCGAAGCCTTCCTGGAGACCCTGATCAACGCGATCCCCGTTCCGGTCTACTACAAGGACCGGGATGGGCGCTACCTGGGCTTCAACAAGGCGTACGAGGCCTTCTTCGGCGTCACCCAGGACGGCCTGCTCGGCAAGACCTTGCTCGATATCCGCGAACGCGGGATGGCGGAACAGCTCCGCGGCCATGACGTCGAACTCCTGGAGACGGGAGGGACGCAGCAGCTCGGAGTCAAGGTCGAGATCCCGCCGGGAGACCTGCGCGACGTCATCTTCAACAAGGCGGTGTTCACCGATGGGCAGGGCAAGGTCGCAGGCCTGATCGGCACCGTCCAGGATCTCACCGAGATCAGGAAGCTGGAGAACCAGCTTCACCATTCCCAGAAGATGGAGGCCATCGGCACCCTCGCCGGAGGCGTGGCGCACGACTTCAACAACATCCTGACCGCGATCATCGGGTTCGCCAGCCTGACCCGGATGAAGATGCAGCCTGACGATCCGAACCTGTGGGCGATCGACCAGATCCTCGCCTGCTCGGAACGGGCCGGGCAGTTGACCCGGAGCCTGCTCGCCTTCAGCCGCAAGCAGCCCATCAGCCCAAAGCCGGTGAACCTGGACAGCATCATCCTGGATGTGGAGAAGCTGCTCAGGCGGCTGATCGGCGAAAACATCGAATTGACCACCCGGCTCGAGACGCCTGGGTTCATCATCCTGGCCGACGCCGGCCAGATCGGGCAGGTGCTGATCAACCTCGTGACCAACGCCCGGGACGCCATGCCCGCCGGCGGCGCCATCGAGATCGCCACCCGGCAGACGGAACTGGACCTGGCCTTCGTGCGGGCCCACGGTTTCGGCAACCCGGGCCGGTACGCCCTGATCACCATCTCCGACAACGGGTCCGGGATGGACAAGGCAACCCAGGCCAAGATCTTCGAGCCCTTCTTCACCACCAAGGAGCCGGGCCGGGGCACCGGCCTGGGGTTGGCGATCGTCTACGCGATGGTGAAGCAGCACAAGGGTTTCATCCTGGTCTACAGCGAACCCGGGCTGGGCACGACGTTCAAGCTGTTCCTGCCCCAGGCCGACCCGCTGCAGCAGGACCTGCTTGCCGTGCCCGTGGCGGCGCTGAGGGGGGGCACGGAGACCATCCTCATCGCCGAGGATGACCCGGATGTGCGCAGCCTGACCCAGAAGGTCCTGGAGGATTTCGGCTACCGGATCATCGCCGCCGCGGACGGGGAGGAGGCCATCCGCCAGTTCCAGGCGCAGGCCGATGCCATCCAGCTGATCCTGGTGGACATGGTGATGCCGAAACAGGGCGGCGCGGAGGTCTACCGGGCCGCCAAGGCGTTCAAGCCCGGGATCAGGGCCATTTTCACCAGCGGCTATATGGCCAGCAACCTCCCAGCCGGGAGCAGCCTCCAGGAAGGGCTGAACTACCTCCCTAAACCCACCAGCCCCATCGAGCTCCTGAACAAGGTCAGGGAGGTCCTCGACGCCGAATAGGGCTCACCGCGCCCCTTGAAGTGGCAGAGCCGCATGGGCCCGGTCAACGCCGTCCAGGCCGCGGCAGGGGTGCGCATGGCGCTGGGCTAGAAGCCCGCGAGCCCCTCCCCCAGGTCGGAGATCAGGAAGGGCTTCCTGAGCATCCTGACGTTGGGGAAACGGCTCAGGACCCCTGGCATCCGCTCGTCCACGAAGCCCGTGGCCAGCAGCACGGGCAGGCCGGGCCGGAGGACCCGGAGCCGGCCGAGGGTTTCAATGCCGTCCATGCCCGGCATGCTGACATCCAGGATCGCCAGGTCGAAGTCGAGGCCCGCTTCGAGGAGGCCCAGCGCCTCCAGGCCGCCGGCGGCGGCCTGGGTCCGGTGTCCCATATGCTCGAGCAGGGGCGGCACGGTCTCACGGATCAAGGCATCGTCATCCACCAGGAGCACGCGGAGGCTCCGGCCAACGCCCTGGCCGGCCACCGCCGGAGCGGGAGCGGCTGGCGCCTGGGCGGCCAGCTGCGGCAGGACCATTTCCACCCGGGTGCCCTTCCCGGGGGCGCTGCGGAGGTTCACCCTGCCGCCATGCGCCTGGGCCGTGGCTGCCACCAGCGCAAGCCCCAGGCCGGTGCCCCTGCCTTCGGGCTTGGTGGTGAAGAAGGGCTCCATGGCCCGGGCCGCCACTTCCGGAGTCATCCCTGCTCCGGTGTCTTCGACGGCCAGTTCCACCATGCCGCCTTCCAGCCGCCGGGTCTCCAGGCGCAAGGTCCCGCCGCCGGGCATGGCATCGCAGGCGTTCACACAAAGGTTCATCAAGGCGTTGGCCAGCGCGCTGGCCTCCGCCAGAACGGCTGGAAGCGGCTCCTCGAGGTGCAACTGGATGGCCAGCTTCTTGAAGGTGGTGCGCTCCAGCAGGTCAGCTTCCTGGCGCACCAGCTGGTTGAGGTTCAGGGCCACGGCCGGGCGCTGCTCCTTCCGGGCGAACGCCGTGAGCCCCTGCACCAGATCGCGGCCGCGGATCGAGGCCTGGAGGATGGCCCCGGCGCTCCTGGCGGTTTCGGGGTGGTGCCCGGATCTGGCCTCAAGCACGCTGGCCATGGCCATGATGGCCGCCAGCACGTTGTTCATGTCGTGGGAAACGCCCCCCACCAGCCGTCCCAGGCTTTCCAGGCGCTGCAGATGGCCCAGTTCACGCTCCATCCGCCGCTCCTTGTCCCGGGCGGCGTGCAGTTCCGTCACGTCCTGGAGGATGCCCACCATGACCTGGCTGCCGCCCAGCTGGACCGTCTCGCCGGAGGCGAGGGCGTGCCCCGCCTCGCCGGAGCGGCGCCGGAAGGTCATCGGGAGCGCTTTCAGGCTGCCGGAACGCCGGATCTGCTCCCGGGCCTGCCGCAGGGCTTCAGGCTGGTCCCAGAGTCCCAGCTGGTCCATGGTGGCACCCCTGAGCTGGGCCAGGTCATAGCCCAGCAGTTCCAGGAAGGCCGGGTTGGCGTCCAGGATGACCTGGTCCTCCATGCGCGTGAGCAGGATGGCGATGGGCGAAGCCCTGAAGATCGCGGAGAAGCGTTCCTCGCTGCTGCGGAGGGCGGCATCGGCCCGCTTCCGGGCACTGATGTCCTCCATGACCACGATGAGGTACGCGGGCTCGCCCTGGGCATCCCGCACCAGGGAGCTGGACAGGGAGACCCAGATGGTGCTGCCGTCCCCGCGAACGTTGAGTTTCTCTTCCTTGAAGGTGGCGTATTCCCCCGCGCACAGCCGGCGGACGTGCTCCTCGCTCGCCACCCTCTGGTCCGGAGGGTTGAGCTCCGCCCGGTTCAGGTTGAGCAGTTCCTCCCGGCTGTAGCCCAGGATTTCGCAGATCCTCCGGTTGGCCGAGAGCACCCGTCCGTCCAGGGCCACCTGGCTGATGCCCACCGCCGCCTGCTCGAAAATGGCCTGGAAGCGGGCCTCCGAGGCGGCCAGGGCCGCGGCGGCCGCGCGCTCGAACCGGCGGTTCCGGGCCTCCTCCATGGCGTTCCGGAGCGCGGAGGGAAGCCGGGCCGCACGGTCTTTCCAGACATAGTCCCGGACCCCCAGCTTGACCAGCGCTATGGCCTCCTCTTCGCCGATGGTGCCGGAGAACAGCACCACGGGCAGGTCCAGGTCGGCCTGCCGCACGGCGGCCAGGGTATCCCTGAAGGCCAATCCCGGCACCGAATAGTCGGAGATGACGGCATCCCAGCCAGGTTCCGCCAGGGCCAGCCGAAGCTCGGCGAGGCGGTCCACCCTGCGCGGCACCACCGCCAGGCCCGCCTCCCGCAGCACGCGCAGGGTCACCAGGTAGTCCGCCTGGGAATCCTCCACGATCAGGAAGTTCAGGGCGCGGTTCATGACGGGTTCTCCGATGCGCCTGGACCCGGCAGGATGAGGGTGAAAGCGGCGCCCAGCCCAGGCTGGGAGTGCGCTTCGATGGTGCCGCCGTGGCGATGGATGATGCGCTGGCTGGTCGCCAGGCCGATGCCCAGGCCGGGAAACTCGTCCTGGCGGTGCAGCCGCTGGAAGGGCTGGAACAGCTTGGCGGCATGGGCCATGTCGAAGCCTGCCCCGTGGTCGGTGACGGTGATGCGGGTCACCCCGTCCACGACCTCGCCCCGGATGGCGATGCGGGTCCGGCCCTGGCCTGAGCTGTACTTCCAGGCGTTGTCCAGAAGGTTGCGGAGGGTTGCCTCCAGCAGCCGGGGGTCACCCCAGGCCCGCAGCCCTTCGCCGATGTCCCAGCTGGCCGTGCGCCCGGGTTCGGACCGCTCCAGCTCCAGGCGGATCCGCTCCGCCATGGGGGACAGCTCGACCCATTCCCGGCGCAGATCTTCCCGGCTGGTGCGGCTCAGCTGGAGAATGCCGTCGATGAGGTCGGCCATGCGGGCGCTGGCCAGCATGATCTGGTCGAGGCAGGTGCGTTCTCCGGCCTGGAGCCGGGGTCCCAGATCCTCCACCAGGGCCTGGCTGAAGCAGCTCATGGCCCGCAGGGGCGCCCGCAGGTCGTGCGAGACCGCATAGGAGAAACTTTCCAGCTCGCTGTTGGCCCGCTGCAGTTCCGCCGTGCGCGCCACCACCCGGACCTCGAGGCTGGCCTGGACCCGGAGGATGGCTTGTTCCGCCTCCCGGCGGGAGGTGATGTCATGGCGGGCCATCACCCACACCGCGCCCAGTTCCGCATGCTGGAAGGTGGCCGTGGTCACCAGGGTCCAGAACGGGCTGCCGTCCTTGCGCAGGCTCTGGAGCTCCCCGTTCCAGGTGCCGTCCCGGTCCAGGATCCTGAGCATGGCCCGTTCCTCCGCGGGCGTCCGGCATCCCGGCGCATCCAGCCGCGCGGCGTCCAGGCCCACCATTTCCCCGGGGGGGTAGCCGAACAAGGCGTCCATGCCCCGGTTCGAGCGCAGGATCACCCGGTCCCTGACCCGGACCAGACAGACCCCTTCGGATACGCAGTCCATCATGGCGGCGTTGACCCGGAGGGTCTCCTCCAGCAGCTTGCGCTCGGTGATGTCCTGGATCGTGCCCCGCAGGCACCGGACGGCCCCGTCCGGAGCCCGCTCCGCCTCGCCCCGGGCCACCACCCAGCGACGGGTGCCGTCCGGGCGCACCACTTCCGCATCGCATTCGTACGGCACGCCCCGGGTCAAGGCGGCATCCACCGCCTGGCCGAGGCGCGCCCGGCTTGCGGGGGTGTAGAAGGTGTCGGCCTCCGCAAGGTCCATGGGCGGAAGCCCGGGGTCCCGCCCGTAGATCCGGTACACTTCCTGGGACCAGGTGTGCAGGCCCGAGGCGAGGTCCCATTTCCATTTGCCCAGCCCCGCCAGGCGCTGGGCATGCCCAAGCGCGGCCTCGTGCCGCACCAGGGCCTGCTCGGCCTGCTTGCGGGCGTTGATGTCCTCCACCACCAGGATGTAGGATTCGGGCCGCCCGGCCAGGTCGCCCAGGAACGATACCGTCCGGTTGACCCAGGTGCTGCTCCCGTCCTTTTTCACATACTGTTTTTCCTTGGCGATGGAAGGGGCCTGGCCCTGGAGCAGGCCGTCCCTCTGGTAGAGGTCCAGCTCCAGGTCGTCCGTGAAGGCCAGGTCCTGCAGCCGGCGGCCCAGCAGCTCCGCCATGGAATAGCCCAGGATGTCGCAGAACCGCTGGTTCATGCGCAGGCAGCGGCCGTCCAGGGCGAGGTGGGCCATGCCCACCAGCGCCTGTTCGAAGGTGGCCTGGAACCGGGTCTCAAGCAGCAGCTGGGCCTCCCGGGCGCGCCGGCGGCCTTCCAGCAGCGCCCCCACCCTGGCCAGCAGCTCGTCGGTGGAGAAGGGCTTGAACAGGAAATCGCCCACCCCCATACGCAGCATTTTCACCCGCAACGCCTCGTCGGCCATGGCGGTCAGGAACAGGATGGGCACCCCGTCCAGTGCGGGCTGCCCGCGCAGCGCCTCCACCAGGCGGTCGCCGCTGAACTCCGTCAGGATCACGTCGCTGAGGATCAGGTCCGGAGGATCGGCCAGAGCCAGCCGGATGGCCTCGGCACCGCCGGCGACGGTGGTCACCCGGCAGGAACCGCACAGCGCCCCCACCAGCAAATCCCGCATGGTACGGTTGTCTTCCACCACCAGCACCCGCGGTGGATTGGATTCAATGGACATGGAAACTCTTTCGGGTCCGGTAGGCGGGGTTGGCCTGGGCCGCGGCGGCCCAACCCTGCCAGGCCCAGCAAGGCCTGGAAATGCGGCAAACAACGAATGACCGGGGCGGATGCGCCCGATCGCCTATTCCGCCAGATGAACGCTGCAGAACCAGCCGGAAGGCAGAACCAATCTACAAGGGGCTACACCAGACTATCGGCATACCCAGGCCGCCCCAGCATCTATTTTTATTTATTTTTTATACGAGGCCCCATGGAGGGTCCTTCCGATCCACCGGGATCATCACGCCGAGGCATGGAAATTCCAGGCTTCTAGACCTAGCCCGGCTCCAGGCGGTTGGCCACCGACGCCAGCAGTTCCGCCAGAGGCCGCAGTTCCGCGGCGTCCAGGGTGAGCCGGCCGTCCTCCAGGGGATCGAACCGCTCGTCGTCCTCCCGCCACCGCCACCATTTCAGCGACAGGGTGCCCCCCGGCCCCCGGGAGATCCAGAGCTCGAAATCCTCCCGGCTCAGCTTGCCCAGCAGCGCCGGCGCGGACGCGTCCTCCCGCTCGGGCTCGCCCGGGCTCGGAAGGAACGGGACCACATTGGGGGGGAGCGTCATCGGGTACCTCGATGGGTACCCTCCATGGTTGCCTACAACCTCTGTTTGGACCAGCACCGATGGCGCAAGCGGACAGATGCTCAGGCTGACAGGCGCATGGGCGGCCTTTTCCGGTACTCGCTGGGCGCCAGCCCGGTGAGCTTCCGGAACGAGTAGGAAAAATAGTTGCTGTCGTTGAAGCCCGAAGCGAAGGCGATGTCGGTGACGCTGTCCTCGGTGGTGCGCAGCGCCCGCATGGCCTTGCCCAGGCGCAGCCGCACCAGGTAGTTGTGCGGGGTGGTGGCCGTGGCGTCCCGGAACATCCGGCTGAAGTTGTGCAGGGAATAGCCGAAGCGCCGCGCCACCTCGTCGAAGTCGATCTGCTCGGTGCAGCGGCAGCGCAGGTAGGTGAGCACGTGCCCCAGCAGGGAGCCGCTGGGCAGGAGCTCGCCGTCCGCGGCGAACCGGTTGCGGTGCAGGGTCACGGCCAGCTGCAGGAACAGCGACTCGGCCATGACCGGCGCCAGCGGCTCGCCGCTGCGGCACTCCAGGAACAGCCGGTCCAGGAGCGGCATGAGCTGCTTGACCACGTCCTCCGTGAGCTGCCAGTTGCGCCGCTGCCCCACGGTGTCCCCGCCCAGGTCCACCAGTTCCCGCTGGGCCGCCGACCGGCAGAGCAGGTCCGGCCGGTACAGCACGTTGGTCAGGTAGAGGTCGTTCACCTCCTCGAACGCGTGCCGGTCCTCGGCCTGGATGTAGAACACCTCGCCGCAGGTGATGAGCCGGGGCTCCTCGTTCAGCACGTGCCAGCCGTTGCCCGAGATTACCACCACGATCTCGTTGAAATCATGGTTGTGCAGCGGGAACCGGTCCTGGGGCGTACGCCGTTCCACGCCCACCTGGTGGGCTGAACTGGTCAGAAAGTCGCTGGCGAAAAGCCTCATGTCCTGGACCTCCATCACGGGTCGTCCTGCTGGGTTCGCTATGGGGGTTGTCAGATCGGGAGCGGAGTGATGCTAGCATGGCAGCCGGCAAAAGCCAGCGTCTTCGATTTCCGGACCCTTTAGCGCGAACATTGTCCGGATTTCGAAGGATGCCCCGAGGCCCGCGGCGCACCATCATGACCGGAGATCCAACATGACTGCAGTGAGATCGGTAGCCATCGACCTGGGCGCGAGCAGCGGTCGCATCGTCGTGGCCAAGTACGACGGCGGCAGCCTTTCGCTCCAGGAGGCGCACCGCTTCCCCACCCCGCTGTTCCATGACACCGACACCGGCTACAGCTGCTGGGACCTGGAGCTCATCGAGTCCCAGGTGGTGCATGGCCTGAAGATCGCCAAGGCCATCGCCCCGGTGCAGAGCGTGGGCATCGACTCCTGGGGGGTCGACTATGTCCTGCTGGACCAGGAACGCCAGCGGGTGGGCCCGGCCATCTCCTACCGGGACACCCGCACCGACGGCGTGATGGCCGCGATGCTGAAGCGGGTCCCCGCCGAGCGCATCTACCGCCGCACCGGCATCCAGTTCATGCCGCTGAACACCCTGTACCAGCTGGCCCAGACCGCCCAGGCGCATCCCGAATGGCTGGAGCGCGCCCGGCACTTCCTGATGCTGCCCGACTACCTCAACTACCGGCTGTGCGGCGTGCTGGCCAACGAATACACCAACGCCACCACCACCCAGCTGTACGGCATCGCGTCGGACACCTGGGACAGCGACATGCTGGCCATGGCCGGCCTGGACCAGGCCCGGATGCTCACCCCCGTGGACCCGGGCACCGTGCTGGCGGAGATCGACCAGCCGTTCGGCCATGGACAGCATGTAGCTCTCATAACGCCCGCCACCCACGACACGGCCTCGGCCATCGCCGCCATCCCGTTCCAGAATGACGACGAAGCATTTATTAGTTCCGGCACCTGGTCCCTCATGGGCTTCGAAAGCCTGACGCCCCACGCCGACCCGGCCGCCATGGGCTTCAATTTTTCCAACGAGGGCGGGGTGGAGCGCCGCTACCTGGTGCTGAAGAACATCGTCGGCCTGTGGCCGGTGCAGCTCATCGCCCGGGAAGAGGACCTGGACCACGGGTCCCTGGTCCAGGCCGCGGCCCTGGCCAGGCCCTGGGTCTCGCTCATCGATCCCGACGACAGCCGGTTCCTCAGCCCGCCGTCCATGAGCGACGCCATCCGCAGCTTCTGCCGGGAGACCGGGCAGCCCGTGCCGGCCGACGCGGGGAGCCTGGCCCGGTGCGTGTTCGACAGCCTGGCGCTCACCTACCGCAAGGTCAAGGGCGAGATCGAGACCCTGCGCGGCCGGCCCCTGTCCCTGATCCGGATCGTGGGCGGCGGCAGCCAGAACCGGCTGCTCAACCAGCTCTGCGCGGACGCCTGCCAGGTGCCGGTGCTGGCCGGCCCCAGGGAGACTTCGGCCATCGGCAACGCCTGCGTGCAGTTCATCGCCCTGGGCGTGTTCCGGTCGCTCACCGAAGCCCGGGAACTGATCCGCAGCTCCTACCCCACCGAGACCTTCGTGCCCTCGGGCGGCATCCCGGAAGAGGCGGTGCGGCGCTTCCAGGCCTTTGCCCAACAACCTACCTTTGGAGGACAGGAATCATGAGCACGACCAAGCAGGTGGCAGACGCCTACGCACTGGCCCGGGAGGCCTTTTCCGCCCTGGGGGTGGACACCGAGGCGGCCATGGCGCGCCTGGACGGCATCCCCATCTCCCTGCACTGCTGGCAGGGCGACGACGTCCACGGCTTCGAGAAGCCGCAGCGCGCGCTTTCCGGCGGCATCGCCGCCAGCGGCAACTACCCCGGACGGGCGCGCAACGCCGACGAGCTCAGGGCCGACCTGGAAGTGGCCATGCGGCAGATCCCCGGCCCCCACCGGCTCAACCTGCACGCCATGTACCTGGAGTCCGAGCAGCCGGTGGAACGGAACGAGATCCGCCCCGAGCACTTCGCGCGGTGGGTGGACTGGGCCAAGGATCACCACATGGGCCTGGACTTCAACCCCACCTGCTTCTCCCATCCCATGAGCGATGACGGCATGACCCTGGCCCACCCGGATCCGGCGGTGCGCCGCTTCTGGATCGAGCACTGCCAGGCCAGCCGGCAGGTGAGCGCCTCCTTCGGCCGCGCCCTCGGCACCCCCTCGGTCATGGACATCTGGGTGCCGGACGGCAGCAAGGAGCTCCCCTTCGATCGCCTGGCCCCCCGCCAGCGCCTCACCGCAGCCCTGGACGAAGTCATGCAGGAGAAGATCGACCCCAGGTTCCACCGGGACGCGGTGGAGGGCAAGCTGTTCGGGCTCGGGCTGGAGAGCTACACCGTGGGTTCCAACGAGTTCTTCCTGGCCTACGCCACCAGCCGCCAGTGCATGCTCTGCCTGGACACCGGCCATTTCCACCCCACCGAGGTGGTGTCCGACAAGCTTTCCGCCGTGCTGCCGTTCGTGGGCCGGGTGCTGCTCCACGTGAGCCGCCCGGTGCGCTGGGACAGCGACCACGTGGTCCTGCTGGACGACGAGCTCCAGGCCATCGCCAACGAGGTGGTGCGCGGCAACTTCACCGAGCAGGTCCAGATCGGACTGGACTTCTTCGACGCCAGCATCAACCGGGTCGCGGCCTGGGTCATCGGCACCCGGAACATGCGCAAGGCGCTGCTGCGGGCGCTGCTGGAACCGGCCCGCCTGCTGGCCGAAACCGAGACCCGGGGGGACGTCACCGCCCGCCTGGCCATCTTCGAGGAGCTCAAGTCGCTGCCCTGGGCGGCGGTGTGGGACCAGTACTGCCTGCAGCGGAACGCCGGCGTGGGGCTCGGGTGGCTGGAGACCGTCCGCCAGTACGAGCGCAGCGCCTGCGCCGGCCGCTGACTTCCCCGGGAGCCGGACCATGTTGCGCAAAGCCTTCCTGATGTTCCTGAACCCCGGCCTGCGGGAGGAGTACCAGCGCCGCCACGACGCGCTCTGGCCGGAGATGGTCGACACCCTGAAGGCCCACGGCGTCCATGCCTACTCCATCTTCCACGACCCGAAGCGCGACGTGCTGTTCGGCTACGTGGAGCTGGAATCCATCGAGCGCTGGGAGGCCGTGGCCGCCACCGAGGTGTGCCGGCGCTGGTGGGCCTTCATGCGCGACATGATGCAGACCCATCCGGACGACAGTCCCGTTTCCGAAGACCTGGACGAGGTCTTCCATCTCCAGTAACCCAAGCCACAAGGAGGAGCAGCACGAGAGCACAACCCGGCTCGACCTCGGTTCATGCAGCAACAGGCAATTCCTGTTTTTCAACCCAACAACCTCACTTAAGGAGTCACACGATGACCAATAACTTGTTGAAGTGGGTCATGCGGCCCGCCATCGCCGCGGCCGTTCTGTTCGGCGCCAACGCCTTCGGCGCCGATCTGCGCGTCGCCATGGTCGTCAAGAGCCTGGGCAACGGGTTCTTCGACGCCGCCCGGGACGGAGGCAAGGAAGCCGCCAAGGAGATCGGCAACGTCGATCTCATCTACACCGGCCCCACCACCCCCACCGCCGAAGGCCAGATCGACATCATCAACTCCCTCATCGCCCAGAAGGTCGACGCGATCGTCATCTCCTCCAACGACGCCGACGCCCTCGTGCCCATCTGCAAGCGGGCCGCGGGCCGCGGCATCACCGTCCTCTCCTTCGATTCGGGCGTCGCCAAGGACGGCCGCATCTTCCAGATCAACCCCTCCGCCCCCGCGCTCATCGGCCGCAAGCAGATCGAGATGATCGACAAGACCCTCGGCGGCAAGGGCGAGATCGCCATCCTGAGCGCCACCGCCCAGGCCACCAACCAGAACATCTGGATCGCCGAGATGAAGAAGGTCCTGGCCGAGCCCAAGTACAGCGGCCTCAAGCTGGTCGACATCGCCTACGGCGACGACCAGTCGGACAAGAGCTATCGCGAGACCGTCGGCCTGCTGCGCAAGCACCCGAACCTCAAGGGCATCGTCGCGCCCACCTCCGTCGGCATCGCCGCCGCCGCCAAGGCGGTCGAAGACCAGAACATGGTAGGCAAGGTGTTCGTCACCGGCCTGGGCCTGCCCTCCGAGCTGGCCGGCCACGTGCATTCCGGCGCCATCGACACCTTCGCCATCTGGAATCCCATCGACCTGGGCTACACCGCCGTCTATGCGGCCGTGCAGATCATCGACAAGAAGGCCACCGGCAAGGCGGGCACGGAAGTCAACATCGGCCGCATGGGCAAGATGAAGATCGACGAGAACAGCGAGGCCGCCATGGCCAACCCGTTCGTCTACGACAAGAGCAACGTCGACAAGTTCGCCAAGATTTTCTAAGGTTCTTCCAGTCAGCAGACGACACCTCACCGGGCGCGGCAGGATCCCCCCTTTCTTGCCGCGCCGCATTCGAACCTCCCGTCCGGAGTGCAAGCCCATGGATCCAACCGCGCCCGTCGAAACGCCCATTCTTTCGCTGCAGGGCATCAAGAAGCACTTCGGAGGCATCCAGGCCCTCAGCGGGGTCGATCTGCACCTCTATCCCGGCCAGGTCATGGGCCTCCTGGGCGAGAACGGCGCGGGCAAGTCCACGGCGGTCAAGATCCTCACCGGCATCTACATCCCGGACGGCGGCCAGATCCTGTCCGGCGGCAAGCCGGTGGAGTTCCGCGGCACCCAGGACGCGTGGAAGCAGGGCATCACCGCGGTGCACCAGGAAACCGTCATGTTCGACGAGCTGAGCGTCGCCGAGAACATCTTCTCCGGGCACTTCCTCAAGCGCGGCCGCGGCCTGCTGGACTGGGCCGCCATGCGCGCCCAGGCCGCCAGGCTCATGCACGACCTGCAGTCGGACATCCGTCCGGAAACCCTGCTCAAGACCCTGAGCGTGGCCCAGAAGCACATCGTGGAGATCGCCCGGGCGCTGTCCCACGATTCCAGCGTGGTCATCATGGACGAGCCCACCGCGGCGCTGTCCGCCCACGAGATCGAGGAGCTGTACGCCATCGTCCGCCACCTCAAGACCCTGGGCAAGGCCATCCTCTTCATCTCCCACAAGTTCGACGACATCTTCGCCATCTGCGACCGCTACACGGTGTACCGGGACGGCGGCTACGTGGGCGAAGGCCTGATCAAGGACGTGACCCAGGACGACCTGGTGCGCATGATGGTCGGCCGGTCCGTCTCCAGGATGTTCCCCAAGCCGGTGGTGGCAATCGGCGAGCCGGTGCTGGAGGTGCGCGGCCTGGGCAACGACACGGAGTTCGACGACATCTCCTTCACCCTGCGCAAGCGCGAGGTGCTGGGCTTCTACGGGCTGGTGGGCTCCGGCCGCACCGAGCTCATGGAGGCGCTGTTCGGCCTGGGCGTGATCCGCCGCGGCGACATCCGCCTGAAGGGCCGGCCCCTGGTCCCCGGCTCGCCGCGCAACGTCATCGACCATGGCATCGTCTACGTCCCCGAGGACCGGCAGCGCAACGGCGTGATCCTGCCGCTGTCCATCCAGCAGAACATCACCCTGCCCTCGGTGCGCAAGCTGGCCCACGGCCTGTTCCTCAACGACCGGGCCGAGGGGGTGATGACCGATGCCATCGTGGCCCGGCTCGCGGTGAAGTGCGCGGACACGGACCAGAAGGCCGGCGAGCTCTCCGGCGGCAACCAGCAGAAGGTGGTCATCGGCAAGTGGCTGGCCACCCAGCCGGAGATCGTCATCCTCGACGAGCCCACCAAGGGCATCGACATCGGCTCCAAGGCGGCGGTGCACAGCTTCATCGGCGAGCTGGTCACCCAGGGCCTGTCCGTGGTGATGGTCAGCTCGGAGCTGCCCGAGCTCATGGGCATGGCCGACCGCATCGTGATCATGCATAAGGGCCGCATCGCCGGCATCCTCGACCGGCCGGCCTTCGACGCCGAGGCGATCGTCAGCGCCGCTTCCGGCCTGGCCGAGCCGGCGACGGCGGTGGGAGCATGAGCGCGATGACCAGCATGTGGCGATGCACCGGTTTAGGAGACATGTCGTGAACAAGGTCCATCTCAAGGTCGCCCCCAACCGCGACGTCATCCTGGGCGCCATCGTCGTCGGGCTGCTGGTGCTCATCGCCCTGCGCGCCCCGATCTTCCTGAGCGCCGGGAGCCTGGACACCCTCATCACCGACGGCGCCATCCTGGCCATGATGGCCGTGGCCCAGATGCTGCCCATCCTCACCGGCGGCATCGACCTGTCCATGCCCGCCAACATGGCCTTCACCGGCATGGCCACGGCGCTGCTGTCCAAGGCCCACCCGACCATGCCGGTGCTGGCCACCGTGGCCATCGCCCTGGGCATCGGGCTGGTGCTGGGCGCCTTCAACGGCTGCTTCATCGCCTACCTGGGCATCCCGCCCATCGTGGTCACCCTCGGCACCATGAGCATCTACCGGGGCGCGGTGTTCATGCTGAGCCGCGGCGCCTGGGTCAACGAACAGGACTTCGGCAAGCCCTACCTGGCCTTCCCCATGAGCCGGCTGTTCGGGCTCACCCACATCTTCTGGATCTCGGCGGTGCTCATCGCGGCGGCCTACGTGTTCCTGAACCACATGCAGCGGGGCCGGGAGCTGTACGCCCTGGGCGGCAACCCTTCCGCCGCCAAGTATGTGGGCATCAACGACGCCAACAACAAGATGCTGATCTACGTGCTCACCGGCCTGGCGGCGGGCCTCTGCGGCTACCTGTGGGTCGCCCGCTACGCCATCGCCTACACCGAGATCGCCCTGGGCTTCGAGCTGCAGACGGTCGCCGCCTGCGTCATCGGCGGGGTGAGCATCACCGGCGGCCGCGGCTCGGTGCCCGGCGTGCTCCTGGGCGCGGCCTTCCTGGTCATCATCTTCAACGCCCTGCCCATCATCAACGTCTCCCCCTTCTGGCAGATGGCCATTTCCGGCGCCGTGGTCCTGGCGGCGGTGATCCTCAACTCCCGCAGCGAGCGCACCCAGGGCAAGGTGATCCTGGAGCGGGACCATGCGCTGACCAAGGTGGCACTATGAAACGCGGTTCGCGCTGGGCTTTCGTCAAACGGTGGGAAACCATCCTGGTCCTGATCCTGGTGGCCATCTGCCTGATCAATTCCATGGCTTCCCCGTACTTCCTGAACCCGCACAACCTGTTCGACAGCACCCAGAGCTTCAGCGAAAAGGCGCTGATCGTGCTGTCCATGAGCCTGGTCATCATCGGGCGGGACATCGACCTGTCGGTGGCCTCCAACGTCGCCCTCTGCTCCACCGCCATGGGCTGGCTGGCCCTGCACGGGCTGTCCACCTCGTCCCTGCTCCTGGCCAGCATCCTGGTGGGCACCCTGGCCGGCATGTTCAACGGCTTCGTCATCACCGGGTTCAAGGTCCCGGCCATCGTGGTGACCATCGGCACCCTGTCCCTGTTCCGGGGCATCGCCTACATCGTGCTGGGCGACCAGGCCTTCACCCACTACCCGGCGAACTTCTGGGAACTGGGCCAGGGCTACCTGTTCAACATGATCCCTTACGAATTCCTGGTGTTCCTGGGCTGCGCGGTGATCTTCTACGTGCTGCTGCACCACACGGTCATCGGCCGCAACCTGTTCGCCTACGGCAACAATCCCGACGCCGCGGTGTACAGCGGCATCCAGGTGGACGCCTACCGGTTCTGGTTCTTCACCCTGAACGGCACCATGTGCGGGCTGGCGGCGGCGTTCCTCACCTCGCGCATCGGCGCCACCCGGCCCAACATGGCCCTGGGCTGGGACCTGGAGAGCATCGCCATCGTGGTGCTGGGCGGCGTGAGCATCATGGGCGGCAGCGGCACCATGCTCGGCGTCCTGCTGGCGGTGTTCGTCATGGGCATGCTCACCTTCGGCCTGGGCCTGGTGAACATCCCGGGCATCATGATGACCGTCGTGGTGGGGTTCCTGCTCATCGGCGCCATCGCCACCCCCATCGTGCTCAGGAAGCTCTCCGAACGGCGCCGGGAACGCGCCGGCGCCTGAACCGATCGTTCCTGATCTTGTTTCCAACGCAATTGTCGAAAGGAATCGCATCATGAAGACTGAAACCGAAGCAGGACAGAACCTCCCGGTGGTCGCGCCGGAGCAGATCGAGGCCTTTTTCCATTCCCCGGAGGTCGAAGCGCTCAAGCTGGAGATCTGCGAGATCGGCCGCCGGCTGTGGCAGCGGGCCTACGTGGACGGCAACGGCGGCAACATCTCGGTGCGGGTGGCCAGGAACCTGGTCCTGTGCACCCCGACCCTGGTCTCCAAGGGCTTCATGAAGCCGGAGGATCTCGCCCTGGTGGACCTGGAGGGCACCATGCTGGCCGGCGGCAAGCGCCGCACCAGCGAGCTGCTCATGCACCTGGCCATCTACGCGGCCCAGCCCAGGGCCAAGGCCTGCGTCCACGCCCATCCCCCCACCGCCACCGGCTATGCGGTGTGCGGCATCCAGCCGCCCAGCTGCATGATCCCCGAGATGGAGGTGTTCGTCGGCCAGGTGGGGGTGGCGCCGTACATGACCCCCGGCACCACCGAGATGGGCCAGTCCGTGGCGGCCCTGGCCCTGGAACACAACACGATCCTCATGGCCAACCACGGGGTGGTGTCCTGGGGCTTCGGCATCGAGGACGCCTATTTCAAGATGGAGATCCTCGAGGCCTACTGCAAGACCATGCTGGTGACGGCCCAGCTGGCCCAGCTGGGCAGCGGGCCGAACACCATCTCCGCGGTCCACGTCCAGGAGCTGCTGTCCATCAAGAAGACCCTCGGCATCCCCGACCCGCGCATGTCCTGAACGCATTCCGCCGCCCCCGCGGCCGCAAGGGGGTCCCGTCCGCCCCGCCTGGGGGGCGGCCGGGCCGGTTCCTTCCAGGCTCAGGCAATCAGGCAGCAGTCCTCCAGCATAGGAGCATCGCCATGGTTCAAACCTTGGTCCCCGCCCATCACCGGATGTTCATCGATGGTGAATTTGCCGATACCTCCAGCGGCAAGACCATCGCCGTGATCAATCCTTCCAACGAGAAGTTCATCGCTGATGTGCCCAGCTGCACCGCCGCCGATGCCGACGCGGCGGTCCTGGCCGCGGAGCGGGCCCAGAAGAGCTGGGCCAAGAAGCCCGCCATCGAGCGCGCCGGCCACCTGCACGAGATCGCCCAGCTGGTGCGGGCCCATGCCGAGCAGATCGCCCAGACCCTCAGCGAAGAGCAGGGCAAGATCCTGCCCCTGGCCCGGGTGGAAGCCTCCTTCACCGCCGACTACTTCGACTACATGGCCGAGTTCGCCCGCCGCTACAGCGGCGAGATCCTGCAGAGCGACCGCCCCGGCGAGAACATCCTGATGTTCAAGATGCCCATCGGCGTCATCGCCGGCATCCTGCCCTGGAACTTCCCGTTCTTCCTCATCGCCCGCAAGATGGCGCCGGCCCTGGTGACCGGCAACACCATCGTCATCAAGCCCAGCAGCGAGACCCCGCTGAACGCCTTCCTGTTCGCGCAGCTGGTGGCCAAGTCCAGCCTGCCCAAGGGCGTGTTCAACCTCATCTCCGGGCCCGGCGCGCTCATCGGCAACGCCCTGGCGGCCAATCCCCGGGTCGGCATGGTCAGCCTCACCGGCAGCGTGGAAGGCGGCGTGGCGGTCATGCGCGCGGCCTCGGAGAACGTCACCAAGGTCTCCCTGGAGCTGGGCGGCAAGGCCCCGGCCATCGTCACCCCCAGCGCGGACCTGGACCTGGCGGCGGCTTCCATCTGCGCCTCCAGGGTCATCAACACCGGCCAGGTCTGCAACTGCGCCGAGCGGGTCTACGTGCACGAGTCGGTGGCCGAGGCCTTCATCGCGAAGGTGACCAAGGCCATGGCCGCCACCACGGTGGGCGACGTCCTGGCCCATCCCGACGTGGCCATGGGCCCGCTGGTCAGCCGGCAGCAGCTGGAGAACGTCACCGCCGCCGTGGCGCGGGCGGTCAGGGACGGCGCCAAGGTGGCCACCGGCGGCAAGCGGATCGATGCCGGCAAGGGCTTCTACTTCGAGCCGACCGTGCTCACCGGCTGCCGCCAGGAGACGGACATCATGCAGAAGGAGATCTTCGGGCCCGTGCTCCCCATCGCCACCTACCAGACCCTGGACGAGGCCATCGAGCTGGCCAACGATTGCGAGTACGGCCTGACCTCCTCCATCTACACCAAGGACCTCGACACCGTCATGCGCGCCTGCAATGAGCTGAAGTTCGGCGAGACCTACGTGAACCGCGAGAACTTCGAGGCCATGCAGGGCTTCCACGCCGGCTGGCGCAAGTCCGGCATCGGCGGCGCCGACGGCGCCCACGGGCTGGAGGAGTACCTGCAGACCCACGTGGTCTACCTGGACTACGACCGCAGCAAGCAGTAGGCCAAGGCTGAATGCCGAGGGCAACCCTCACGCGGGTTGCCCTTGTCGTTCATACTGGCTGCAAACCATCCGCCGCCCGAACCGGCCGCCAGAGGAGAACCGCCCATGCTGAAGCACATTCCCGATTTCATCGATGCCGAGCTTTTGTGGATCCTGGCCGCCATGGGCCACGGGGACGAGCTGGCCGTGGTGGACCGCAACTTCCCGGCCCAGTCCGTGGCCCTGGAGACCGCCACCGGCAAGCTGGTCACGGTGAACGGCCTGGGCGCGCCCGCCTGCATCGGCGGCATCCTGGAGCTGATGCCCCTGGACAGTTTCGTCAAGGCGCCCATCGCCTGGATGGACTCCGTCACCGAGCCCGGCGCGGTGCTGTCCGTGCACGCCGACGTGCTGGAGGCCTGCCGCAAGGCCGAGGGGCACGAGGTGGCCCACGGGGTGATCGAGCGCTTCGCCTTCTACGAGGCGGCCAAGAAGTGCTTCGCCGTGGTGCAGAACAGCGAGAACCGCCCGTACGGGTGCTTCATCCTGAAGAAGGGAGTCGTGTTCGACTGAGAGCCTTGAAGCAAATCAGGAAAGAACAATTCCTTCCTCAGCGATCCTCCGCGAGCACTCTGCGTCTCCGCGTTCCTACAGGCCTTCCCATGTCTAAGGCACCAGCACAGCCGCGCCGTCGAAACGTCCGGCGCGCAGGTCGGCCAGGGCCTGGTTGGCCTGGGTCAGCGGGTAGGTGGTGGTGGTGGTGACGATGCCCAGGTCCGGCAGCCGCTGGAAGAACTCCAGGCCGTCCTGGCGGGTGAGGTTGGCCACGGACACCAGCTGCCGCTCCCCCCACAGCAGATCGTAGGGGAAGCCGGGAATGTCGCTCATGTGGATGCCCGCGCACACCACCCGGCCGCCCTTGCGCACCGCCCGCAGCGCCAGGGGCACCAGGGCGCCCACGGCGGCGAAGATGATCGCGGCGTCCAGCGGCTCCGGCGGCGGGTCCAGGGAGCCCCCGGCCCAGGCCGCGCCCAGGCCCAGGGCGAAGGCCTGGGTCGCCGCGTCCCCCGGCCGGGTGAAGGCGAACACGGTCCGCCCCTGCCCTCTGGCCACCTGGGCCACGATATGCGCCGAGGCGCCGAACCCGTACAGCCCCAGGTTCCGCCCAGGCCCGGCCATGGCCAGGGCACGCCAGCCGATGAGGCCGGCGCAGAGCAGGGGCGCCAGCTGGACGTCGCCGCCGGCCTCGCCCAGCGGCAGGGCATAGCGCGCGTCGGCGACGGCCGCGGTGGCGAACCCGCCATCCCGGGTGTAGCCGGTGAACAGCGGCCGGTCGCAGAGATTCTCCCGCCCCGCCAGGCAGTACGGACATGCGCCGCAGGTATGGCCGAGCCAGGGGATGCCCACCCGGTCCCCCAGGGCCAGCCCCTGGACCCCGGCCCCGAGGCGGTCGATCCGGCCCACGATCTCGTGGCCGGGGATGACCGGCAGCTTCGGCCCGGGCAGTTCGCCGTCCACCACATGCAGATCGGTGCGGCACACGGCGCAGGCCGCCACCCGCACCCGGATCTCCCCCGGCCCGGGTTGCGGATCGGCCAGCCCGGTCCATTCCAGGGCCGCTCCAGGCTGTTTCAGCACCATCGCACGCATGACCTGATCATTGTGGCAGCAAGATTTTGCTCCTTGCCCCTTTTCCTCCGGCCTCCCATTGCCGATGAAAGGGTATTGCCATGAGCGTGGATGAAGCCGCGCTCTGAATGTTCCATGGAGGAATCATGGCCAGTAGCCTCAATGCCACTTCCGGCACCACGTCGACCCAGTGGACCCAAGGCCAGAACCCCTTCCAGCAGCTCAGCCAGGCGTTGTCCTCAGGGAACCTTGGCGCGGCCCAGACGGCGTTCGCCCAGTTGCAGAAGAATGCCCCCCAGGGCGCCGCGGCCCAGAGCGGCCAGACCAACCCGGCGCAGACCGCGTTCGCGGCGCTGGGCCAGGCCCTGCAGTCCGGCAACCTTTCCGCCGCCCAGAGCGCCTTCGCGCAGCTCCAGCAGGCCGGGGGAGGCCACCACCACCATCACCATGGCGGATCCGGCGACGCGGCCGCCACGGCTGCGGCCACCACGGCCACCACGGCCGCCGCCGCTGCCCCGGCGACCCCGGCCGTGACGACGACTGCGACCCCCACCGCGGCGGTCTCCCTGGCGGCCGCGACCGGCACCACCGGCACCAACGTGAACCTGACCGCCTGATCCCTTCGGGCCCAAACCACCAGCGGAGGCGCCATGGATCTCGGCTCAGTCAGCCTGGGGGCCGCCAGCGCGGTCACCCAGAACTATGCGGCCATGAATGCCGCGACCTCGGCCGTCGCGCAGGACCCCGGCCCCGGCACCGTGTCGGCCCAGACCCAGTCCGGCACCCAGGCCCAGTTTTCCATGGGCGTGCTGAAGCAGACCCTGGACATCCAGGCCAGTGTCGGCGCCCAGCTGGCCCAGATGATCGGCCAGGGGTCGGGGGTGGATATCACGGCCTGAACCGCCCGGGCGGCGGGGAACCTCGCATCCGCCATCCAGGGCTTGCCACAGCGCCACCCCAGGCCGGGGAGATTCCCCGGCCTGGGGTGGCTGCGCTGTCGTTGGCGTGGAGTGTGCGCCACGAACCCGGGGCGGCGATCCCGGCCGGGTTCCGGCTGTCTTGATTTCGCGAAACCAACCTCCCCCGCCCCGGCGATGAACCACGGGTTCTCTTCGCGGCGGGGGAACCCATGAGGTCGTATAATGCATTATTAATTAAAGCTCGGGAAGTCGCTTCCCTGGGCCCGCTTCCAGGACCGTCCCCACCAGGACCCTTGCCATGGAGTTGAACAATGACTTTAAAACACTTAACTTCTATATGCCTGGGCCTCGCCATCGGCTCCCTGAGTCTGACCGCCGCCGGAGTGGCCCTTACCCTTGATGCCAAACTCAAGGGTATTGACCGTGCCAGCGGGAAAACGGTCTACCTCGCCAAGGATGACAAGCACGGTGCTTCCGACATCCCGAAGGCCGGCGTGCCGCACGTGACCCTCATCTACTTCGACGTGGACCGGTCCAAGCCGGGGATGCTGGACGAAGTGGACCGTTTCCTCAAGGCGGTCAAGCCGGTGTTCCCGGAGATGATCAGCCGGGCCCTGGCTGCCAACGGCGTGAAGCAGACCGCGGTCAACTTTGTGAATGCCAAGTACTCCTCCGACCTGTTCAACAACGGGAAGGGGGCCAAGGGCTACCTGCCCGGCCCGGTCTCCGCCAAGGTGTTCGTGTCGCTGAACGAGGAACTCAACGCCTTCCATGACGGCAAGTGGAAATCCGACAAGGCCGACACCAAGGCCGGCGCCGAGAGCTTCGACAAGCTCACCGTAGGCGGCTTGACCAAGCCCGGAACATATAAGCCACACATGTCAGTGGACGGGCCCTGCTGCTACCAGGGCACCCAGAACCCGGCCGCCAGCGTGATGGTGTATCTGGACCAGGACCTGAAGCGCCACTGACCGCCGGGTCCCGGACCATCGCCCATGGTCGCTTCCGGCGAGGCGCGCATGCGCGCGCCTCGCCGGAAGCATGGCGGATGAGGTCGGAAGGAACAGGGCCAAATGGTGGAACCTAGGAGCCTGACTACGTATTGGGAGGCCCCGCGATGGTGGCACCGGCCATGGCAGGACAAGGCACGCGAGGAGGGCGATTTGGATAATCGTTCGACGAGCGTAACGCGGGACTGCCGTGGC
>Ga0181516_10000142_pt1 | contig 75126 bp, 68 predicted proteins | sample PEATcosm2014_Bin_25_FD_121104 | JGI IMG/M metagenome (GOLD analysis project Ga0181516, IMG submission 121104) | Peatland microbial communities from MTU Mesocosm Facility, Houghton, MI, USA - PEATcosm2014_Bin01_10_metaG | ecosystem: Environmental > Terrestrial > Soil > Wetlands > Peat | place...
CTCCGGAGGCTTCACCGAAGCCGAAACCTACTGGCAAGGACAAGGCTTAGAACGGATTCACTCGCCCCAACCCTGCCTTTGGCTGGGGCTCGTTTGAGTCCTTGCAAAATCAAAATGAACGCTGTGACTTAAATGGCGCGCAGACCGGCTGATGCCATTCCGGTAGAGAGATTTTTCTCATCCGTTTCTAAGGGGTGACGCGCGCGGGCTAGTCGGGCTGAGGACCGCTGGAGTCGATTTCCTCGTCTTCGCCCTCGACGGAGATGCGCAGAGAGCGCAAAAAGTTGACGTCGTTTTTGGTGAAGGGCAGGCCATCGACGCCGAGCTCCGGCGCCGCCTCGCTGCTGCCTTCGTCTGCGTCTTTGTTGGTGACCTCGTTGAGGCCGATGGTGGCCTCGAGCATCAGCAGCACATCGAAGCCGTGCTGGCGAATATCCTGCACCACGCCGGCGATCTGTTCGCTCTCGATCACCGATTCATGAATCGCCTCTCCTAGTTGTTGGATCAGTTCGCGCAGGCGAGATGTCACGAAAACCTCCAGGACGTCGGCCGGCCCAAAGAGGCGCAGGAGCGGCGTGCGATTGTTCTACCTTACTGCCGAAGCGGCTTGTCGGCAACTGGCCGGAGGCGCGATGCGCCGTGATGCAAAGCTGTGACAGCCGCTGCTACCATCATATCGAAGTGAAGCCTGAGACGATCGGTCGGGTGTTTGGAACGGGGTTGCGCGTGGCGGGGCGCATGGCGGGGCAGCGCCTGAGCGCGGCCGCGGAGCAGACGCGTGAAGCGAAGGGGACGGGGCCGGCTGCGGCGGCGAGCGCGCGGGCGGGGGCGGCGAGCGAGCAAGTGCGGACGGCGAGACCGTCGAGTGGAAGCCTGAGGCGCGGGGTGGGCGGGTTCTTGAAGCCATTCAAGCGCATCGGCGGCATTTTGTGGCTGGAGGTCATGGGAGCCTTGTTTCTGCTGCCGGCGGTAGTGTTTGCGCCGAACTTGTGGCGTACGCGCGCGAGCTATATGCAGGGGCCGGACCATCGCACGTTTATTTCATCGGCAATCGTGGTGGTGGTGTTTGGATACCTGGGCGTGAGCTCGTTTTGGCGGGCGCGGCGCAAGTAGGCGGCGGACTGCGATCTTCTTTTCTCGATCTGAGAAAAAAAGTCGACGACGCTACCACCTGTATATGTCGATGCGACCTAGGTTGTGCTGTTGTTTTTGCTATTGAGCGCCCAGACCAGGCCGATGATCAAGACCAAACCAAACAGGAACAATCCAAAGCCGCCGCCGGCGCCGTGAAAGCCGAAGCGGAGCATGGCAAGGGAATTGAGTGCAGACATTGCGATTCTCCTCTGCGGCTGTGGCGCGCTGGCCTGATGCCGCATCGGTAGTGACCCGGATGAGCGCGGCGAGTTGCGGTGGAATGTTGCGGCTTAAACCAGAGGCGCGGGGCGACTACTTTTTGGGCAGGGCCGCGGTGAGGATGCCGCGCAGTTCGTCGCGCTGGGGATCGGAGAGGTTGGCGAGGTTGACGATAAAGTAGGCGCCGGCCTTGTAGCTGAGGATGAGGACGTCCTTGCCCTCTCTCCAATAATCGTAGAGGCCCCACGCGACGCGCGACGAGATGCCGGCGGTGTTTTGGAAGGCGACGGCGGCGGAGGTCAGATTGAGAGTGAATTGGCCCTGCATCGAGGGGTCTTTGCGATAGAGGCGGTAAAGCGGCTTTTTAAAATTGAGGAGTGCAACGAGTATCGGAATGGCTACGTAGATAGCCCACCGAGTGGGGCTGAGAAATGGCTCCGAATTTCTCTTTGGCGCAGGGGCGGATGCAGGCAATGTGCCAGCCTGGCCGGCGGAGCTTGACGCGTGGGGTTCAGACGCCTGGGTGGGTGGGGATGATGCCTGGCGCGAAGCAAGGATCCAGAACAACGTGAGGCAGATAAGAATGAAGACCCAGAACAGAATGGTCTTGCCGATCAGGTTCTTGTTGCGAAGCTTCCAGGCCTGCAGATAGTCCTTCTCGCTGACTCTGTAGCTGAATTCCATGCCCGACAGCGTAGCATGACTCGGGCTTGGCGCGAGCGGCTTGATTGCGGTCAGCGCGGTTAGATTCCGGGTCAGCGGGGCTTGAACCAGAGGCGCGGGGCGATGGCATAGTTCAACTGCACGAGGACGATGACGGCGATGCTGAGCCAGGTGCTGATGAAGCAGAGGGCGGCTCCGGCGGCGTAGAGCGACTGCGCGATCTTGATGCGGCGGCAGATGCTGGAGCGAATGATGTCGGGCGTGTCGGGCTTGATGAGGCCGGCGCGGGTGGCGTGGGCCCAACTGAAATAGAGCATGACGCCGGGGATAAGGATGTTGAGCCAGTAGAGGCCGAGGGCGAGACGGTAGGTGATGAACTCCGCCAACAGGCGCGTGGAGAGCGGCATGACGGTGATGGAGAAGAGAAAGCCGAGGTGGATCCAGGTGAGATCGCGCGTGCCCTCGCCGATGTGGTTGAGCTGGGTTTGCTGGCCGGCCCAGAAGATGCCGAGGGTGAGAAAGCTCATGCCGTAGGCGACCCACTGGGGGAAGAGGGCGCAGAGGGCGGCGGCGAGGTCGCGTTCGCTGTGGACCTGCGCGGCGGTGGGGATGTGGAGGTCGAGCACGAGCAGGGTCATGGCCACGGCAAAGATGCCGTCGCTGAGGGCGGCGAGGCGTTCGAGATTGCGGCCCTGGATGCGGTTGTAGAGGGTGGGCATGGTTGGGAGTTGCTCGCGGATGGCGCTCGGAAACTTTAAGACAGATGCGGCGCGCGGGTCAAATTAGAAGGCCGGCGCGGGGAGCGTAAGAAGGCCGGATCAGGGCGCGGGGCGTGAGGGCTTGTGCAGGATGCGCCAGGCGCCGATGGCGAGAGACAGAGCGCCGAGCGCATAGGCCAGCACGCGTTCGTTGCCATGCAGCGACCAGCCGCGATAGAAGGCGAGCAGGCCGAAGAGGATCAGGATTACGCCGCGCATGGGGCCCATGGATGCTTCCAATCTGGCCGATCGATTCGACGCGCACCGCAATGCGGTTTGCCGCGGATTACGGACCTGTTGTTTGAGGTACTACGATAGAGTACGGCTTGAAGAAGGAGCACCGCTATGACCACGCCTGCTGCGCCAGTTTCGGCGCCCCTGAAAAAGACAGCACTGAATGCAACTCATCGCGCGCTCAAGGCCAAGATGGTCGACTTTGGCGGATGGGATATGCCGGTCGAATATCCGTGTCCCGGTGGCGGCTTGATCGCGGAGCACATGGCGGTGCGTACGGGCGTGGGCTTGTTTGACGTGAGCCACATGGGCGAGGTTCAGTTTCGCGGGCCGGGGTCGCTCGAAGCGGTGCAGCGCATCACGATGAACGATGCGTCGCGGCTCAAGGATGGGCAGGCGCACTACTCCGCGCTGTTGACGCCGCAGGGCACATTTGTGGATGACATTCTGGTGCACCGGCTGGGCGAGAACGACTACCTGCTGGTGGTGAACGCGGGGACGAAGGACAAGGACGTCGCGTGGATTCGCAGCCAGGTGGGCGCGATGCCGGGGATTCATCTCAACGATTATTCGGACTATTATTCGCAGCTTGCGGTGCAGGGGCCGAGGGCGCTCGATACGCTGCAAAAGCTGACCAAGGTCGATCTGAGCGCGATCAAGAATTACTGGTTCACGTGGGGGCAGGTGGCGGGCGTGCACAACGTGATGATCGCGCGCACGGGCTACAGCGGCGAGGATGGGTTTGAAGTTTACATTCCGTCGGACGAGGCGACCACGGTGAAGGTGTGGGAGGCGCTGCTCGAGGCGGGCGCGGAGTTTGGCATCAGGCCGTGCGGGCTGGGCGCGCGCAATACGCTGCGACTGGAGGCGGGCATGAGCCTCTATGGCCACGAAATCAGCGACGAGATCAACGTGCTCGAAGCGGGACTTGAGCGCTGGCTCAAGCTCGACAAGGGCAATTTTATCGGGCGTGAAGCGCTGGTGGCGGTGCAGGAATCTGGCGGACCGAAGAGGAAGATTATTGGCCTCGAAATGATTGAGCGCGGGATTGGGCGCGACGGGTACCCGGTGTTTTCACTCTCGGGAGAAGAGATTGGCCGGGTGACTTCGGGCTCACCGGCGCCGTTTTTGAAAACCAACATTGCCATGGCTCTGGTGGATGCGGGAACGGCTGCGAGCGGGACGGATGTAGTGGTGGGGTGCCGGGGAAACAAGGTGCGCGCCAAGCAGGTGCCGCTGCCATTTTACAAGCGGGCAAAGATGTAGAGGGCTGCGGCGTGTCCACATTTTCAGCGGTCGATTTCAGGGGCAGTCGTACCAGAAGACTTCAGTGCGGTAGGCGAGCAGGGGCACATCTTTGGCGAAGCGCTGCTTCCAGATGGCCGCGGGGTCGGGAGCTGCGCGGTAGGCGCCCAGGGCTTGGCAGCGCGCGGCCAGCGCAGAGTTGATCGCGTTCTGATCGTCCACTTCGCCGATATAGCCCGAGCCATTGGCCAGCACAACTTTGCCGTGAAGCGCCTGAGGCTGCTCGACCGCGTCGGGGAGCAGGATCGTGTATCCGTGAGCGCGATAGACGTCGTCGCCGAGATAAGCGCCGGAGGCCGTGGCAGTGTCGGACTGCAGGTCGAGCTGATAGTTCAAATAAAGCAGGAACGCAGGATTGCCGCTGACGATGGTTGCGCCGTGGCGGGCGTCTGGGGCAACGACAGCGGCGACTTTGTCCCACGGTTCATAGAGGTTGGTGGTTGCGTAGTGCTTGCCGGAAATGATTCCAACCCAGCCGCAGACGACGATCACCGCCAAGGCACCGAACGCCAGGCGGGGAAAGCGGGAGGCGCTCGAGGCCGCCGCCAGGGCCATGGCCATAAATAACCACGGCAGCAGAAAGAGGACGCGTTTAATGCTCATGTGTCCGAAGAGGTCGAGCGCAACCATGGAGAGCACGTAGTAGACCAGCCAGCGGCGGCCGGGGCTGAACCAGATGCAGACGAACAGAGCTAAAACGGCGAGGGCGACAGGGACGCTGAGGGGCAGAAACCATGGAGCGATGGCTGCCGAGGCGAAGATGGAGAACGCGGGATAAGCCGCCATGGCGAATTCATTCTTCCAATCCATGCGTGCGGCGAGGGGCGTGGCCCAGGCGCTCACATCTTGAAAGACGATGGAAAGCAGCGGGGCAAAGGCAGCGACAACGATGGCCATGACCGCGAGCAGCGGCCAGATGCGCCTGCGGGCCAGATCGCGGTGGAAGAGCAGGAAATCCGCCAGCAGCAGGATCAGGACGATAAGGCCGAAGTAGTTGGACAAGACGAGCAGCAGGCTTGCGATGCCGAGCAAGATCCACGAACCGTAGCCGCGATCGTCGAGGACCTGGAGATAGCTCGACGTGACCCATGCGATGAGAAACATGGAGTAGCAATACCAGCCGGTGATGCGGCCGTATTGAAACGCGAAGGGCCAGACGAAGCCGAGAATGAGCGCGGCCCACCAGGCGCGCGGCCCGGCCAGTTTGCCGGCACAGCGCGCGATGAGCAGCACGGCAGCAATGAAAAAGATGTTGGCAAAGATGCGCAGCGCGAAGAACGAGTCGTGTGTAGCGGCCAGCCAGAAATGGAGAAGGATGTCGGTGGTGGGAGGATGCAGGTCGTGCATTCCAGCGCCGGCGAGATAGAGGCGCAGAGTCTCGAGGGCTGGGTGGCCCGAGTTCGCAATGATGTTGCTCTCGTCGTCGATGAGGGTGAAGCGGGCGTTGGTCGACACCATGACGACCGCATAGACGATGACGAGGAAAATGGCGCCGAGACGCGCCGGCAAATTTGCGCGGGGCTGAGGCTGGCGGTTGAGTTCGGCCACTCAGACCTGCATGACGTCGGCTTCTTTTTTGCGCGACAACTCTTCCATGCGGAGAATCTCGTCGTTGGTCATCTTCTGGATTTCCTCTTGTGCGCGCTTCTCCTCGTCTTCGCTGATCTTTTTTTCCTTGGCGAGCTTCTTGAGGGCGTCGTTGCCGTCGCGGCGCACGTTGCGCACGGCGGTACGGTGCTCCTCAAGCACGCGGTTGAGGTGCTTGACCACGTCGCGGCGGCGCTCCTCGGTCATGGGGGGAACAGGGACGCGGACGACTTTGCCGTCGGAGAGCGGATTGAAGCCGAGGTCGGAGGCCTGGATGGCCTTCTCGATCTCCTTGAGCGCCGTTGGGTCAAAGGGTGAGATGAGGATTAGTTGCGGCTCGGGCGCGGACACCTGCGCAATCTGGTTGATCGGCATTTGCGTGCCGTAGTAGTCGACTCTGATCTGGTCGAGCATGTGGACGCTGGCGCGGCCGGTGCGCGTGGAGGCCAGGTTGGCCTGGAAACCGGCGACGGCCTGGTCCATGCGATGTTTCAAACTGCCGTAGAGGTCTTTGAGAGCCGGATTGCCGGCCATAAACGATGCCATCTTTCTCCTCGTTTCGTCCAAAACATCATAGTAGCGAAGCGGGCCTCGCGGGAAGGGGGCTGCAAATGAAGTCGCCGATGAAGTCGTCGATGAAGTCCTGGGTGAAGTCGTTGGGTTGGGCGCTGCTGGGGGCCGTGGTGGTGGCTACGGTGGCGGCGATCCTGTTTGCGCCGGAGATTCACGCGTGGCGGACGGCGATGGGAAAGTGAGTGGGACTGGAAAGGCAAGACCCGGAATGACTCTGCTAGCGCTCTCGACTACACACCCTTACGAAGTCGGCAGATGAATAGCGGGTAAAAGGCAGCGACACATTCAATTGGAGCGGTGATAGAGAAAGAGCAGCGCTCTAACAAGAGCGGCGATGATGGCACACGCGACGCCAAACCAAAATGCGACGGCGAATGCGGAGAGACTGGCCTCGCTGTCGAAGCGGTGCAACGTATGCTCCTCCCAAAGCAAGAGCGCAAAGAAAGTCACGCCACTCCCAAGAGAGAATCCAAGAGGCACGGTGACCGGGAGACCCATGGCACGGATAAAGTCTCTAGTTGAGCCTCTCATTGAGCTCCTCCAACCAGCCGGCCTTTCTACGCCACCACCGACAATCCCGTGGATGCGGCCTGCTCGTGGGCGTGGTAACTGGAGCGGACCAGCGGGCCGGATTCAACGTGGCGGAAGCCCATCTTGAGAGCTTCAGTTTTGAGTTCGGCGAACTCGCGAGGCGTATAGAGGCGCGCCATGGGCAGGTGGTCGCGCGAGGGGCGCAGATATTGGCCGATGGTGAGGATGTCGCAGCCGACTCGGGCGAGATCGCGAAAGACGGCGAGCAGCTCGTGGGTCTCTTCGCCGAGGCCGACCATGACGCCGGATTTCGTGATCCCTGCGGGGTTCAATTCTTTGGAATAGCGAAGCAGCTCGAGAGAGCGCTCGTAGCGCGCGCCGGAGCGCACGACACGATAGAGGCGCGGCACGGTTTCAGTGTTGTGATTGAGCACCTCGGGGCGGGCGTCGACCACGATTTCGATGGCGGTGCGGTTGCCCTGGAAGTCGGGGATGAGAACCTCGACGCGGCAACCGGGGGCCTGGCGGCGAATCTCTTGAATGACCATGGCAAAGATGCGCGCACCGCCGGTGAGGTCGTCGTCGCGATTGACGCTGGTAACCACGGCGTGTTCGAGGCCGAGGGTGGCGACGGCTTCGGCGACGCGGCGCGGCTCATCGAGGTCGATCGGCTCGGGGCGGCCCTTGGGCACGGCGCAAAATCCGCAGCGGCGCGTGCAGAGATTGCCGAGCATCATGAAGGTCGCGGTTTTGTGATGCCAGCACTCGCCGATGTTGGGGCAATGGGCGCTCTCGCAGACCGTGTGGAGGCCGAGGGAGCGGGCCAGACGCTTGAGATCGTGGTAGTTTTCACCGACGGGGGCGCGGGCCTTGAGCCACTCAGGCTTGGGCACGGGGGCAGTGCGCGCGGGGGCGATTTGAACCAGATCCATCAGGACTTATTGTAGCGGCTGAGGCAATTGTGCGGTGCCGGCGCTGCGGATGAGCCGCCGCATTGCCTCCCCTGGCTATACCGGCATCAGGTCGAGCGCCCGAGCAATATGGAGCGCTGCTCGTGCTGGTAGATGAGTGCCGGTGTCGATGGATACGCGCGGCGTGGGCATATAACTCACATCGAAGACGCCTTCACTGTAGAGCTCGTCGAAGAGCGGCACCGAGGTCAGCTTTTTATATTGCAGCCTCGACATGGAACTTATGCGCCGTTTCAACTCCGGCAGCTCGCAGGTGAGCTCGACGAAGTCTACTTTGCCGCCGGCGGCTTCGATGACCTTGACGGTGTTGGTGATGAACTCCGCGCGCACGGTTGATTCTGGATTAAAGGTGAAGATCATTCCGGGTAAGCCGCTGCGGGCAGCCTGATCGAAGATAGAGAGCCAGAACTCTTCTCTGAGCGCGACAAACTGCGGACTGCCGAACTTGAAGACAGTCTGCAGCAGGTCTACTGCCAGATGATTGTGGAAGAGTTTGTAGCCAGTTACATTGACTAACTCCTCAGCCACGGTGAGTTTGCCAACCGCCGGCATGCCGTAAATAAAAATGAGCTTCATGCAATCGCCTCTTGAACTGAGGATTTCGTTACAGGTTATCGCAGCTTGTCGCGCACCTCGGCGCGGACAAGATAAAGAAAGAACACAAGGTTGAGCCCGCCTTGCACGAGAGAGGGCGCATTGTGCTGCACAGAGAAGATCCACGCGTTGTAACAGGCCAGCAAAAAGACCGCGCTAAGTGCCGCTGCCCAGGCCCAGCGGAGAAGCATCATGAGTCCGGCGGCTGCGGTGATGAATGCGGCAGAGAGAACAAGAAACAGCGGCGGATAATGGCGCCCAGCCACGCCGAGAATAATGACCGCGGCCAGCATCACAAGGTAGAGGCTGATGGCAAGCAGGCCGGGCAGCGGCAAGAGATCGCGAAGTTGAGGTTGCGAAGATTTTGAGGGCTGCGACCCGATGGCAGCCAGATTTGATGCGGGCCGGTCAGGCTTGGCCTCGCCGGAGCTTGATTCGACCGAACTGGACTCGCCGGAGCTGGACTCGTCACTCATAGCGTGTGCAGGTAGGCCAGCAGGTCGCGGAGCTGATCGTCGTTGAGCGGCGTTGCAGGCATCATGGAGCGACCATGCAGGATCACGGCGGTGATGCGCTCATCGCTGGGCGGCGCGCCAGACGGCATCGAAGACTGCTTGGTGAGCGCCTGCAGTCCAGGGCCGTGCAGACCGGCGGTCGTGGTGGGGTAGTGGCAACGGGCGCAATCGGCCTGATAGACCTGCGCGCCGCGCGCTTCTTCGGGGGTCCACTCGGATGCGGGCTTGGAGGGCGGCAGCGAGCGGCAGCCGGCGAGAGCAACAGCCAGGCCTGCTGCGCAGACAAGAGATACGGTAAGTGAGCGCGCTTGCATTTTCATTTCGATGATACAGCTTGAACGTCTGCGGCGACGGCGCGAATCATGGGGTGAGTGCGAGCCTCACTCCGTGGCGGCGATGGCCTCGCAGATGCGTTCGATGACCTGTGCCTCTGCGTTGCTGCCGGGGCGATGGCCGTTGACCATGACGGAGAAGACGACGGTCTTGCCGCTGGCCGCGGTGAGGTAGCCGGAGAGCGCGGTAGTTTCATTAAGCGAGCCGGTCTTGGCCCACAACTTGCCCTTGAGCGGCGAGGTCTTGAATCGATTGACGAGGGTGCCGTCAACGCCGGCGATCGGCAGGGTGCTGCGAAACTCCTCGCCCCACGGCTGCCGCGAGATATAGGACAGCAGTTGCGTCAAGGCACGCGGAGCGATACGGTCGTCCATGCTCATGCCCGAGCCGTCGTAGAAGAAAAAGTCCTGGTCGTTGACCCCGGCGTTGATGAGGAACTGGCGCACCACACGCGCGCCCTGCGCTAGGCTGCCATCGTTGCCGACGACTTTGCCGAGCAGGCGCAGCAGCAGTTCGGCATGTAGATTCTGGCTCACTTTGTTGGTGACGGTGATGTCTTCGATCAGGGGCACAGAGATGTGCGTACCGAGCACGCGGCGGCCGGTGATGGGGGCGGCGACAGTCGCCAGATCGACGCGCGCCAGATGCAGCGGCTGCGAGCGTTCGCGGTCAAACTCGCCGGTGCCGTCGTCGAGGCGATGCGCCACGGTCGCAGTGCCGGTGACGGTGATGCCGCGCGAAAGCAGCGCCTGCTTGAATGCCATGGCGGCGAACTGCGCGGGCTCGTCGATGGCCAGCTCGGTCTGGAATCCAGCGGGCGGCGCCGTGCCCCAGGCGCGCACCAGCACGCTGCCCGGCATGCGCTGCAGGCCAGGGTGGGGCGTCACTCCGGGAGCGGCGATGGTCATCGCATCATCGAGGGTGAAGTAGTCGACGTTGGGGCTCCAACTGGCAGCGACTCCGCTGGGATCGGAGGCGTCGGCGACGATGCTGAGCTGCACGGCGTTGTCGTTAAAGGAAAGCGCAGACGTGGGCGCGCCATAGGCCCACTGCAGATCGTCCCAGCCCCAGGCGGTGCCGTAGGGCTCATCGAGATAGAAGCTGTCGTCGCCGACGATGTTGCCGTCAACGGTGCGAACGCCGGACTGCTCGATCTGCTCGGCGAGCAGCTCAAGCACCAGCATCGGATTGGGCTTGGGAGGCGTCTCAGGCACGGCCGGCGGCGTGGCTGCATTTGCTGGCGGCGCATTGGGCGCGGCTGCAGGGGGTGGATTTTGTGGCGGCGGCTCATAAGGATAGTGCCGCGCGCTGATGGTGGGATCGCCTACGCCCAGCAGCATCAGGTCTCCATGCTCCACGCCGCCGGCATCCACATCTCCGGTGGCGACCACATGGGTTGTCCAGGTGAGCGTATCGACGGGCAGCAGTGCAAAGGCGGCCGCGGCGGTGGTGAGTTTGGTGTTGGAGGCGGGCGTGAAGAGGCGTCCCTCGTTGAGCCCGAAGAGCGGCTGACCGTCGGGAGTGGTGACGCTGATGCCCCACGTGGCGTGGCTCAACGCGGGGTCGGCGAGGATGGCCTGAATGCGATCGGCGATGAGGCCCCTGGCAGGCGCAACGGGCCGCGCCGCGGCTCGCACGTGACGAGTTTGTGCGGCGAGACCGGAGGGGACGATGAGAAGGACTGCAAGCAAAAGGGCGCACACTTGCCGCAGGGTTGCCATGGCGGGAGTGTAGCAGGACAAAACGCGACGCGAAATCGAGAATCGCGCGCCGGGGGGAAGGCGATGAGCTTTGGAGAAGGCTCTAGAATCGAAGACGGTCCCGGTGAGATGCATGAGCGAGATGCGACACCCACGAACGATCTGCGACTGGCGGCTGCGCACGCGCTCGCTCGAGCTGGGCAGGCGCACGCTGTTGATGGGCGTGGTCAACATCACGCCCGACTCGTTCAGCGATGGAGGATTTTTTGTTGCCCCTGACGCAGCGGTGGCGCAGGCGCTCAAGTTGTTGGACGACGGCGCGGATTTGCTCGACCTGGGCGCGGAGAGCACGCGGCCGGGGTCGAAAGCGGGAGACGACGCGCCGGCGGTGAGTGCGGAAGCAGAGCAGGCGAGGCTGCTGCCGGTGCTTGAACGCATTCTGAAAGCGCGGCCGGATGCGGTGCTCTCCGTGGATACGTACAAGGCGGCTACGGCGCGCGCGGCATTGGCGGCGGGCGCAGAGATCGTCAACGATGTCAGCGGTTTTTTGTGGGACCGGGAGATGGCGGAAGTCTGCGCCGCCGCGCGATGCGGCGTTGTGCTGATGCATACGCGCGGGCGGCCCGAGGATTGGAAGACACAACCGATGCTTGCGCCCGACGATCTGCTCGCGGCGGTGCGCGCGGGGCTGGCGGCTTGTCTCGATCGCGCAACTGAGGCTGGGATTCCGGCTGACGCAGTAGCGCTCGATCCGGGCTATGGATTTGGCAAACGATTGGATGAGAATTTTGTGTTGCTGGCGCGGCAGGCGGAGTTGCTGCAATTGGGCGGGCCGCTGCTGGCGGGCGTGAGCCGCAAATCTTTCCTCGGACACAAGCTCGCGCCGCTTTATGGCGGCCACGCTGCGCCAATCGCAGCCCGCGAGACGGCAAGCATCGCCGCGCTGGTGGCGGCTATTCTGCATGGCGCGTCGATCGTGCGTGTGCACGATGTGCGCCCGGCGGTTGAGGCAGCGCGGATCGCGGACGCCGTGCTGGAACAGAGCTAACGCGTCGACATCGCGTGCAGCTTGAGCACGGTGTTCCAGTTGCGCGCGGTGCTCGCCACACCGCAAATGCGATTGAGCGATTTGGTGGCGAATTTGGATTCGCCGGCGCCGTCGGGCAGATGGAGATAAATTTTGTCGCCCGCTAGATGGTAGCGGTCGCGGCGCGCGGGATATTGCGTGACGATGCGATCGAGGCCGGTGGACGCATCCTTGGCGGCCGGCCCGGAGAGAAACACGGAGTGCACGCGTGCGCCATCTGCGGCTGCTTCGGCGGCAAAAGGATTTGTGGCGATGACGCGTGTGAGTTCATCGTGAGTGCGGAGGATGACGCCGACGGGCGCGCCCATGTGTCTTTCTAGCGCGGCGGTAACGACTTTTGTTACCGATGCGGCTGAGCCTGGCGCGTCAAAGACGGCGTTGCCGCTCTGGATGTACGTCTCGACGTTGCGATAGCCGAGGCCGGCAAGCAGCTTGCGAAGATCGGCCATGGCAAGTTTGCCAGTGCCGCCGACGTTGACGGCGCACAAGAGGGCAACATAAGTGGGCATGGGCGCTCCCAGGTTTTACCTTGCCCGGAGTGTAGCAAAAGGCCGGGCGCAGTGACGGTTAGCGGCGACTTGATCGATGCTTGAGCCCGTCAAACTGCTGGGTCCATCCAGAACATCGCGCCTGAAATTTGGCGCTACTGTCATCGCGGTGGCTCCGATGCCGTCGTTCTAAGTGGAGGCGGTAATCGAAAACACGTTTGCCCCTCCCGAGCCTGTCGTTCACTACTGAACGCAGGTCGAGTGAAAGCGCCGATTGGCTTTTTCGCTTGACTTGGAAAGCGGGTGTCAGTAAGGTGAACCCACTCCAGCGTTGATAGGTTCCGGCACGAATCGCTTCTCTGTATGCAGACGCCGGTTTTTGAAACCGCGGAGTAACCGGGTCCCCCTTATAAAACAGAGCTTCGGAAGGCACTAACAGTTTTCCGGGCCGCTATTCAAAATCTCTCGTTGTTAAAGAGAGAGAGCCGGCGAGTTTTGCACTGACCAACGGCGCGGAATATGCGGTAGTCGTCCCGATGCTGCCGGTTCGGGTGATTCTGCGGTCGTATTTTGGGATGCAGGCAGGCGAAATGGGACTGCCAGAAGGCACATAAGGAGGAGATTGCATGAACGGACAATTGCAAAAAGCGGTGCTGATCTGCGCGACGATTGCGCTGACCGCGCTTCCGCTGTCGGCGGAGTCGGTGAGTTCAGCCGCCGTGAAGGGGATGGCGAGTGCGCCCGACGCGCACATACGCAGCAACAGCCTGACGAACTCCATCGGCATGCACATTGCGGCGCCGGCCAACAAGGGCGGCCCCAAGAACCGAGGCGCCAACGGTACTTGCGATGTGCACGTGAACAACAAAACCGGCTACTACATCAGTTTCTACTTCAATGGAAGGCCGGCGGGGTCGATGGGACCGTGGGGCGACCTCTACCCCAACATCACCGAGGGCAACGCGGAGCTTTATGCGCGCGCGGTCTTTGACAACGGCACCGTGATGACGTTTGGCCCGCAGGACTATCACTGCACGGGCAACGACTTCATCTGGACACTGACGCCGTAGTCTGCCGCGAACCAGGAGACGCAAGGGCGGGGCGCTGCGGCGCTCCGCTTTTGTTTTGGGGCGCGAGTTGGAACGAGGAAGCAAGGCAGGGTTTATCATCAAAATGGCGCAGGTTTTGAACTGCGCCTGATTTTTGCCCGTGCGCTGTCCTCCATTTTGAGCGGCGCTTTCGGGCAACCACTCCAGCGACGTGGACCTGTCGCCGGAACCCCGAAAACTGAGAATTGCGGGAAATAGGAAAACATGCGAGCGAAGACGGCGGTAGTGCTGGGCGCCCAGTGGGGCGACGAGGGCAAGGGCAAGATAGTGGACGTGCTGAGCGAGCGGTTCAGCGCGGTGGCGCGCTATGCGGGCGGGCACAATGCCGGACACACGGTGATCCACGGCACGCAAAAATTTGTGCTGCAACTGATTCCCTGCGGAGTGCTGCGGCCCGGCTGCAAGGGCGTGATCGGCAACGGAGTGGTGCTCGACCCGATCGCGTTTCTCAAAGAAGTGGCCAAGCTGCGCGGCCTGGGCGTCGAGGTTGACGGGCAGTTGTTTGTGTCCAATCGCGCGCAGGTGATTTTGCCCTATCACCGCATGATCGAGCTGGCGGCGGAGAGCGCGCCGGGGAGACAGAAGATCGGCACCACCAGCCGCGGCATCGGGCCGGCCTATGAAGACAAGATGGCGCGCAGCGGACTGCGCATTGTCGACCTGCTCAACACATCCCTCTTGAAGACGCACATCGAGGCGGCCTGCGCGGAGAAGAATGCGATTGCGCACGCGCTGTTTGGCACCGACCCGCTGGACCCACAAAAGATGTACGACGAATATGCGGCGGCGGCCGAGCAGGTGCGTCCGTTTGTGACGGATACAGGGCGGCTGCTGCACACGATCTTGCGCGAGGGCGGCTCGGTGATGTTTGAGGGCGCGCAGGGCACGATGCTCGACATCGATCATGGCACCTATCCATTTGTGACGTCGTCGAGCGCGACGGCTGGCGGGGCGGCGACAGGAACGGGCGTGGGTCCGACCGCGATCCACAACGTGATCAACGTGACCAAGGCGTATGTGACGCGGGTGGGCGAGGGACCGTTTCCGACCGAGATCCACGATGCGATTGGCGAGACTCTGCGGGCGCGCGGCAACGAGTATGGCGCAGTGACAGGCAGGCCGCGGCGCTGCGGGTGGCTCGATATTCCCCTGTTGCGGTATTCAAACCAGGTGAACGGCGCGGAGTGGCTGGTGGTGACCAAGCTCGACGTGCTCGATGAGCTCGATGAGATTCCCGTGTGCACGGCGTATGAGATCGACGGACACATCACCGACGAGATTCCCGCGGATGTGGAAGGGTTGAACGAAATCAAGCCGATCTATACCAGGCTGAAGGGGTGGCGCGCGCCGACGGATGGGATCGTCGCGTTTGAAAAGCTGCCTAAAGCGGCCCAGGAGTATCTGCGATTTCAAGAGCGCGAGAGCGGGGCGAAGATCGGCATGGTGTCAACAGGGCCGGACCGCGAGCAGACCATGGTGCTGCCGGAATTTGGGGCTGCGCTCGAAGAGATTCACGGGTAAACTGGAGACACTGATCGCGGGCACTGCCCACCGGACTCAAGGAGACGGGCACTGCTTGACGCGCCCAGCTCACCAGGCTGAAAGACCCCACACGATGAGGCGCGGCGATCGATCTGCGCAAAGGCAGGAAGGATATCTCCCCCATGATCAGCTTTACAGTCCGGATGAAGTTTCCTCCGGAAGAGAAGGATGAAGTGACCGAGCTTCTGCGGCAACTGACCGAGGCTTCGCGGCGCGAGCCCGGCTGCGTAAGTTTTGTTCCGCATCGGCTGGAGGGAGACCCGGATACGGTGCTGATCTACGAACAGTGGAAAGACGCGGCAGCAGCCGATACGCACCGGCAATCGGAGCACTTCAACAAGTATGCTGTCTGCGGGCTCTACCAGAAGATGCTGGAGCGGCATCGCGAAGACCTGGCGGCGCTGGCGTAGGACTGCAAAGGTCGCGTCGAAACTCAACAGAAAATTGAGAGTGAGCAATCTGCCCTTGAGCGTGCCGGGGATTAGTCGCCGGCGTGCGCGACCAGGTGCAGGGAGTCGGCGGCACAGTCCTCGCAGGCGCTGGTGAGCGCAGAATGAGGCGTGGCGATGAGCGCTGGAATGCGCTCGGGAGCGACGGGGCGCGAGAGCAGGAAGCCCTGCAGCAGATCGCAGCCGAGTTCGCGCAGGCAGTCGACCTGCTGCGAGGTTTCCACTCCTTCGGCAACGACGACGCGCCCGAGCGCGTGAGCCATGGTGATGATGGCCTGCACGATGGAGTGGGCGTGCTGGGTGCAGTCGGCATTCATGAAGGAGCGGTCAATCTTGAGGATTGAAGCGCCGAGCTGGGCGAGCCGCGCGAAAGACGAGTATCCCGTGCCGAAGTCGTCGATGGAGAAGACGATGCCCTGGGCGGAGAGCGCGGTCATCTGGCCGCTGACCTCGTCCACGTTGCGCATCGCGGCCGATTCGGTGACCTCGACGTGAATCATATGAGGATCGATCGAATAGCGCTCGAGCATGGCGATGAGACGCTGTCCAAAATCCTCATGCATGAGCTCGAGGCCAGAGGCATTGATGGCGACAGGCACGATGGGCACGCCCTGGGAACTCCAGACCAGAAGCTGGCGGCAGACTTCCTCGATGATCCACTGGCCCAGCGGAACGATGAGTCCGGACTCCTCGGCGATGGGGATGAGGCGAACGGGGCTGATCGGTCCCAGCGTGGGGTGGTCCAGGCGGAGCAGTGCTTCGAGAGCGTGCACTGAACCATCCATGGCGTAGAGCGGCTGATAGACGAGCCGGAAGCCGCCGTCGTTCAAGTGGCTGCGCAGGTAGGCCTCGAGCTCGACCTGCTCTTCTGCGGCGCGGTTAAGCTCGGGCGAGAGCCAGAGCACATGGCCGCTGCCGGCCGCCTTGGCCTGATTGCGGGCGCTCTCGGCGCCGCGCCACAGAGCCACGGGATCGGACCCGTCGTCGGGGCCGATGGCTACGCCGATGCTCACACCGAGCTGAATCTTGTAGCCCTGCACGATGAGAGGCTGCGCGAAGAGTTCCATGAGCTCGCTGACGGTTTGTTCAGCGGTAAAGGAGCTCTTGAGGCCGGTGAGAACGATGGCGAACTCGTCGCCGCCGGTGCGGGCCACTATATCCATTGAGCGCATGCGGGCGCTGAGAGCGGCGGCGATGCGCTTGATGTATTCGTCGCCTACTCGCAGGCCATAGAAATCGTTGACCCGCTTGAAGCGATCGATGTCGAGAGAGAGGACAGCGAGTTTTTCTTTGCCTTCGACGGCCCGCCGCAGGGCGCGGCTGAGCAGCTCTGAGAGCAGGAGGCGATTGGGCAATCCGGTGAGCTGGTCTTTACCGGCCTGGCGATCGAGCTGCTGCTGCAGATTTTCGCGCTCGGTGGCGTCGACTGCAGTTACAAAGCGACTGTGCTTGCCGTGGAAGGTGATGCTGTAGGAGGTTATATCCATGGGCACGATGGCGCCGTCTTTGCAGATGTGGCGCGAGGCGCGCCTGGATAACGGCTCGGGATTCCCAAGGTTTTGAATCGCAAGCGGGATAATCTCGGGAGCGAGGACGTCGGTAAGCTTCATGCGCAAAAACTCGTCGCGAGAGTAGCCGTGGACATCGATGGTGGATTGATTGACATCGAGGAAGCACAGGGAGGCGGTTTCAAAAATCCACATAGGGTTGGGATTGTTTTGAAAGAGCAGGCGGTAATCCTCGGTGAGGGCGCGTGCGGCGCGGTTGTCTTCTTCCAGAACGACGAGAATCATGCCCATTGCGGCGCAGAGCTTGGGCATATTCCAGAATTCGGCGTCGACTGAGATTCCGGGCCAGATGCGGGAGAGCGTGTAAGCCAAAGGGAAAACCGCGCCCCACGCGCAGAGGCCGGCAGTAATGGTGTAGAGGGCGAGCGACCGCTCCCAGCCGCTGGTCCAGAAATCGGCGGCGGCGACAAAGAAGATTTCGCCGAGGATAGCGTAGACAACGACCTCGGGCCGGCCGCCAAGGAGGCCCTCGAACATCCAGATCGCGGAGATCATGATCAGTGCGGTAATGCAGAGGGCGAGGGAGCGGCGCAGGTGGCGCACCACGCCGGTGAGAGCAACTGCGGTGATCTGGCGCGCGGCGACAACGGCGGCCAGCAACCACGGGAATTTGCCAATGATTGCCAGATTGAGAGCGAGGAGCGTCAGGATGACGAGAAGTGGCCCAAGGTGCTTACCCATCCTGTTGCTTGGCTGGGTGGTGGCGACAGAGAGAATGAAGCAGGTGCCGGCCAGGGCCAGGGCGTCGGCGCTGATGCAGCCCTGCACCAGTTGGCCCAGCGTGCTCGATGGCTGCCAGAGATGCACCGCGAAGTGAGGAAAGACGCAGAGCCATCCAGCCAGCCAGAAATGATGGCGCAGGTCTTTACGCGCCAGGGACAGGGCGGCGAACAGAAAGACAAAGAAGCCGAGAAACAGTATGTCGACGATGGTCTTTTGCATATCGCTCGCCTTGCAGCAGCAATCCGTGAACGGTTGTCGTCTGCCGCAACCCCACCTGGGGACGCCGAAGAATTGGAATCTTCAAACTTATCGGCTGCCTTCCGGTTTTTCCTCAGTCCAAGACTGTGAACGGATGCCCCTTTTGCCACATAGTGGAATGGAGCATCAAAGGAACCAGGGAGAGGCCGTTTCTAAGCCCTTTGGACGGAGAATGCCCCTCTTCTTCCCCAGATTCGAAATGGGACGGCATTGCCAGCCGCCTCGAATTGACGCAGGTAACTTTCCTTATGCAATCACACATTGACCCTCGCAATTGTTCAGAGCTACTATCCGTTACGCCGATGACAAAGAGCCGTTTGAATTCGACCGACCTCAGAAGCCATTGTGTCGCGGGTTGTTTTGCGATTCTGCTGGTCCTGAGCCTGGCTCCGGCGTTGAGCGCGATGCCCCGCGCGGAGCGGCACGAGACCAAGCATGAAATCGACCGGCTTGAGGATCATTGGCGCGATGTGATCCTGAGCCGCAATGTCCCTGCAATGGATGCCCTGCTGGCCGACGATTACATGGCCATCACCTCCAACGGAACGTTGGAATCGAAGGATGAGACTCTGGCCAACCTGCGCAATGGGGTGGTGCAGTTCAAGTCGATTGAGCTATCTGACCGCAAAGTGCGCTTTTATGGAGCCACCGCGCTGGTCACGTCCCGGGCCGAGGTGGTAGGCACGTCATCGGGCAGCGACTTCTCCGGCAGTTTCCGCTTCACGCGCGTGTATGTGCGGGAGGCGAGTGGCGCGTGGCGCGTGGTGAGCTTCGAAGCCAGCCGCATTCGCGATCCCGGCGAGACGAAGTAGCGCGCCGCATCAACCTGCTCGTCGATTCATCCCCCTAAAATAGAACCATGCCTGAGCTGCCTGAGGTGGAGACGATCGCCCGCGGAGTGGACGCCCGCGTGCGCGGCGACCGCATTGTGGACGTGTGGTTCAGCTCGAAGCGGGAGCCCTTTAAGACGCCGGCGGCGCGGCAGGCCAAAGGCCTTGAGGGCCGAACCATCCTCGGCGTGCGGCGCGCGGGAAAACACATCGTCTGCGACCTGGGGCCTCCGGCCTCCCAACCTTTGGAGAAGGGCAGCGGCAACCGGGTGAGCGCGCAATGGATCGTGCACCTGGGCATGACCGGCCGGCTGCTCGTGACCACTCCCGATGCACCGGTCGCGCCGCACACCCATGCACGGCTGACGCTGGCCAGCGGGCGCGAGGTGCGCTTTGTGGACGCGCGGCGCTTTGGCCGGCTGGAGTTTCGCGATCTGGGCAAAGCAGACGGTTTTGGCGCGCAGGGCGCGGAGCCGCTGCGGATTGAGTCCGACGCGTTTGCGGCGCTGTTTCGGGGGCGCAAGCTGGCCATCAAGGCGGCGTTGCTCAACCAGACGCTGCTGGCCGGCGTGGGGAACATCTACGCCGACGAGAGCCTGTTCCGGGCCAAACTGCGGCCGCGGCGGCAGGCGGGGCGGTTGACCCGCGCCGATCTGGAACGGTTGCGGCTGGCCTTGCGCGCGGTGCTGGAGGAGGCAATTCGCCTGGGCGGATCGTCGGTCTCTGATTATGTGGACGCGGACGGGGTGGAGGGCTTTTTCCAACTGGAACATCGCGTCTACCAGCGTACGGGCGAACCCTGTCTGGACTGCGGGACCCCGATCCGGCGGATTGTGGTGGCCGGTCGCAGCACGCACTACTGTCCCCAGTGCCAGAAGTGAGTCGAATCGCAACGGGTTCCTATGGTTTTCAGGAGGATCGAACCAGGGAAGCTACCGGAATCGAGAAGAAAGTATGTGCATTACTGGCCTAAGTAACTGATAGTGGGAGCAAAGGCGAACGGCAGTCCGATTGCTCGATGTAAGGGTGCCAGTGATGTACCCGGCTGCTGGATAGGATCCGGCCAGCCCCACAAAGAAGCAACCGCTCGGCAAGAGCATCCGCCCCGACAAGGGAGCGGCCCCAAAGCAGGGGAGACCGGTCGAGAATGGCTGCGACAGGCACGGTGGAAAAAACCGCCGGCCATGATTTGCTGGGAGGCCAGTGACCAGCACGGTAACGCAAAACGCCGCCCCTGGGGGAGCGGCGTTTTGTGCATCTAAGCTATTTTGGGCTGGTGGTTTCAATTTCCGCTCCATTTCGTTTCGATTACCCCGGTGCGGGGGCGCACTTGCACGCCGGCGCGGCAGGCTGTAGTATCAGATTTGCCTGACAAGCGGCTGATGTGATCCACCCTAGGGGTTGGAAAGCTCGCCGCTCGATAGGAGCCTTCGCCAGCCGGAATGGACTTTAGGGGCCTGGAGCGGCGAAAGCTTCCCAAGAGAGAGGGCTCGCCCGAGGAACACGCTGAACACACCGTACCAATCCTGACAAGAGGTTGAGTGCTGTTGTAGAGTTTTTGCGTACTTGGCGGGCGAAGCGTTTTTGCAGTTACCGTACCGCGGAGCCAGTTGAATCAGTTGCCGTTTGTCGTGAAGAATGCCGACCGGCCTTGGCAAAGCGGGCACATTCACTGTGAAAACACGATAGGTTCAAGGAAATCGTGATAGATTGCCTGCGTCGAGCAACCCTCAAGCAATCTTTCCCCGATTCCCAGAAGGAAGAAGGACGCCGGCCGCGCGAGTTCCCTGTCCCACCTGGACAAGCGGCAGGAAAGGGATTGAGCCCCCGCCACGGGAAGGCTGAGTCCGGCAACACAATGCACCATAGAGAAAAGTGCCAGGAAGTGCACGCATGACGACAGAACCGACGCAGCCCCAGGCAGATATGGGGCCAGCCCCGGCAAATGGCCAGGGGCAGTCGCAGGGGCATCGGCGCCGCCGGCGCCGCCGCAAGAACAAATCAGGTCAACCGGGCGCGCCGCAGGCGCAGCCGGGGCAGCCCCAACAACCGATGCAGGCCGCGCCGCCGCAGGCCGCCGCGCCGCCGCAGCCCCGGCCGCAGCAGCAGATGCGCCAGGGACGGAAGAAGAAGAAATTCTTCTCCAAGGGCGGCGGAGGCAGCAATGGCCCCGCTCCGCAGCCGGGCAACAGCATCTCTCAGCCGCAAAATGGCCGCCGCAAAGATCGCCAGAGAGGCCCCCGGATGTTTGTCGGTCCCATGGACCACAGCTACCGCACCGCCAACGGCAACGTCGCCGACGGACCGCCCTCCACCATTCCCACATCGGGCAATGGCCACGGCAGCTACTATCCCGACGTGTATCAGGCAGCCCCGGCAGCGCCGGTTCGCGAAGACGCCAAGACCCGCATCTTCTGCTTCATCGACGATCTGTTTTTCCAGGCCAAGATCCAGGAAACGGCGCGCAAACTGGGCGTCAAGGTCGAGTTTGTGAAGGGCGACAAGGACGTGGTGGCGCGGATGATCGACGTGCCCGACGACGAACGGCCCACTCTGGTGGTCTTTGACCTCAACAACCTCAACGCCAAACCGATGACACTGATTCCCAAATTCAAGGCGAAATTTAAGAAGGCGACGTCGATCGTGGGCTTCCTCAATCATCTGCAGGGCGATTTGAAAGCCAAGGCTGTCGAAGCGGGCTGCGACACGGTGATGCCGCGTTCGGCCTTCTCGCAGAGCCTGCCCAACCTGCTGCGCCGCTACGGCCTCGAAGAAGAAGAAGACAACGTGCCGCAGCCGATGTAACCGATCAACTGGTTCCAGGTGGTAAGGGCGTCTGAGCAATCGGGCGCCCGTTGTTTTTTTGATGAGAATCCGTTAACTGCTCGCTTATCCCGGTGGCCAGGTCAGCGGCCGGCCGCCGAGCAAGTGCACATGCAGATGATCGACGGTCTGTCCGCCCTCATCGCCGGTGTTGATCACCACGCGATAGCCTTTGGCGAGATTCTTTTTGCGCGCGATCTCCGCGGCGACAAAGAGCAGATGGCCGAGCAGCGCGGGGTGCTCGTCGCCCGCCTCGGCCAGCGAAACAAGATGTTCGCGCGGCGCGATGAGGATGTGCACCGGCGCCTGCGGATTGATATCGGCGAAGGCGTAGCACTTGTCGTCCTGATAAACGGCGGCCGACGGGATGCTCCCGTCGATGATCTTGCAGAAGAGGCAGCTCATGACGCGATCAGTGTACCTGAGAGGGCTTTTACGCGGGCGCTAAGCAGAAAACGGCGGAGGTTGATCGCCACCCGCCGTTTCGCATAGCTTTACTGTTGTCTTCTTTACTGGCCGCTGCTCTGCATCTGCCGCAGCAGCGCCACCGACTTTTTCTCGTCGATGTTGTGGCGGCGTCCGTCCGCGCTGGTGCTCGCCCCGGCCACCATCAGGTGAATCGTCTGCTCCGGCGTGAGCCTGGGATCGAGCGCGATCAGCTTGGCTGCCAGATTGACCGCGTTGGGCGAAGCCATCGATGTGCCCGACATGCGCAGCCTGGCTCCGCCGGGAACGACCGACTCGACCTGGTAGCCATCGGCGTCGACCAGCACAGTCGGCCCGTAGCTGGTGAAACTGGCTTCGTCGCCCGCCTGGTCGACCGCGCCGACCGCGAGCAGGTTGGGCAGCTTGAACGACGACGGAATCATTTCGTTAAACGTGCTGTTGCTGTCGGCATTGCCGGCAGCGCAGATGAAGAGGATGTCCGGCGCGCTTTTGATCGCACTGTAAAGCCCGTCGCGCTCAATGCCGAAAAGATGCGCGGCAATCGCTTTGCGTTCGGCCGCATCTTTGCCTATTCCGTTTTTCTCGAGGGCCGACTCGTCGTCTTGCGGACCGCCGCCCCAGCTCATGTTGACCACGCGGACATGATTCTTGCGGAACCAGTCAACATAGGCCTGGTCGGCAGCGGCGGCGCGTTTCGAGAGTTCCTCGGTAGGCGCCAGCGGCACATTATGCCAGTCAAACGTGAGGCGGCCCACGGCCAGGCGCACCGCCGGATTGCCCTTGGCCGCAATGCCTGCTACGTGCGTTCCATGGGCGTAGATGCTGAAGAACTCAAGCCTCTCGAGGAACGCCGGCACTTCACTGGCGGCCATTCCGCCGAGCTCCTTCTTTAACGCTGAGGCCTCAGGGCTGTCGATGGAGAGTTGCAGGTCAGAGAGGCCCTTGAGATCGCTTCTCATGCCGGGATATTGCTTTTCCTGTTCGGGAGAAAGCGGCAGAAGATAGCCGTGAGTGGGAAGGTTGACGAGATCGTAGGCGATGTCGTGCGGGTCGGTTTGAGCGCTGGGATTTGGATCTGTGTAGGTGCGATCGGAGAACAGGCTCAGATCGGAGCCGGAGTCCCAGATGGCCACGTTGACCGGCGTAAGCTTGTCGGCATCGGTGAGCACAACGTCGCGCGCGGCCCAGATATCGGGCTTCTGCACGTCGTTGGCGGCCACATCCTGGGCAAGGTCGGCCAGGGTCGCCGCCTTGAGTGGAAGAATGCGCTTGAGGAAGACGCGATCGCCGATGAGTCCCCAGGCCAGATCGTTGCTGAGCTGGTGCGATTTGGCCAGAGCCGGCTCGATGCCCGCCTGCACGCTGCCAAGGATCAGAGCTTCAGTCACAATCTCAGCGCTGCTTTTGGCTTCCTTGATCCGGGTGCCGACGATCTTCCACGGCAACGGTTTAAGCGCCTCGGCATAGGACTTCTGAAAAGCATCGGTGTAGGCCGGCCCGGCGGTCTGCCCGGTTGCTTTTTGCGCGGCGATCATGCTGCGGATCTGAAGCCCGGTCATCAGCTTGGCGTCGGGCTTGTCTTGCAGTTCGCGTAACTTATCGACGGAGTCAAGCGCGCCCTGCGTGTCGCCTGCCAGCAATTGCAGATTGAGTTGCACGTTGAGCAGACCGCGCAGCGAGGCGTGATCCTGGATGTCGTAACCGGCGAGAACAGAGTCAACATCAGCTTTGACCTTTGCGGCAAAAGCCTGAAATGTCGCGTCGTCGGCCTGCAGCAGTTCGGTGGCCGTGCCGCTGATGGGGTAGTTGAAGCGGGGCAGGTCGTCCTCGGTCTTGACGATCTTTTTGCCGCCGGCTTGAGCGAAGCCGGTGGCGACGGAGACCATCGCCAGCAGCGCTGCGAAACAAGTTCCGCGAATAAATCGGTGCGTCATAGGTGACCTTCCAGTGGGACTAATTCGAATGCGAATTATTTTAGAGCAAGGGGAGAATAGTGGCTTATTGCAGCGCAGGGGGCCGGTTGCCAACCGCACCAGTGTACAGGAGCGGAGGTCGCCGCCGACGAAGATAGGGACGACTCTATTGCAGCGTGTCGAGACGCGCGATGGGCGCCCGGTCGCCGAGATACTCCCACTGTTGCAGGGCAATCGGCACATTGCCATTGAGCCAGACAAAGTCGTGAAAATCGCGCACGCTGAACTGCTCGCCTTGCTTGAGTCGCGCGGCCTCCATCATGTTCACGATCTGCAGCTTTCCGGTCTGGTATGAAATTTTCTGGCCGGGGGTCTCGCCCATCTCCGCGACCTCCGTGCGCGCGCCGGCTTCGTCCATGGGCGCATTGCTCTGCATAAATGCGGCGGCCTGGTCCGGAGTGAAGGCGCCGGTAGCAACCTTGACATCCGCGATCACGCGAACGGCGCGCAGGCGCATCTGGTGGTAGACGATCTCGCGCGAGTGGGGGCTCGCATCATACAAGCCCGCCTGCAGCATCATCTCTTCTGCGTAAAAACCGATGCCCTCATTGGCGCCGGAGTCGTAGTAATGGCGGCGGATCGGATCGGGATGACGCCAGGAGGCACAGAGTTGTCCGTGGTGGCCCACCGTGCCCTCGTGCACGATCTGGATGCGCGGGTCTTTGGCGTCGGCGATCCAGAAATAGCCTGAGGAGGGCGAAGGCGCGGCTACATAGCGAATGCCGGGCTGATCGAGACGCGTGGCAGAGGTGAAGTCGTCGGTCTCAACGAAGTCGGCAAGCGGCGCGAGATAGGCTGGCAGCGGCCGCAGTTCGTAGTGATTGAGCCCGGGTGGCAAGTCGAGCACGCCTCGCTGCGCCAGGAAATCGCGCGTCTGCTGTTCCGCGATGCGGTTGCGTGCAACCATCTCCTCGACTGTCGTCGCCGGCACAAGCTGCGGCACAGCACGGTTGCGATTCTCTTCGAGGCCTTCGAAGGCCACCGCGCGGCGCCACTCCTGTTCGGCTTGCGCAACCAGCTCCTCAGGGGTGTAGGGAATGAGGGCGACATTGCGCAGGAACCAGACATATTTATCGCGGCCGATGGCAGCCTGCGCGGGCAGCGTGGGCAGAGCCGCTTGCAAAAATGCGCGGTAGTGTTCGAGTGCCGTGGCGGCACGATCGGCAGAGGTCTGCCACTCCGCTGCCGCGATCGTGGTGTGCGGAGCGAGAGTCTGCGCCACCTGGCTTAGCTGCGCGCGAATGCCGGAGAGCGCGTCGATAGCGACTCTTGCGTAAGGCGCGGGCGGCGAAGCCAGGTTCTGCTCAGCCTCGGCCAGGATGCCGGAAATCTGGTTGAGGCGCGCGAGGATTTCGCGGCTTTGCTGCTCGTTATACGGGCCTGGAACGCCGAGGATTTCGCCCACCGGCGTGATCGTCTGCTCCAGATAAAAGACCGGATCGCGCTGCCAGCGCTTGATGACGTCGAGTTCCCAATGCACACGGGCGAGAGCGGAGCCAATGAGGCGATGATCGACCTGCTGCGCAACAGGAGCGCTGCGATCTTCAAGCTTTTGCCAGCGTGCGTCGAAGAGAGCAAGCTGCCTGCGCTGCGCCTCAATCGAAGCGGCAGACCAGTCGCGCACCACTCCGTTGGGGCGCTCGATGCGGGGCACGTCATCGCCCGTATACTGCGCGGTGCGCGCGCGCCACGTCCAGAAATCGGAGCCAAGAGCCTGGTCGGAATCCGCAGCCGGTTGCGCGCACAAGGGCGTAAGCCAGAGCAGGGACAAGGTGATCAGCAACGGCAATCGTTTCACTTGGCGGGTCCCTCCGATGCGGTGAAATCGGCGCGCTGGCCGGAGAACCGCTTCAACTCGTGTGGTCGAGAATAATCTTCCAGCCGGCGGGGCCTTTGCGCCAGACCAGCGAAAAGATGCCATCGTCTTTTTTGGCGTCGCCGTGGGCGCTGCGCTCGAGGTGAAACTTGCCGGTGACCAGCGCGATCTCTGACTTGCCGCAGCCCGAGGGCAACAGGCGCACGTCAAGGTCGCTGAAGGTGAGTGTGCCCATCTCTTCGCGCGTGGTGTAGTTCTGCAGATAGCGCTGCTTGATGGGCTGAAAACCCTTGCGCAGAGTCAGGCCGATGAACGTGGTGTCGGGCGAATCCTCGTAGGCCTGCATGAACGCGGGAATATCGGCGCGGTTCCACGCATCGGCCTGCGCCCGGATCGCAGCGAGGATGGGGGCCGTCTCAGGCGTCTCTTGCGGCGGGGCAGATTGCGCCGGCGCGCCCTGCGCGGTAGCCAACTGAGCGCAGAACACCATGAATAGGAGAAGCAGCGGAGCTGGTTTCATCGGTCGTCCTCCAGAGGTGCGGGGATACGCGTTCAGCTTACAATGACTCTATGGCGTCCACCGGCCAATCTTCGCCATTTCGCGTGGTGCACACGGTCTGTTCGCACGACTGCCCGGACAGTTGCGGCGTGCTGGTGACGGTGGACGAGGCCGGCCGTGCGATCAAATTGCGGGGCGATCCCGCGCACCCCGTGACCCAGGGATTCCTGTGCGGCAAGGTCGCCAAATATCTGGATCGCGTGTACGCGCCCGACCGAATTCTTTATCCGTTAAAACGAAAGCCCGGAGCGCCAAAGGGTCCACGGCCCAGAGGCCAGGAGCACGAAGCCTTTGAGCGCATCGGCTGGGATGAGGCGCTGGATGCGATTGCCGCTCGGCTAAAGAAAATCGCAGCCGAGTTTGGTCCCGAGTCGATCCTGCCCTACAGCTATGCGGGCACCATCGGCGTGCTGGGCTACGGATCGATGGATCGCCGCTTCTTTCACCGTCTGGGCGCGAGCCAGTTGGATCGCACCATCTGCTCAGAAGCCGGCGGAGAAGCGTGGAAGCTGGTCTACGGAAAAAAGCTGGGCACGCCGACCGAGGATTTTCGCCTGGCCAAACTGATCGTTGCGTGGGGCGCGAACATTCACGGCAACAACGTGCACCTCTGGCCGATGGTGGAGCAGGCGCGGCGCAACGGCGCGCGGCTGATCGTGATCGATCCTTATAAGACGCGCACCGCGGCGCTCGCTGACTGGCACATTGCGATCAGGCCGGGCACCGACGGCGCCCTGGCGCTGGGCATGATGCACGTGATTTTGCGCGACGGCCTTGAAGATCGCGGCTACATCGGCGAGATGACGCACGGCTTTGAGCAGCTCGCGGAGCGGGCTCGCGCCTATACGCCGGAGTGCGTAGCGCGCTGGACCGGCATGACCGCAGCCGAGGTAGAACAATTGGCGCGCGAGTATGCAACCACGCGGCCCGCGGCTCTGCGGCTCAACTATGGCGTGCAGCGCAGCGAAAATGGCGGCACGGCAGTGCGCGCAATCGCCATGCTGCCCGCGCTGACCGGCGCATGGAAACATCGCGGCGGAGGCGGCGTGCTGTCGACATCCGGCGCGTTCGGCTGGGATGAGAATGCGGTTCGACGTCCCGATCTGATGTTGGCATCTGAGCTGGGCCGCCCGGCACGCGTGGTCAACATGTCGGCGCTGGGCGAGGCGCTCAATGAGCTTGGCGCCGAACCCGAAGAGGGGCCTCCGGTGAAGGCGTTGTTTGTTTACAACTCAAACCCCGGTGCTGTGGCGCCAAACCACAACGCGGTAACGCGCGGCTTGATGCGGCCCGATCTTTTCACCGTGGTGCACGACTTGTTTCACAACGACACGACGGACTATGCCGATTACATTTTGCCGGCCACCACATTTCTCGAGCACACCGACATTCAAGGCGCCTACGGACACTATTTTGTGCAGCTCTCGCAGCAGGCCATTGCGCCTCCTGGCGAGGCGCGACCCAATGTCTGGCTCTTTGCGCAACTCGCGCAACGCATGGGCTTCACCGAGGAGTGTTTCCACGACACTCCGGAGCAGATCATTGCGCAGGCGTTGGCGCTGGGCGCAGATGGGCACTCGCAGAATGCGAACATGGAGCACATCACGCTCAATGAGTTGAAACGCGAAGGGCATATTCCGCTGGCGTTTCACGCGGAACCGGAGTCGCAGCCGTTTATGCCGTACACGTCCGGACCGCTGCCCACCCCTTCGGGCAAGATCGAATTTTATTCGGAGAAGCTGGCCGCGCAGGGCCTCGATCCCGTCCCCGGATTTACTCCTCCTGAGGAATCGAGATGGGGTAAAACCGCGGAGCGCTATCCGCTGGAGTTTTTGAGCCGCAAGGCGGACAACTACATGAACTCGACGTTTGCGAATCTCGACGGGCACCGCAAAATGGAAGCGCGCGCGAGTCAAAGGCTCGAGATGCATCCGCAGGATGCTAAACTGCGCGGCATTGGCGATGGCGACGCAGTGCGTGTGTGGAACGGGCGCGGATCGTTGCGGCTGATGGCGCGAGTCAATGGCAGCGTTCCGGCCGGCGTGGTGGCCGCGCAACTCGATTGGGCAAAGATGCACGAAGGCGGCGGAAATGTGAACGCGTTGACCAGCGAACGATTGACCGATATTGGCGCGGGGGCAACGTTCTACTCCACGCTTGTTGAAGTGGCGAAAGCGTAGCTGCAACAGCGATGTTGCTGGGAGATTGAGTTGCGATGAGTGCAATGAGTTGGGCAATTTATTTCGTCGTTCTAGTCGGCCTCGTGGCGGTGATGAAGATGCGGCGCAGCGGGCAGGTCTCAAGCAAGGATGCGGTTGAGTACGTAAAAGACGGCGCGATCATTGTCGATGTGCGCTCACCGCAGGAATACAGCGCCGGCCATCTCTCCCAGGCCTTTAATATGCCCGTGGACCAGATCGAGATGCTGCTGCCCAACAAGATCAAGGACAAGGATCGAGTGATCCTGGTGCACTGCCAGAGCGGACTGCGCAGCAAAAAGGCCAAAGAAAGGCTCAACCAGATCGGGTACAAACAGGTCTTCAATCTTGGCTCCTACGAACGTGCATTCAAGATCGTGAGCGGCAGAAGCCTGTAGCATGAGCCCGAGATGACGCCTGCATTCACCCTGCGCCTCGCGACAGAAGAGGACATTCCCGCGCTGCACGAATTGATCGAGGCAAGCGTGCGCGGATTGTGCACGGGGTCCCCGACGACAGGTCCAGGTCGTTGGGGTGGAGAGGCTGGTGATTACACTCCCGCGCAAATTGAAGGCGCGCTGGGAACCGTGCTGGGCCTGGACACGCAACTCATTCGCGACAGGACCTATTTCATCGCTGAGACACTTGTTCAGAACACTCAGGCTCGGAGCGCGGTTGCGTGCGGCGGATGGTCGAAACGCAAAACGCTTTTCGGCGCCGATCGTGCTGCGATTCGCGAGCCGGAGCTTCTCGATCCGGCGACGGACGCGGCCAAGGTGCGCGCCATCTTTGTGCATCCAGATTTTGCGCGGCAGGGGCTCGGCTCGCTGATTCTTGCGACCGTGGAGAACGCTGCGCGCGAGGCGGGCTTCCGGCATTTTGAGATGGGCTCAACGCTGACCGGCGTACCGCTCTACCGCCTCAAAGGCTACGTCGAGGTGGAGCGCATCGCGGTTCCGCTCAACAATGGCGAGGCGCTGCCGGTGGTGAAGATGATCAAACCACCTGCGGTGGGGCAGACGGCGCTTGCGCGCCCCAATGAAAGCTGACACCGCCAACAGCGCCTGCGGTGGGGCAGACGGCGCTTGCGCGTCACAAAGAAAGCTGACACCACCGCATTCTCCGATGCGCTCTGCGATGCTGTTATTCCTGCTCAGACGCCGGCAGAATCTCAATGTAATCCAGCGCGGCTTCGTCGGGGCCGTCAGGTGTGCCGTCCACGCGCAGCGTGTCGCCAGGCGCCAGTGCAACATCGCGCACGATGTATCGCGTGGAATTGTCGCCGTTGGGCCGGCTCGATGGCAGCTTGGCATCGGCCGACCATGAGGCCGTGGGCTTGCCGTCCACCTTCAATGAGAACTCAGCGATGCCGCCCCGCAAATCGAAGTACTCGACGGCGATATCGAAATGGCCCGCGGCGCCTGTATAAGTCCATTCCGCACTGCAGCCGCGCTGATCTGCACTCGGGTCGCACGAGACGGCCTTACCCCGTGAAGCATCCTCCCACGGAATCACGTCGATGACTTTGTATCCGATGAGCCGCGCGTCTTCCGCCTCGAGGCGATGGGGATAGTGGCCCGCGCGGCCCTGATCGTCGGGAATGCCGCTGAGCTTGAGGAAATATTGCGTGACGGCGTCGCGCCACACGATCGCGTGGCCCGCCTGATATTCGAGGCGCGGCAATACATTCGCATAAAGCTCAGGATTGATGCGGCCCTTGAGCGATCGCCAGTCGTCCACAAAGTCCGCTGCCTGCTGCGCGCCCGCATAATGGCTGTCGTAGAGATACTGGATGACCGTCTTTCCATCGTGCAACTTGTGGGTGTAGGGCACGTGGTGAAAAAAGAGCAGCAAATCGTCGGGCGTGGTTGCGGCAGACTCGTAGATCTTCGCGACCTCGGGTGAGTATTGGCCGGCGAAGCCTGTGCCCGTCGCGACGCTGCGGTCCATGCCGACGCCATTGTGATCTGCGCGATGCCACTGGCCCCAGCCGTTGTTTTCGCTGCCCTCGATGCCGGGGCCGTAGTGGCTGCCGGTGATATCGGTCAGCGTCTGCAAGCCGAGCGGCCCAGTGTAGCTTTCATACGCAGGCCAACTCTGCATCAACATGTTCACGACGGTGCGAACAACTTCAGCGTCGGTGCCAATGGTCTGGCGCGTCCACTCTTCGGCGATCTGTTCCGGCCTCAGATTCGGATCCCACGCGAGTCGGCCAAACGCGTAAAGATTTGCAAGCGCCAGCGGAGAGCCGAGCCACGCATCGCGGCCAATGCCCGCCACTCCGACCATGCCGCCCAGTTCTCGCTGGAACGATTTGCCGGCAATGATCTCTTTGACAGGCGTGGACGCTCCGCCCGCGCGCATATCAAAGTCGAGCACCTCTTTCCACATCGGCGCGAGGTAGACCAGGTGACGCTGCTGGCCGGTGTACTCCTGCGTGATCTGCAGTTCCATGGCCTGGCTGGTTTGCGTCAGACCGCCAAAAAGCGGCGAAACCGGCTCGCGCACCTGGAAGTCGATCGGCCCCTCTTTGGTTTGCACGATCACGTTGGCCGCAAATTTGCCGTCGAGGGGATGAAAGATGTCATAGGCTGCGCGGGCGCGATCGGCCCTGGGGTCGCGCCAGTCGAGGTGAGGGTTGTAGACGAAGGCGCGGTAAAGCACCACTCCTCCATGCGGCGCGAGTGCGGCAGCCAGCATGTTTGCAGCATCGGCGGGCGTGCGGCCATAGCTCGCGGGGCCGGGTTGGCCTTCGCTGTCCGCTTTCACTGTGAATCCGGCAAAGTCGGGAATGAGCGCGTAGATTTCTTCGACTTTCGCCGCCCACCACTTCTTCACAGCGGCATCGGCCGGATCGTAGGTCGCGAGGCCGCCGATCTTTTGCGGGCTGGCGATATCCACGCTGATCGCGAGGCGCACACCCCACGGACGCATGGTGTCGGCCACCTTAGCCAGGTCGCGAATCATGTCTGAATTTAGAAACGGCGCGGCATTGTTGACGTTGTTTACATTGCAACCATTGATGCCAACCGAGGCCAGCAGGCGCGCGTATTCATTGACCGGCGCAAGGTCGTCGCGAACTTTGCCGCCCTCGAAAAAAATGGACGCCCCCGCGTAGCCGCGTTCGACCGACCCGTTGGCGTTGTCCCACTCCTCGACCCAGCGGATGGGCATCGCGGGGTGCTGAATGCTCGAATCAGGCAGCCGCTCAGAGCCTTGCGCCAGGCTTCTCAACAGCGCAAACGCGCCGTAAAGCACGCCGCGATCGCTGCCGCCGGCAATGACGAGGTCGTGCTTTCCATTCCGCTCGATCGCGTCGATCCAGTAGTCTTCAGGCCCGATGCCCGCGGGCAGCGCGAGATTTTGATCGAAGGAATGCAATTCATCAACGGTGCCAAGCAGAATCGCGCCCGCGCTCGGATCGGGGTGAGGCGAGAAGCCGCGAAGCAAGAGGACGCCTCGCACCAATTCCTGCAGCGCTGCCTGTTGGAGCGGTGAATGACCGAGCTTATGAATCTGAAACGGGACGGCCGGTCCCCGGCTTACAGGGGAATATCGGAGCCAGGCCTGGTCGGCGGTTTGTGCGGCACAGTTTACGCACCACGCCGCGGCCGCGACCACGATCGCCGCAATAAAACATGCCGACCGTGCTCTGAACCAATGCGTCGAGTTGAGATTGCGTGTCACCGTACCGTTCTATCATCCGGACCGGCATCTGGACCGGGAGGCGGTTGCAGGTTGATAGACTGAATTGTTTGCCGGAGGTTCCCCAACCATGCCGACTACCATGCAGGCTGTTGTGAAGGCGCAGGCTGCGCCGGGCGTTGAGATTCGCGAGGTGCCCGTGCCGGTGCCGGGGCCGGGCGAGGTGTTGGTGCGCGTGCAGGCGGCCAGCGTCTGCGGCACCGATCTCCACATCTACGAGTGGGATCAGTGGGCGCAGGGCCGCATTCATCCGCCGCTGATTCCGGGCCATGAGTTTGCGGGTGCGGTGGCCGCTGTGGGCCGCGGCGTCACGACGGTCAAAGAGGGCGACAAGGTGAGTGCCGAGATGCACGTGGCCTGCGGCAAATGCCTGCAGTGCCGCACCGGCCTCGCCCACGTCTGCCAGTTTGTGCGCATTCTCGGCGTCGATGCCGACGGCGCGTTCGCGAGCTACGCCGTCATTCCCGAGACCAATATCTGGAAGCTGTCGCCGGCGATTCCGCACGACTATGCTTCGCTGCTCGATCCGCTGGGCAATGCTGTGCACACCGTGCTGGCCGGGCAGATCGCCGCGAAGACCGTCGCCGTCACGGGCTGCGGCGCCATCGGGCTGTTTTCAATTGCAGTGGCCAAGGCCTGCGGCGCGGCCAAAGTTTTTGCCATCGAGGTCAATGCGCACCGGCGCGGAGTGGCGACACGCATGGGCGCGGACCTGGCGCTCGATCCCGTCACAGACAAAGTCGAACAGCAGATCCTCGAAGCGACCGGGGGCACCGGCGTCGACGTGTTGCTCGAGATGTCGGGCGTGCAGTCGGCCATGGCGCTGGGCTTTGCGCTGCTGCGCACCGGCGGCCGCGCGTCGTTGCTGGGCATTCCATCGCGACCGGTTGAGCTGGACTTTGCGCGCGACATCATCTTCAAAGGCGCGACCGTGCAAGGCATCAACGGACGCAAGATGTTCGAGACCTGGTTCCAGATGGAAGCGCTGCTTGCGGCCGGCAAGCTGGACCTCGAGCCCGTCATCACGCATCGATTAAAGCTGGCGCAATTTGATGAGGCCATGCGGCTGCTGCAATCGGGCGAGGCGATCAAGGTCGTGCTCAAGCCGGAGTAGGGCAGTCTCGAGCTATTAGCTTTCAGCCATTCGCTGAGCTTTCAGGCGTGCTCTTAGGTTTCGAATGACGCGCACCGTGTACGTCTCTCTTCGAAAGAAGCACTAAAAGCACAAAGGCTTCAATGGCAGCGAATGGCACCACATACATTGTGCCCAGGACTCTCACCCTTGCCAACAGATAAGCGAAGACGACCCACATCAATAGCACATGCAAGCTTAAATACGCTGCCCAGGACAACCAGAACGACCATAAGCCCCATCTCTTCCGATGCCCGACCATGGGCGGCCCGAATGCGACTACAGTCCACATGATCGCGGCGTGCCACTTCTGAGGCATGCCCAGTTTGCCGAAGATGATCGCAACAACCAGGGCAACGCCGGCGCCGATCCACGCAAGAGAGTTGTCGCTGACGGAAGAGTGCTTTTTCATTTTCATTGAGAGCACCGATCATCGCTCAGGGGGCGCAATACGCGATAAAAACTTGCCTGCAGCACTGCCCACTTAGTCCGCGGCTAAGACAATTCTGCCGATAGAGATCCTAAACCCTCGACCTCTCCATACTTGTTTCTTGAGTTAGCTCTCATGAAAGAGCGGCAAGGTGATAGTCCCAGTCGACAACCACGCGGCGCAGTCCTCGCACCGCATTGGCGAGATAGACAGCATCGGCAGATTTGAGATCGTCGATGGTCAGCACGCGCTCTTCGATTTCCGGCCGCACAGCAAGCAGATGGCGCCGTTGAACACCGGGCAGCAGCCCGCAGAAAACGGGCGGCGTCGACCAATGGCCGTCCTTTTCGATGAACACATTACTGATCGCGCCTTCGGTGACTTGCCCCTCCTGATTGAGAAAAAGCACGTCGGCAAATGCTGCTTCGTCGGCAGCTTTGTAGGCGCTCGCGTAGTGGGGCCGGTGCGTTGTCTTGTGATAGAGCATCGGGTCGTGCGCGTCGGTGCGTTGCGTCGCGATGCAAACGCGCAGGGGCTCCGATGGGGCTGATGGCAGCAGTTCGTGCTCGATAAACAGGCTGCCGTCAGAGTCCAGCAGCAACCGCACTTTGCGCGGAAAGCGATCAGAAAAACCTTCTGCCAATTTCAACAGAACGCGCCACATCTGCGCGCGATCGCAGACGAAATCGAAATAGTGCGCGGAATCCTCGAGCCGGTCGAGGTGCAGCTCGAGCAACGGATAAGCGCCGTCCCAGAGCATCGTTTCGACGAGCGAAAACTTCTCGCTCGGGAGCGTCAGAAACTCCGCTTTCAGCAGGCACTCGCGATATTCCTCGGCGGCGCGGGAGTCGATCACAATGCCGCTGCCCACGCCCATCGTGGCCTGCCCGCGGTCAAGTTGCAGGGTGCGAATCGCAACATTGAAGACAGACAATTCGCGCGAGAAAAATCCGATCGCGCCCGTGTAGACGCCGCGCGCCTCATTCTCGATCCCGGCAATCAACTGCATGGCCCTCACCTTGGGCGCGCCGGTGATGGAGCCGCAGGGAAACAGCGCGCGAAAAATGTCATAGTAGCCCACATCGCCGCGCAGCGTGCCGGTGACGGTCGAAGTCATCTGCCACAGCGTGGGGAAGCGGTCAACGGCAAAAAGATCGCGCACCTCGACGCTGCCAAAGGTGCACAAGCGGCCAAGATCGTTGCGCAGCAGATCGACGATCATCACATTTTCTGCGCGGTTCTTGGGGTCGTTGTGCAGGCGCTCGGCAATTTCGCGGTCTTCTGCCGTGGTTCGCCCGCGCGGCGCAGTGCCTTTCATCGGCTGCGTGGTGATGCGGCGCGTCGCGTCGTTGGTCTCCATGCGAAAAAACAATTCGGGCGAGAAGCTGAGAATGTGCCGGCCCGAATCGACGTACAAAAACGCGCCGTAGTCAACTGGCTGGCGTCGGCGCAGTCGCGCATAGAGCGCTGTTGGACTGCCGTATGCGCGGCCATGCAACGGAAAAGTGAAGTTGAGCTGATACACGTCGCCCGCGCGAATCCACTCGTGGATGGCATCGATGGATGCGGCGAATCGTTGCTCGTTCATTGCCGGGCGGAGCTCGATCTGCGGTTCCGCCACTTCGGCTTCTGCTTCCGCCGAGAGCAAATTTTCCAGTCCCGGAGGCGCATCGCCAACAAACGCACCGGTCAGGTGATCGAAGGCGTAACAGCGCTCGTAGACTCCGAACCATGCCAGTGGCCCGCGCAGATCTTTTCGTGGCGAGGCTGTGCTCGATTCAAAGGCCTCGCCACATTCGTAGCTGAAAAATCCGGCGGCGAGAAGTCCCTCTGCGACAGCGTTTTCGATCTCGGCAAATAATCCGGGAACATCCGCGGTGCTGCACGCTTCAATCACGCGCAGCGGTGCGACAAAAAGCCGGCTGACTTGATTGGCAGAGCCTGCCCGCGCACTCTCAAGCAATACCGCGCCAGGCAATCGCTCAACGAGCGCATAGACGGCGGCAGGGAGTGGGTGCCGGCTCGTCATGCTCCAGCGCGTGCGGTTCTTATTGAACCGTCAGAACCATGGTGGCGTCGTGCGTGGTGGCGGTGATTCCATTGCTCGATTGAGCGTTGATGTCGAGCGTGTAACTGCCTACGGGAGTGGGCAGGTTATGAGGCGGTCCGTGGTTGTGGTAGTTGTAGAGCGGCGAGCAGGCCGTGGTGCCGAGCACGGCGACAAATCCCACCAGCGCCAGCAGCGCGAGTCGGTTGAGCCATGTGCGGCGGCGCGCGCCAAAGGCCAATCCCGCCAGGCCCAGGGCGCCGGGCAGCAGAATAGCCCACGCAATGGGTGCGCCGTTTACCGGTTGCACGGGCACGACGCGAGCCGATGAGCCGGCCACGGTGGTCAGCAGCATGGAACTGCTGACAACCGTCGTGGTACCGGGCAGGATCTCGAGATTCTCAGGCGTGAATGTGCACGACGCCTGGTCTGGCAGACCCGAGCAGGAGAGCGTGACAAACATCGGCGCCGTGAGCGACGCGGCGTTGATCGGTGTGATCGATGCGATCACTGTGCCGGATTGGCCCTGGGTCAGCGAGATGGTCGCGGGCGCAACCGAAACGGAAAAGTCGGGCGTGGTGCCGGTGACGGCGGTGACGGGTGCGGCTTGCGAATCGGATGGTTGATGCGCGGCATCGCCGCCATACGAGGCCGTCAGGCTGTGATTGCCGGGCAGCAGCGTGAGCACGGCGGTGGCCTGTCCCGCGGCATTGAGCGCGACGCCCTCAAGCGGTTTGCCCTGGTCTTCGATGACCACCGCGCCAGAGGCGGGCTGCCCATCTGTGCCCAGCACTGAAATGCTGAGAGTGGCCTGGGTGCTGCCGTTCAAGTCGCGCGTATAAGCGGCCAATGTGGTTTCGGTGGCCAAACCCTTTGCGGATTCCGCGGTCAACGCCAGCGCCGGCAAAGCCAGCGCGATACCCAGTCCTGCAACCAACTGCAGCCGCCAAGCGCGGCCCCAAAAACGTGTCACGTGCACCTGCTCCAAATCCAAAGAAGAAGTAAGCGTTCGCCCAATTGCCGCCAGCGGTTCCTGCGCACAGGGCTTCGCTCGCCGGGTAGATATGCGTGAATCCATTGTATCCGGCGGGGGCGGGGACGGGCCAACCGCGGCCGGTTTCGCACCGGCAAGCTGCGCACGCCCCGATCCTGTCCTGTCCGGTCCAGTAAAGAGTTGGACGCGCGGGGGGTGAAAAGGCAGTCAAGGCCGCCCTGGGCAGCGACAAGGCCGGGCTACTCTTCGCGCAGCAGTTGCGAGGGATCGACGCGCAGGGCGCGCTGCGCGGGGATCCAGGTGGCGGCGAGGCCCAGCAGCGCCATGGCGGCGACAACTCCAGCCAGCACCAGCGGATCACGCGGCGTGGCCTGATAAACCACAAATGCAAGCACAGGGCTGGCCAGAACTCCGAGCAGCAAACCGGCCGCCGAACCGAAGGCCAGCAGTTTCACCGCCCGCCCCAGCGCCGCATAGAGCACTTCTCTCCGCTGCGCGCCCAGCGCGAGCCGAATCCCCAACTCCTTGCGCCGCCGGCTCACTGCGTAGGCTGCCATTCCGAAGATTCCGGTAATTGAGAGCATCGCGCCCATCACGCCCATCACCCCCAGCGCAAGGGTCGCCATCCGCGGACCAAAGAAAAATGTGTCCATCCCCTGGAAACGCGATTGAATGTAAACGGGCAGCCCGGCATCGAGTTCCCGCAGCCGGATGCGAATGGCCGGCGCCAGTTGCAGCGAATCGCGGCTCGAGCGCACCACAATATCTGTCTCGCTCGAGGGCGCTTGCAGCAGGGGAAGAAACATCGCCAGCTGCGGATCTTCGGTCATGCTCCCATACTTTCCGTCTTCCGCGACTCCCACCACCTGGATCAGCCTTCCATCCGGCATCTTGAAGTGGCCACCCATCGCTTTTGGCACGGAGCCGAAGATCTTGCGCGCAAATTCCCCGTTCACAATCGCCACGCGAGGCGCATCCTTGTCGTCCTGCCAGGTGAACGCTCTTCCCATGAGCAAGGCCGTGCCCGCGGCGTGAAAGTATTCAGGCGAGACTTTATAAAGGTGGGCGTCGCCCGCGACGTTGGATGGCGTCAGACTGGTCGTATTCTCCGTGTAGATGTTCGAGTCGCTGCCGCCCACCCCCAAGGGCACTGAGTCGGCCAATGCCGCTGAATCGACCCCGGGAATCTTTGTCACAGCGTCGATCATTCGCCGTTGCATGGCGGGCATTTGATCGTCGCCATAGCCGGCCATGCTCAGATCGGTCTCCACCAGCATCGAGTTGTCGACGTCGAAACCAAAGTTGTGCTCGAGCGAGCGCGCCAGTCCGCGCACCGCCACAATCGAAGACGTCACCAGCACCGCGCAGATAGCAATCTGCACCGCAAGCAACAGGTCCCGCAGGGTGAGCATCCGGCCCATTCTGCCGCCGGTTCTGCCGGTCAGGCCGCCCTTCACGATCTCATATGGATTGGAGCGCAGCACCTGGCCAACCGGAACCGCACCGAACAGCAGACCGCTCACCACCGCCAGCAGCAGGGCGACCAGGTAGACGTGCCAATCGGCATCCACCGACAGGTAGAGCGGCCATCGTGAAATAGGCCGCCATGCGCTCAGCGCATGCAACAGCGCCACGCTGCCCACCAGCCCCACTGCGCCTCCCGCCAGCGAAATCATTACGGCTTCGGTAAACAGTCCGCGCAGAATGCGCCTGCGGCTCGATCCCAGCGCCAGGCGCAGCGCCACTTCGCGCGAATGATCGGCGGCGCGCGCGGCAAACAGGCTGCCCAGGTTAGCGCATGCGGCCAACAAAATCAGTCCGGCCAGCAGCGTCAATCCTGTGAGAAATTCCCTTATGGGCCGGCCCATGTAATCGCCATAGAGGCTCGGCCGCACCAGGGTAAAGCGCATCTTCGGTTCATCCTTGGGATAGAGCCTTTCCAGATCGGCTCCGATCGAGCTGAGATCGGCCGCAGCCTGCGCCGGCGTCACGCCTTGCTTCAGATGACCCATGGTCATGAAGATCCAATGTTCTTTGCGCGCAGTCAGCTCATCGGTGCCAAACTGCGAGTGATTCACAATCGGTATGAAGAAGTCGGGATTGAAAAACAAGAGGGTCCCGTGAAAATCCTGCGGCCCCACGCCGATGATGGTGTACGGGTGCTTGTTCAGCCGCACCACCCTGCCTATCACTCCTCGATCGTCTTGAAAGTGGCTGTGCCAGTACGAGTAGGTCAGCACAATATACGGCGCGCTGTTAGGGCCATGCTCATCCGAAGCGTGAAAGAAATGCCCAAGATACGGCTGCAGTTGCAGCGCATCGAAGTAGTTGCCGCTGGCTTCAATCGCCCACGCGCGCGTCGGATCCGTGCCCGTATCGAGCCCCACCTCAGACATGCCATAAGCCACCACGCTATCGAAGCTGTGATTGCGGTCGCGCAGATCGAGATAGTCGGGATAGGACTCGTACATGGTGTTGTCGGCGATGCGCCACAGACCGTAAAGGCTCTCTGCATGCGGCACATTCAGCGGCCGCAATAGAAATGCATTCATCACGCTGAACACCACGGCGTTAGCGCCAATGGCCAATGCCAGCGTCACGATCGCAGTCAGCGTGAATCCCGGAGCCTTCCGCAACTGGCGCAGCGCGTAGCGAACGTCGGCGCCGATGCTGCCAAGGCTCAGCACCGCATCTGCCGAGGCCACACTCTCGCGCGTCGACGTGGGATTGCCGAATCGCACCAGGGCATCGCGGCGCGCCTCTGCTGCCGGCATGCCCCGCGCAATGTTGTCGTCGATCCGCAGGTCGATGTGAGCCTGCAGTTCCGCGTCGATCTCGCGGTTCATGCGCGTGCTGCGAAAAAGATTCGTAATGCGTTCGAACATGGCCATGACGTTCCTGCTTTCACGCGTAGCGCAACACCGCGCGCACGCCCTTCACAAGCTGGTCAAAACTTTCCTGCGCTTTGTCGAGTTCGCGGCGGCCCTCGGCGGTGAGCCTGTAGTATTTGGCGCGGCGATTGGTCTCGGTCAGCGCCCACTCCGATGCGATCCATCCACTCTGCTCCATGCGATGCAGCGCCGGATAGAGCGAGCCCTCTTCAACGCGCAGCAGTTCGCCCGACGCGTTTTGAATGTGGAGCACGATTCCGTATCCGTGCAGCACGCCGTTTTGCGCCAGAGTCTTCAGCACCAGCAGATCGAGTGTTCCCTGCAAATCGTTGTTCTTCGCCATGCATGACCCCTAGTCGACTTTGTATATAGAATTCTAGGCATAGATTCCTAGGTATGTCAAGAAAGAACTCGCCCCCATTCTCGTTCCGGCAAAATGTCTTAGTTCGGCTTGTTCGCGGTTACTGGCGGCGCCACGGCCTTCACGCCGTCTTCCTGCAGCCTGCTAAATGCGCCGTCGGGCACATCGGTCAGGTTCAATCCAGGCCCCTCCCACAACAGCCGCGGCGTTCCCTGGCTCACCGAGTGCAGCCCTTCCAGGTGCATCGTGTGCCGCCCCGCGCGCAGACCCAGCGAGCCGCGATCGTAGCGCACCGCATTGCCGGGCGAGCCGCACACCTGCGCAAATGGAGGCCCGGTTTTCGCCACCTCCACGCCGTCAATCACCACGCGCGCCCCATCGCGCGACATCAGGTGAAACGTATAGCCGCCATCGACAGGCACATCGATGAAGCCATCCCAGGCCGTCGCGAAACCGGTAAAGCCGTGCGCATCGACGCTGAGATTGGCCGCATCGCCAGAGAAGGTCGCCGTCTGCTTGCTCAAATCGGGCAGCTCGGTCCACGTGCCCGGATAGATGCGCCACTCCAGTCCCGGCGTCGTCGCGCCTGCGCCTGCCGCAGCCTCATGCCAGTGCGCCACCACAACCGCGCCCTGCGAAGCCCAGTCCTGTTTGCCGCCGGCCTCGGCCTCGAGCAGCACGCGAAACCGTCCCGCCCCATTGGCTCCGTCGAGGTCGCTGCCCTCGGCATCGGCAAAGCGATGCGTCACACGGCGGCCGTGCGCCTCCGTGCCATCGCCAAAAAGCCAGGTGTAGTGTGCATGCGGTGAGGCCGCAGCCGTAAACGCGACTTTGTCGCCCGGCGCAATCACCGGCGGGTCCACAGTGAACTTCGCAAGCGGCCCCGACGGCGCGGGAAACTGCGCGGGCGCGGCGCCATCGGTCACCGCCAGTGGAATGCCTGCGTCGCCATTGATCCGCGTCTGGCCATATTTCACGTTGTCAAAGGTCACGCCCGTCACATCGCCCTCGATCGTCGAGCCCGCCAGCGGCGGCTGATCGAGCGCCCATATATTGTGAAACGTGAACCCATGCAGCGCCGGCTGCTCCTGCTCCATCTGCACCAGCGAATACCAGTCGTCGAGAAAAAGATTCTCAAACGTGTAGTTGCTGTGGTCGCCCTTGGCGCCGTTCGCTCCCCAGAAGCCGAGCAGGCCAAACGTCTGCCCGCAGGCCCCAATGCCGGCATGCAAAATGTCTGAGTCTCTCAAAGTGAAGTTGCGCGAGTTAAAAATCTTGCGCGGCCAACCAGCGCGCACAATGTTTGAAATGCTGGTCGAGAGCTGGCTGTTTTCGACCACGATATTCTGCACGTCGCGCCCAGGTCGCAGCATGTCCGCGTCTTTATACCCGTCCCAGTTGCCCATCAGCGCAATGTCGTCGTCCGACGCGCGCAAAAATGAATTGCGCACCAGGCCGTCGCTCGAGCCGATCCAGTCCATGCCGTCCTGGTTCGCGTTGCCGGGGTTGCCGCCCACCACGCGCAGATCGTCGTAGACAAATCCGCTCGAGTCTTTCATCTGAATGGACCACGTGCGCGAGCGAATGATACAGGTCACGCCGTCGATTTCAATATTGTGCGCGTCGCTGGTGCCGATGCAGTGCCAGTCCGGCTTCTGCATCCAACCCTCGTCGCCGTTGGGGTCTTGCGGCCCGTCATAAACAATGGTTCCCCGGCCCAGCACTTTGACGCCCTGCACATTGAAGAGATTCAAGCTGCCGAAAAAGAACGCGCCCGGCGCGAGGTAATACGTCTCGCCGCTTTTAGGATTGAGACTCTGCTTGTAGACGCCCAGCTGATAGTAGTGCAGCGTGGGGCTGGCCGGCGGCGGCGTGGGCGGCGTGCCCGCAAAGAGAAACAGCATCTGCGCGTGATTGAGAAAGTCGCGCGGCCGCGAGATGGAGAGCTTGGCCGGCCCAGCGAGCCTGAATCGAATCGTCTGGCCGTCGCGTTTGGCGCGCAGGCCCAGCCGCCAAGGCTGAATATCGACACCGCGATCCCAGAAGCCCGGCTCTTTCGCCGTGATCGACACATCAACCGGACCGGTGGTGTCGAAATTGACGAAATCGTAGCTGGCCGCGGCATGCGCCACATCAATAGATTTGCCGTTCACCGTGACAGTGAAGTCGGTGCTGCGCATTTCCTGCGGAACCGGCACCGGCTCGACGCGGGAGGCCGCGAAGACCGCGGCTGGAACAGCGAGAACGGCAACCAAAAGCGCCGCAGCAGGCGCCGGCGGCAAGCGAAAACCAGGCAAGGAACGCAACCCCGGAAACAAAGTGGGAACTCTCCACTTTAGCACCGGCGCGAAGAAATTCTGCGTCGACGCAAGCGCAGGTAAATTACGCATTCCCGAAAAAGTTCAGATCCCTTCGCCCATCGAAACGTAGTCGCGCAGGTATTCAAGCTCCTTGCGATAGGCGCTGCGCTCCGCCTCTTCTTCGGCAAAGGGCACGGCCTGCCCAGCCTCCGCTCCGAGCTTGCCTTCGAGCTCGTCAACACGGGCCGAGAGCGCAATCAGCGCGTCCGACAGCGGGTCTTTGATGTCGTGGGGATCGGTAATCAGCACGCGCTGCCCGGCGCGATAGACGATGTGCGCCGGCACGCCCACCACCGTCGAGTTGGGCGGAACATCGTCCAGCACCACCGAGCCCGCGCCCACCCGCGAGTTCTCGCCCACGCAAATGTTGCCCAGAATATTCGCGTTGTTGCCGATGAAAACGCCGTCGCAAATTGTCGGATGCCGCTTGCCGTGGCCCTTCCCGGTTCCGCCCAGCGTAACGCCCTGGTAGATGGTGACGTCGCTGCCCACAATCGCGGTTTCGCCGATCACCACGCCCGTCGCGTGATCGATAAACAGCCGCCGCCCCAGCAATGCCGCCGGATGAATCTCGACACCGGTGAAGAAGCGGCCAAACTGCGACAGCACCCGAGCGGGCAAACGCAGCTTGGCGCGCCAAAGCTGAAACGACAGGCGATGAATCCACACCGCCCACAGGCCCGGATAGCAGAGCAGCACCTCGAGCCGCGAACGCGCAGCCGGGTCCCGCTCCATAACAGAGGTGATGTCTTCGCGAATGCGTTCAAACAAAGCCATGCCCCCGCCGTGCTACTTGCTTAGTTCCCAGTCTCTAGTCCCTAGCACCTAGCCCCTAGGTCCCTGCCCCTGCTACACCGTTACCGGCTGTGTCGGCAGCGCCAGCACTTCCTGGCGCAACGCGTCAAACAGCACGCTCGACAGATACCGCTCGCCAAAGTCAGGCAGGATCACCACAATCAGCTTGCCTGCATTCTCAGGCCGTGCGGCCACTTTGAGCGCTGCGGCCAGCGCCGCACCCGAGCTGATGCCGACAAACAGGCCTTCCTCAAGCGGCAGCCGCCGCGCCAGCGCCACGGCTTCGTCGTTCGTTACCTGGATAATTTCATCAATCAGTTTCGTATCGAGAATGCTGGGCACAAATCCCGCGCCGATGCCTTGAATCTTGTGCGGCCCCGGCTTGCCTCCGCTCAGCACCGGGCTGTCGGTCGGCTCAACAGCGATCGCCTTGAACGACGCCTTGCGCGGCTTGATGTACTGCGACACGCCGGTGATAGTGCCGCCCGTCCCGACGCCCGACACGAGAAAGTCGACTTTACCGTCCGTGTCGTCCCAGATTTCCGGGCCGGTCGTGTGCAGGTGAATCGCCGGATTGGCGGGATTGTCAAACTGCTGCAGGATGTATCCATTCGCCGTCGCCGCCAGAATCTCGTTGGCCTTGGCGATGGCGCCTTTCATGCCGTTCGGCCCGGGCGTCAGCACCAGCTCCGCGCCAAATGCCCTCAGCAGCACGCGGCGCTCCACGCTCATCGTCTCCGGCATGGTGAGAATCAGCTTGTAGCCCTTGACCGCCGCCACAAACGCCAGCGCGATGCCCGTGTTGCCGCTGGTGGGCTCAATCAGCACCGTCTCGCCGGGCTTGATGCGGCCTCGCCTCTCGGCGTCCTCGATCATCGCAAACCCGATGCGGTCTTTCACGCTGGCCAGGGGATTGCGGCTCTCCAGCTTGGCAACCACGGTGCCGGGCAATCCGGCAGCCACGCGGTTGATGCGCACTAATGGCGTGCGCCCAATTAATTCAGTCACGTTCGCGGCAATATGCGCCATGTCTTCTCCTCTTTCATTTGGAAACCGGCCCGAGGGCTGCGATCTCCTTTGACGTTCAGGGGTATGTGCCGACCGCAGGGCAGGTCTGGCGAGAAAAGAAAGTGCGCGAATTGAGCGCACCGCTGCATCGGGTCTTCACCGGGGCGGTGTTAGCGACATCGATGCATGCAGATAGCCTAGTCCCGCATGGCGGATTGTGGCAAGTCGTCGAGGCCATTCCGCCGCCCCCGGTATATCCTGAAGTGGTCGCCACCAGCTACTGCGGTCCTTTGTTTCGGCCTCAGCCTTGGCGGCCTATCATCATGAGCAAGCAAACCATCTCCATCCATTTGCCCGACGGATCGGTGAAAGAAGTGCCGCAGGGCACCACACCGCTCGATATCGCCAACTCCATCTCGCCGCGTCTCGCAGCAGCATCAGTGGTCGCGCGCCTCACCCCCGTTGCAAGCCCCTCCGCGACCACCGCCTCCGCCGGCCAGTCCGCCGACGAAGCCGCGATGTACGCCGCCGAAGACAAAGCCGCGCCGCGCCTTGTCGACCTCTCGACTCCGCTCACCGACGACGCGCGCCTCGAGCTGGTCACCGAAAAAGATCCCGAAGCCCTCAAGGTTGTCCGCCACTCCGCTGCCCACGTCATGGCGACCGCGGTGCTCGAGCTCTTTCCTGAAACCAAGCTGGGCCACGGCCCCGCCACCGACTCCGGCTTCTTCTACGACTTCTATCGCGAGACGCCCTTCACCCCCGGCGACCTCGCCGCCATCGAAAAAAAGATGGCCGAAGTGATCGCGCGCAACGACAAGTTTGTCCGCGAATACGAGCCCCGCGAAGAAGCCCTCGCCGACTTCGAGCGCGACGGCGATTTCATGAAGACTCACTTCGTCACCAAATTCACTGAGCCCGGCGCGCAAGTGAGCTTTTATCGCAACGGCAGCTTCGTCGACTTCTGTCGAGGACCCCACGTGCCCTCCACCGGCCGCGTCAAGGCCGTCAAGCTCACCGCGCTCGCCGGAGCCTACTGGCTCGGCGACGAGAAGAATCCCCAGCTCCAGCGCATCCACGGCACCGCCTTCTTCTCGCAAAAAGATCTTGACGCCCACTTTGCACGCCTTGAAGAAGCCGCGCGCCGCGACCACCGCGTCCTCGGCAAACAGCTCGATCTCTTCAGCATTCAAGAGCTCGCCGGACCCGGCCTGATCTTCTGGCACCCCAAGGGCGCAATGGTCCGCAAAATCATGGAAGACTGGATGCGCGAAGAGTGCATCCGCCGCGGCTACCTGCTCGTCTACACCCCCCACGTCATGCGTGCGCAGCTTTGGGAAGTTTCCGGCCACACCGGCGTCTACGCCAAAAACATGTTCACCCCCATGGAGCTCGACGACGCAGAATACCGCCTCAAGCCCATGAACTGCCCCGGCCACATCCTCATCTATAAGGACTCGCCCAAGAGCTACCGCGACCTGCCCCAGCGCTACGCCGAGTTCGGCAACGTCTATCGCTACGAGCGCTCCGGCACCATGCAGGGCCTTCTGCGCGTCCGCGGCTTTACCCAGGACGATGCCCACATCTTCTGCACCCCCGAGCAGGTCGAGGGTGAAGTCGCCGCCTGCATTGACTTCGCCGAAGCGGTCCTGAAAACCTTCGGCTTTAACGAATTCAAAATCGAGCTTTCCTCCTGGGACCCCAATGACCGCGCCCACTATCTCGGCGGCGACGAAAATTGGAACCTGGCCATCGGCTCGCTCGAAAAGGTGCTCAAGGCCAAAGGCATCTCCTACAAAACCATGCCCGGTGAAGCCGCGTTCTACGGCCCCAAGATCGACATCAAGCTCGTCGATGCCCTCGGCCGCCTCTGGCAGCTCTCGACCGTGCAGTTCGACTTCAATCTGCCCGCACGCTTCGAGCTTGAATACGTCGGCGAAGACGGCGAGCGCCATCAGCCGGTCATGGTCCACCGCGCTCTCTTCGGATCGGTGGAGCGCTTCTTCGGCGTGCTCATCGAGCACTACGCGGGCGCGTTTCCGCTCTGGCTCGCGCCCGTGCAGGTCGGCCTGGTCCCCATCAGCGAGCGGCATCTTCCGTATGCCGAAAAGCTACTCCAAGATCTAAAAGAAGCGGGCTTCCGCGTCGAGGTCGATGGTCGCAACGAAAAGATGAACTCCAAGATTCGCGACTTCTCCAACCAGAAGGTGCCTTACATCCTCGTCTTCGGCGACAAAGAAGAAGCGGCCAACTCCGTCAGCGTGCGCACGCGAGGAAAGGGCGACCAGGGCGCTCTGCCCCTCGCCGACTTCATCGCCAAAGCCAAGCAGCTCATCGCCACCCAGTCGACAGAGCTATGAATCCGTGAGGAATCGGTGTCTGCGTTTCAAAGCAGGCACCCCTTCCACTCATTTCCTGCATGTCCATCACAACCCGATGCGCACCGCTCTGGTATCGTTCCAGTCATCGGGAACAACCCATGACGCGCTCTCCGATCAACCTGCCACTCCGCACCCTTGCTCAGCCCAAACACTTTTGCCTCACCCTCCTGCTCGCTGTTTTCCTCCGCCTCTGCGCTCCTCTCTGCGCCTTCACCCAGCAGATGCCTCCAGCCGACGCGGCGAAATCGCCGGCCAGCCAAGCCTCGACGCCAGCGAGCCCCACCACCCCGTCCGCGGCGCCCGAGACCGCCAAGCCCGCCGACATCGCAAAAGAGGCCATCGTCTTCGATCAGCTCCACACCCGCATTCGCATGGAGGCCGACGGCACCGGCACCCGCGAAACCACTGCCCGCATTCGCGTCCTGGCCGATGCCGGCGTCAAAGAGATGGCGGTTCTGACGTTCACCTATACCGCCTCAAACCAGCAGGTCGACATCGCCTATGTGCGCGTCAAAAAGCCCGACGGCACCGTCGTCGTCACGCCCGACTACAACACCCAGGACCTGCCCGCGGATGTGACCCGCGAAGCGCCCATGTACTCCGACATTCATCAGAAGCATGTCGCAGTCAAAGGCCTCGGCGTGGGCGACACCCTGGAATATCAGGTGACTAAGCGAACCATGAAACCTGAGGTTCCCGGTCATTTCTGGCTTGAATACAGCTTTCAGAAGCAACTCATCAATCTCGACGAGCAGCTCGACCTCGATGTGCCTGCAGACAAGGCCGTCACGGTTGCCAGCGCCGATGTGCAGCCGTCTGTCACTACTGCGGAAGGGCGCAAGCTCTATCACTGGTCCAGTTCGAATCTCGCACGCCCCGATCCCGACGCTCCGCCAACGTCGATCAAGCACTGGAAACCGTCTGTCCGGGTGACGACCTTTTCAAGTTGGGAGCAGGTCGGCGCGTGGTATCAGTCGCTGCAGCGCGATTCGCTCGCCGTCACGCCCGCTATCCAGGCTAAAGCCGACGCGCTCACCAAGGGCCTCACCACTGATGAGGACAAGCTTCACGCCATCTTCGACGACGTGGCCCTGCACATTCATTACGTCGGACTCGAATTTGGCATTGGACGTTATCAGCCGCACGCGGCCGACGACGTGCTCTCCAATGAATACGGCGATTGCAAAGACAAGCACACGCTGCTCGCCGCGCTGCTCAAGGCAATCGGCATTGAGGCTTGGCCTGTGCTCATCTCAGACAAGCGCGACGTCGACGCCGCCACACCGTCCCCTGCGCAGTTTGATCACGTCATTACGCTCGTGCCCCTCAATGGAAAGCTGCTTTGGATGGACTCAACGGAAGAGGTTGCGCCGATCGGCGTGCTCGCTGCGCAGTTGCGCGATAAACAGGCTCTGGCCGTCCCCTCAGACAAGGCCGCCTATCTGGCCGACACCCCCACCGATCTTCCGTTTCCTCGATCGACCCGAGTCCAGATCGAGGGCAAGCTCTCGGACCAGGGGCAATTCACCGGACACATTGAGGAATCTGTGAATGGAGACGCTGAGATGGCCTTTAGAGAAGCGTTTCGCAAGGTCTCCCAGTCTCAATGGAAAGATCTGCTGGAAAGAGTCCTCCGGGCCCAGGGCTTCGGCGGCGAAATCTCCAATCAACAGGTTTCAGAAGTGGAGAAGCTCGGGCAGCCCTTCAGCTTTTCGCTCGACTACACGCGAGAGAAGTATGGCCAGTGGAACGATCATGACACCTCTCACTGGGTCGGCCCGCCGATGCCGCCCATGGGCGGGGAACTTGCTCCCGGCGTCAAGACCAAAAAACCTGCCGACGATCCTGATCTGGGCTCGACCGGCGAAGTCGATTACCACTCCAGCCTGCAAGTGCCCCCGGGCTGGACACTCAACGCGCCGAAAGACGTGGCCTTGAAAGAAGATTGGCTCGAGTACTCGGCAACCTACACGTTCAAAGGCGGAGTGTTCACGGCGGACCGTCGCTTCCTGATCAAGAAGACCAAAGTTCCGCTCGACCAGTGGGATCAGTTCCTCGCCTTTCGCCGTGGCATGTACGAAGATTTGAATCGGCAGGAGCTTATGTCACCGCCCAAGCCCTCGTTCTTCCATCGTCACTAATAGACACGCCCGCGCATCTGCCTTGCACGCTTCAAAGACCGATTAAAGCTTCGCGCTCGACATGTGCGGCACGAGCGCGCTGTATTCTCGCTCCATCTCAAAGCGAGCCCTTTCCAAATTCTTGTCAAGCCCTTTTCCGAAAAATAAATTGCAACTCGCTGATTCCATTCGCAAAAAACCTTGCTCGATTTTGCGTATTAATTCGCAGAAAAGTTCACAATAGAAGCGGTACTAAGAAATGCGCGAAGCGAGCCTGCCGCACCGCGGCGCGCGAAGGGGAGTTGGCCCCGCCGCAGGTGCCAGGTCCTACGTGTTTTTGCGGGAAGATGGGCGTTCGAGGGTGTTGAGAGGCTGAGCCCCCCCCCTGAAAATTTGCAGTTTTCCACAGGCAAATTGTTGTTTTTGGCTTCGTCGAACTCCGACCATTTCGGTCGGTTTCGTCGCTTTTCTGTTTTCGCTAACCCGCCGGCTCGCTGACTTGCTGACTCGCTTTTGGTCGTCTTCGCTAAATATTCGCCAACTTAAGGGTGCCGTCGAGAGTTTCACTCATTCAAAAAGGCTTAGACAAGGAGACATTGCACACCCCTCCCTACCACTTTCGCCACATGTTCGCCTGACTCGGTGCCAAGCGGCGCGAAGCGCGTCTGCAGCAGGTGCCGCGAAACGCTCCCGCCTGGATCGCCAGTCCTTGCACTTGCCGGGCTGTTAGCTGGGAGCTAGTGGCTAGCAGCTAGCACTCTGGCGCGAAGCGCGCCTTCACTGTCCACTGTTTTCTGTCGACTGTTTACTGTCTCTAAGCATTAATCGCCATGCCCTCGACCGCGGCATACGCGTCGAGCATCGCTTCGCTCAGCGTGGGGTGCGCGTGAATGGTGAACATCAGCTCATCGACCGTGCCTTCGAGCTCCATCACCGCGACGGCCTCGGCGATCAGCTCCGTGGCCTGCGGCCCGATGATGTGCACGCCGAGAATCTCGCCGTACTTCGCGTCGGCCACAATCTTCACGAAGCCGTCGTGGCTGTCGACAATCGTGGCCTTCGAGTTTCCGGCAAAAGGAAACTTGCCGACTTTAACTTCGTGGCCTTTTTCTTTCGCCTGCGCCTCGGTCAGGCCCGCCGATCCGATCTGCGGATCGCAATACGTGCATGCGGGAATGCGATCGCGCCGCACCGGTCGAAACGACCGGCCGGCAATCTTCGTCACCGCGACAATGCCGCTCATGCCGCCGACGTGCGCCAACTGCGGCATCCCTGCGACGATGTCGCCGATGGCATAGATGCCCGGCTCGGCCGTTTCCTGCGCTTCATTCACTTTCACAAATCCGCGGTCGAGTTCGATCTTGGTTTTCTCAATGCCGACGCCGTCGGTGCGCGGCGCGCGGCCCACCGCCACCAGCACCTTGTCGGCTTCTTTTTCGACCTTGTTGCCGTTCGCCGTCGTCCACGTAACTTTGACGCCGGCCGCGGTCTTCTCGATCTTCTCGACTTTGCAACTGGTGTTGATGTCGATGCCGCGCTTCTTGAAGAGCCGCGTCAGTTCCTTCGAAATGTCTTCATCCTCGAGCGGCATGATGCGCGGCAAAAATTCAACCAGCGTCACGTCGGTGCCAAAGCTCTTGAAGATCGATCCGAACTCGACGCCCACCGCGCCCGCTCCAATCACGATCAGCGACTTGGGCGGCTCGGGAATGTCGAGAATCTCGATGTTGGTGAGGATGCGGTCGTCGGGCGCGAGTCCAAAAAGGGTGCGTGCGCTGGAGCCCGTGGCAACAATCACATTTTTCGCCTGCAACGCGCTTTTTGTTCCATCGCCCGCCGTCAGTTCCACCGTGTGCACGCCGTCTTTCGCCGGGGTCCCCGGCGACAGGTCTTCGTCGCTGGGGTGGTTTGCTCCGCCTGTCAGCTTGCCGTAGCCGGACACGACGGTCACCTTGTTCTTCTTCATTAGGAACTCGAGGCCCTTGGTGTGCTTATTGACGATCGCGGTCTTGCGCTTGAGCACGTTGGCCCAGTTCAACGCGGGAGCGGTCACATTGTCGATGCCGTAGTCGGCTGCGTGCTTGAGGTGATCCCAGATCTCGGCGTTAAAGAGCAGCGTCTTGGTGGGAATGCAGCCCACGTGCAGGCAAGTGCCTCCGAGCACGCTGTCCTTCTCAATCAGCGCGACCTTGAGCCCCAGCTGGCCCGCGCGAATGGCCGCCGTGTAGCCCGCCGGCCCGCTGCCGATGATCGCCACGTCATACAGTGTCTCTGCCAAAACGAACTCCGTTCCGAGGCGCACCGTGAGGGCAGGCAGCGCCGCATTGCAAGCTCCAGTTTAATCGGTCAGGCGCCTGAGTCAGCCGCTTGGCCTGTGTATGTTGGGTCCTCAAAGATTCGCGGCGACAAGCTCAGCTGCGGCGCGTTGCGTGTCGGCCTCATCGCCGAAGGCCTCGATCCATCGCACATCCGGCTCGCGTCGAAACCACGTGAGCTGCCTTTTGGCAAAGTTGCGATGCTTCTGCTGTGCTTCGGCAATCGCCACCTTCTCGCTTACGCCTTGGAGCAGCACGGACTGCGCTTGGTGGTAGCCAAGCGAGTGCAGCGTCTTAATCGGCCCATAACAGGCCAGCAGTGCACGTGTTTCCTGGAGCAGCCCTTCAGCAAACATTGTGGCGCAGCGTTGATTTAATCGCTCGTAAAGTGTTGCGCGCGGCGGGTTCAGCCCGATGCGCAGCAAGCGAAAACCGGTCAGCGGATCTTTCGCCAGCACATCGGACATGGGCTTGCCGGCGGTAAAGCACACTTCGATGGCGCGAATCAGCTTGGCCGTGTCGTTGGCATGAATGCGCGCGGCCGACGCAGGATCGAGGCGCGTGAGCATCCGGTGCAACCAATTAGCGCTTTTGTCTTGCAGACTCCGGACGAGACGGTCCCGCATTGCCTGCTGGCGCGGTGGGCCGGGAAAGAGTCCTTCAGTCAGCGCCCGAAGATACAGCCCGGTTCCGCCGGTCACGATGGGCAGACGGCCGCGCGCGGCAATGTCGCGCAACGCTGCACGCGCTTGCCGGCTGTATTCGCCCGCCGTGAAAGGCTCGTCAGGATCGGCCACGTCGATGAGGTGATGCGGTAGCCGTGCGCGCTCTGCGAGAGATGGTTTCGCCGTGCCCAGGTCCATGCCACGATACACGGCCACCGAATCGCAACTGACAATCTCGCCGTTGAATCGTTCGCCGAGCGCGAGGGACAGTGCCGTCTTGCCGCTGCCCGTGGGGCCGAGCAGAATCACGACGAGCGGCAATTGACTCTCGTCCAAAGAGCCGCTCGACGCAGTCGTCATAGGCGCCACCAGCCAGGCGGAAAGATCCACTTCGGATTGGTGTGGAAGAGCCACCAGAGGCAGACGGCTGCCGCCAGCATCACCAGCCCGATCGCCTGGTTGCGCCGGAAGGCGTGGCGCTGCGCCGCGCGCCCCTCTTCAGCGGCCAACTGCTCGCGATACGGCTTGATGCGGGTTTCAACCATGCGCGCTTGTCACTCCCGTCGCGAATACGCGGCGGCGGTCCACGCATAAGTATAGGTGCAGACGCAGCGCTTCCGATCTCCAGCCCGCGGCAGAAGAGCTAGCCGATTGACGCAGCTCGCCGCGTCGGCCTGTATCATTTTGACCAGCCTCGCCACCCCGTCTCCCGGCACCATCGAAGACGGACCGCTGTTAGCGCGTGCGCGCATCCAATGCATCAGTTGGCGGCGGTATCAGGTGATTTCGCGGCAGAAGCCAATCAAAGGAGTGATCCCAAATGATCAAGCTTTTCATTCACTGGGTTTTGAGCGCGGTTGTTCTGCTGATTATTTCCCAATTCGTGCCTGGTTTCCAGGTGCATGGCCTCGAGCCCGCGCTGATCGCCGCTCTGGTCATCGGCCTGCTCAATGGAACACTCGGCTTGCTGCTTAAGATCGTTACCTTTCCAATCACCATCCTCACGTTGGGCCTGTTCCTCCTCGTCATTAACGCGTTGATGATCCGGCTGGCGGCTCACCTCGTGACCGGCTTCCACGTGAACGGATGGATTCCGGCGCTGTTGGGAGCGGTGGCGCTCTCGTTGCTGGGCATGGCGCTTCATGCGTTCACAAAAAAGGTTTAGCGCTCTCGGAGCGCAAGGTTCAAAGCCGCAGATTGCCGTGATCGAGACATGATCCAGGACATCGTCAAAATCTCTCCGCGTTCGCGCTTTCGAGTCGCTCTGGTGCTGGCAATCGCTGCCGATGCGCTCCAGATTGCCGTCTTCCCGCTGTTCGCCGGGGGCGCAGCATCGCCGGCTGACGACATTCTCGACTGCAGCGTGGGAGCCGTTTTGACTCTGCTGCTTGGCTGGCACTGGGAATTTCTGCCATCGCTCTTTGCCAAGCTCATCCCGGGCGTTGACTTGGCTCCCTTCTGGACGATCGCGGTTGCCAACGTCTACCGGAAAGCCAAGCGGACTGCAGCCGTGGCGGGCGAGAGCCGCGATGCGCGCGCAACGCTTCCTGAAACGCCAAGGAGTGGCGGAACTAACCTTTGATTTCCCTCGTTTGACTTCCCCCACCCCCATTGCCGACCATAAGCATTCAGGGGAAAGCAACACATGAAAGTTTTGATCCTGGGCGCGGGAGGCCGCGAACACGCGTTGGCCTGGGCAGCTAAGCGCAGTGAGCGCGTCAGCGAAGTCGTGTGCGCGCCCGGCAATGGCGGCATGACCCAGCTTGCCCGCTGCGTTCAAGTGGACTTGAAGAATCTCGATGACATGGTGCGCCTGGCCGAAGCCGAGCAGCCCGGCCTCACCATCGTCGGCCCCGAACTGCCGCTTTCGCTGGGCATTGTCGACGCGCTGCAATCGCGGGGTCTGCGCGTCTTTGGTCCTACCCAAGCCGCGGCGCGCCTCGAGTCAAGCAAGGCCTTTGCCAAGCAGTTCATGAAGCGTCATCAGATTCCCACGGCTCAATATGCCGTGTGCACCCATGCCTCTGAACTCGACGCTGCCATCGGCTTGTTTCATCCCCCCATCGTGGTCAAGGCCGACGGCCTGGCCGCGGGCAAGGGCGTGCTGATCTGCGAGTCGCGCGCGCTGGCGGCAGAGGCGGCACATGGCCTGTTCGATGGCTCGCTGCTGGGCGAGACGACGGAGCAGGTGGTGATCGAGGAATTCCTGCAGGGCGACGAAATCAGTTTCCTCTGCCTCAGCGACGGAATGCACGTGGCCCCGCTAGTCGCTGCGCAGGACCACAAGCGCATCGGCGAAGGCGACACTGGCCCCAACACCGGCGGCATGGGCGTCTACTCCACCGATGAATTGCTTGAGCCGCACATGTCCGACTGGATCTTGCACCACATCGCCGAACCCACGGTGCGGGGCATGGCCCAGGAAGGCACGCCGTTCGCCGGAGTTCTCTATTGCGGATTGATGATGACTCCGCGCGGGCCCGAGGTGCTTGAATACAACGCGCGCTTTGGCGATCCCGAGACACAGGCGATTCTCTTGCGCCTGGAAAGCGACCTGATCGATGCTCTGGACGCCTGCATCGACGGCACGCTCGCCGACAAGCCGATGCGCTGGAGTCCCGGCGCATCCGCCTGCGTTGTCGCCAGCTCCGCAGGTTATCCGGGCAGCTACAAAACCGGCTTCCCGCTCAGCGGACTCAGCACCGCCGCACATGTTCCCGGCGTCGAGGTCTTTCACTCCGGCACCGCTCGCGTTGGCAGCCAGCTTGTCACCAGCGGGGGCCGCGTGCTGGGCGTCTCCGCAGCGGGCGACTCGCTGCACGAAGCGCTTTCCCGCGCCTACCAGGCTATGGCGGAGATTCAATTCGAAGGCATGTACTTTCGCCGCGACATCGGCCATCGTGCATTGAGGGTGAAATCATGACGACTGCATTGGCCTTTGAAGAACTGCTCGTCTAGAACGACGAGTCAGCGCGCTTCTGGCATGCGCATCTTGGCGCCAATCCTGCCTTGCTTGATCTGCCCTGCGGCATCGGCGGCGCAGAAAATGTGCAGGCTCTCGTGCGCCACATCTGGGGAGCGGAACTGCGCTGGGCAGAGCGGCTCGCCGGTAAAGCTGAAACCGCTCGCGAGGCTGTTCCCGCAGGCCCGCTCGATGCGCTCTTTAATCTGCATTTGCAGGCGGCAAAGATCTTCGCCGAGTTGCTCGCCGACCCCGCCGCGGATTGGGAGGGCGCCTATACTCTCGAGGTCAAATGGATTCCGCCGGAGAAGCGAGTGCTCTCTCGCCGCAAGGTGCTGGGGCATGCGCTTTTTCACAGTGAGCGCCATTGGGCGCAACTCGCCACGCTGGTGCGGACAGCAGGCTATCCCTCTGAATTTCGGGGCGACCTGCTCTTCAGTTCTGCACTAAAGTAGGCCCGGAAGTGGAACCGTTCCCCTGTTGCTTTTGGAAACAGGATCGGCATAGAACCGGCCGGCCCTGGGTCGGTTTGAATGGCACGGTCGTCGATTCGCCGCATTCAGAGCATGTGGTTCGAGTCTCTGCGCGCACACGCGAGCCGCCCGACCCCCGCTTGGCCTTGCACTGCTTGCAGCGTTTGGGATCGTTTACAAATTGCTTGTCGTGAAAGAAGAGCTGTTCGCCCGCGGTGAACACGAACTCCTCGCCGCAATCGATGCACTTCAGTACTCGATCGGTATACTCCATGGCCGGCTTCCCCAAAGAAGGGAGCTACGTAGAAATCGGCCATGACCCCCAAAGCTCTGCCGGTCCCGTATCCCTGTCTTCGCACTTCCGTGAACAACAAGGGCCCGGGCCGCGAAAAAGTTGAGCGGCGTGATCGAAAAGTCTTCCCCTGGGCGGAAAGACTGAGTTGGTTCCCGCTTCGAACCCATTCGCTCGCGGGAAATAGTTGACGGTTAAGAATCGCGGTGGACCAGCCCAATCTTGCTTGATCGTGCCGACGTTGCCCTGCATTGTTTTGCGGACCGTGCCAGGCCGGCCCACCGCGATTCAGTTCACTGCTCTAAAACTAGTCCTGCTCTTTGCGAGCCTTCTTACGATTCCGCTTGCGCGCCAGTGCTGCTTTGACGCGGCGCTTCTCGCCCGGCTTCAGGTAGTAGGAGTGACGTTTAACTTCCTTGATGATGTCTTCCTGCTGAACCTTCCGCTTAAACCGGCGTAGCGCATTTTCGAGCGGTTCGCCTTCTTGGATGCGAACCTCTGCCAAAGTAACCCACCTCCAACCCTGCCAAAGTGGCTTATTTATCATATAAGAAACGCTGCATCATGGCCAACTCGCGAACCTCCCGCCGCGAACGGTTTTCACTGTTTGCATGAACGATTCCGCTCGATTTTCTTGTGAAGAAAATCTTCCGACATGATTCGCACGAGCACGCCGCGCCTCACGTAAACTCTTTCGAGATGTTCGTTGGAGGATTCCTTGATCCGCAGTTACCTGGGCCGCCTGCCTCAGATCCCCCCCACTTGCTACGTTGACATATCGGCGCAAATCCTCGGCGACGTCACTCTGGGCGAGCATTCCTCTGCATGGATGAACGCGGTCCTGCGCGGCGACGTCAACTCCATTCGAGTCGGCTCCAACTCCAATGTGCAGGACTGCGCCGTCCTCCACGGTCAGCGTAACCTCTATCCTGTCATCGTTGGCGACTGGGTCACCATCGGCCACAACGCCACCGTGCACGGCTGCGTCGTCGAGGACGAGTGCCTCATCGGCATCGGAGCCCGCGTGCTCAACGACTGCCGCATCGGCGCAGGGTCGATCATCGCATCTGGAGCCGTCGTGCCTGAGCATACAATCGTCCCGCCGCGCACGCTCTGGGCCGGAGTGCCCGCCAAACAACGCCGCGAACTGGGCGACGCGGATCGCAAGCTCATCCTCGAATATGCACAGAACTACCTGGACTACGTGAAGATTTACTTGAAAGAAGGCGCAACTCCTCCAATTCGGGAATTTCAACCAAAATAGAGTCGCGCACCCGAAAAGAGCTCGGATGGAGGGTTCCGAGCCAACGCCCGGACCTGTTCCCTATTCCCTTGTCCCTATTCCCTGCTCCATCACACCGGCAGCGGATTCCGCTCCGTGAATTGCCGCTGGTGCCAGTAAGGATAGACCGGCGCTACAGCACTCGCTTTGTCGAGCTGCGCCACCTGTTCCGCAGTCAGGTTCCATCCCTCTGCCGCGAGGTTCTGCCGCAACTGTTCCTCATTGCGCGCGCCGATAATCACTGACGAAACAGTGGGCCGCTGCAGCAGCCAGTTCAGCGCGATTTGCGGCACCGACTTGCCCGTCTCGGCCGCCACCGCATCCAGAGCATCGATCACCTTATACAGATATTCGTCGCTTACCTGCGGACCCTGCTCCGAAGTCTTATGCAATCTGCTCACCTCGGGCAGCGGCTTGCCGCGGCCCAGCTTGCCGGTCAGTCGCCCCCACCCCAGCGGACTCCACACCAGCGCGCCCACCTTCTGATCGAGCCCCAGCGGCATCAACTCCCACTCATACTCGCGCCCGATCAGCGAGTAGTAGACCTGGTGCGCCACAAAGCGCGTCCACCCATAGCGATCGGCCATGTCCAGCGACTTCATCAGGTGCCAGCCCGAGAAATTCGACGCCGCGATGTAGCGCACCTTGCCCTCGCGCACAAACGTGTTCAGCGTGTCCTGCACCTCGTCAATCGGCGTCAGCGCGTCGAACCCGTGCATGTGATAGATGTCGACGTAGTCGGTACCAAGGCGGCGGAGACTGCCCTCCAGAGCACGGCGCAGATGGTAGCGGGACGAGCCAAGATCGTTTGGACCATCGCCCATGCTGAACGTCGCCTTAGTCGAAATCAGCACGCGGTCGCGCTTGCCTTCGATCGCCCTGCCCAGCACTTCTTCCGAGCGGCCTCGCGAGTAGACATTGGCTGTGTCAAACAGATTCACGCCCGCTTCGAGGCAAATGTCGATGAGCCGGCTGGCCTCGGCGACGTCCGTTTCGCCCCACGCCTTAAAGAAGTCGCCTTCACCGCCAAACGTGCCGGTGCCAAAACTGAGAACGGGAACCTTGAGGCCTGAGCCTCCCAGCAGTCGATATTCCATGCCCCTAGGATGCCGCGCCTCGCGCAAGGATGCAAACTACGCGGAGCTTCGAGTTTGTTCCAATTCGAGGGTGCGCGCCTACATTAGCGCTCGTCGCCTTGAATCACATCGGCACGGTGAAAGAGCCGGCGGTTCACATCCGGCCAGAACTCCCTCACCACAAACGAAGCGGCATCAATACCGACATCCAGGCCCCATTCCTGGCCCGTATTGGCAAGGCTGCGCTCGCGCGACGGATAGTAAAGACTCGACAACCCGGAGGACGCGCCCGCCCCCACCACTTCGCTGAAATTGAATGTCTCCTGGCCCGCATCGTTGCGAGTGATGACGGCGCGGCTCAGCGCGTAGCCGGTGCGCTTTAGAAATCCACCGTGGCCCAGTGTGTAATAGCGGGTATCTTCGCGCGTGATCGAAGGCACGATGAATTCGACCATGTAGTTCTCGCTGGTCTGGTCGACTGCCGCATGCCAGAAGTAGCGCGCGTAGCCCGCCGCACCCTGGTGGAACTCGGGATACGAGTCCTCTGCCATCGAATATCCCGCGATCACCGCAGGAAGAAAAATCGACGAGTAATCAAACGAGTCGTCGGTCGCCGCCATGAACTTGTCTTTCACCGATTGCGGCGGCAGCTTCACATCCGCGCTCACCGAGCGGAAATTTGGCACGATGCCCAGAATGCGTTTGGTTTGCTCCGGCGCTTTGTCGCTCGGCGGCTGTTGCGTCACCGGCTTGCCAGGGGGATCGGGCGCAGCGGCCTGCGATTGATTATTTTGACCGACTGCTCCTCCCGGTTGAGGCGCGTCCGGCAACGTCCCGCTGCTTGAGAACGAGTTGCCCGCGCTCGTGGCCTCCTGCGCCTTCGCCGCGACCGGGAAGAGCAAAATGCAAGCCAGCAAGAGCGAAGATGCAGCGAGTCGAAGAATGGCGACGTGGATAGGTTTCCGGGTCCGCAACGCGCGCATCGGCGCAGCGCCTACAGACCACTCGGGGGAGCGGAATCTCATGCCTCTTTGACCTTTGTTATGTGTGGAACGTCAGCCAAATCAACAGAAAATGAACGAATCGTCGTGCCACAACAGACTTGGTAAAGCGGGGCCAGCGTCATGCACATTGGATGCCGCAAGCGCAACTGCGATGCATCGATTCCCGCCGGCGAACTTTGCGATTGAGCCCCATTCGGGCCCGTGTTAGACTCTTTCCACTTCCCCGGCCTCATTCATTTCATCGGCTTCTTCTCATCCCCACAGGCTCGAGGTCGACACCATGGCATCCTCCGCTCAGGGCACGGTCGCCCGCCCGCATTTGACTGTTGCCGGCCGCAACGGACTGGTTGACAAATACTTTTACTTCGCGATGTCGCTGCTGTTTGCCGGGATTGTGGTCGTCGGCTTCAGCCAGTCAGTCGATGCAAACCTGTTTCACGCCGCGATTCCGCGCCCCACCCTGCTCTGGATCCATGGCGCCACGTTTTCGACATGGGTCGCCTTCTACATTTTTCAGTCAGCCCTGGTGCGCACGCACAACGTAGCAATTCATCGCCTCATGGGCTGGTTTGGCGTAGCGCTGGCCGCGCTAATGGTCGTGCTCGGTTTCGTCATTGCCGTCATCATGGGACACTTCGATGCCGTCGTGCTGCATCAGCCCGCTCCAACGTTCCTGAGCGTTCCGTTTTTTGACATGCTGGCCTTTGGGACATTCGTTTCGCTGGCCGTTGCCTGGCGCAAAAAGCCTGCGTTGCATCGCCCCCTGCTCTTCCTCGCAACCTGTTGCCTTCTCGATGCGCCCTTCGGGCGATTCGATTTCATCTTTAACCACAACCTCTATTTCCCTTGCCTCGACCTCGTGATCCTGCTCGGCCTCGGGCGCGATCTGCTTGTCGACGGACGCATTCACAAGGTCTATCGCTACGCGCTTCCGGCACTCATCGTGGGCCAGGCCCTCACGGTCTATCTCTACTTGGCCGCGCCCGCATGGTGGCTGGGCTTCACCAAGTCCGTACTCGGGATTTGATCTGCATTCGCGTCATGAGCCGGCATCGAGCGGGGCGGCGTCGTCTGCCCATTTAGACTAGAGAAGTCATGACCACTCTGAAAGCCGTGCGTGGCACGCGCGACCTGCTGCCGCCGGAGACGGCGCTGTGGAACCGCATCGAGGCCACCGCCCGCCGTGTCTTCGCGCGCTACAACTTCGGCGAAATCCGTACCCCCATCTTTGAAGACACCGGCCTCTTTGCCCGCGGCGTCGGCGAAGAAACCGACATCGTCTCAAAAGAGATGTACACGTGGGAAGATCGCGCCCGCGCCCAATCGGAAAAGCCGCAGTCCCTCACCCTCCGCCCTGAAAACACCGCGGGCGTCGTCCGCGCCTACATCGAACACAAGCTCGGCGAGACCGGCCAATTGCAAAGGCTCTATTACATCGGCCCGCAGTTTCGTCGCGAACGCCCGCAAAAGGGCCGCTATCGCCAGTTCTCGCAGATCGGCGCCGAGGTCATCGGGCCGCCCTCCGCGGGCAGCGAGTCGCCGCTCCGCGATGCTGAAGTGCTCGAAATGCTCGCCACTCTGCTCGACGAGCTCGGCATCACAGGCTGGACTCTCGAAATCAACTCCGTTGGCTCCTCCGCCGACCGCGCCCGTTACAACGAGGTACTTCGTACCGCGTTGATCCCAGTCGCATCTCAAATGTGCCAGGATTGCCAGCGCCGCGCCGTCACCAATCCTCTGCGCGTGCTCGACTGCAAGGTCCCCGAAGACCAGCCCATCATCGAGACGCTGCCCAAAATCGTCGACTCCCTCGACGAAGCATCAAAGTCCCACTTCGCCGCCGTGCTCGCAGCGCTCGACGCAGCCGGCGTTCCCTACACGCGCAATCACCGCCTGGTGCGCGGCCTCGACTACTACACCCGCACCACCTTCGAATTCACCCACGGCGGTATTTCACCCCAGGGAGCAAGCTCCCCGGGGACCCCGATCCTAGGCGCACAAAATGCATTGCTCGGCGGCGGCCGCTACGACGGCCTCAGCGAGGCCATCGGCGGACCCAAAGCCCCCGGCATCGGCTTCGCCATGGGCGAAGATCGTCTCGTCCTGACGCTGCAGGCTCTGGAAGCTGCGGCGACTGAAAAAGTGGATGCCTACATTGCGCCCCTCGGCGAAAATCTCAATGCCGCGGCGCTTGCCCTGGCCCGTGAACTGCGCCGCGCCGGCCTCAGTGTCGAATTGGGAGACGGCTCATTCCGCCTCAAAAAGTCCTTTGAATCTGCCGACAAGACAGCCCGACGCATCGTCATCCTCGGCGAAGACGAGCTCGCATCCGGTATCCTTACAGTGAAGGACTTCGCCACAGGCATTCAAACAAAAGTCCCGCGCGCCGAGCTGACGACACATCTCGCTCAATCTGCCGCCAAGTAAAAGGAACCCATTCGTGCTCGATTTTTTAGGCAATCTTGAACGCACCCACATGTGCGGTGATCTTCTCGCCGCGCACGCCGGGCAAGACGTAGTCCTCATGGGCTGGGTCAACCGCCGCCGCGATCACGGCAATCTCATCTTTCTCGATCTGCGCGACCGCAGCGGCATTGCCCAGGTCGTCCTCGACAAGGAACTCGTTCCCGAGGGCCATGCCAAGGGTGAACAGGTGCGCCCCGAGTATGTAGTCGCCGCTGTGGGCAAGGTGGTTCTGCGCGACGCCGACGCCATCAATCCCAAGATGCCGACTGGCGAAATCGAAATCGAGGCCACTGAGCTGCGCGTGCTCAACGACACGCGTCTTGCGCCTTTCTCGCCCGCTGAAGAAGCGATCCAGAACGAAGAGGTCCGCCTCAAATATCGCTACATCGATCTGCGCCGCGTCGAGATGCAGCGCAACTTCTGGCTTCGCCATCAAATCACGCTGGCGGTGCGCGAGAGTCTATCGCAGCAGGGCTTTCTTGAGATCGAAACGCCCATCCTCACCAAGTCCACGCCCGAGGGCGCCCGCGATTTTCTGGTTCCGAGCCGCGTGCACGCTGGCGAATTCTACGCGCTGCCGCAGTCGCCGCAAATCTTCAAGCAGATCCTCATGATCTCCGGCTTCGACCGCTACTTCCAGATCGCTCGCTGCTTCCGCGACGAGGATCTTCGCGCCGACCGCCAACTCGAATTCACGCAAGTCGATTTGGAGATGAGCTTCCCGCGCCGCGAGCATGTCTTCGGCGTAGTCGAGAAGTTTTGCGCCGCCGCCTTTGCCGCTGCCGGCGTCACACTGCCCACGCCGTTTCCCCGCATCACCTACGACGACTCCATGCGCCAGTACGGCAGCGACAAGCCTGACCTGCGTCTGCCCGGACTCACCGATGTGCGGCCTGCCTTCACCGACGCGGCACTCGCCACGCTGCAGATCGATCCTGCGTTGCCGGTCGTCGCGCTACGCATTCCCAGCGTCGGCGAACTCAGCCGCAAAGAGCGTGAAGACAATCATCCGCTCTTCGATCAGAAAAAGGGCGCGAAGTTCATTGACGATTTCAAGCGCCTCGCCAAAAGCTTTCCCGAGTCCGCCGCCAAAGTGCGCGAACTGGCCGGCGCGGCCGATGCCGACTTTGTCATCGTCGTGGCCGGCGATCCAACCCATCCCGTCAAAGCCAGCGATACAAAATTTCCGGGTCGCCTCAGCGAACGCGAGATCAATGTCTACTCCGCTGCGGGCAACTTCCGCACCGAGCTTGCCAAGAAATATGCCGACAAGCACGGCGCATTTGGCGTCACCGACACCGCTGTACACGAGGCCGATCCGAAAAGCGGAAAGCTAATCGACGGCGCGGCCGCGTTTAATCCCATCTGGATCGTCGACTTTCCCATGTTCGAGTACGACCTGGCCAGCGCCAAGTGGATGCCCGCGCATCATCCCTTCACCGCGCCCTACGAGGCCGACATGGCCAACCTCATCAGCGATCCGGCCTCGGTCCGCGCCGACTGCTACGACCTCGCGATGAACGGCCTCGAGCTTGGCTCCGGCTCCATCCGCATTCACCGCAAAGATGTCCAGCAGCAGATCTTTCAATCGCTCGGCATCTCAGACGAAGAAGCGCGCAAGCGTTTCGGCTTCTTCCTCGACGCGCTTGAATACGGCACGCCACCGCACGGCGGCATCGCTCTTGGCCTCGACCGCATCGTGATGCTTTTGACTGGCGCGCCCAGCCTGCGCGAAGTGATTGCGTTCCCCAAGACAGCCAAAGCCATCGACCTGATGGCCGAAGCGCCGACTACAGTCAGCGAACAGCAACTGCGCGAACTGCACATTCGCGTTGCATTGAAAAGCTAGTCGAGATCGCAAACGTCAGAGCGCATCAGTCCCCTGTCGCCTCGGCCAGCTGATCCTGCGCGGTGATGGCTTCGGTGTCGATCGAGAGGCACGTGCCCAGCTCGCCAAAGTCCTTGTCCCAGCGCGGGCGCTCATCGTCGGCCAGCGAAGTCAGCGCATAACTTGAGCTGCGAAATACTTCGTACCAGATGTTCTGCGCCTGCCACAGGTTCAAGTCAAACGGCATCTCGCGCAAGGTGCGCGCCAGTGCCAGCGCGCGGTCCAGCATCTCCAGCGATCCCGCGCTCAGTTGCAACTCAACCATCGCCCGCTTCATCCGCTGATCGGCAATGTAGCTCAATGTCGCCGTTTCCAGCGGCACCTGGTCTGCCTTGGCCAATTGCAGCAGCGAGCGCAGCGTAGCCTGATCGATCGGCTCGCCTTCAATCGCGCGCCGCAGTCCCGCATTGATTGCAAATCCCGCGGCCAGCGTTAGAGCGGGCGGCTTGGGCAGCCCGGCCTGAGAAAGAAAGTGCAGCAGGCTCGCATGATCCTCATAGATCGTTTTCAGCGAGGTCTCAATATCCCATAGCGTCGAATTCAGAATGACCTGCACGATGCGCCGCTGTTCGTCGGTAAACAGCGACGTCAGCGTGTAGTCCACGTGCCCATAGTAGCGATCGATCAGGCGGATCACTTCAGGGAAGTCTGCCTTCTGGACGTGTTCTGACGCCGAGGCTGCAAATGCCTCAAACGCTGCCTTGTCGCTCGTCTCATAGGCCTTCACCGCAGCCGTAATATTCTGATCGCCAAAGTGCAACACTGCGAAACTGAACTCCCGATGCTCCTCGGTAATCGCGCTCTCCACGCGCACTCGTCCCAGCGCCAGCCGTCCTCGACCCGATGAATAAATGTCATGCGAGATGCGCCGCACTCGATAGCAGAAGAGTTCCGTCTCTTCGGCGAACGAAGAAAACATGCTGCTGATGGCGTAGTGAGCAGCCACCTGCTCAAGTCCCAGCTCCATTTGCTTGATCTTTTCGGCGTAAATGCGGGCGCCATCACCGGCGCTGGCCACGTTCGACTTCGCCTCGCCCAGCCGCGAGACAAATGCTGCCTCCAACGCATCCCCCTTTTCGCCAAAAATCTGCTGCGCCAGTTGCAGAGCACGCGCGGCATAGGCAATCACCTGCACGGTCTCAATGCCCGAGATGTCGTCAAAGAACCAGCCGCAGCTTGTATACATCAGCTGCGCATGCCGCTGCATCTCCATCAACCGCAGCGCGCGCACGCGCTCATCCTTACTCAGCGGATGACTCTGCTGCTCTTTGATGAAACGATCGGTCGACTCATCGCTGCGATGCAGAATCACATCGATGTAGCTGTCGCGCGCGTCCCACACGTTCTTAAAGAGCTTCGCGCCCTCCTGCTCGGTGAGCGGAGCCAGCGCATCCCGGATCGCGTCGAGCCCATCGCGCAGCGGCGTGCGCCACTCCTGGTTCCACCCCGGCTTGCCACCGTTGCATCCGCAATTTGACCGCCAGCGCTCTATGCCGTGCACGCAGCTCCACGACGTGTCTTCAACGATCTCGCACTCATATTCCGGCGGAAACTGTGCCAGAAAATTCGCGTAATTGGTCAGCTTGACGTTCTTGTCCTGCTCCAGCAGGCGCAGCGCATAGGCCAGCGCCATCTCACCATATTTATGGTGATGACCATAGGATTCCCCGTCCGTCGCTACATGCTCCAGTTGCGCCTGAGCCGTGTCTTTCAGTCGCGATTTCAGCCGCGCGGCCAGGTCTTCGCCCGAATTCAACAAGCCCTCAAACGCAATCGCCCGCGAAGTGGGTCCGTCATAAAAAAACACTGCGATCGATACACCGGACTCGAAGCGCACCAGGTACGGCCGCGACGTATCCACACTTGCTCCCGGCGTCGAAAACCACAACTGCTCTTCGGCAACTTCGCCGCCCTTCGACGCACCATCCTGCGCAGGCGACACAAGCAGCGGCCTGATTTGTTTGCACTGATGCGGCGCCAGCAGTGTGAAGCGAATGCCATGCTCCGCCAGCAACTCCAGCGTTTCCGCGTCGACCGCCGTCTCAGCCAGCCACATGCCTTCAGGCGGCGCGCCAAAGTGATATTCATAATCGGCAATGCCCCAGCGAATCTGCGTAATGCGATCGCGCCGATTGGCCAGCGGCATGATGATGTGGTTATAGACCTGCGCCATCGCCGAACTGTGACCCTTAAACGTCCTCCTGCTGCGCCGTTCGCCATCCACAATCATGCGATGGGTGCGCGGCGCGTTGTCGCGCAGCCAGCTCAGCAGCGTGGGCCCGAAGTTGAAGCTGATGCGCGCGTAATTGTTCACGATGCGCGTGATCTCGTTCTTCGCGTTCTGGATGCGCGCTGCCCCGTTGGTCGCGTAACACTCCGCACAAATGCGCTCGTTCCAGTCGTGATACGGCGCGGCCGAGTCCTGCGTCTCCACCGTCTCCAGCCAGGGATTCTCGCGCGGCGGCTGGTAAAAATGGCCATGAATGCAGATGAATCGTTTCGTAGGCGGCATGAGCAGGTCCAATCGCAGTCGAATAAAGTGGAATGGGCTAAAGCGTTATTCTAGGCCCGCCCACTGGGCGGCGTCCCCTTCGCCAGGTCGCACGCACGCCAAAGGTACCAGCTAGCCACAGAACGGAACGGCGCCCACTTGCGCCCGTGCCGAAACAGAACGTCGGGTTTGGGCAGGTCGGCCGCCCCAATCGCGCGCGACTTGGGCAACCTCATAAGCGTCAGCGCATAGCCTTTGCGCACGCCATAATCCGTCACCGGCAGCACATCGGGCCGGCCCAGCCTGAAGATCAGCAGCATCTCCACCGTCCATGGCCCGATGCCGCGCACTGCCGTCAGCCGCTCCACAATGTCCGCATCCGGCATCTTCCTGATCGCGGAGTTGGTCGGCACGGTGCCATCCAGCACCTTTGCTGCAAGATCGCGCATCGCCTTGATCTTGTTTCCAGAAACCCCGGCAGCCCGCAGCGGTTCATCCGGCACGTCGATCAATTGCTGCGGCGTCGGATCGCCCCCGAAGAATTCGCGCACCCGCCGATGAATCGTGGCCGCCGCCTTGCCGTGCAATTGCTGATACAGAATCGATTCCAGCAGCGACTCGAACGGCGATGGCGCGGGATCGAGCCGCAGTTTGAATTCGCCCACTCTATCGATCAGCACGCCGAGCTTCGGATCGCTCTTTTTCAGATGCGCAATTGCTTCCTCAGCGTCAAAAGGAAGTTTGCGGCTCTTGCCGTCGTGAATCATAGGCGACCAGTGTATCGTGTGCGATTCGTTTCGGAACTGCAGCTCGCAACATTGGTTGCAGCTTCCGCCGCAGCCGCCCTGCCCTAGTACCATCATGCTTAGGAGCAAACCAGCTTTATGAAGATGCGCCCGGGAACGCAGACCGGCTTTTTGATGTGCGGCAAAGAATGGAGCGACGGCGAGGCAATCGAGGTGCGATCGCCCTGGGATCAGGGCCTCGTGGGCCGCGTCACCGTGGCCACGCGCGCTGACGCCCGCACCGCCGTCAATCATGCTGTGGCCAGCTTGCGCCGCACCCGCGCCCTGCCGCGCTGGAAGCGCCGCGAGATCCTCGAAGACATTGCCGCCGCCCTCATCGAGCAGAAAGAGCGCTTCGCGCAGCTCATCGTGGCCGAGGCGGGCAAGCCCATTCGCATGGCGCGCACCGAGGTCGACCGCTCCGTACTCACCTTCAAAACCGCGGCTGAAGAGGCCGTGCGTCTCGGCGGCGAGACCATTCCGCTTGACCTCACCGAAGGCAACGAAAATCGCTGGGGACTTGTGCAGCGCTTTCCCGTCGGCCCCGTGCTCGCCATCACGCCGTTTAATTTTCCGTTGAATCTCGTCGCGCACAAAGCCGCGCCCGCTCTCGCTGCGGGCTGCCCGCTGATCATTAAGCCCGCTCCGCAAACGCCCTTCACCGCACTCGCCTTAGGCGAAGTCATTCTCAAAGCCGGCTGGCCCGAGGAAGCGCTCGCCGTGCTGCCGCTCTCCAATGCCGACACCGCCTGGCTCGCCGAAAAGGAAGATCGCATCAAGCTCATCAGCTTCACCGGCTCCGCCAAAGTGGGCTGGGAACTGAAGGCCCACTCCAGCCGCAAGCGCGTGCTGCTTGAGCTCGGCGGCAACGCTGCGCTCATCATCCACGGCGACTGGCCCGATCTTGACGACGCTGCTCTCCGCACCGCGCACGCCGCCTTCGGCTTCGCTGGCCAGTCGTGCGTGGGCGTCCAGCGCGTGTTCATCGAGCGCCGCATCTTCCAGACCTTCGTGTGGAAGCTCGTCGAAATCGCCGCGCATCTGGTCTCCGGCGACCCTTCCAACGAAGCCGCTGAAGTCGGCCCGCTGGTCCGGCCCGCTGAGGCTGAGCGCGTCGATGCGTGGATCAAGGAAGCCGTCGAAGCCGGCGCCAAGCTTGTTGCCGGCGGCGAACGCAACGGCTCCTTCATCTCGCCCGCCATACTCACGGCCACCCAGCCCGGCATGAAGATTCGCGATGAAGAAGTCTTCGGCCCCGTAATTCTTATTGAGCCGTACGAGGATTTCGAGCAGGCGCTCGACGACGTCAATCATTCAAAGTATGGCTTGCAGGCCGGCCTGCTCACCCGCGATGCCGGCCGCATCCTCACCGCCTATCGCGAACTCGAGGTCGGCGCGCTCATCGTCGGCGACACGCCCAGTTGGCGTCTCGACCCCATGCCCTTCGGCGGGGTCAAAGACTCCGGCCTCGGCCGTGAAGGCGTCCGCTTCGCAATCCAGGAGATGACCGAGCCGCGCATGCTGGTGATGGCTGGCATAAGCTGATGTAGGATGTTGCCACTATGTGCGGACGATACGGCCGGCGGGCCGATAAGCAGCGCATCGCAGAGTGGATGCAGACTCACGACACCGGCGTGTTCGACGACTCCTACCTTGCTCCCACCTACAACGCGGCGCCGCAAAGTTTTCAACCCGTGGTCCGGCTCGACCCCGACACCGGTCAGCGCCAACTCGCGATCATGAGATGGGGACTGGTCCCTTTCTGGTCTGACAGCAGCAAGCTCAAATACAGCACCATCAATGCCAACGCCGATCGCCTCACGCAGAGCGCGGTGTGGCGCGAGCCTCTCAAACGCCGTCGCTGCCTGGTGCCTGCGGATTGGTTCTACGAGTGGCCCTCCGTCAACGGCAAAAAACAGGCATACGCGTTTGGCCTGCGCGATGACAGCTTGTTTGCGTTCGCCGGACTGTGGGATCGATGGAAGGATAAGGCAACCGGCGAAGTGCTCGAGACCTTCACCATCGTCACCACCGAGCCGCATGAGTGGATGGAGCGCTATCACGATCGCATGGGTGTGATCCTCGAGCGCAAGAACTATCAGCGATGGCTGGAGCCGGGCGACCCCTCGCAGCTTCCCATCGACTTGCTCCGGCCTATCGCAGAAGAGCACTTGAAAGCATGGCGAATCAGCGACCGCGTCGGCAACGTGCGCAACAATGATCCTTCTCTCGTTGAACCGGTTCCCGACTGAATCATTGAACCAACCTTGCTGCGCTTCGGCGTCTCGCCGTCTATACTTGCGCTCGAACCAACGACGCCGCACAAGAGGTCGCCGGATGGATCTCGGGCTTAATAACAAACTCATTGTTGTGACCGGCGGAGGCGCGGGCATCGGCGCCGGCATCACCCGCGCATGTCTTGAAGAGGGCGCGCGTGTGGTCGTGCTCAGCCGCCTCTCTAAAAATGTGCAAGACTTCATGGCGGAGATAGAGACATCCCACGCCGATTGCGTCCTCATCGAGGCGCACCTCGAAGACCTCGATCGCTGCAAATCCGCCATCGCGGAAGTTCAGGAGCGCTTCGGCGACATCTACGGCCTGGTTAATAATGCCGGCGTCAATGATGGCGCGGGCCTCGAGCGCGGCTCCGTCGAAGCGTTCGTCCAGAGCCTGCAAAAAAATCTTATCCATTATTACGCGTTGGCTCATTACGCGTTGCCCGCGCTCAAGCGAACGCAGGGCGCCATCGTCAACATCAGTTCCAAGGTTGCGCTTACCGGCCAGGGCAACACCTCCGGCTACGCCGCCAGCAAGGGCGCGCAGCTTGCGCTTACCCGCGAATGGGCCGCCGAGCTGCTGCCCTATAACATTCGCGTCAACGCCGTCCTTCCCGCCGAGGTGATGACGCCGCTCTATCGCCGCTGGCTCGACACGCTGGGCGATCCCGATGCCGAGCTCAACCGCATCACCGCCAAGATTCCCCTTGGCCATCGCATGACCCTGGCTTCTGAAATCGCGTCGGCCACCGTCTTCCTGCTCTCCCCCACGCAATCCGCGCACACCACCGGCCAGCACATCATCGTCGATGGCGGCTATGTACACCTCGATCGCGCGCTCACTTAAAATCCGCGTCTGAATCAACCCCGCGCTCGGCCGCACAGGCCATCCCTCCAGCGCAATGGGGCATCCAATTTCCCCGAGCATGGCCGGGCGCTCGCCGCGGCCTGCTGGAGGGTGCCATCATGACCCCACAAAAGAAATGCGCAAACGCCGCCTGTACCTGCATTCCACCCGCGGGACAGAAATATTGCAGCTCTCACTGCGAGGGCATGGCCAACAAAACTGAGATGATGTGCCACTGCAACCACACCAACTGTGGCGGCCAGTCCTGATTGTCGCTCGCGGGGTTCAAGACCGCGTGTGAACACGGCCCGTCTGGGAATCGAGCCCGCAAAAGTTCTGTGATACGCCGCATCTGCTGCAGACGTACCATGGCGGAGAGAGGTGTGTGCCGCCATGTTTACCCCGCAGCCCATCGGATTCGTGCGCAGTCCTTACAACGACACCGCTGTCATCCCCAAGGGCCTTGGCGCCAGGCACGATGCCGAAGGCATCCTTGAAGTTCTGCGCGAGTTTGAGCCGGGCCTGACTGACCTCGAGGGCTTCTCGCATCTATTCGTGCTTTGGGTCTTCGATCGCTCCGACGGTTTCGATCTCTTCGGCCGCACGCCAATCGACGAGCGCCCTCACGGAGTCTTTTCCACGCGCTCTCCGCGCCGTCCCAACCCCATCGGCCTCACGGTCGTCGAACTCCTCCGCCGCGACGGCGGCTCGCTCCACGTGCGTGGCATCGACATGCTCGACGGAACGCCCATCCTCGACATCAAGCCCTATATGTCCAGCATTCCGGCGGAGAAGTTGCGGCGCGGCTGGCTCGCCGCGGCCGAAGCAGCCATAGCCCCCACCAGCTAACCGCCTTCAGCATTTTCCTGTGGCATCGCCACATGTGCTGTAGTATGCTCATGTGGTTCGACCACAGGTAGGAAGCATGACCCCTCAAAAACTCGATCTTTTGCAAGGCACGCTCGATCTCATGGTGCTCAACACCCTTGCCGCCATGGGCTCTCTGCATGGCTATGGCATCGCCCGCCGCATCGAACAGGTCTCAGGCGATGAGGTCCTTCTCAACCAGGGCACGATCTACGCATCCCTCGTTCGTCTTGAACAGCGCAGCTGGATCGCTTCATCCTGGGGCGTCTCCGGCAATAATCGCAAGGCCCGTTTTTACGCGATCACCAGGTCAGGCCGCCGCCGGCTCGCCGCCGACGCGCGTCACTGGGAGCGCCTCACCGGCGTGATGGATCGCGTACTTGGCATGAGCAACGATCCTGACGAAGAAGGGAACCCTGCATGAGTTGGCGGCGTCGCGCCTTCGGCCGCCTGCGCGCTTTCTTCTCAAAGCGCGCGCTCGATTCCGCTCTTGAGGCCGAAATATCCGCGCATCTCGACATGGCCATCGACGAAAACATGGAGCGCGGTATGTCCTATGCTGAGGCGCGCCGTCAGGCAATGCTTCGCTTCGGCGGCGTGCAACTGGCACGAGAACAACAAAGGGAGGCGCGTGGTCTGATGAATCTCGACATCCTGTTACAAGACTTGAAGTACACAGTCCGCACCCTCGGCCGCGATCCCGGATTCACCTCCGTGGCCGTCCTCATCCTCGCTCTCGCCATCGGCGCCAACATCGCCGTCTTCAGCGTCGTCAACACGCTCATGCTGCGTCCGCTCCCGTTTCCCAATGCGCAGCAGCTTCTCTGGATTGCGCCGCCTCCCACCAAGTGCGGCCTGTCTTGCGCCACTTACTCCACCGACGCCTACGACGAGTTTCGCGTACAAAGCCGCTCTTATCAGGATGTGACCGGCTACTTCGCCTTCTCCAGTCCCGGCAATCTCAGCCTCAATTTGAGCGGCGGCGCGCCCATCTCCGCCACCAGCATCGATGTCATTGCCAACTTCTTCAACGTTCTTGGCGTGCAGCCGGCCATGGGCCGCCTATTCACAGCGGATGACGCGCGTCATGGCGCGGCTCCCGTCATCGTGCTCACCAACGCGTGGTGGCGCCGCCAGTTCAACGCCGACCCCAAAATCGTTGGCAAGACTTTCGACATCGGTGGCCAACAAACCACGGTCATCGGCGTGCTTCCCGCCAGCTTCGACTTCGGCGCGGTGTTTGCGCCTGGCACCAAGGTCGACGCCATCACCCCCCTCGATCTTTATGGACCGCCGCGCGACTGGGGCAACATCATCACCTTCATCGGGCGGCTCAAGCCTGGCATCTCGCTCTCGCAGGCCCGCCAGGATGCGGCCCGCGTTGCGCCATCGATGTGCTGGAATAACAAGCAGCCGCAATCCTGTGGCAGTTACAAAGACCAGGTCGTTCCCGTGCCGCTCAAGGACTATATCAGCGGCCGTCTGCGCCGTTCGCTGGTTGTGCTGTGGTCGGCGGTCGGCATGATCCTGCTCATCGCCTGCGTCAATCTCTCCAACCTGCTGCTGGCACGCGCTGCCGCGCGCAGCAAGGAGTTCGCGATGCGCGGCGCTCTCGGCGCCAGCCGCAGCCGCATCGTGCGCCAACTCCTCACCGAAAGCCTCATCCTCTCCGGCGCGGGCGCTCTGCTCGGCCTCGGTCTCGCGTTCATCCTCGTCACATGGCTCGCCCATCAGGGCGCGATCGCCCTCCCGCTGCTTAGTACTCTGCATATTGACGGTGCGGCTCTCGCGTGGACACTCCTGATCGCCATCACCGCTGCCGTACTCTTCGGCCTTGTTCCCGGACTACGCATGGCCGGCGGCAATCTGCAGGAGTCGTTGAAAGACTCCGGCCTCGGCTCGGGACAGGGCCGCAAACATGAATCCATTCGCTCCATCCTCGTCGTCTCCGAGGTTGCTCTCGCCTGCGTTCTGCTGGTCGGCGCGGGACTACTGCTGCGCAGCTTCCTTCACGTCCTCGACGTCGATCTCGGATTCCAACCCGACCGCGCCGCCGCAATCAAAGTCGATTACAACGACAACGTGCCGGGAGACAAGACCGGCGTCTTGACCACGCAAAAGCGAACCGTGATCTTCCAGCAGATCCTCGCGCATGTCAGTGCGATTCCCGGCGTCGAGGCGGCCGGCATATCCGACTATCTTCCGCTCGGACAAAACCGCGCCTGGGGCACACCGTTTCCCAAGGGAATCAAGCCTCCTGACAATGCGTCGAGTCCACTGGTCTATGTCATCACCCCCGGATATCTGCGCGCTATGGGCACGCGGATACGAGGGCGCGATTTCACCTGGGACGACGGGGCCAGAAGCGACAGCGTCGTGCTGATCAGTGCAAGCTTCGCGCGTTACCTCGCATCGCTCGCCAACTGGCCGGATGGGAACGCGATTGGCCAGGTCCTCGCCAGTGGTAAGCAGGATCTCCACATCATCGGCATCGTCGACGATGTCCATGAAGAAGCCGTTGAGGGAGAAGCAGGCTGGCAGATCTACTATCCGCAATCCCAGGCCGACTCGGCAGGCGCACAACTCGTCCTGCGTACAACTCTGCCGCCCGCTACGATGGCCTCAAGCGTCATGCGCGTGCTGCGCGAGCTGAACCCGAAACAGACTGCCGCCGAATTCCGTCCCATTCAGACGCTCGTCGATCACGCCAACTCGCCGCGACGCTTTTTCATGCTGCTCGTCGCCGCATTCGCCACGCTCGGCCTGCTGCTGGCCGCGCTCGGCATCTACGGCGTCATCTCCTATAGCGTGACTCGACAGACACAGGAGATCGGGATTCGCATGGCACTCGGCGCCAGCGCCAGTCGCGTCGAGAGGCAGGTGCTCACCGGCACGTTGCGCCTCGCTGTCATCGGCATTGCGGTGGGCGCAGTGGCATCGCTCGCGACTGCAAAGCTAATTGCCTCGCTGCTCTTCGCAACGTCACCGTGGGATCTCGCTACGTACGTGGGAATGGCTCTCGCGCTGCTCGTGGTCGCTGCGGTCTCAGGCTATCTGCCGGCGCGGCGCGCAGCGCGCATCGACCCCATGGTCGCTCTCAGGGCCAATTAAATAAAGGGGAACGCATCCGCGCGGCCTCTTCAAGCCGCGCGACACGCTTACAGGTGTTTGACCACTCGCCGGATCGGATCGTCCGCGTCCACCGGCACAAGCGCCTTGATCGGGCGCAGGCCCGACTCGTTCTTCGCCGGCAGCAGGCCCAGGCTCAGCAACAGCTGCACGCTGCTCTCGTCTGCCGAACTCAGCGCCGGATACTCAGGATGATGGAATTTGTGCCACTTTTCCATCAGGTTCTGCCCAATCGTCTCCGCCGTGGAACCATCGCTCGCGATCACCACCATCTTCAGCACCGCGATCTCGCGTTCCGTCAGCTTCACCGCGGACGAACCGCTGCGCAGTTCCTCCGCCAATGCCGGAATCCGCGCCTCGAAGCTCGCTTTCACCTTGGTCCAGATCGCAAAGCCCAGCCACGTCGGCGGCGCCTCCGGCACCAGAATCACGCGCCGGTGCAGTTCGCCCACCAGCAGCGGAATCCCGTAAGTCAGCCGGTACATGTCCTGCACCTGCGGCTCGGCCAGTTCAATCTTGTAGAGGTCGCCAAACCATGACCGCAGTTGCTCGGCCGAAAGCCTCCGCACCGTTGCAATCGCATCAAATCCGTCTTCGGCGGGCTGCGTCAGGCTCCACCGCAACAGGTCTGCTCCGCCGGTCAAAAGCTGCAAGCCATTCTCAGAATCGATGGTCTTTGCCGCCTCTTCGGGCGTCACCGTAATCAGGTCCGATTTGCCCTCGTAGCCGATCTGCGCGCGAATTCCGCACCGCGGCTGCAGTACAGGATTCTGATCGCGCGGCGTCAGCCAGTTCGAAACCGCCAGCATCGCTCGAACCTTGCGCCCATCCTTCGTCTCTGTCTTTGCCTTCTCCTGGTAGAGTCGCAGGCAATCAAGATCATCGGCCGCAAAGAAGCTGAGCTTCCCCACTTCGATAGCGGGCCTTATCGGGGCAACCACCGGCGTCTCTTCCTTCACCATCTGCTCTGCCGGAGCTTCCTCGGTCGCGCAAATCGTCGACGACTCACTCATCCCCTGCGCTTCTGCATCCGTGTAAGCGCTGGGCAGGTTCTTTTCAGAGGCAGCTTCCTTGAGAAGCTTCAGACCGCTTGCGCC
>Ga0181516_10000143_pt1 | contig 74799 bp, 35 predicted proteins | sample PEATcosm2014_Bin_25_FD_121104 | JGI IMG/M metagenome (GOLD analysis project Ga0181516, IMG submission 121104) | Peatland microbial communities from MTU Mesocosm Facility, Houghton, MI, USA - PEATcosm2014_Bin01_10_metaG | ecosystem: Environmental > Terrestrial > Soil > Wetlands > Peat | place...
GGCTACCGCAACCTCAACTATCTACTGCTAAAAGCGCAACGCCTGGCCGCCACAAGAACACAACTGGTCGCTTTCCAGAAAGCCGCGTAAAACGCATATCTTTACAGATTCTCGTCAAGAGGCCGAAGTTTCATGTCGGATTCAGCAGGATTGCTCTCTCGCATCGACCGCAACATGGTGGAATGAGTGCAAGTGGCCACATCGCGCAGATGAGCGCGCAACACCCATGCGCAGATGAGAGCGCCCACGAGCGTGGCGCGTCTTGCTCCTTATACTCGGGCGACCGTGGTGCGCAGATCCTGCAAGCCGCTCAGCGCTCGATTGGAGGTGCGCGGCGCGGTCGTGACCCGCCGCGCTCCGACCAGGATTCGTGCAGCGAAGGAAGAGGGTTGAATGCCAGAAACAATTCCCCTCCACGCAGAATAGGAAGAGTGCTTCTTCTTGACATCTCCTTCATTAGTCTCGACGGGCAGCGTCGCCAGGCGCGCGCAGCTTGAGGAACGACAGAGTCAACCTACCGGGCCGTCTGTCTTGGTTGCGTCACAGTGAGATCGCGCACTCTGCGCAGATTTAACACGTATGTAATCTTTCCGCGGCGGGTCGTCCTGTAGAAAGAGGGAGTCCCTTCAATGTGTCGTGTCGAGCGCATGCCTCTGCGTTCGTGCGCAAGTCTATATTGTCATTGCGCCGGCAACCCAATCCCTTTTCAATCTCTTCGCAAAATAATCACGACTTGATCGTTGAAAAACGGCGTGTCCAAAAGACAGTCTTCAGACAAGGGCTTTGCTGAATCTCATCGTGCTCCAACAAACACTTCTGTCTCCGTTCAATGAAACATGAGTGTCGCCCTGGATGCGATGGCCGCAAGCCGAAAAGTTCTGGAGGATCTGTGCGCATTCTGCCGAGGTGGGTTGGAAACTGGCCAGTTTTGCTGGCGACGACACTTGCGAGTGTTCTGACGATGGCGGGCTGTGGTGGTTCGTCCTCCACATCGAATCATGTGACTGCGACGCCAACCTTCAGCCCGGGTGGGGGAGCCTACAATGCGTCGCAGACGGTGACCATTTCAGATTCGACCCAGGGGGCGGTGCTGTATTGCACAACCGACGGGACGACGCCAAGCTCCTCTTCTCAACAGTGCAGCCAACCAACGACTGTATTTAAGTCACAGTTCTTGCAGGCAATCGCCATCGCGCCCGGGATGTCCGCCAGTGCGGTAGCGTCGGCCGGTTACACGATCGATCTGAAGGCGGTGGCCACACCGACGTTTTCACCGGCAGGCGGCACATTCACATCCGCGCAGACCGTGACCATCAACGACGCAACATCGGGCGCAAACATCTACTACACCACCGATGCCAGCGTGCCCACGACATCTTCGACGCTCTATACGGGTGCGATCTCCGTTGCGTCGAGTGAGACGTTGAGCGCGATTGCAGCTGCCTCCGGTTATAACACCAGTGGAGTGGCGAGCGCAGGCTACACGATTAGTGCGGTCCCACTGGCGATCACCGGCATTTCTCCTAACTCGGTGCCGCCAGGCGGCACAGGCTTCACGTTGACCGTCAACGGCACGGACTTTCTTCAGGGCGCGACTGTGCTGTGGAACAGCACTGCGAGCAGCTCGAATTCTGTCTCCGGCACGGGCGCGTTCAGAAACGTCGCTATCCACAGTGGGAATTCAGTTTCGCGTGAGGATGCGCCATCGACCGGCACGCCGTTGACGACAACCTTTGTGAGTTCGACGGAACTGCAAGCCGCTGTTCCCGCGAGTTTGGTAGCGTCTGCCGAATCGATCACCTTAACCGTAGCGAATCCCGACGGCACCACATCCGGCAATGCCCCAACCGACTCGACATTCGCCGTCGGCGTGCCGACTCTTACGACCATTTCGCCCACGTTGGCCACGGCGGGCGGCGCAGGATTCACTCTGACGGTGAATGGCACGAATTTTGCTTCGGGTGCGGCAGTGCAATGGGGAAGCACGCCGTTGACGGCAACTTTGGTGAGCGCGACACAGCTTACGGCTGCGATTCCCGCAAGCCTGATCGCGACGGCAGGAACTGCGAACGTGACGGTAACAGACTCGGCGGGCACAACCTCGGGGGCGACCTTCACGATTAGCGCTCCGAACGGACCGGCCATCACGGGCCTTTCGCCGACTTCGGCAACAGCGGGCGGCGCGGCGTTCACGCTTACAGTGAACGGATCGAACTTTGTCTCCGGCGCGACGGTGAACTGGGGCAGCACAGCCCTAACGACCACCTTTGTAAATTCAGGGCAACTCACGGCTGCGGTTCCAGCCAGCCTGATCGCGACTGCAGGCACGGCGAGCGTCACCGTAGCGGAATCCGCCGGCACTTCGCAGGCAGCGACGTTCACCATTGGGGCTGCTGTCGCGCCCGTCATCACTAGCCTTTCGCCAACTTCGGCAACAGCGGGCGGCGCGGCGTTCACGCTTACAGTGAACGGATCGAACTTTGTCTCCGGCGCGACGGTGAACTGGGGCAGCACAGCCCTGACGACCACCTTTGTAAATTCCGGGCAAATCGCGGCTGCGGTTCCGGCCAGCCTGATCGCAACCGCAGGCACGGCGAACATCGTCGTATCGGAATCCGCCGGCCGGTCTTCCGCAGCGGTGTTCACAATCAATGCCGCGCCCCCGGTCATCACCAGCCTATCGCCGGCCTCGGTAACGGCAGGAGGAGCCGGCTTCACGCTCACAGTGAACGGATCGAACTTTGTCTCCGGCGCTCAAGTGAATTGGGGCAGTACAGCGCTGACGACCACCTTGGTAAATTCAGGGCAACTCACGGCCGCAGTTCCGGCCAGCCTGATCTCAACCGCAGGCACGGCGAGTGTCACCGTATCGGAATCCGCCGGCACTTCGCAGGCAGCGACGTTCACCATTGGGGCTGCTGCCGCGCCCGTCATCGCTAGCCTTTCGCCAACCTCGGCAACAGCGGGCGGCGCTGCGTTCACGCTTACAGTGAACGGATCGAACTTTGCATCCGGCGCTCAAGTGAACTGGGGCAGCACGGCGCTGACCACCAGCTTTGTAAATTCAGGGCAACTCACGGCCGCAGTTCCAGCCAGCCTGATCGCAACCGCAGGCACGGAGAGCGTCACCGTATCGGATGCAGCAGGCCAGTCTTCCGCAGCGGTGTTCACAATCAACGCCGCGCCCCCGTCGATCACCAGCCTATCGCCAGCCTCGGTAACAGCGGGCGGAGCCGGCTTCACGCTGACAGTGAACGGATCGAACTTTGCATCCGGCGCTCAAGTGAACTGGGGCAGCACGGCGCTGACCACCAGCTTTGTAAATTCAGGGCAACTGACGGCTGCGGTTCCGGCCAGCCTGATCGCCACCGCAGGCACGCCGAACATCACCGTGTCGGAGTCCGCCGGCGCATCCTCCGCAGCGACGTTTACCATCAGCGCACCCGGCGTTCCGACGATCTCCACTCTCTCTCCAACCTCGGCAACAGCGACTGGAGCAGGGTTCACGCTTACGGTCAACGGATCGAACTACGTTTCGGGCGCGGTGGTGAACTGGAACGGCACCCCACTGACGACCAGCCTGGTGAATTCAGGACAACTCACGGCTTCGGTTCCGGCCAGCGATATTGCACTCGCGGGCACTGCGAGCATCACGGTGTCGGATTCCGCCGGCACATCGGCAGCGGCGACCTTTACGATCAACCCGACAACGCCGGTAGTGTCGAGCCTCTCGCAGACATCCGCTACGGCAGGCGCTTCGGCAATTACCCTGACCGTCAACGGAGCGAACTTTGTCTCGCCCGCGACCGTGAACTGGGGCAGCACGAGCAACACGCTTACGGCGGCTGCTGTAACTCCGACGCAACTCACGGTCACAGTTCCGGCCAGCGATCTTTTAACCTCCGGCACGGTGAGCATCACCGTAACAGACGCCGGAGGCACATCGACTACCTCCGCGACGTTCACGATTAACGCAGCGCCTCCGTCGATCTCGACCCTTTCGCCAACCTCGGCAACAGCGGGCGGAACGGACTTCACGCTTACCGTGAACGGAGCGAACTTTGTCTCTGGCGCTCAAGTGAATTGGGGCAGCACAGCGCTGACGACCAGCTTTGTAAATTCCGGGCAACTGACGGCAGTGGTTCCGGCGAGCCTGATCGCGACCGCCGGCACAGCGAGTATTACCGTGTCGGAATCGACCGGCACTTCGCCGGGAGTGACATTCGCTATCAACGCAGCTGCTGCGCCTGCCATCACAACCCTTCAGCCAAATTCGGCAACAGCGGGCGGAGCGGCCTTTACGCTGACGGTGAATGGATCGGGCTTTGTCTCCGGCGCTCAAGTGAATTGGGGCAGCACAGCGCTGACGACCAGCTTTGTAAATTCCGGGCAACTCACGGCTGCGGTTCCGGCCAGTCTGATCGCGACCGCCGGCACAGCGAGTATTACCGTGTCGGAGTCCGCCGTCACATCGACAGGAGCGGCATTCACGATTAACGCAGCTAATGCGCCGACGATCAGCAGCAACGGCTTCTCTCCGGCTTCGGCGACGGCCGGCGGGGCAGGGTTTACCTTGACGGTGACCGGAGCGAACTTCGATTCAACAGCGGTGGTGAGCTGGAACGGCTCGGCGCTGTCAACGATAGTTGTGAGCTCGACACAGGTACAGGCGGCGGTTCCGGCTAGCGACATTGCAACGGCAGGCACGGCAAGTATCACCGTGACAACCACGAGTGGTGGCGCGTCGTCCCGTGTGTCATTTGCCATCAACGCCGGCGTACCGGGTGTTGGCATCATCTCGCCAACTTCGACGACTGCGGGTGGCCAAGGCTTTGTCCTGGCCGTGACGGGCACAAACTTTGTGAATGGGGCGGTGGTGAACTGGGGCAACACGGCGCTGACGACCACTTTGGGGAGTTCATCGCAGCTCACGGCCCTGGTCCCGGCGAACCTGATCGCAGTGGCCGGCACCGTAAACATCACTGTATCCGATTCCGGAGGCACGTCCGCTCCGGCGGTGACATTCACCATCAATCCTACAGGGCCAACCATTAGCGTCATCGCGCCACTCTCGGTCAGTGTGGGTGGCGGGACCTTCACCCTGACGGTCAACGGGGCGAACTTTATCTCCGGCACGGCGGTGAACTGGAACGGCGCGGCGCTGTCGACCACCGTCGTCAGTTCAGGGCAATTGACGGCCTCGGTACCGGCCAGCCTGATCGCAGCCACAGGCGCTGCGAGCATCACCGTGACAGACACTGCCGGTACATCCTCCGCAGCGACACTCACCATCAGTGCTGCAGGCGTGCCAACGATGACCAACATCTCGCCAGCTTCGGCTATCTCCGGCGGATCGGGGTTCAACCTGCAGGTGAACGGAGCGAGTTTTGCTTCCACCGCAGTGGTGAACTGGAATGGCACTCCGCTGTCGACCGGCTTTGCAGGGCCGGTAGAATTGCAGGCAACGGTTCCGGCGAGCCTGATCGCGACCGCCGGTACGGCGAATATCACCGTGTCGCAATCCGCGGGTACGTCGGTGGCAGCGACGTTCACCATCAACCCGCCGCCGCCCACGATTACCGGCCTTTTGCCGAACTCGGCAACCGCGACCGGTCCGGACTTCCCACTGCAGGTGAGCGGAACGAACTTTGTTTCGCCGGCGACGGTGAACTGGGGCAGCACGAGCAATGCGCTGACGGCAACCGTTGTGAGCGCGACGGAAATTCAGGTCACGGTTCCGGCCAGCGATATTGCAGTTGTCGGCACGGTGAACGTCACCGTAACGGACGCCGGGGGAACATCGGCTACGGTTCCGGCTGGGACATTCACCATCATTCCGACGATACCGACGATCTCAAGCGTTTCGCAAAACTCGCAAAGCTCGGTCACGGCGGGTGGTCAGACGTTCGCCCTGACGGTCAACGGCGCGAACTTTGTCTCCAGTACAGTGGTGAATTGGAACGGCACTGCCCTGCCGACCACCGTTGTGGGTCCAACTCAACTGACGGCGACGGTACCGGCGAGCGATATCCCGCTGAGTGCGGGTGGGACCACGGTGAGCATCACCGTGACCACGCCCAACACAGGCACATCGAACGCGTTGACGTTCAACATCGATCCGGCGCAGCCAACGATATCCGCCAATGGCTTCTCGCCAAGCTCGGTCGCGGCGGGCGGGTCCGATTTCACGCTCACGGTGACCGGGACGAACTTCCTCTTGGGTGCGACGGTGAATTTTGGCAGCAATCCGCCGCTGACCGCCACCGTTTTGAGTTCTACGGAGCTTCAGGTTACGGTTCCGGCCGGCGATATTCCTCAGGCTGAGGGTACAGTGACCATCACTGTAACGGAACAGCCTGGTGGCACATCCTCGGGGGTGCAGTTCAGCATCAGCCAGCCTGGCACGCCCACGATCACCCAACTCTCCCCAAATTCGGCGACAGCGGGCGGAACAAGCTTCCCCCTGACGGTGGACGGAACAAGCTTTGTTTCAGGCGCAACCGTGAACTGGGGCAGCAATCCGCCGCTGCCAGCCACCGTTTTGAGCTCCACGGAACTTCAGGTTACGGTTCCGGCGAGCTATATCGCAACGGCCGGCACGGTGAACGTCACGGTGACATCAGCCGGAGGCTCTTCCGGAGCGGCGACGTTCAATATCGTTCCTCAAGCCCCGACGATCGCCGGTATCTCGCCCGCCTTCGCAGCGCTGGGCGGAGCAGACCTCCTTGCTGGCAGGGTTCCCGTAACGGGTGGCGATTTCACTCTGACGATCTATGGAACCAATTTTGTTCAGGGCGATCCGCTGCTGAGCGTGAGTTGGAACGGCACTACGTTGACACCCACATTCGTGAGCGCGACGCAACTTGCGGCATCGATTCCTGTAAGTATGATTGGGACCACCGCGGGCGCGATCAATGTCACTGTGACGACCTCCGGAGGCACATCGTCCGTGGCGTTCACCGTTGATCCTTATGTCATCTGGGGAAGAGTCCAGAGCGGTTCGTCGGGATCGTCATTGCCAGTCACCGGAGCAACGGTGCAGTTATACGCCGCCGGGGCATCGGAATACGGCGTGGGCGCAACGTTACAAGCCACAGCGCCTGGCGTAACCGATACGGGTGGAAATTTCGCTATGTCCTACAACACCTGCCCGCCTGCTCCGGGAGACCAGTTGTACCTGGCTGTCAACACGACGGACGGCGGTGGTTTCAATGGCAATACGAATCCCAATATCGCATTGATGGCCGCGCTGGGTTCCTGTAACAACGCAACGCTGCCGGTGTCCCAGCCGTCCGAGAGGGTCACGGTGAATGAAGCAACGACTATAGCCTCGGCTTACGCGCTCTCCGCCTTCGCCACGGTCAACCAACCCGGCGTAAGCATCGCGTCGAGCGGCGGCGGCATTACCGTCGGCGCGCCGGAGTCCGGGGCCTACTGCTCTGCGCCAGCCTGGCAGAGTATCAAACAGGAGACCTGCAACTACCTTGGACTGAACAATGCCTTCCTGACGGTCAGGAACCTGGTCAATGTGGACAATGCGAATGATCCAGCTTTTATCGAGGGCGAGGCTCGTTCTTACACGCCGGGCTATAGCAAGGGTCTGGCGGCTGATACCTATGTCGTCAACAACAGCACCGTCCCGCAGGCCCGCATCAATACGCTGGCTAATATCCTCGCGGCCTGCGTCGAAGATGCAACCAGCGGCCTCGCGAATTGCAATACGCTCTTCACCAATGCCTTGCCGTTCACTGCGACGGGAACCCCGGAGCAGCCTGTCGATACCCTGCAGGCGGCGCTGAACATCGCTCTCAATCCGGGAATGAGCCAACCAGGCCAGGCCGCCGGAGGGAACGCCGCGGCCATGTCGAACCTCTTTGGTCTGCAATCCACTTTCAACACGCCGCCGAACAACACAACCACCGACACAACGTTCAACCCCAGCGGCTATCTGACCGCCGTTCCCAACGACTGGACGCTTGCCCTCACCTATACCGGAGGCGGACTGGGGCTCTGGACAGGAAGCGGATCGGGGACTTGGCAAGGCGTTCCGGCAACAGCTACAGCGACAGTGCCGAATGGGCCCTCGACCACCAAGTCTCTGAATGAGATCGGACCAACGGCCAATACTGCCCTGGCGATCGACGCGACGGGCGACATCTGGGTCAGCGCGTTTGGCGAGAACTCCAACTACTATAGCGGTGGCCAGGGTATTGTTTGGCCGCCTTCGATTTATTCACTGTTCGACTTCGCTCCGATGCTGGCGGAGTTCAACAACCAGGGAGCGCCCCTGACTTCTGCAACGTCCATCCCGAATTCGAACACAGTGGCGTATGGCGGAATTAGTCTGGCGTCTTCCTTATCGCTGAAACTGAGTGGGGGATCGACGACCGACTCGTACGAATACCTGCAGCCTCCCGCAGCTCTGGCCATCGATCCAAACGGCAATTTGTGGGCCGCGTCCGGTGAATATCAGGGAGACCTGTTTACCTATTGCCCTCTCTGCGCTTCAGGCTCCGCATCGATTGATTTCTATGAACCATTCAATGAGGGCGCATACGGCGGAGTCAATGGACTCGCCTCTGACGGGTCAGGCAACATTTGGGCAACGATACAGAATGCAAATGGAGCACTGCTCCTCGGCTACAGCACCAACGATACGGCATCGACATTGCCGACGGAATTGACGGCCCCATACAATTCTCCCTCCACCGTCAACGCCGATCATCCGGACCTCAACGCACTCACCGTGGATTCCAATGCGAATCTCTGGTTCGCTACCTACAATAACAATACTGACGCGAATGGTCTCTACGCGCTGAATACGGTAACTCAGGTTCTCGGGTCCAGCGCATTTTTGTCGACCTCGCCCAATACGAATTATGTTCCCACGTTCGTGGCCGATGGTTCCGGAAATGTCTACGGTTGCCTCGACAGCCCCTTGGATCTGGATGTCTTCAGCGATGCGAGCGGCAAGCCCACCTGGGTCAATCAGAGCGGCCCTTACGCGCTTTCGAACGGCGCAGCCAACGCGGTGACCGGTCCGCGCGGTTGCGGCAACCAGTTGGTGCTGGATGGACAGGGGCACATCTTTGCGGTGACCAACAGCTCGGTTATCGACAACTACAATGATTCCCCGAATGTCGCGACGAATATCGATGAGTTCACCACGGCGGGCGCGGCGATCTCTCCGCTTCTCAACGGCTACACAGGCACAAGCGGCAGCGAGCCACCGACGCTACAAACAGATTTCAACTTCGCGAGTGGGTCCGGCAACCCTGTTCCCGGCATTAGCGCAGCCATCGATGGATCGGGGAATCTCTGGGTTCTGAATGTCGACACATTGGGCACGGACCCGGTGAGCCTTGTTTCCACAACCACGCCGGGGAACGTGCTGGTGGAGTATGTCGGCATCGGAGCGCCGGTGGCGACGCCAGTCTCAGCCGCGCTAAAGAACAGCTTGCTGGGGGTGCGTCCTTAACTCCTTTATTCGGCAGGAGGGTGCCTGCGCCGCGCCTTCCCGCCGCGCATTTTTGCTGGGCGAAAGTGACTTTGGTTTTTTGGAAATCAACCGAAACGAAGGGAAAGATAACGTGAGTTTCACAGCCGCTCCGCATACTCGGAGTACAAGCTCAAATCCTACCCTTCGTCCCCATCAGGACCCGCGCGACTTGCATCGCCGGCCATCGAGGCAGAGAACAGTTTTCTCTACGCGGGACGGTGCGAAGGCGGAGATGGTGTTTGCTTGCGGGGGGGTAACGGTCATGGCGGGCAAATCTCACGTCGCGGCGCCGGCTAAAAGCGTTTTCGAGTTGAATGCGGTTCAGGTTCAGGAGTTCATTCCGGAAAAGCAAGCAGACCGCGCGTTGCGCCTGCTCCAGAAACTGGATACGGCAGAGGAGAACGAACGCGACATTGACCCGCAAACACTTAGCGGCAGCCATGAAGAACAGATCTTTGCGCTTTACGACGAATTCCGGCCGCGTCTCTTCGGCTATCTGCGCAGCTTCCGTCTGAATCGAGAAGAAGCGGAAGAAGTGATTCAAGAGACATTCCTTGAGTTGACCACAGCGCTCGTGCAGCGGAGGAATATCGAAAATGCGCAGGGCTGGATTATCCGCGCGGCTCACTACCTCGCGATGGACGTCATCAAGCGCAAGAAGCGAGATGCCGGCCGCATGCACGACGCGAGCGCCTTTGAATTCGACAGCTTCCGGGACCAGAAGTTAGGCCCGGAAGAAATCCTTGCCGAGAAAGATCGTCGCCAACATATGGAGGCCGCCCTTTCTCGATTCAGCCCAATGCAACGCGAATGTTTCCATATGCGGGCGCAAGGTTTTCGCTACAAAGACATCGGAACAGCTCTGGGCGTCAGCACGCAACGAGTCGCACTGATTGTGAAACAGGTCACAGCGCGTCTGGCGGCCATCTGTGGATAGAACGATGAAAAAACTCTTGAAGAATCTAATTCCGAGCCTGGACGAGCATTTGTCGGACGACCGCCTGGCGAGTTTTGTATGCGGTGAGTTATCGCTCACCGATCGATGGATTGCGCGACGCCACCTGGCTGGATGCTGGCGGTGCAGGCTGCACAAGGAAGACCTGGAGGGACCGCGTTCGAGACGCATGCTCGAACTGGACCGCCAGATTCTTGCCAGCGAGAAACTGTCTGAGGAGCCGCGTACGGAATTCTCGTTGAAGCTACGGCTTCACCTCGAGAACATAACTTCGCTTGAGGAAAGGACCCATCGCTCCGGCAACACACGCGGGCTTCTTGAATTTCCGCTCTTCGAGTCGCCTAGGTTGAAACCGGTTCTTATGGCTTGCATGGTGTTCGGCATTGCCACGGTTCTTTCCTTCGGCGTCTGGCAGCTACAGCATGCTTCCCGCGTGCCCTCGAATACGTTTCTGGCGCGCGCGGAAAGATGGGACGCCCCGAATCTCGCCTCGACTCCAAGCGTTGTGTTCCAGTCCGTGCGTGTCATTGTTTCCAACCAGTCGAAGAAGGAGACAAAAATCCGCTCGATCTATCGAGATTCGCAAGGCAAGCGCCGCGCAAAGCAGGTGAAATTGGATGCCACCGAGCAACAACTCAACACTGCGTTGAACCAGGCGGAAATGGATTGGAACGAGCCGCTCTCCGCAACGGACTATCGGACCTGGCACGATCACCAGCGTGTGCGCGCAGACAACGTTGTGCGTGAAGGATCCCATCTGCTCAGGTTGACGACCACTGTGCCCGACGGTCCAGTGGCGGAACAATCCCTGACGGTGCGGGATACGGACTTCCATCCGGTCAAGCGGACGGTGGAGCTCCGGGACAGCAGCACGGTGGAGATTGCGGAACTGGACTTCAAGATATTGCCGTGGGCCGCGGTGGACGCGAATCTCTTCGAGCCGATCGGGGGGCTGGACACAGCAATAGCGCGTCCTTCGGCGCGGGTTCTCAGTTTCCCCCGCGTTCAGGATACGCCGAGTGAAAGTCAACTCGACGACGCCGAACTTGGCGCTCTGCTCATCTTGAACCGTCTGCATGCCGATACCGGGGAACAAATCAAGGTTCTCCGCTCCCAAGGAATCGTTGAAGCCGATGGCGTGGTTGAAAGCGAGGAGCGTAAACAGGAACTTCGAACGCAATTAGCTATGGTGCCGCATCTGCGGGTTTCTATTCGCAGCGTCGACGATCTCGGGAAGACTCCCGACGAAGGCGGGGCAGTGAGCAGCGTGAAGTCGGCTACGATGCCCGACCAACCCTCTCCGTTGGAATTGTATTTGAAGGCGCGAGGGCGGAGCGTAAACGGCGTCAACGGATTGGCGGAGCGCTTCTTCAATAGCGCGTTGACAATCAGCCAGGAAAGCAAGTCGATCGCGGATCTCGAAACTCTCTTTGCGAACGAAAATCAGAGGACGGTGATCGCATCGGCGACACTTACCGAACTGATCTACAGCCATCGTGAACGGCTGCAGGAAGCCTTGGCAGAAGAACGGAAACTGCTCTGCGAGGTTCGACCCTCGGGGAGCGGAAATGGGCCCCCGGCGAATGACAGACTTTCACTCTTGAAGGGACCGGATAGGAATCTTGCATTGTCAAGAGAACTTATCGGGACCGACAGTGCTGTTCCGCGAAATGCTGTATCGATCCTGAGTGAAATGTCGGACACGGTAGAGGAACTTACAGCCGCCCTCCGAGTAACGTACGAGAAGCCTCAGAGCAACGCTGCCCTGAGCGGAAAGAATTAAGGATCCTTCTGTCATGCTACAGGCGCGCACTGAGGTCTTCTCGTTGAGGCATTCCCATCTCCGCTCAAATCAACGAGGGGCGAGATGGATAGGGTTGAGAAACGGATGCAGCGTTGTGTGCATGGCCGCGCTCGCTACGGTGTTGACTGGCTGCGGCGTCAGTTCGACGATCGGTGGGGCAAAGGCCGGGCCCATTGCCACGACGAATGCCGCTGGGGTCGGCGGCCCGATGACCTCGCTTTCTTTGGCTTCCAAGTTCCAGTTGAGCATGATGCCCGTTGGCGACAAAAGCAATGCGGGCGTCGATTGGACCGTAACCTGCGAGGGCAATCCAGTTACTGGCAGCATCGGCAACGGCGCATGCGGAACGCTTACTCCGGCTCATACGGCGGATGGAGGCACAACTGTTTATGCAGCGCCGTCGGTCGCTCCCATTGACGGCGCAATTATCATTACGGCGACGGTAACCAGCAATCCATCGCAAACCAGCAGCGTAAGCCTCACCATCGTCGGACTACCAATAGGGATTACGTTCTCCACTGCGACGCCAAACTCTTTGCAGGAGAACACAACGCTCGGTGTCACAGCCCAGGTGAGCAACGACACAACAAACGCAGGAGTGATTTTTACAGCGACTTGTGCTTCGAGCGCCTGCGGCGCGTTTAACCCGGTCATCCCAATAACGGGTTCCCTTGCCAGCAGATATACCGCCCCATCCGTTGTGCCTGCCGGTGGCACTGTGACGATAACTGCAACGTCGCTGGCCGATACCACGAAATCGGTCAGTGCGACGCTGACGATTACCACCCCGCCCGTGCCGGTTCCGGTTATGCTGAGTGTTTTGCCAGCCAATCTGTATGTCGATACGTCAGGCTCGGCGCGCGTTGTCTCGCTTCGGGCAATCGTGACCAACGATCCGGCCGCTGCCGGTGTCAACTGGTCAGTGAGTTGCTCGGCTTCAAGTTGCGGATCGATTACGCCGCAGACGGCAAGCGGTGTTGCAGCAAACTATCAGGGACCCGCCGCCGTTCCACCGGGAGGAGCGGTGACCATCACGGCTTCCTCTGTAACCAATCCAGCAGTCTCCGCCACCGCCCAGGCAAACATCGTCACTTCGACGCCCATCGCTGTGCAATATTCCTCAGCGCCGCCCGCTACGCTGACAGCCGGATCTCCGGCCACGCTGATCGCAACGGTGGCCGGCGATCCGAACAGCCTTGGCGTGAATTGGACAGCAAGTTGCGGCACCGCTGGCGCGTGCGGCGCCTTCAATCTATCTCCAGCGCACACGGCGACCGGAGGACAAATTACCTACACTGCGCCGGCCGCAATCCCCGCAGGCGCAGTGGTAACTATTACGGCATCTTCTCCGGCGACCACGCCGGCAAATGCAGCGGTTGCTCTGACCACAATTGTTGCTCCGTCACCATCCATTTCGTTGACGCAAGGGCCGCCGGGGGCTCTGGTGGCGCTCGCGCAAGTGCCGGTCAGCGCAACGGTAAATAACGATGTATCTCCCGGCGGTGTGAATTGGTCGGTGCAGTGCGGCAGCACCGTGCCTGGCGGTTGCGGCTGGATCTTGCCGGTGCAAACGGCAAGCGGCGCTACTGCAACTTACAACGCGCCTCCCGTAACAGCGGCGGGAACTTCTGTAACGATCACCGCGACATCCGTGGCCAATCCCAGCGCGAGCGTCAGTTCGTGCGCCAGCGCCAATGCGTGCGCGACCACAATCAGTCCAAATACAACTCCTTCGGTGAGCCTTGTTCCTTCGCTGCCTTCGCAGATGGGGCCGAACGCCACCGTGAATCTAACTGCCGCGGTCGCGAACGATACAACGAATGCCGGTGTCGATTGGAGTGTCTGCGCGAGCGGCTGCGGCTTCTTTACCGTGACGCCGGCTATCCCGGCGATTCCTGCCACAGCAACGACGCCATATGTCCCTCCGGTCGCGGCTGTTACTGCAACGACCGTCTTCGCCTGGCCCAACGGTCTGCCCATCCCGTATACGGCGCCATCCGCGCCGCCCACATCGGGCATGGTTGCAATCGGAGTGTCGGCCGATGCGAATCATGCAGCAGCGAACTCCGGCACCGTTGCGATCGGCACGGATTATGCGGGACCTGGGTTGAACGGATTGGTTCAGGCCGGATCTCAGGCAGTAAAGGGAGCGTTGGTTTCGTTGTATGCCGCCGGGACCAGCGGATATGCATCGGCCGCATCTCAAATCGCCACGGCCAGCACAAACAAGAATGGTGAATTCACCATGCCTGCCGGCTATGCCTGCCCGGCGGCTTCGAGCCAGATGTATCTCGTGGCTGCCGGCGGGAGTGTTGGCGCGAATTCCGCGAATCCGAATCTTGCACTGATGACAGCTTTGGGGAGTTGCAGCAACTTGAGCTCATCTCCGGTTGTGGTAAATGAAGTCACAACCATTGGTTCCGTGTATGCGACGACGTCCTTTGCGGCGAACGACGCGCTAACAGGCAACAGCAGCTATCTCTATCTCGGCACAAGCAGCGGAAATCTCTCTGGTCTCGCCAATGCATTCGCCGCGACGAACAATCTGGTGAATGTTTCCAATGGTCAGGCTAACTTCGTTACGCCGGCAGGAAATGCGCCTGTCCCGTATGCGGAGATCAATACGCTTGCCGACATACTGGATGCCTGCGCGGCAAGCTCGGGTGGCGTGGAAGGAGATGCAAGCGCCTGCGGCACTTTGTTCTATGTTACCGACATGCTTGAACCTGAGACCTTTAGCGGCTCAGTTGGGCCGACTGACACGCTGCAGGCTGTTTTCAATCTTGCGCAGCATCCGGTCGCAAACTATGGCTATGGCTTTGAACTGAATTCTGGATCGGGAGGCCCGCTCCTCTTCGGTTTGGCCAGCTCTAAATCTCCATTCCAACCGATTCTCGCGTCGGATCCAAGTGATTGGTCGCTCTCTCTGAACTACACCGGCGGTGGTGGTCTCTCAAGCGCGAGTGCGGTGGGTTCGTTCGCGGTGGATGCGACCGGCAATCTATGGATCACCGATTCCAATGCGGGCAGAGTGATCGAGTGGAATCCCACGGGAGCAGCGCTGTCGCTGAATTGCCCGGTTGACAATGCGTCGAATTCCGGTGTTCTTGCCAAGGTGATTTGCAATCCGCCAGCGGGTTACCCGGCCGGAGGTGGTCCGATTGCGATCGACGCCAACGAGAATGTCTGGATCTCCGGCAACGGCGTCCTCAGGGAGCTGACGCACCTAGGTACACCGGTGCCGGGAAGCCCCTTCGGCGGCGTAGTTGGGGGTGGCGGCGACATAGCCATCGATGCTCAAGGGAATCTCTGGATTGCAAATGGCGGAGGCGTCAGCGAGTTCGACAATCTCGGGGCCGACCTTTCGCCGGCTGGTGGATTTGCTTATAGCGGAATCCCGAATATCGATGCAGTTGGCATCGATAGTTCCAACGATGTCTGGATTGCAAATCATCCTACCGCCAATTCTTCCGGAATCCTGGAGTTGACCAACCCCGGCGCACAATTAATCTCCCCGGAAGGAGGCCTCGAGGGTGTTACTGTCCTAACGCAGATGGCCGCGGATCGCGAGGGGAATATATGGGTAGCCGGCGCAAACATCTGCCAGACTCCACCCTTTGGGGGAAATGAGACATTACTTCTTCCAACCTGCTGGGCGGAGTGGATACAGTCCCAACAAAATCCAAATCCAGAATTCTATAACGCTGGAGGCGTCGCGCTGGACGGAGCCGGCATGGTCTGGATGGGTAGTCAGGGAGGCGGACCGCTTTCGATTTCGCCGGGCGTGTTGCCCATTCTCAGTGCGGCGACTACCAATGCCAATCTTCTGGAATCCCCCAGCCTCTCCGCCGGCCCGCTGCGCGTCGCAGTGGATGGATCGGGCAATGTCTGGGTCCTGCTCGCCAATGACACGGTTACCGAATATGTCGGCGTGGCTACTCCGGTTGTAACTCCCATCGCGTTGGGCGTGAAAAACGGAAAACTGGCGGCAAAGCCATGAGCCGCGTTTATCAACCTCTGTTCAGCCAGCGAATTCGGCGCTTTAAGAAAAATGCGGCAAAGGAACCTATGCACATTTTCAATCGAAATTCGATCTCATCCTTACCGGGCTCGTTCCGTGCCGCAGCGCTTGGACTCATGGCTGCCGCTTTGATGTTTGCCTCAGGCTGCACCTCGGGCAGCTCCGTGTCGAAGATTCAAGTCGGGCCGATTGCCTTCACCGATGTGAATGGAACTCCCCAGAAGACGCCTCCGCAATCTCTCACCGTGGGGCAAGGAACCCATGTCGATGTCACGGTAATCGACGATCCGCAATTATTGGGTGCGAATTGGAGCGTGTACTGCGGCAGTGCGTTGCCTCCTGGAACACCGCCTCCAGTGGGAGAGCCAGAGGATGAGTCGTGCGGCACGTTCACTCCGGGTCACACGATGAGCGGGCCGATTCCAAGCTATCTGACCAGCGGGACGGGGTATGTCGCGTTTTACACCGCGCCCGCCGCTCCTCCAAAAAATGGATCGGTCATGCTCTATGCATCCTCCACCACGAACCCCAGCAAGTTCTCGAGCGTCTCGCTCACCATTGGCGGGCTTCCCATCTCGGTTGAATTCGCTCCGTTGCCGCCAACCACATTGCAGATAGGCTCTCCAGAACAGCTCAGAGTGGTGCTGAATAACGACACCGCAGATGCCGGAGTGAACTGGAGCGTTCTCTGCGGGTCGAGCGATTGCGGTTCCTTCGATCCGGTGCAAACCACAAGCGGCGTAAACACGATCTACACCGCCCCTGCGACGGTGCCGACAGGAAGCACAGTTCAGGTTACGGCTACCTCGATTACAGATCCGACGAAGGCCGTCAGCGCCACGATCTCGATCGTCGATTGACAAAGATGTTCCTCATAGCGGCAAGACAGGACCCTGGGAGAAGAAAAATGCACAGATTTAGACGGATTGTGGCCGGGTTGGTTCTAGCAACGTGTGTCGCGGCGCCGGCGCAAGACCTCACAAACCATGCGGCAGCGGGACCGGCCAAAACAAAGGCCGCGAAAGCAAAAGCGCCGACGCAGGAAGAGATTCTGCTGGAGCAGTTGAACGAGAAGTTTCAGAAGCTCGATCAACTCAACAGCAAGTTCAATGACCTGGAGCAGAAGTACGACGCCCTCCAGCAGCGAATGGCGGCGCGCGACGCCGAGTTGGATCAGGCCCGCAAGGACGCCGCCGAAGCGAAGCAGAAGCTCGAAGCGACACAGCAGGCCATCGGTCCTGACGGCGCTACCGTAACAACGTTGCAGACGGAGGTTGCAGCACTGAAATCCAGCTCAAGCTCTCTTTCAGCGAAGGTTGAGAGCACTGAGCAAGCGACAAAAGAACTGCAGAATTCGGAGTCGATCCGCTTCAAAGGCATCGACCTGACGCCTGGGGGCTTTCTCGCGGGCGAGACGGTAGATCGTCAACGCGCGATTGGAGGCGATGTCGATACCCAATTCACCGGTATCCCATTCGCCGGCCAAACAGCGGGCGAGTTGTCGGAATTCAACGCCAGCGGCAGGCAGTCGCGCATCTCTCTGCTGGCGGAAGGCAAGTCGCCTTCCGGTGTACTGCGCGGGTATTACGAATCGGACTTTCTTTCGGCGGGGACTACCTCGAACGACAACCAGAGCAACAGTTATACTCTGCGCCTGCGGCAGGCGTGGGCGCAGGCCGAACTGAAGAATCATTGGACGATGACGGGCGGACAGATGTGGTCGCTTGCCACCGAGTACGGACATGGCCTGACAAATCTCTCCGAAGCGATTCCTCTCACCATCGATGCGCAGTATAACGTCGGCTTCACCTGGGAGCGGCAGTATGGCTTCCGCGTGGTGAAGAGGCTGAGCAACAAGCTTTGGATCGGTGGCTCGGTCGAAGAGGCGCAGACGCTCAACATCGCCGGACACAATCTTCCCACAATCGCCTATCAGCAGGCGGGCAATGGCGGCGGCCTGTATAACCCGACCGCAAATTACAGTTTCAACTATGCTCCGGACGTGATTGCCAAAGCGGCATACGAAACAAATTGGGGCCACTTTGAGGCATTCGGCATCGGGCGCTTCTTCCGCGACCGCGTATATCCAAACGGTCCCCTGCCTACTGGCGCGCAGCAGCCGGCGACAACCTCGGCGCTCGGCGCCATTACGTCGAAGACTGCAGGCGGCGGCGCTGGTGTCAACGCGCGCGTCTCGCTGTTTGCCAGGAAACTCGATCTTGGCGGTCACGCCCTGGCCGGAAATGGCATAGGGCGCTATAGCTCGGCTACCTTGCCCGATGCCACAGCGCATCCCGATGGTTCGCTGGAACTGCTGACAGGCGGCTCGGCGCTCGGTTCGGTGGAGTGGCATGCAACCCCACGGTTCGATCTATACAGCTATTACGGCGGAGAGTATGCCAAGCGCGCCTGGTATCCGTCGCAGTTTCTAAACACCACTCCTGGGCCAACGCTGGGTCAGCCGATACTCGTTGGCTACGGCGCTCCGACCAATATCGTGAGCGGCTGCTACACCGAGGTGCTCCCTGTCTCTTCTCCGAATGGTGGCGGCAATGTGCCCGGAACGGCATCGAACTGCAACGCCGATAACCGCAACATTCAGGAAGGAACCGTCGGCTATTGGTTCCGTTTCTACAAGGGTGTTCATGGTACCCTCCAGCAGGGCATTCAGTACTCCTATGTTGAGCGCCGCACCTGGCTGGGTATCGGCGATCCGGCAGCCGGTTTGACCAACTCGCCCAAGGCGATGGACAACATGTGGTTCACATCTTTCCGCTACTACCTGCCACGGTAAAGAACAGGAACCGAGAAATGCGAACCGGGAACAAGATTCAGGAGTTAAGGCTGAAGATGCTTCGATCAATCTCTAGGTTTCTGTATTTGGCAGCCTTCATCGCTGTGCTCGGGGGCGCGCTCCTCTTTGGGCAGGGAGCGACAGGCCGCATTTCCGGCCAGATCACGGACTCCGACGGCAGAGCGATACCGAATGCTGCTGTCCAAATCGTGAATCGGGATACGCTGATTCGGCGTACGGCAAAGGCGGATGCGAGTGGCGCTTTTGTTGTTCTATCTCTTTCACCGGGGCACTATCAAGTGATTGTGGAAGCCGACGGATTCATGCGCCGGCAGAGCGAGGTCGTCTCATTAGCCTCTGGGCAAGCCGTAGTTTTCGATGCACGCATGTCTGTCAGAGGCGAAGAGGCTCAGGTTGAGGTCAATGGAGGTGGAGGAGGTACTACCGTAGATACCGAAACCGCTTCCATTTCCACGACTCTGGCCGCAAAGGAGGTTGCTGGCTATGCCCTTAACGGCCGCAACTTCCTGTCGCTCACAGCTCTGGCGCCCGGAGTGAGCAACCAGACGGGCCAGGACGAGGCTAAGGTTGGCGTGTCTGGAAGTGCGAAGTTCAGTGTCAATGGAGGCCGCGTCGAATACAACACCTTCGAGGTGGATGGCAGCGATGTGCTCAACACCAGCATCAACACCAGTCGTGGCCAGGGAGAACCGCTCGTTGTTTATCCGAGCATCGACGCCATTCTGGACATGAAGATGGTGACCGCCGATTATAGCGCCTTGTATGGAAAGAGCGCGTCCGGAAGTATCCTCATTACCACAAAATCCGGCACGGGCGAGTTCCACGGCGGCGCTTACGGCTTTCTCCGAAACGAGATGTTCAACGCCCGGAATTACTTCGATCAAGCCAATCCGGTTCCTCCGGGTTATCAGGGTAAACCTACGTATCGGACGCCGCTCTATCGGCGTCTCGATACGGGCGGCACGATCGGCGGACCCATCTATATTCCACATTTCTACAACAACAATAAGCAGAGGACGTTCTTCTTTTTCTCGGAAGAAGTGCGCCGTGAAAAGACTCCCGTCGATTACAACCAGGCGGTTCCAACGATGGCCGAGCGATCGGGAGACTTTTCCGATGTTTGCCCGGCGGTGACTCCAGCCACATCGAATAGTCCTGCTACCTTCGACCCCACGGCTTATCCGGACTGCCCGCAAGGGAGCAATACAGGTGTCAAGAACGGTGTACCAAGTTCGCCTTTCGTCGGCAGTACAGTGCGTGTGGATTACATCAGCCAGGCGATTCTGAACTCCGGAACGATCCCGGCGCCGAATTCATCCAGAGGCTGTGACTCCACCAATCCCTCGCCTCTCGCGCATTGCTATGTCGGCTCGGTCTCGCCGCCGACCGATTGGCGGGAGGAGTTATTCCGCATCGATCACAATCTCACCGAGCATGAGCGCCTTTCTTTTCGCTATGTCCACGATGCCTGGAACACGGTGACGCTTGTTCCGGAGTGGGGCGTGGTGCACAACAGCTTTCCCACGGTCGAGAATCAACTCAATGGGCCCGGACTTGATATGGTGTTCATCCTGGCGCAGGCTTTGCCACACGGCTTTAGCAACCTGATTTCCGCCGGCTACGAGGTGGAGCACATTTCGCTGGTTCCGCAGCCAGGACCGGGAGTCACTTCGCTCGGCAGACCGGAAGTACTAAGCGATCCGGCGTCAACGGGTGGAGTTCCTGTTTCAGGAGGAAAGCTATGCGCCGCGTTCCCGACACTTTCTAACGCCGATGTGCCTTCGTCGACCACCGAGTGTCCCATGGGCTACATCTTCAACAACAGCCGTGGCGGCAGTAACGGCAGTGAGCTTCCCGGACTCGTCTTCGAGGGCAATAATGGCGCTTATGGCGGACATGGTTTTGCCTCCGATACCGGCTATGCTCCCTGGAACCAAGACAACCCGACGTTTACCGTGCGCGACGATGCCAGTAAGACCATAGGAAAACACTCCTTGCAATGGGGTTTTTGGGGCACTTTCGTCGAACAAAATGAGTTGAGCGCGGTTACCGGAGCAAACTCCGGAGATCTGCAGGGGCTGCTCACCTTCAGCGATCAGCAGTCGATTCATACGACAGGCAATGCGTTCGCGGACTTTCTAGCCGGTATGGGGACCATACCGAACAATGTTAACCCGGCTAATACGTCTTCGGCGGGCGGGATTAAGAGTTATACGCAGGATAGCGGCCAAGCAAAGTATTCCGACCGTTACAAGACAGCCGACCTTTATCTCCAGGACGATTGGCGGGTGCTTCCGCACCTGACCATTAATGTTGGGTTGCGGGCGAGTCTCTTTGGCGCATGGTATAACCCCAACGGAACGGCCTATAACTGGCGTCCCGAGGCATTTAGTCAGTCTCTCGGAGCTTCGATCTATATCGATCCAGGCCTGGGATACCTTGTGCAGGGAAGCAACGGCAAACCTGTCTCATTGCTGGCTTCCGGCTTGGCGAATCAGGGCGGCGGACCATTCGCCCTGTCGGCCGGTCCAAACAGTCCTGCCAATGCTCTGAGTCCGGCTGTAACCAACGGCCTCGAGCAGTGCGGTGTTAGCGGTCTACCGAACTCCTGCATGACCAACACAGTCTTTCATCCTTCGCCCCGGCTGGGTTTCTCCTGGGATCCATTCGGAGACGGAAAAACCGCTATTCGCGGAGGGTACGGCCTCTTCTGGGAACACGGAACGGGGTACGAGGCCAACGTTGGCTCGCTTATCGGCAGTGCGCCTACGGTCCTGAGCGAGACCCAGTCGAATATCGGCGCCAGCGCTTTGGCCGGCGATGCCTACAACGTGATAGGCCTCTCCTGCCAAGGAGGAACAGCGCAGTGCGGGACCAATTCCGGCCCATCCGGAGGGGCCACTTTCCCTCTCAACGTGACCTCCATTCCGAAGAAGACGGTTTACTCCTATACGCAGCAGTGGAGTCTGGGCGTGCAGCGCGAGGTACGCAAAGGCATGGTGGGACAAATCACCTACGTGGGCACAAAGGGCACGCACCTGACGGCGGTAAGCGATCTGAACCAACTGCAGCCGCTCGGCGGCAGCCTCAATCCCTTTCTGCCGGGGCAGCCGATTACCTTTAACGTTTGTGAAAGCGGGGGCCTGACGAACACCTTTTCCACGGCGGGTCTGAATGGAACAGGCAATGGCGTCGGAATCACGATCCCCAGCTCCCCCGGCATCGGTTCCAACGATCCCGGCTACCGCAATATCTTCGTCGCCTGCACCGGCAATCCTGGATTCATCGGTACGATCGGTAACAAGTTGGGGCTGAGTCCCGATGCTGTGCGGCCTTACCTCGGCTTCAGCAACATTATCTCGATCCAGAACATCGCCGATTCGGAGTACAACGCATTGCAGGGTACGCTGCGCGAAACAACGGGACCGCTGACTGTCGGTGTCGCGTACACCTACAGCCACTCGCTCGACGACTCCTCAGACCGCGCGAGCGCGAACTTTGCCAACTCACTCGATATTCATTCCAATCACGCCACCTCGGATTTCGACCAGCGGCATCTGCTCAATGTCAGCTATATCTACGACCTACCCTTTCTGAAGCTACTTAGCGGCTTTACTCATTTGTATGGCAACGGTAGTGACGATGCCGCTTCGGAGCCCGCTGTAATAGAACCCGAGGGGTTTGGTCCGGTCACAAAAGCGCTGCTCGGACAATGGCAGATAAGCGGCATCACCACCTATGCCACTGGAACGCCCTTCAGCGTAATCAATGGCGGCGGTTCCAACGGTACCGGTGCCGCGGACAACGCGGGTGTGGGCGATGGGCTAGGAATCGGTTCCTTTCCCGATGTCGTCGGCAAAGCGCATGCCGGGACGCCATTTGTTGCGCAAGGCCCAAACAACGTCGGCCCGTTGCTTCTGAATCCCGGCGCATTCGCCGCGCCGCGCGGTCTCACCTTTGGCAACGCGGGCCGCAATTATCTGAACAATCCATCGCGTATCAACTTCAATATGTCGATGTTCAAGCACTTCAAACCGTTCCAGGAGCGCCTGGATGTCGAGTTCCGCGCCGAGGCGTTCAACGTCTTCAACCACACTCAGTTCCGCATCACGGATCCCGCGAATCCCGGCAACACCGGCAACAACATCATCAACTGTTATGGCAGTCAAGCGGAGTTGTACTCCGCCGGCGCGTCGGGCTGTCTCGCTGGCAACTCCTTCCTGCATCCGGTCGACGCTCACGACCCGCGTATCCTGCAATTCGGTCTTAAGGGCAACTTTTGAGCATCCAGAGAGGTTTTATGCGAAGCGTACAATTGCCGATCGATTCGTTCCGGCAACTAAGGGGCAAAGTTGCTTTGCCGGGTGCTGTTCTTTTGTTAGCGCTCTCGATGGCCAGCTGTGGTGGAGGCACAACCGGTACGCAGACAGGAACCAGCACGCCGGCAAACAAACCGCAAGCCTATTTCGCTCCTAACGTGGCTGGATCCACCTATAGCGTAGGTATTGGCATCAGCCCAGCTCTTACCTCTCCGCTGACTTACACACTGGACGATACGGCCCTGACCTTTACGCAGACCACCTACCTGCCTCAGACTCAGCCGGGCCCCCAAGTCCTCAACGCCGGTGACATTACCATGGGACAACGCGGCCTGAGAATTTTGGGAGTCACCGCGAATTACGTCTACGAGGATAGTTCGAGTGCGGCCAAATATGTTCCGGTTGCCCCCGCATCCCAAGCTGGCAGCTATGCCGTTGAGCTGGCCAATCAGGCTGGAGGGCTGATCCAGCTAGTGGGACAACCTGCCGCGCCGATGGTTGCCGCTACCGCCTGTCCCAACTCAGGTTCTTCTCAAACCTACCTGTTCATCACCATTCCTGGCGGATTGACCACCTCGGCAATCGGCTCTCTGGACGCGTGGGATCCAACCACCGATACCGCGTACGGCGTTGTGCAGATCAACTCAAGCGGTAGCAGCGTTACCCTCCAGAACATCCAGCAATTCACTCTGCCGTCGATGGGGGGAACCGGTAAACCCACCCAACCTGGGCCCCTTTCCGCCACCGGCGCGTGCGCCTCGTCCTTCTTTGGTGACACCACGGTTGTACCAGGTCAGGTGGTGATTACCGATCCAAACACTAACGGTACTGGAGTCCCTCCGCAGGCGACTCTGGCCATCGGGCCAACCGGCCTTCTCGTGGAGGATAGCGGCTCCAATGCCTCCGGCAAGCTTCCGAGCACATCGCCCGCTCTCACCTACAACAATGTGCTGGGCGCAGGCACCGGAGCGGTCGGCCTGCCTCAGCCCTCCGGCGCCCTCAGCACCAAAGCCCTAACTGGCGCGCAATATCTAGGCTTTATCTATGGAGCCGGGCAATACATAGGCCATAACCCCCCTACGGAAAACTGGTCTTCAAATATCGCTTCGTTCGGCTTTCCCTCCAGCGTGCAACCGAGTTGTCCACAGGTTTCAGCCGTCGCGCCAATCTATGGCGGGGATTTTCCCATAAACCCGGTGACGGGCCTCCGTGACCCCACCAGTAGCAACAGTAACAACCCCAACTATCCGTACGGCAACTGCGACTTCGTGATCGATCTGGGAACAGAAACTACGGCTGGCCTCTACCCCGACGCCACCGTCTGGGTTGGCGCCGGCTATGGCGCCAACACCTCGGTCGCTACGACCTATTCCTTCCAAGCCGTCGCCATCGCCGGACAGCTACAGGATGGCAAATACGCCATCTTTCTCATCGGGGAGGATTCCACCCAGCCCTGGGCCATCTATCTGCTGCAGTCGATCTGAGAGGAAAGAAAAGACCGGTTCTGAGCGAATTATTTCGCCGCCAAGAGCGCCGAGAAGTTCGTGCGTTTGCTCGACTCCTTCTGTCGTGGATTGGCAGTTCCCGCCTCCGGGACTTTCGAAGCAATGCCGGACACTCCCGGGGACGATGACGAGAAATCGTCGCCCGCCCCTCGTAGATATCTGCAGGTCGAGTATGGCATGTTTCTGTAATCCAACTATGGCAGATATCGCGAATGCATCGATAGCATTGTTATGGATAAAGCGGGAGGGAGGAAGCTTCCGTTGTTTTCCAAACGAAAGCCGTGGTATCGTATGTTAACTCGGACCGCACCTGAGTCGAATTTCTATCGGCATTTCCGTAATCGTTTCAACTAAGTGAAGACTTGTTGCAAAAATGCTTAATCGACAATCCACGAGAGGATTGGCCGAAGAGTAGCTCGCCCAGTTGACAGTTATTGGCTTCCCGGTCGATTTTGTTCTATTGAAGAGCGGCAGACAGATAATTTCCATTGCAAGACGGTTAAGGTGGCGCGTCACATGCCTGAGAGCTCGCACTCGAGGGTGATCCACCGATGTACAACTTCCTAGATTTTCGGACAAGTTCTTATTGTGGAGTCGGCCTTTGCTTGACCTGCTGTCTGTCGGCAAATGGCGCTGTTTTTAAATACAGGTATCGCCCAGATGCGTTTTCCCAGACGTAGTCCCTCCACATTTGTGATGTTTGCCTAATTGGTTCCCGAACGTAGGAGACTTGGCCCCATGCGCACACGCCATTTAGCTTTTGCCTTGTTTGTAGCTCCTTTTCTCGATTCGAAAACCCGGCTTGCGTCGCAGCCTTCCCTTCCTGCGGATGAGAAACTCTCCTTGGCATCGATCCTGGGCGGCTCTACTTCCGGAAGCCGCAGGGCTGCAACGAGTTATCTCGGTCAACTCGTTCGCTCAAGTGTGCTAATGCTGCGAGCGTGTTTTTGCCTCTCGACCCGTCTCAGTTATTCGCGGACGTTTGGCGTGCTCGCCTTCTCGATGCTCGGACTTGGCGGGTCGCTGTTCGCAAGTGCCCAGGCGCCGGTGGCGCTCGACGACCGGCAGAGTTTTGCGCATTCTTACTTGGCCTTTTCGCTCGATAGTAATAAAGCTTCTCAGGTGCCCCGCTTTGTGACAGAAGAAGGAAAATTCCATATTGCGCTATCGCGTCGAAGTGTTTCGATCGAGTCTCTGAAATCGATCGCAACACTTCAATCCGGTGTAACCCCATCGCGGATATCCATCGAATTCCCCGGGTCAGCAAAAGATGCACGGATGGTTGGGATAGACCAGACTCTATCCAGTTACAGCGTTTTCAGATCGCGGGATCGGCACCAATGGCAGTACCATGTTCCCCTTTATAGACAAGTCCTCTATTCGAATCTTTATCGTGGAATTGATTTGACCTTTCACGAGAACCAGCAGCGCTTGGAATACGATTTCTCAGTTCATGAGGGTGCGGATCCAAATCTGATTCACTTGCGCATGAACGGCGCACAGCACGTTGATATCGATGCTTCCGGCGATTTGATTCTCGACATGGGCGAAGGCTCCATTCGTTGCAAAAAGCCCGTTGTTTATCAGGGATCCGGTTCGAATCGAAAGGTCATCGAGGCCCATTACACGTTGGCCGGCTCCGGTCAACACGGACCGGCGCTGGTTGGCTTCGCGTTGGGACGCTATGATCGGAATAAGTTATTGGTCATTGATCCCGTGTTGGATTTTTCGCACGTTCTCGGAGACGGGTCGGACAGCGTCTCCGGAGTAGCTGCGGATCAATCTGGCGCATCCTACGTTGTATCGGGGAACGGCCTCGGCAGTTTCACCGTGCGCAACTTCGGGCCCGATGGCAGCCTCCAACGCGCCGCTGTGGTTGCCATGCCTCAAGACAGTGCATTTATCCAGAGCACAGGAATCGCTGTTTCATCGGGTGGACTTGTCTACGTGAGTGGATTTGCAGAATCTGGCTTGCCGACCACCTCAAATGCCGTTCAGGAATCGAACGGAGGCGGAGCAAAGGCGTTTCTGGCAGTACTGGAACCGAAAGACGGTTCATTTGACCTGAAGTACTTGAGTTATCTGGGTGGCCCCGGAGTCTCGCGAGCATCTGGCTTGGCCGTAGATGACACAGGCATGGCTTACGTTGCCGGAGTGACCTCCAGCGAGCAATTCAAACCAACCTCCAACGATTTCCGCTCGGTCGGTGCGAATGCCGCAACTTCTGTTGGATTCGTAGTCAAGGTGAATCCATTCAACGCCGGAGACGGCTCACTTATATATTCAAGGTTACTGAGCAGTGGCGTTCTCGCGATCACGGCAGATGGTGCCGGCAATGTCTACGTTCTGCAAGAAGCTGTTCGAGGTGCGGTCGCAACTCCAGGCGCGTTTGGATATGACAAGACCCTGCGCAGTGGCCAGGCGCTTCTCGTTACGAAGATGGAAACTTCGAGTGGCAGAATTACTTACTCTGCCAACCTGGGATCAGCGCATGGCAGCGCAATCGCTGTGGATCGAAGCGGCGCTGTCTATGTTACTGGCATTTCAGCATCGAACGGTCTGCCAGCAACTGCAGGCGCATACCAATCTCAGGCTCACGGGGGCTTCGTTCTGAAGCTCAATGCTGCAGGCAGTGGGCTTGAGTATCTCACCTATCTTGGCGGCACAGGCGGCGTCTTACCCGAGAGCATCGCGGTTCGAAAGAGTTGCGTAACGGATTGCAGCGTCTACGTCGCAGGAATTACCTCCGCATCGGACTTTCCGTCGATCAATCCGGTCCAATCTATACCCGGCGCACTTCCGGCGGTCTTTGTCGTGGAATTGACAGCGGATGCGAGAGGCGTCAAATATTCAACTCTTTTGAGCGATCAAACGTCACCTGCGCGAATCGTCTCGCTGGACTATGATCGAAGCTCGTACGTTGCCGGACCATCGATCGCAGTCGATGGACGAGGCGATGCGCACATTGCGGGGAATCTGGCGGCGAACCCGGCCGATAGCCGCGCCGACCTTCCCATGGTGATTCTCGATCCGGGCAGCAGCGCGTTTCTTGCAAAGATCTCCGGCGAAAAACAGTCGCGATTGGTAGCCATTCCGGAAAGCATTCAATTCGGCAATGCAAGCATCGATGGAGTTACCACTTCAGCGGAATTCACACTGCGCAATATTGGTTCCGACGATGTTAAATTAGAGCCTTTCGAAGTCATCCCGTCGAATGAGTTTGCTCTTGCGAATCAGTGCGGAACGGTGCTGACTGCGGGCGACAGCTGCATTGTCACTCTTCGCTTTTCGCCTTTAGCGCCTGGAACGCGAAGCGGCACAATCTTGATCCAGGCGCAAGGCGAAGACACTCCTCTGATCGTGTCCCTTGCGGGCAATGGTGTTTCATCCGCCGGAAGCGGGAGCTTCGGAAGCCCAACCGCGCTTGTGCAAACGATGACGACTCCCACGGGGTCGCCAACGGCTACATTGAGTCCTACTTCTCTTTCCTTCGGGAATCAAATGGTCGGGACGGCCCCGACAACATTGTCGGCGACATTGACCAATACGGGAAGCGCATCTCTCTCGGTTTCGTCGGTCACGCTCGGCGGTACGAATGTTTCGCAGTATTCATTTGCCGTGCCGGCCCCAAAGAGCGTTTGCAGTCCAACTTCGAAGCTTGCAGTGGGAAGCAGTTGCACGATCGGCGTGCAGTGGACGCCCGCTCTTGGGCAGTCCTCCGCCGCGGTAACCATCGCGGACAACGCCGGCACAGGATCGCAGACACTTCCCTTGAGCGGCAACGGCACAGGATTTGCGGTTCCATTTGTCGAAGCTTTGAAACCCGCTGTGGCGATCCCAGGAGGGGCAGCGTTCACCTTGAATCTGAACGGGACACAATTAGCGCCCGGAGCGACAGCACGTTGGAACGGAACCTCCCTTACGACAAGCGTACTCTCAAGCACGCAAGCTACGGCAGCGGTACCTGCGAGTCTCATCGCAGCAGGCGGCTCGGGCATCCTAACTTTGACCAATCCAAAGCCGACGGCGGTCATCTCAAACCAGAAGCAGTTTCTTGTCGCATCGTCGATCCCGACCGTTGGCTTCAGTTCCACTCTCTTCCCATCCTTGGCAGTGAACCAGCCGGCCGCCATCCTCGGCGTCGACGTCAACGGCGACTTCAAGTCCGACCTTGTCGTCTTGGATGCGCTCGATGGTGAAGCTCAGGTGTTTACCAATGCAGGTTCGGGACGCCTGTCATTGAAGTCCTCGCCGGCAGTGGCTCCAAACCCCGTAGCTGTGGCGGCTGGAGACTTCAACGAAGACGGCAAGCTCGATTTGGCTGTGCTAAGCAGCAACGGCACGGTTACGATTTTGACCGGAGATGGACAAGGCAATTATCCAACTTCCACATCGTTCCTCAGCGGATCGGCAGGACAGTCTATTGTAGCCGGTGATTTCAATGGAGACGGGCATCTCGATCTCGCAGTTTTGAACCCGTCCAACAGTATGGTTTCTCTGTTTCTAGGAAACGGGGCGGACGGATTTACTCAAGTGTCGACTACGCCCGTTGGAGTTTCACCCTATGGACTGATTGCCACGGACTTCAATCAGGACGGGATTCTCGATCTGGCGGTGGGGAATGGGGACGGCACGGTAACTGTGCTGTTGGGAAATGGCAGCGGAGCCTTTTCAACTGCGCCTGTGGTCACTACTGGCCAGGCCGCCGCGGCGATCGTTACCGGCGATTTCAATGAAGACGGGATTCCCGATCTTGCCGTTGGAGGATCGAACGGCACTGTAACAATCCTGAGTGGAGCGGGAGACGGTACCTTTACCAATCCCTCTTCGTTCAACTCGGGATCGTCTTTGTCGAGCATGGTTGTTGGTGACTTCAACGCGGACGGCCATCAAGATCTGATCGTCGCAAGCGCGAGCTCGAGCCAAGCTGCGGTCTTCTTCGGCACAGGCAAATCCACCTTCAATGCCGGGCCCGTACTTACCACTGGCTCGGAACCCACTTCGTTGGCCGCTCTCGATTTCAACGTCGATGGTTATCTCGATCTTGCGGTTGCCAGCAGCACCGCGAATAATGTGCAGCTTCAATTCCAGGAGCCGGTCGCCGCTGTATCGCAGACTTTGCTTGCCTATGGACAAGAGCTGATCAATGTCGCGAGCCAACCACTTCCGGTGACCATCGCCAATGCAGGGTCGCTTCCTCTCACTTTGTCCTCAATCTCAATCAATCCCTCTTCTGGTACAGGCGCTTCCGATTTTGTGCAGACGAATACGTGCGGAACGCTTCCCGCGAAGATTCCCTCGGCGGGATCCTGCACAGTGAATATGGTATTTACCCCCTCGAAGCTGGCGAATGAAAGCGCGATTCTGGTGCTTTCCGACACCAGCGGAGGAACAAGCACGAGCCAGAAAGTGTCTTTGACAGGCACAGGCGTTGCAACATTAACTTCCCAGATTGCCTTCACCGCCCCCCCTTCGGTATTCGGAACTGCCGCTCAGGTGGTGGCGACGGTAAGCGGAGCGGCTGCGACTCCCACCGGTAGTGTGACTCTTACGGTGGGCAGCAACGTTACTCTTACACAAGCGCTTGTGAATGGCTCGACAACCTTCAATGTCACGGGACTTCTTGCGGGCAACAATTCGTTTGTGTTGAATTATCCTGCGCAGGGTATCTATTCAGCGAGCAGCGCCGCGGGCACATTGTCGGTCAGTCAGAGTACTCCTGTTCTGCAGTGGGCACAGCCCGCGCCGATTCCGACCGGGCTTCCGCTCGGCTCGTTGCAATTGAATGCCACTGCTTCAACACCGGGCACGTTTGCCTATCTGCCTCCCATCGGAACGCTGCTCGGCATCGGCAATAATCAAGTGCTCAAAGCCACTTTTACTCCTACAGACTCGGTGGATTTCACCTCTGCTTCCATTTCCACCACCATTAATGTGACCCCGAATCCTGCTTCTCAAATTTCCTTCACGGCCCCGCCTTCAGTGTTCGGAACTGTCGCTCAGGTGTTGGCGACGGTAACCGGATCGACTGGTACTCCCACCGGCAGTCTGACCCTGACGGTGGGCAGCAATACTCCTGTTACGCAGACGCTTGTGAATGGGGCTACAGCATTCAATGTCACAGGACTCCCTACGGGCAACACTTCGTTTGTGTTGAACTATCCCGCGCAGGGTTTGTTTACGGCGAGCAGCGCCACGGGTATTTTGTCGGTTAACCCGAGTACTCCTGTTCTGCAGTGGGCACAGCCCGTTCCGATTCCGACCGCGGTGCCGATTGGCTCGACGCAATTGAACGCTACTGCCTCAGTACCGGGAACCTTTACCTATCAGCCTCCAGCCGGAACACTGCTCGGCATCGGCAATAATCAAGCGCTCAATGCCACCTTCACTCCCACAGATTCGGTGGATTTCACGACTGCATCCATTTCCACCACGATCAATGTAACCGCGAATCCCGTGCCCTTCGTGAATCCGATCCTGCCCTCGGCGATCGGCCCCGCGACTGCGGCCGCAGGCTTTACGCTGAACCTGAAGGGAACGGGGTTTGTTCCGACGACCGCGGTCAAATTCAATGGCAAGACCTTGACCACTTCGGTTACTGGAAGCACGTCTTTGGCCGCTGCCGTTCCGGCCAACTTCATCACCAGCGCAACCACGCTACTGGTGAAGGTCTTCAATCCCGAACACACCAAGGGTGGTCTCGCGCAGACAGTGTTCTTGCCCGTCACCAACCCCACGTTGGGAACGTTCCTTGCGCCGTATTCAAACCCTTCTCTATCGCCTGTCAACACTCCTGGGCAAATGGCCGTCGGCCAATTCGATTCGTCGGGCTTTGAGGATATCGCGGTTCTCGATTCAGCGGATGGCACGGTGCGCCTCTATTATGGGACGGCGAATGGAACCTACTTCTTTGCCAGCTCGGAACCGGTAGGGATTAATCCGGTCTCGATAGCAATGGGGGACTTCAACGAAGATGGAAAAACCGACTGGGCCGTCGCTGATTCGACCGGCAACATTACGATTCTGACGGGTAATGGAACTGGCGCTTTTACTCCGCTACCGAGCTTCTTTTCCGGTTCCGCAGCCAGCTTTGTCGCCGTTGCGGACCTCAACCTGGATGGACACGCCGATTTGGCTGTGATAAATCCTATAGCCAATACCGTGGAGGTATTCTGGGGCACGGGAACGGGCAGCTTTACACCGGGCACTCAGTTCTCCACAGGGCAAGGTCCCACGAGCCTGGTGATTGCTGACTTCAATGGGGACGGTTACCCTGATATAGCCGTAAGCAACTCGGACGGGACTATTTCTGTCTATCTGGGAAATTCCAACGGAACTTATACAGCGGCTGCATCTCCATCAACCGGGTCAAGCGCGACTGCGATTGCAACCGGAGACTTCAACGAAGATGGAATTCCCGATCTCGCAATCACTGGCAGCAACGGGAACACGACGATTCTGCTTGGCGTGGGCGATGGGACATTCACCGCGGCTCCCACGATTGCACTCAGCTCCGGTACGCAATCGATTGGGGTCGGAGATTTCAATGGGGATGGACATCTCGACCTTGCAGTAGCAAACCAGAATGCATCGTCGCTGACTGTCTTGCTTGGATCCGGGAACGGCGAGTTTGTTGCACAGCCCGCCATCGCAACAACGGGTGCGCCCACTGCGCTATCGGTCGTCGACATGAATGGCGACGGTCGCTTGGATATTGCCCTTTCCTCAACCGGTTCCAATGCGGTCTACACTTACTTCCAGGCTCCAAACGCTTCGCCATCCACTTCAAGCGTGAACTTCGGCGTGCCCTTGGAAGGGGCCGCGTCAAGCCCGCAAAGCGTGACGATATCCAATGCCGGTTCGGCGCCGCTCACCATCTCCGCATTCGCGATAACACCCGGGCAGAATGCGAACGCTGGCGACTTCAGCCAGACGAACACCTGCGGCGCTTTGCCGGCAACTGTCCTCCCCGGTGCATCCTGCAGCGTCAGCATTGTTCTGACTGCATCCACAACGCTACCGGAGAGCGCAAGCCTGGTTATTACCGATAACTCCAGCCTTGTTTCTTCAAATACACAGACGGTTTCCCTTGCGGATAACGGGGCCATCGGTCATCCATCGCAGACGACAGTGACACCAGGGCCGTCGATCGTCTTCGGCGGAGCCACGACAGCCACCGTTTCATTAACCTCTCAGTACGGCACACCGCCGGGATTCGTTACGCTCACCGTAGATTCATTCGCGCCGATCAGCCAGCAGCTCACGAATGGGGGCGCGGTCTTCCAACTCACGGGACTGACAGCGGGCGTGCATCAACTTGTCGCGCTTTACCCGACTCAAGTGGGAGGATTCCAGACCAGCACGGGCACAAGCACGATTACCGTGACCAAAGCTTCCCCGACTGTGACTTGGGCAAGTCCTGCGGCAATCGTCGCGGGCGTGCCATTGAGCTCAGCGCAACTGAATGCCACTGCCTCGGTTGCAGGATCTTATGTCTATAGCCCGCCTTCTGGCACTGTCTTGCCGGCGGGAAACAGCCAGGGCCTTTCCGTGTCTTTCATCCCGGCGGACACGAATGACTACAACGTGGGTAGTGCGACCACATCCATCAATGTCCTGGCGTCTTCGACGGCTGTTTATGTTGCGCCGTCCAGCTTTAACTTCAACGGTCAAATTCAGGGCATTGCCAGTGCCGTTCAAAATGTATCCCTGTTGAATAAAGGGACGTCGGCAATCACGCTCAAGTCGCTGAGCATCGGCGGCTCATCGTACGCCATCTACTCGACCTTCTCGCTGGCGAGCGGAACAAATATATGTGCCAAGAGCGAAGTGATTGGGGCGGGATCGAGCTGCACCCTCGGGGTCAGCTTTAAACCGACGGCTCTTGGGCCATTTACTGCCACTCTGTCTGTCAGCTACGTCGTTGGAACGGGAACAGCGCAGACCACAATCGCAGTTCCTTTATCCGCCACGGGCATTGCGAACCCGGTGCCGTTTGTGCAGCCCATCGTTCCCTCGGCCGTCGCTTCGGCAACCGCGGAGAGCGGCTTTACGCTGTCAATTCCCGGCGCGGGGTTCGATTCTAGCTCGGTCGTCAGCATGAACGGAAAGGCGCTCACTACACAGTTGGTGACCAACAGCAGCGGAGTTACTTCTCTGCAGGCTACCGTGCCGTCGGGTTTGGTGACAGCTGAGTCTTCCGGCATGATCACGGTCGCCAACGCGAAGCCAACGGGCCTCGTGTCCAACAACCTGGGATCTGTTGCATTCACCAATCCGTTGAACACATCGAACTTCCTGCTTGGACCGTTTGCGCCTACAACGGTCAACATGCCTTCGACGGTACTGGCCGTCGATGTGAACGGCGACCACTACCCCGACGTGGTCGTTCTCGATACCAAGGACAACGAAGTACTCACCTATATCAATGCCAACTCCGGACATGTGACCCTGGCCTCCACGATCGGCATCACCGCCGGAAACATTACCGGCGTCGCGGCAGGGGACTTTAATGAGGACGGCAAGCTGGATCTGGCTGTGGCCACCAGTAACGGCGAGGTCACGATCCTTCTTGGTAACGGATCGGGATCCTATACGGCTCAGACGCCGTTCTCCGCAGGTTCAAGCGCGCAAGGTATCGCCGCGGCGGACCTCAACTCCGACGGTCACTGGGACCTGGTGGTGACCAATCCCACCGCCGGGACGGCCACGGTGCTTCTTGGGCTGGGTACCGGTTCATTTACTTCGGCCGCGACTCTCACAACAGGCGTATCGCCCTACGGAGTCGTAATCGCGGACTTCAACCTCGACGGTATCCCCGATATCGCTGTCGGGAATGCCGACGGCAGCGTCTCGGTATTCCTTGCCAGCGCCGGCGGCGTCTACCTGCCTGCATCGACTCCGGACACCGGGGCCCCGGCTCTTGCCATCGTAAGTGGCGACTTCAACGAGGACGGCATTCCCGATCTCGCCGTGCTCAACACCGACAACAGCGTTACGTTGTTGACCGGTACCGGAACCGGAGTCTTCAATATCGCTGCCCAGGCAGCGGTGGGCAACTCGCCCCAGTCGATGAGCATCGGAGACTTGAACGGAGACGGCCATCTCGATCTGCTGGTGGCGAACAATGCCGACAACACGGTTTCCATCTTGTATGGCACTGGAACCGGAAGCTTCAATCCTCAACTGATCGCCCCCGTTGCCCCGGGACCGCTTTCTGTGTCGGTAGCCGACATGAACAACGACGGCCGGGTAGACTTCGTCGTCTCCAGCGGAACCAACAACGCATTCTCGGTGTTGATGCAGACACCGCTGACCGCGTTTTCGGCTTCGAGCCTCAGTTTTGGCAGCGAAGTATATGGCGTCACCACGCCTTCCCAGACATTCACGATGTCGAACAACGGGTCTGGCCCATTGTTCGTCAGCTCTTTCGGTGTTCACTCCGGCTACGATTCGCCCGATTTTGGCATGACCACCACTTGCGGGACTGCGCCCTTCACTTTGAACCCGCAGACAAGCTGCACCATAACAATCGGTTTTACGCCCGCCAAGATCGGAAATGAGTCGGCGATGTTCAACGTAGTCGATAACAGCGGGAACGTTGGCGGTACTCCTCATTACGTTACGTTCACTGGTATGGGACTGGCGGTTCCTACCACGATTGCGATGTCTGCGCCGACGACAGCAACTTACGGGAATACAATAACTGTCAACACCAGCATGACCTCGGCGACTGGCGTGCTCCCCCATGGATTGCTCACCCTAACCGTCGGCAATTACGCGCCATTGACGCAGCGCCTCTTGACCGACGGCACTGCCGCATTCCAGGTTACGGGGCTTCCAGTGGGAACCTATACACTCGTCGCCAACTGGGCCGCGCAGTTCCAATTCGCTACGAGCCAGGCCATCGGAACCGTCACGGTGCAGCAAGCTACGCCCACGATCAATTGGCCCGCGCCTGCTTCCATCACCCAGGGAACTCCGCTTACCTCTGCGCAGCTGAATGCCTCTTCAACCGTCACCGGAACGTACGTCTATTCTCCGCCCGCATCTACTGTACTGAGCGCGGGCAACAATCAGCCGCTCAATGTCACGTTTACTCCGCTCGATACAGTGAATTACACGGGGACAACCGCGGCCAATACAATCAATGTTCTTTCTGCACCACCCACGCTTGCTATCACAGAATCGAGCTTGTCCTTCGGGAGTCTGGCTATGGGTACCTCGAGCGCGCCTCAGACTTCCACGCTCATTAACTTCGGGACCACTCCGATCGTGATCGGCGGAATCGCAATCTCGGGAACCAATTCATCCTCCTTCCAGTTTGTCTCTCCGGCTCCAGGCACTTCCTGCTTCAACATGGGTGGCTCTCTGGCGCCCGGCGCAAGCTGCACGCTGAATGTTTACTTCAATCCCGCAGCCAATGGCAGTTTGTCGGCGAACATCGTGGTTTCAGACAACGCGGGATCCGGTTCTCAAACCATTGCCCTCGGTGGGACAGGAAACTATAACCCCACACCTTTTGTCGAGAAGATATCGCCCACTGCGGTTTCTCCATCCGTGGCCTCAGGCGGGTTCACGCTGAATGTCGAGGGCGTCGGTTTTGCCTCTGGAGCTTCGCTGTTCATCAATGGCCAAGCGGTCCCCGCCACTCTTCAAAACTCAACCCATCTGCAGGTCCAGATACCCGCCGGAGTCATATCCACAAACAGTACCCCAATCCTCACGATCGTCAATCCAGGAACTACAGGCGATCGTGCGTCCAACCCGATTCCGCTTCCGATTACAAGCGCAACCTCGAGTGTCGTGATTGGAACGGGACCGTTCCCGCCAACGCCGGTAAATACGCCGCAAGAAATGACGGTCGCTGACTTCAACGGGGATGGAATACCGGACGTCGCGGTTGCCGATCACCAGGACGGCACTGTACGGGTCTACCTGGGAGCGGCGTCTGGGACCTTGACGCTGCAGTCGACCCTGAGTGTAGGGGTCACTCCGACTTCCATTTGCTATGGCGATTTCAATGAAGACGGGCATTTGGATTTGGCCGTCCTCTCCAGCAACGGAACCTTTTCAATCTGGTTTGGAGACGGCGCCGGAAACTTCACCGCCGGCCCAACCACTGCTGCCACTCCTTTTGGGAACCACATCGCAGCAGCCGACTTCAACGGGGATGGGCATCTGGATATTGCCGTGGTGGATGCCGTTGACCAGATTGTTGTGATCATGACCGGGACCGGAACCGGTTCGTTCGGCTACGCCTCCACCTTGTATACAGGCAGTTCCCCCTATGGCCTGGCAATAGCCGACTTCAATTTGGACGGCATCCTCGATCTTGCGGTCGGGGACGGGGATGGTACGGTGGGCATCTTCTTGGGGAACGGAGACGGGACATTCACCCAAGCCACATCCTTTGACACAGGAACCCCTGCTTCCGCATTGACGGCTGGCGATTTCAATGAGGACGGCATCCCCGATCTGGCAGTAGCAAACGATAATTCAGCTGGGCTTGGCACCAACGGGAGCGTATCCATTTGGAGAGGAGCGGGCACCGGCTTATTTACCTTTGCGTCGCAGAATGCGGCGGGGAATAACCCCTCTGCGATTGTCGCGGGAGATTTCAACGGTGACGGCCATCTCGATCTTGCGGTTGCCAACCAGTCAAGCAATTACATCCAGATATTGATGGGCAGTGGGGCGTCTACGTTTATTTCCTCAGGCCCGTTGCAGTCTGGAAACGGGCCCACAGCACTCGGAGTCGGCGACTTCAATAGCGATGGGCGGCTCGACCTCGTTGCCCTTGACGCTGCCTCGAATAGCATCGGTATATTGTTCCAACAGCCTCAGGCCACTCTTTCCGCCTCCAGTCTCACATTCGGCTCGCAGGCGATTGGAACCTCAAGCGCTGCGCAAAGCTTCACCATCACCAACACGGGTTCCGCCACTGCTCCGCTTGGAGTCAGCTCCATCAGCCTCACGCCTGCATACAATACCGGCGTCAACGACTTCCAGGAAAGTAACTTCTGCCAGGCCAGCCTCCCGCCCGGCGGCACTTGCACCATCAATGTGGTCTTCTCGCCGTCGTATGTGGCTACCGAGAACGCAACCCTTACTGTGTCCGACAACAGCATGGGTGTGCCCACCGCACAGAGCGTGGCGCTTTCAGGTACTGCTCCTCTGCCAACCGGCGTCCTCGCGACGTCCCAAATAAATCCAACGGCGCCGACGATGACAGTTCCGCCGTCCTTCATGGGGATGTCCTTCGATTGGAACACTGCCGAGAGTTGGCTCGGAAGCACGACAACCGGCGCTGACCCGATCATCCAGCAGCTGCTCAGCAATTTAATGGCGTACAGCCCAGCGCCATTCCAGATAAGAGTTTCCGCGGACAGTTACAACATGACGGGCACCATCGACTCCGCAACTGCTCTCCCCTTTGCTCAGTTGGCGCAGAACATGAATGTTCACTACATTCTCGGGCTCAACCTCGATCTCGATTCCGTGAGCCTCACTCAAAGCCAGGCGTCGGCGTATGTGGCAGCGGTTCCCAACAACTCCATTGATGCCTTCGAAATCGGAAATGAACCGGACAATTATGTGAGTAACGGAGCGCGCGGTAATAACTACGGCATCCAGCCATACCTGACGGAGCGAAGCACATTCATGCAGGGAGTTGAAGCAGTGGCTCCAAGCCTGGAGCGGTTTGCCGACCCCGCACTGGCGAGTTCGGGCTGGCTGTCGGGCATTGAAGCGGGGCTTTTAGCAGGGAATTTGCCCGGGAACATCGTCACCCAACATAGCTATCTCACCTGTTACAACGCGAAAAATCCTTTCCCCTTGGACCAGCTGCTTCAGAATTACGCAACGTATTCGGCTCCCAGGTTGTGGGGCACGTTCGCGACCGTCGCGCATCAAGCCGGGCAGGCTTTCCGAATTGGAGAATTGAACTCGGTTTGCCAAGGAGGCCAACCCGGCCTGAGTAACAACTTCACGTCAGCGCTGTGGAGCATCGACACCATGTTTGCTTTTCTAAGCAGCGGAGTCGACGGGGTGAATTGGCACACGTCTGCAGGGACTTACTACAACGCATTCAACCTGAATGTTGCGACGAAATCCGGCAAAAACACCTATACCCTTGGCGGTGTCAATCCGCTGTACTACGGGATGCTCCTGTTCGCGCAGGCCACTGGAAACGGCGCGAAAATGTTGCCCATCAGCAATCTGACCAATGCAAATCTTGACATATGGGCAACCGTGGACAATAGCGGCACCGTGCATGTGGTGGTCATCAACAAGGACGAAGTCCAAACCGGCAGCGTACAGATATCGGTCCCAGGCTATAACAGCGCCGTTGCACTTCCTCTGACCGCAAGCAGTTACACCGCAACCAATGGCGTTCGCTATGCCGGGCAGACATTTGACGGAAGCACGAATGGAACGATCCAGGGAACCCAAGTCACGCAGACCATCACGCCGAGCAATGGTGTATTCAGCATCAGTGTTCCAACGACGAGTGCTGTCCTGTTGAATTTGACCCAGTAGGTTACGCGGATCTCTTGCTGGACCACGGCGTTGCGGTTTTCTCTTTTTCTGGCCCCGATTCCTGTCCGGGCCTATTCCAGAGAGCCCTGGTCCTCGAAGGTTCGCTTGGAACCCCAGAGCTATAGCCCGTCGCCGGAGTTTTGGCAAAGTCGAAAACGCCGCGTGCGTTTTGCATGAGGGCGGAGTTTCTCCGCCCTCGGCACGCGGTTACTCTGCGACGCCATCGCTGATCTGAGCGCAATCCATGCGCAAAGCTCCATTATCGTCAAAGACGAGACCGTTGAAGCGCGCCAGTTTGCCTGCTGCCAGCGCGCCGCCGCCGCTGTTCAGCAACTGGGTGTTGCTGTCCACATAGACTTCGACAACCCCCGGATTGGTGAGGGGATTGGACCCGTTGTTGGCCAGCAGCGGGAACAGGTCGTAAGAAGCCAAGGTGACGGTATAGACGGTGAAGTTGCCGCTTGTGGTGACTGAGCTGACGGAGCCGTTGATGGTCTGGGGCACCAGCGTGATGGTGCTTGCCGCAATATACGTGGGATAGACAATTTGCTGCGTGGAAGAACTGACCCAGACGTTTTGCCCGTTGGTCATGGTCGTGGCCGAAAAGTCGGCAGTGAACGGCAGGGAACTCAGGTTTGCAAGCTGGCCGGAAACCTGGAAGTTCGCGTTCTGGTAAGTGAGGTCGTTGTCCATGAAGGATGCTTGCAGCGGGCCCTGCTCGGCCGTCTCAATTTGACCGAGGACGTTATATTGCGCGTTTGCATAAATGAGCGGGCCGGTCAGCAAGTTGAGATCGCTGGCGGGAATGTCATAAGCCGCAACGCGGGTGGCGACAAGAGAGCCATCCGGCTGCAGGTTTGCGTCCATCTCCACCGGAATTCCCGTAACCAGCTGAGCGAAGCTTGTGATGCCTTGGAATACGGTGCTGCCATTGGTATTCACGGGCCATGTGGGCCCATCGCCTGCCGTCACGGTGAATCCCGATCCCGTGCTGTCGAGGCTGGTAATCAAACCACGGAGTCCGCTGAATCTTCCATTTGAGGTGTTCGTCGGCGTACTGGCGATGGGCATCGTGGTCAAGTTGAAGGTCGGAGTTAGCTTTACCCCTCCGATCGAATTCTCCTCGCAGGCGACGAGGTTTGAGGATTGCGCCGTTTGCATGTCCAGAAGAAGCCCGATGTTATTCCCGCCGATGACCAGAGGCTGGGGCAAGTTGACGGTGACAGAGGACGCCGAAACGGGTCCACCCCCAAGTTCCGCGACGAGGATTCCGCCCGATACTGTCCCGAGGCACACCCCGTATGCGCTGGCGATATCGGCTGTCGCCGACACATAGGTATCCTGGGGGATGCTGAGGCCGGTGACAAAAGGCTCCGGATCTCCATTCATATGGATGAACTCGGCATTCAACCCCCCACTGGCAGGGTAGGTAAAGAGCGGCACGGATTTGCCGGCCTTGTTGGTCAGCGTGACGCTGTTCATTGCAATCCGGTAGCTGGTAATCAGATCGTTGCCCGTGCTGGTTGCGATCAGGGTGCCTAGCGTGAATGCGGCAGAGTTCTGTTGGCTGCCGGAGCTTGCGCCGCCCCCGCCGCAGCCGGAGATCAAAGCGACCGCCGATACCAGGCTGGCTGTAGTGAAAATGCGTGAGAGCTTGAGAAGTGAGCATTTGGAGAACAGAGACGAAGCGCAGTACATATGGATTCCTCACAACGTGCAGGTGAGAACGTTCAAGCGAGAGCGATTGTGGCGGAAGACCGCCTTGTTTCTCGGGCGCTTGACCCGTTGTTCAGACAAAAATGCCAGAGAAAAGAGACGCCTTTGCGATCCAGCCCCTCGGCGTGCGCATGGAGGGCGGATCTCAACACATTTGACCCGCGCTCCGGAAAGAAGTTACGGTGCGATGAAAATTCGTTTGAACAGGAGCAAAAGCACCGCATATACCAGGCGTCCCGAGGGATCGCGGTTTGCAATCCTGCCAGCTCCTTGGATGGGCCTGGAGGCGAGCAACCTTGAGGAGGCCTTGGTTCCTTGACCGGGGAGTGCTCGGAGTGTCCGAATTCGAACAGCCGAAACCCGGAAGCGGTCACCCGGAACCACAATTGCGACCAACCAGATTCGCATAAGCCGTTTGTTTTCAATCCGAGATCCTGGGTCGTCTTTGGTGAGTCAAGTGCATCTACGGTTAGCGTTATGGATATAGCTCGCCCGGATCTATTGCTCAAGAGGAAGCGCCGCTTCGTGGCGTATGTCGTTGCTGTGCTGGTCGTGGTTGCGGTGGGCCTGTTCTTTGTCTACCGCCTGAAGCCAGCGGCGCCCACTGTCGATCGCTCGACGATTTGGCCGGATACGGTCAAGCGCGGCCCCATGATCCGTCAGGTACGCGGGTCAACTGGAAGCCTGGTGCCTCGCGAAGACAAGCTGCGCCTGATCCCGGCCGAAACCGAAGCCACGGTCACCCGCATCCTGGTCCTGCCTGGCGCACATGTGGAGCCGAATACAGTGTTGATGGAGCTCGACAACCCAACGGTCAGCCAGGAGGCAATGAACGCCGGCCTCGCCCTGAAGGCTGCCGAGAGCGAGTATCACAATACACAGATCAAGCTGCAGAGCGATCTGATGACCCAGAAGGCCGCCGCGGCCACGGTGGGCTCGGACTTCAGCCAGGCCAGCCTGCAGGCGCAAACCGACAAGGCGCTGTACGATCTCGGCGTCATCTCGGGCCTCACCTACAAGGCTTCGCAGAGCAAAGCGGATGAGCTGACCACCCGCAACCAGATCGAAGTCGATCGCCTCACCATGAATGAAAAGGTGATTGTCTCGGAACTGGCGGTGCAGCAGAGCCAGGTGGACCAGGCGCGCGCGCTTCTCCAACTAAAGCAGGAGCAGATGACGGCTCTTCGCGTAACCGCCGGCATTTCCGGAGTGTTGGTGGATCTGCCGCACCAGGTAGGCGAGCACGTCGCGCCCGGGACAACGCTGGCCAAGGTGGTGCAACCCGACCAGCTGAAGGCCTCCCTGAAGATCGCCGAGACCCAGGCGCGCGACATTCAGATCGGGCAGCCAGCCTCGATTGATACGCACAACGGCGTCATTCCCGGACGGGTGCAGCGCATTGATCCCGCCGTGCAGAACGGAACGGTCACCGTTGACGTAGAACTTACCGGGCCGCTGCCGCAGGGAGCACGGCCGGACCTGAGCGTGGACGGGACCATCGATCTGGAAAGAATGGCCGACGTGCTGTATGTTGGCCGTCCCGCGCTCGGAAACGAGAACTCGACGCTGAGCCTGTTCAAGGTGGATGCGGACGGCAAGGGCGCCACACGGGTTCCGGTCAAGGTTGGCCGCGCCTCTGTGAACAGCATTCAGGTGATCGACGGCCTCAAGGAAGGCGATACGGTGATCCTTTCCGACATGTCGCGCTGGGACAACGTGGACCGGATCAGGCTGGAATAGCAAGGAACAGGGAACAGGGATTAGGGAACAGGGATTAGGGAACAGCGAACAGAACCGCAACCTACGAAGGAGAGAACATGGCAACGAATGGCAAGCTGATTGAAATCGAGGACCTGCGCAAGGTTTTCTACACCGACGAAGTGGAGACGCACGCGCTCTCCGGAGTTCATCTGACCATTGAGCGGGGCGAGTTCCTGGCCATGTCCGGACCATCCGGGTGCGGCAAGTCCACGCTGCTCTCGATCCTTGGTCTGCTCGACACGCCAACCGGGGGCAAGTACCTGCTCAACGACAAGCCAGTCGAGAACCTGAGCTTCAGTGAACGCTCGCGCATCCGCAATCAGGAGATCGGCTTCATCTTTCAGAGCTTCAACCTGATCGGCGATCTCACGGTGGAAGAGAATGTCGAACTGCCGCTCACTTATCGCGCCGGCATGCCGTCGGCGGAGCGCAAGAAGCGCGTCAAGGATGCTTTGGAGCGCGTCAACATGGCGCATCGCATGCGGCACTATCCGGCGCAACTCTCCGGTGGTCAACAGCAGCGCGTGGCTGTGGCGCGCGCACTGGCTGGCTCGCCGTCGATCCTGCTGGCCGACGAACCCACCGGCAACCTGGACTCGAAGAACGGCGAAGCGGTCATGCATCTGTTGACCGACCTGCACCGCGAAGGCTCCACGATCTGCATGGTCACGCACGATCCGCGTTTCGCCAAGCACGCCGGGCGCGAAGTCCATCTGTTCGATGGAAAGGTGGTCTCCGAGCAGGAACTGAAGAAGCTCAACGAAGAAGTGGAGGCGTAAGATGCTCCTGCAGGAACTGCGTTATGCAATTCGACAGTTGCGCAGAACGCCTGGCTTTGCCGGTCTCGCGATCCTGGTCATGGCGTTGGGCATCGGGGCGAATGTCGCCTTGTTCACCGTGGTGCGCAGCGTATTGCTGAAACCTCTACCGTTCCAGGAGCCGAGCAGGCTGGTCGAGCTGTATGAACACAGCAACGACGGCGAATTCGCGTTCAACTCGGTTGCCGGGGGCGTCTACTCGGAATGGCGGAAGCAGAACCGCAGCTTCTCCAATTTGGCTCTGCTCGGCGAGGAGGAATTCAACCTCGCCGGAGCAGGAGACCAGCTTCCTGAAAAGCTGCTCGGAAGCGATTGCACGTGGAATCTGATGTCGACTCTCGGTGTGCGGCCGGCGCTGGGACGCGACTTTACTGCAGCCGACGACGAGCACTCCGCAAGTCGCACTGTCATTCTCAGTTGGAGCCTGTGGCAACGCCGTTTCGGCGGCGATCCCGCCATTCTCAACAAGAGTATTCACCTCAACGGACAGTCGTTCACCGTGGTTGGAATAGCGCCCGCCTCCTTCGCATTTCCGGATTCGGCGACGCAATTGTGGGCTCCAGTTTATTCCGACAAGCCGACAACTTGGATGGCTGTCCTCGACAATCACGTCTTCCAGGTCGTGGGCCGTTTGAAGCCAGGAGTCTCGGAGGAACAAGGCAATGCGGATCTTTCGGTGATCTCGCGCAGCCTGCACGATCGGCATCCGGAGGACGCGTTGATCGCCAGCTCCGCGGCGATTCGCCCGCTGCTGGAGCATATGGTGGGCGACGTGCGCAAGCCGCTCTACGTGCTGCTGGCCGCCACCGTTTGCGTCTTACTGATTGCCTGTCTCAACGTGGCCAACCTGCTGGTGGCTCGTGCGGCCGCGCGGCGCAAGGAACTGGCCATTCGCGTGGCGCTCGGCGGGGGCTTCTGGCGCCTGTTGCGCGAGCTGATGATGGAGAGCCTACTGCTGGCGGCGATGGGCGGCGGGGTGGGTCTGGCGTTTGCCTATGGCGCTGTGCAATGGCTGGTGCATCTGCGCACCGATATGAGCCGTGTTGAAGCGATTCATATCGATGGAATGGTGGCCGCATTTGCAGTTGGGCTGATTGCGCTATGTGCGATCTTTGCCGGGACGATCTCTTCGCTGAGTTTGGATTCGAGCCGCTTGCTGGGCGCGCTGCAGGACTCGGGACGAGGATCGAGCGCCGGCCACGGCAGCACTCGATTGCGTAAATCGCTGCTGGCGGTCGAGGTGGGCTTGACGGTCGTGCTCCTGGTTTCGGCAGGGCTCCTGTTGAAGAGTTATGCTCGCCTGCGCTTTTCCGAGATGGGCTGTATCACGAAGAATGTGCTTACCATGCGGATCGGCTTGTTTGGCGGCCGCTACAACAATCCCGCTCAGCAGGTCAACTTTTACCGTTCGTTGCTGGACCGTGTGCGCGCGTTGCCCGGTGTGCAATCCGCGGGCTTTGTGGAGGCGGTTCCCGGTCAGGGCTATTGGGGCGATACCAACTTCGCGATTGGTGAGCATCCGCCGCTGCCGCAGGGGCAAGCGCAATTCGCCATCGAGCGCTTTGCCGATCCCGGCTATTTCGCGGCCATGGGCATTCCGATATTGCGTGGCAGAAGCTTCGATCCATCCAAGCAGCTTGAGCTCGCCGATGAGGCGGTTGTCAGCAAATCGTTCGTCGACCAGTACCTCCGTGGCGAGGATCCCATCGGCAAGCACCTGGTGGTGATGGGCCACAAGATGGAAATTGTGGGCGTTGTCGGAGATACACGCTACCAGGCATCGGAGCTTCCCGGTCCCATGCAGTATTTTCCACTTTTCTCCGGCGCTCAAAACAATGGGACGCTGGTGATCCGTTCCAACGGCGACGTGGAGCAATTGGCTCTTCCGGTGCAGCGGCTGGTCGCGGAACTGGATCGCAATCTTCCCGTCTCCGATGTGCTGACCATGGACCAGTTGCTGGGTAAGTCCACACTGGATGCCAGCTTCAATGCGACGCTGTTATTGGGTTTTGCGGTGCTGTCTTTGCTGCTGGCAGGCGTGGGACTGTTCGGCGTGCTCTCGTACATCGTGGCGCAGCGGACCAGCGAAATCGGGATACGCATCGCGCTTGGCGCACAACGCGATCAGGTATTGCGCAAAGTTCTCTTCGACGGGATGCGTCCCGCGCTCCTTGGTCTGGCTTTTGGTCTCCTTGCCAGTTCCGCGGTTGTGCAACTGATTCGCGCAATGCTTTATCAAACGCAGCCTCTCGACCCGCTGGTGTTTGCGGCTGTGGCCGCGGTGCTGTTGCTGGTGGCGACTTTGGCCTGCATGATGCCGGCCTGGCGCGCTTCGCGGTTGGATCCGATGCAGGCGCTTCGCGCCGAGTAACCAGGAGAGCGGGCGCTGCGCGCCAGGTAGTCAGGAGATAGGACATGAACAAGCTGTTTCAGGATGTGCGGTATGCATTGCGGCAACTTCGCCGCGCGCCCGGCTTCACGCTGACCGCGGTGCTGACGCTGGCGCTCAGCGTGGGCGTGGCCACCGCTGTCTTCTGCGTCATCGACGCGGTGATCCTGCGCCCGCTTCCCTTTGCCAATCCGGAGAAGATTGTCTTCGTTGAGGCAACCGCGCGCGCAGGGTACAACCAGCCGGCCTCCTGGGCAAGCTATCGGGACGAGGCCGCGCAATTACGCACATTCTCCGCGCTTGCCGGCTACAACGACTTCAGGAAAATTACTCTCGACACGCCCGCCACCGGACCCACGGCAATCGACTGCGTCCGCTCCACCGACAATTTTTTCCAGGTCTTCGGTGTGCAACCATTGCTGGGACGTACCTATCTGCCCGGTGAACAACAGGAGGGGAAAAACGAAATTGTGGTCCTCAGCTTTGACGCGTGGCAGAAGTACTTCAACGGGGACCGTTCCGTGCTCGGCAAGGTGGTTCGAATGGATGGCCGCGCGTTCACGGTGATTGGCGTCATGCCCCCGGGATTCCGTTACCCGCTCAACGAACACAATGCCGTCTATATCCCGCGGCTCATTGACGAGAGTTGGATGAACCACCGCGGCGCGCATTGGCTGCGCACGGTCGGACGCATCAAGGACGGGGTCTCCATCGATGTTGCACAGGCCGATCTTGTTCATGTCTTCAACGACATCGGCAAAGCCTATCCGGACACGGACGGTGGACGCATTGTAAAGGCGGTGCCGCTGGCCGAGAGAGTTGCCGGCAAGACCAAAGGCCCGCTGTGGACGCTGCTCTCCGCGGTGCTCGCTGTTCTTGCCATTGGATGCGTGAATATTGCGGGCCTGCTGCTGGCGCGCGGAGTCAAGCGCGAACGCGAAATGGCGATGCGAGTGGCCATCGGCGCTGGACGCTGGCGCTTGATTCGGCAGGGGCTCACGGAAGGCCTGCTGTTGGCGGTGCTCGGCGCTGCGTGCGGAGTGCTGCTGGCCTCGTCGCTGCTGCGGCTGATGCGCGCCTTCCTCATCAAGGCCCTCGACCGCGGAGCAGACATTCACATGAACTGGGTGGTATTCTCCGTCGCCCTCGCGGCTGCTGTTCTGGCCAGTCTTGCGTCTTCGCTCTATCCGGCGCTGCGGCTTTCTGGCGTCGATCCCAATCGCGCCCTGAAGGCTGGCGGCAGTTCCGGCATGCAGCGCGGCCAGAGCCGTCTTCGCTCCGGATTCGTGATTACTCAGGTCGCTCTCACCCTTGTACTGCTGGTGGTTTCCGGATTGTTGATGCGGGTGGTGATGCGCTATCGCAACGCCGACCTGGGATTCGATCCAACCCACATCGTTTCGGTGAAGATCGGACTTTCTCCGGTAAGGTACCAGGGCCGCAATATGGTCTTCGAGTTCTATCGGCCTCTCGAAGAGCGCATCGGCCGGTTGCCCGGCGTACAGGCTGCCGGTTTCATCAGCGTGTTGCCGATTGAGAGTTGGGGAAACAACAGCGACGTGCACATCGCCGGACAGCCTGCTTATCCGGCGAACCAGCAGATGCTCGCCGAAAGCCGTTTTATCAGCCCAGGCTATCTCGATGTGATGGGGCTCTCCCTGCATCGTGGACGCCGCCTCACACCCAGCCTGGACCCAGCAGAGAACAAGGCGGGAACCGTGCTGGTCAACGATGCATTCGTGAGCAAGTTTATTCCCGCCGGCCTTGACCCGACAGCGCAACGCATCGACGACACTGCCAAAGAAGAAGAATGGACGCGGATCGTTGGCGTGACAGGCAATATCCGCCAGAGCATTTACGAGCCGCCCATGGCCGAGCGGGACTGGCTCATGGATGAGATCCCGGCCAAGGATCAGCCGGACAACCTGGCCCGCATGACTCTGATCGTGCGCACCACAGGCGACCCCATGCAGGTGATCCCCGCCGTGCGATCCATCCTCCACGACCTCGACCCCACAGTGCCCTTCGACGAGCCGCGCACCATGACCGAAATCGTCGCGGAAACCCTGGTCTTCGAACGCATGGAGAGCTGGCTGTTCGGCATCTTCGCTTCGCTCGCTGTCGTGCTTGCCTTGGTCGGACTCTACGGTCTGGTCAGTCACGAGGTGGAGCAGGCCACGCGGGAAATCGGTGTGCGCATGGCCCTGGGCGCCGCTCGCAACAGCATCCTCGGCATGGTTCTGCGCCGCGTTGCTCTGATGCTTGCATCGGGCGCCGCTGTGGGTTTGGTGTTGACGTTTGCCGCGCGCAAGATCATCGGCATGGTCATTTACTTCGACGTGCAAAGAGAGGCTGGCGGATTTCTGATGCTTGCATCGTTGCTGATGATTGCGGGCCTGGTGGCCGCGCTCATTCCCGCCATCCGCGCCGCTTCCATCGATCCGATGCAGGCACTTCGCACCGAGTAACCAGGAGACTCATAATGAGCAAGCTGTTTCAGGATATACGGTACGCAATGCGGCAACTGCGCCGCGCGCCCGGCTTTACGCTGACGGCGGCGCTGACGCTGGCGCTGGGTATCGGCGCCAACAGCACCATCCTCAGCTGGATCGGCTCGACGTTGTTGAATCCCATCCCTGGGGTTGCACATACCGGGGAGATGGTCACCCTGATGCTGGGAGAAAGAAGCGAACATCCATCGCCGCCATTTTCTTATCCGGACTATGTGGATCTTCGCGACAACTCGCATAGCTTTTCCGGCATGCTTGCTTATCATGACGACTTCATGTCGATCACCGGCGCAGGCCGGCCCGAGCGTATCTATGGCGCTCTGACAACTTCGAATTATTTTGAAGTGCTTGGTGTGCGCCCCATCCTAGGCCGCACGCTGCTGCCCACTCTGACCAGCGAAAGTGTGGGAGCGCCCGAGGCCGTGCTCGGTTTTGATCTTTGGCAGAACCACTTTGACGGCGATCCGCAGATTCTTGGCAAGACCATCGAGATCAATCTCCACACTTACACGGTGGTGGGCGTTGCACCCAAAGGTTTCCAGGGATGCAAGAGCGGCCTGCGCGCCGACATTTGGATGCCGCTCGGCATGGCGCACCAGGTGTGGGGCTACAATCGCACCGGCGATCGCGACGTTTCGTGGCTGCAGGTGCTGGGCATTCTGCGCCCCGGCGTGGACCATCGCCAGGCGGAGAATGAATTGAATCTCCTGATGCAGCGCATTGTCGATCGCTATCCGGCATCGCACCTGGGCAATAACCGGATCTCCAGCGACCCACTGTGGCGTTCGCCGTTTGGAGCCAATGTCTACCTGGCTGGAACGCTGCCCATTCTGCTGGGACTGGCCGCTGTGTTGTTGATGCTGGCATGCGCCAATGTGGCCAATCTTTTGCTGGTGCGTTCGGTTTCGCGCCGGCGCGAGTTCGCTATTCGTCTTTCGCTGGGCGCGACGCGCTGGAGGCTGGTGCGCCAACTGATGGTTGAGAACATGGTTGTCGCACTCGCCGGCGGCTTGCTCGCCATTCTGGGCACGTTGTGGACCTCCCGCACGCTGGAGTCCTTTCTGCCGCCGACAACGCTGCCTCTTTCCATTCATGGCAGTGTCGATCGCTCGGTCCTGCTGGCAACGATTCTTGTTTCGATTCTCACCGCGCTCATCTCCGGCGCCGTTCCGGCACTGCGAGCGTCAAGTCTTTCGCCCATGACGGTGCTGAAGGACGAAGCGCTCAACACCTCTGGCGGGTTGAGCAAATCCAGGCTTGCGGCCGGTCTCGTGATCGCGCAAGTTGCCTTGTCGATGGTTTTGCTGGCTTGCGCCGGATTGTTTGTGCGTAGTCTCAATGAAGCACGCAAACTCGATCCCGGATTCGATCCCAACCATGTCCTCCTTGCCACCTTCGATCTCGATCCGCTCGGATACACAGGCGAAAAGGGGATCGCGTTTCAACGTGTGTTGACGGAGCGATTGAGAGCGCTGCCCGGCGTGCAGTCGGCAACGCTCGCCGATTTCTCGCCGCTCAGTTTCACCATTCACTCCGAGGGCGTGCTTCCCGAGGGATATCTCCCGCGTCCGCATGAAGCCATTGAGGTCGATCGCGGATCTGTGGGCCCGCAATACCTGCAGACTATGCGCACGCCGCTGATTGCGGGCCGTGACTTCACCGGGCAGGATACCGCCGCGACCGCGCCCGTGGCCATCGTCAATCAGGCGTTCGTGGACCGTTACTGGCCGGGCCAGAGCGGAGTTGGAAAACGGGTTCAATCTAACGGTGAATGGAAGACCGTTATCGGAGTTGCCGCTAACGGAAAGTACCGGCGGCTTGTATACGACTCCTCACCGCTCGTTCTGTATCCGCTCACTCAGCGTTATCAGAGTGAGGTCATCCTCCATGTGCGCGCCGCCGGAGATCCGCTTGCCCTTGCCTCTGCCGTGGATCGCACGGTACACGAACTTAATCCCAATCTGCCGCTCTTCAACTTGACAACGCTCAAATCGAATATGCGCATGGGAAGCGTATTTGAAAGCATCGTCGTGGTGCTTGCCGGGGCCTTCGGACTGCTGGCGTTGGCGCTTGCCAATGTCGGCATCTACGGCGTCATCTCTTACACCACGCGGCAGCGCACGCACGAGATCGGCATTCGCATGGCTCTAGGCGCAAACAAAGGCGTGATCTTCCGGCAGGTGCTGTTGCAGGGCCTGCGGCTCACTCTCATCGGTCTGGCGGTTGGCCTTGCCTGTTCTCTCGCCCTGACTCGCTTTCTCCGCAACATGCTCTTCGGTGTTGGGACCAATGATGCGGTTACATTTGCAACGGTGGCGATCGTGTTGTGCGCAGTTGCACTTGCGGCTTGCTATGTGCCCGCATGGCGCGCGGCAAGGGTTCATCCCATGACCGCGCTGCGTTACGAGTAATTGCTTTGTTTCAGATGAATGCTCTGAATTGAGGGAATGAAATGCAAGTAATCATTCGGGATTTTCGCTATGCATTGCGCCAGTTGCGTAAATCGCCCGGCTTCACGTTGACCGCGGTGATCACGCTTGCCCTCGGAATAGGCGCGAGCTCCGCCATCTTCTGTCTGATGGATGGGCTTTGGCTGCATCCCATGCGGGTTCCAAATCCGGGAGAACTGGTGCGCGTCTTCTCGACCACGCAGCAGGGGCAGGAAGGCGGGTTCAGCTATCCGGAGTATCAGGAATTCGCGCAACGCTCGACCGCCCTCAAGAGTGTTGTCGCGATCGGCGGACGTGGCAGCATGATGCCTCGCAAGGACGGTACTTCGGCGCTGCTGTTAACCGATGTTGTTTCCAGCAACTTCTTCGACGCGCTGGGCGTTCGCCCGATGCTGGGCCGCAGCTTTGGCCCGGGCGATGCCGGCCAGCTGCGCACCCATCCCGGGGTTCTGCTGGGCAACGAGTTCTGGCGTCGCGAGTTCTCCGGGGACCGGACCATTGTCGGACGACAGATTACGCTTCTGCGCGGCAAGGACCATCGCTTCCAGGTGGACGTGTGGGGCGTGCTTCCTCCGGAGTTTCGCGAGATCGAAAATGGCGAGGACCGCGACCTGTGGATGACGGCGGAGAGTTGGGCAGCCATGTCCGGCCCCGAAGATCTCACCGCGCGTGGGTTCCGCTGGTTCAATCTGGTTGGTCGCTTGACGCCGGGAGTGTCGGCTCTGCAGGCCAACCAGGAGGCGGCGACCTTCGCGCGAGCTTGGGAAGCGGCCGATCCTGCCCACAACCATGGGCGCAGCGCACGCGTGGTCAGCGACTTCGGTTATCGCATGAACAAGGCCGGAACCAGCGGGCTTGTCCTGTTTGCCATCGTTTCCGGCGTGGTGCTGCTGGCGATTGTGAATGTGGCGCATCTGCTGCTGGCGCGCGGACTCACGCGCGGCCCCGAGGTTGCGCTCCGCCTGGCGTTGGGCGCGCGGCGCTTGGCTGTTGCGCGGCAGTTACTGGTCGAGAATCTATTGCTCGCCGGCCTTGGTCTGGTCGCCGGGCTTGGTCTGGCCGCGACGATTGCGGCGTTGTTGCCGCGCCTGATGGTCGCCGAGCCGGCCATGCTTGCCCAGATCGGATCGCAAACAAGCAGCTTCCAGATAGATTTGCGCGTCTTTCTTTTCGCCGGAGTGCTGGCGCTGGTTACCATGCTGCTGCTGGCGTTGATTCCGCTCAGCCAGGTGGCGCGGCCGCAGTTACTGCCTGCTCTTCAGGCAAGCGCAATCACGCGCACGTCGGAAAAGACCCCGGCGATTCGCCGCGCGGCCATCTGGTTGCAAATTGCTATTTCATTTGCGTTGCTGGTTTCCACCGGAGCGTTGGTTCGCAGTTTTCTCAATACGCGCACGCAGCCTATTGGACTAACGCGCAATCAGGTGCTGCTGGCTTGGACACAGGAACCGGATGCGCCCATGCGCGACGCGGTGGTGGAGCGCATGAAGGCCCTGCCCGGCGTTGCGCGAGTGGCCTATGCCATCCGTGCGCCGCTTAGTCTCTCCGAGGGCGGCATAGCGATCGATACTCTGCTGCCCAGCCATCCCGAACTGCACGATCCGGTCTCCATCAAATTCAACGCAGTGAGCCCCGATTTTCTCAATGTAACCGGTACAAGCGTGGTGCGGGGCCGCGGTCTCACGGCTGCCGACGATGCGGAAAATGCGCCAGTCGTATTGATCAACCAATCCATGGCGCAAAGGTACTGGCCAGGGCAGAACCCGCTTGGGCAGGTGGTGCGATTGGCCGCATCCAAAGTGGACGCGCGCGTGGTCGGAGTTACCGAAGATGCTCCCATCGTCCAGATCGGCGAGATGGCCGAGTCTTACATGTATGTGCCCTTTGGCCTCTATCTTTCCCGCCTTTCGAATATGGGCGAGATCACGTTCGCCTTGGAAACAAAGCAGAACGCGATGAGCATGGCGCAGCCCGTGCGGCAGGTGCTGATCCACACCGATACATTGTTGGATCCGATGATGGTGACCTCGCTGCCGGAACTGATTCGCTACTCGGCCGCCAACTATCAAATCATGGCCGAGCTGGTGAGCACGCTGGGGATGATCGGTCTGGTTCTCACCGTCGTCGGGCTCTATGGATTCCTGGCCTTTCGTGTCACCCAGCGACGCCGTGAGATCGGCATTCGCATGGCGCTGGGCGCAACGCGCGAAGCTACCGTCTTCCTGGTTCTGCGCGATACCGCGCGCACGGCCGCTATCGGTTTGCTGGCGGGACTCGCGCTGTCAGTGGTTGCGGCGCGCCTGGAGACATCTGTTCTGTTCGGCGTCCGTCCCCTGGACGCGCTTTCCCTCACCTGCGCAATGTGCACTCTGCTTGCAGCCTTGGCTGCGGCGGCGTGGCTGCCCGTGCGCCGTGCTGCTTCCATCGAACCCATGCAGGCGCTGCGTGCCGAATAGCGCAGCCTGAAAACGGCAACCACAGAGGAGGTCGAGATGAATTCACTGCTTCAGGACATTCGTTACGCACTGCGCCAGTTGCGCAAGGCGCCTGGGTTCACCGTGACCGCGGTGATCACACTGGCCCTGGGCATCGGCGCAAACACCGCGATCTTCACGCTGGTGCACGGCATCCTGCTGCGCTCGCTGCCGGTCGCGGACCCCGCGCAACTCTATCGCCTCGGCGACAACGACGATTGCTGTGTGGAGGGCGGATTCCCGGGAGGCGCGAGCGACAACGGCGACTTCACCATCTTCTCAACCGACCTCTACCAATACCTGCGCGATAACACGCCGGAATTCGAGCAACTGGCAGCGGTGCAGGCGGGTGAATGGCATTGGAGCACGCGTCGTGGCAATGCGCTTCCCAAATCCATGCGCGGCGAGTTTGTTTCCGGCAACTATTTCTCGACGCTTGGTCTGGGCGCATTTGCCGGCCGCGTTTTCTCCGATGCGGATGATTCGCCGTCTGCCGCGCCCGCAACAGTGGTCAGTTACAGGACATGGCAAGGCGAGTTTGCGGGTGACCCATCCATCGTGGGTTCCACGATCTATATCCAGTCGCGTCCATATACCGTGATTGGCGTTGCGCCCTCGGGTTTCTTTGGCGATCGCGTCACTGACTCCCCGCCCGATTTCTGGATGCCCATCCATACCGAGCCCTATGTGCGCGGCGAAGGCAGTTCCATCCTGAATCATCGGGAGAGCCATTGGCTCTATCCGATCGGCAGAGTGCGCGCCGGAACACAGATCGGAGCGCTGCAGACAAAGCTGTCGACGACGCTACGTCAATGGATCCTCTCGCGTCCTGCGCTGACCTCCAATGGAGGCGACGCGATCGTTGCGCGCCAGCATATTGTTTTGACCGCGGCGGGAGGAGGCGTTCAAAATCTGCAGCAGGAAACAGGCAAAGGGCTCACGATGTTGATGATCCTCTCGTCCGTCGTTCTGCTCATCGCCTGCGCCAACATCGCCAACCTGATGCTTGCGCGCGCCACTTCGCGACGGGCGGACGTTGCCGTGCGCATGGCCCTGGGCGCCGGACGTCGCCGCGTGGTCCGCCAGATTTTAACTGAAAGTATCCTGCTCAGTTGCATCGGCGGACTCGCCGGGCTTGCGGTAGCCTATGGAGGCTCGCGCACGATTCTCGCGCTCGCATTTCCGGATGCGCATAACATCGCCATCTCCGCCACTCCTTCCTGGCCTGTTCTTGGATTTGCCTTCCTGGTGTCTCTGGTGACGGGCATGCTGTTTGGCGCGGGCCCGGCTTGGCTCTCGTCCCATGCGCAGCCCGCGGAGGTGTTGCGCGGCGTCAATCGTTCCACACGCGATCGTTCATCGCTGCCTCAGAAAGCGCTGGTGGTCTTCCAGGCTGCATTGTCCGTGGTCCTGATTGCAGGCGCGATCCTGATGACCAAGTCGCTGGCGAACCTGGAACATCAGAAATTCGGTGTTGCTACCGAGAATCGCTACGTTTTGCACTTCGATCCGGCCGGCGCGGGTTACACCGTAGAGCGCCTTCCCGGACTCTATCGCCAAATTCAAGACCGCTTCTCGGCGTTGCCCGGCGTGTTGAGCGTAGGGCTGGGAATGTATAGCCCGCTGGAGGGCGACAACTGGGGCGAGTGCGTGATTCAGCAGGGGCACCCCGCGCCGCATCCAGGCGACAAATGCGGATCGAGCTGGGACCGCGTGAGCAACGGCTTCCTCGATTCGATCGGAGTGCCGATGGTGAACGGCCGCGGCTTCAACGAACAGGACACCGCGTCTTCTCCGCAGGTGGCGCTTGTCAACCAGGAGTTTGCGCGCAGGTTCTTCCCCAACCAGAATCCCGTCGGGCAGCACTTCGGAATCGACTTGCCGAAGTATTCCGGGAGCTACGAGATCGTCGGCGTCTTTGCCAACTTCAAGCTGAATAACCCGCGCGACGAAGTGCGCCCTGTATATCTGCGTCCGCTTACTCAGCGCTTTCCGGGCTTCACGGAAGACAATATGAAAGGCACCGAAACGCAATCGATGTTCATGAATGCGATGATTTTGAAATTCAATCGCTCTCAGCCAAACGTGGAGGCTCTCATTCGGCAGACGCTTGCCGGTATCGATCCGAATCTTGCGGTAATGGATATTCGCTCGTTCGATGCGCAGGTTGCAGGCAATTTCAACCAGGAGCGGCTGATCGCGCGGCTCACCAGTTTGTTCGGCGTGCTGGCGGTGATTCTTGCATCGGTGGGACTCTACGGCGTGATGTCTTACTTCGTTGCCCGCCGCAGCAGTGAGATCGGCATTCGCATGGCACTCGGCGCGACGCGGTCCAGCGTTGTCTCGATGGTGATGCGTGGAGCACTGGTGCAGATCCTGCTTGGATTGGCGCTGGGCGTTCCCGCGGCACTGCTTGCGGGCCACCTGATGAACAGCATGCTCTACGGCGTGCTGGCTTACGATCCGTGGGCACTCACTGAAGCCACACTGGTCCTTGCATTATGCGCGCTGTTTGCCGGCTTCCTTCCGGCGCGCCGTGCGGCATCCACCGAACCCATGCAAGCACTGCGCACAGAGTAATCGCGGAGAGACAGATATGAATTCACTATTTCAAAACATTCGCTACGCGCTACGCCAGTTGCGCAAATCGCCGGCCTTCACGATCACAGTGGTCGTGACGCTGGCTCTGGGCATCGGCGCCAACACGGCGGTCTTCACGCTCTTCGACCAGGTGCTGCTGCGGCTGCTGCCCGTAGCGCGTCCCGCTGAACTGGTTCGCTTTCAGTGGACAGGCACGTTCTCCGGTTCTGCCAGCAGCTTTGGCGGGGATACCGATAACTACTTCTCGTATCCGATGTACAAGGATCTGCGCGACCAGAGCAAGGCTTTCTCAGGCATGCTCGCCGCCGACAAGGCACAGGTTGGCATCTCGTGGCGCAATCAGGCGGAAGAGAAGGCCGGCGAGGTTGTCACCGGCAACTATTTCGATGTGCTCGGACTCAAGCCCGCGCTCGGACGCTTGCTTGGCCCGCAGGACGATACGGCGAAGAACGCGAACCCCGTGGTCGTTCTCAGCTACAACTATTGGCGCACGCGCTTCGGGGCATCGCGCGACGTTGTGGGACAGATTGCGCTGATCAACGGCCATCCATTCACCATCCTAGGCGTTGCGCCGGAGAATTTTGACTCGGCGATTGGCGGCTACAAGCCATGTGTTTTTATCCCCATCAGCATGGTTGAGGTTGCGATGCCGTGGACGGCGCCCCGCGACGATCTGAACAACCATCAATCCATCTGGTTGACACTGGTGGCGCGCCTTAAACCCGGCGTAAGCCGCGTGCAGGCGGAGTCGAGCCTCGGACCGCTGTGGCACTCGTTGCGCGCGTATGAACTCACTCTGTACAAAGGCAAGTCCGAGCATTTCAAACAGCAATTCCTCGATCAGTCGCACTTGAAAGTGTTCGACGACTCGACGGGTTTTTCGCCTGGGCGCGAGGATCTCCAGAAGCCGCTGGTGATTCTGATGAGCATGGCCGGATTGCTTGTGGCTTTGTGCGCCATCAACGTAGCTACGCTGCTGCTGCTGCGCGCTGTCGGCCGCGCTCGCGAAATGTCGATGCGTTATGCCCTGGGTGCCAAGCGCAGCCACATTGTTGCGCAGTTGCTCGTAGAGGGCGGACTGCTTGGAGTCGCAGGCGGCGGAGTGGGTCTTGCCCTGTCGTCCGTGGCTGCCAGGATACTGATGCGACTGATGACTGCCGCGGACCCGGGCAGCGAACCCTATTCCACATCCGTGGACACGCACGTACTGCTCTTCACGCTGGTCGTTTCGATTTCTGCAGCGCTGCTGTTCAGCATCGCGCCGGTTGTGCATTTCATTCGTCCCAACCTCGCGGAGACTCTGCGCCAAAACGCTGGAACCGCATCCAAGGCCTCGCAGCGCTTCCGTAAACTGGCAGTTGGCGTGCAAATTGCGCTGAGCGTGCTGCTACTGGGCGGCGCGGGTCTCTTCGTGCGCACCCTCGAAAATCTCCGTCATCAGCCGGTCGGGTTTCAGACGTCGAATCTGCTGACATTTGCTCTCGATCCATCCAACTCCGGCTATGGCGAAGCGCGCACCTCGCAGATCGTTGTCGAGGCGGCACAAAGGTTAGCTGCCATCCCCGGCGTTTCATCGGTGGCTGCCAACACCGACCCTGAACTCACGGGCGATTCGAATGGGTCCAACTTTACGCTCTCGGGCTATCATCCCGCCGAAGAGGAAAGAATGGTCATGGAAACGCCCTGGATAACGCCCGGATATTTCGCGACCCTCAAGCAGCCTCTTTTGCTGGGCCAGGAATTCACCGCGGCGGATGCGAAGGGGCAGCCCAAAGTGGCGATCGTCAACCTGGCCTTGGCAAAGCGGTTCTTCGGCTCTGCGCAGAACGCGATGGGGCGCATGATCACCGAGGGCGATGGAAACGTAAAGCTCAATACCACGATCGTAGGAGTTGTTGGAGACGCGAAACATGTGGATCTGCGCTCGGAAATATCTCCGACTGTATACCGGCCCTACATACAGCAGGAGCATCCGGGCGGAGTTGTCTTTTATCTGCGCGCCGCACAGGCGCCCGATGTGGTTGAATCCGCAATTCGCCGGACCATGCAACAGCTTGACGCAACGCTGGTGGTGGACAGCTTGCGCACCATGGAAGAGCAGGTGGACAGGAGCGCCTCGGACGAGCGCACGCTGGCCTTTCTTGCCATTGGCTTCTCGTCGTTGGCGTTGTTGATGGCCGCGGTTGGGCTTTATGGCGTGCTCGCATACTCCACCGAACAGCGCACCCGCGAGATCGGCGTGCGCCTCGCGTTAGGCGCGCAGCGGAGTTCGGTGATGATTCTCATCGTGCGCGAGATGGTGGTGATTGCGGGGATCGCGACAGCTGTTGCGCTGCCTTCGGTGGTCGCGCTGGCGCGGCTGTTCAGCAGCCAGCTTTACGGGGTGAAGACCTTCGACCCATTTACGCTTGCTGCGGCGGCTGGGTTGACGGTCCTGATGCTGGCTCTGGCGTCGGCATTGCCTGCGCGCCGGGCGGCTTCGATTGAACCGACACGGGCGTTGAGAAGTGAGTAGTTGCGAAATCCTGAGATTGAAACGGAGTGATTCGATGATTGAACTGAAGCACGTTGAACGCAGTTACAAAGCCGGCCCAACTGAAACCTGGGTGCTGCGCAAGATCGGCATCACCATCAAACAGGGTGAGTTCGTCACCATCATGGGACCGTCGGGGGCAGGGAAGTCTTCGCTGCTGAACGTGCTGGCGCTGCTCGACGATGGATGGCAGGGCGAGTACTGGTTCGAGGAAACGCCAGTGCACAAGCTCAATCGCAAGCAGCGCGGCGACCTTGCGCGGCAACGCATCGGCATGGTTTTCCAGAGCTATCACCTGCTCGACGATCTGACCGTCGCCGAGAATATCGACCTGCCGCTTTCCTACAAGAACATGCCGGTCAAGGAACGGCAGGCGAAGGTGGCCGACATCCTCGACCGTTTTCAGATTGTCGCCAAAAAGGATCTCTATCCCAGCCAGCTTTCCGGCGGACAGCAGCAACTGGTGGGCATTGCGCGCGCCGTCGTGCACGCCCCGGGTCTCTTGCTCGCGGATGAGCCCACCGGGAATCTGCATTCCACGCAGGCTCGCGAGATCATGGAACTTTTCTGCGAACTCAACCGCAACGGAACCACCATTGTGCAGGTGACGCACTCGGATGTGAACGCGCGCTACGGCTCGCGCATCCTTGAGTTGCGCGACGGCTGGCTCACCCGCGATGAAGCACTGCGAGACAACAAGACGGAGGCAACAGCACTGTGAACAACCTCAGGAAAGCACGGATGAAACGCATTCAAACGGTGGTTGCGATCGTGTTGCTGCAGGCGAACCTCGCCTTTGCCGCGGAGCCGGCGATTCCTTCGTCGCCGGTGCAGACGGCAGGGCCAGGCATGCAGACGACGGGGCCGGCTACGCCTTCGCCTTCGATTCCTTTCGACCAGTTGTTGAGGCCCTCGCGCAACCCGGTCGACGCCTATCGCGGCAAACTGGTTGCGCCGCCAAGCCTGGCGAACTCCGCGCGGCTCGATTCGCTGGTCCGCGACGGCAAGCTCTATCTGTCGCTGCGCAATGCGATTGACCTTGCACTGGAGAATAATCTCGATCTGGTGATCGCGCGTTATAACCTTCCCATCGCGCAGATGGACGTGCAGCGCACCAGCGCCGGCGGTTCGGTGCGCGGCGTCAACACGGGCGTGGTTTCCGGTACGCCGGGCGGTGGTGGCGGGGCCTTTGGCGGCGGAGCCGGTGCAGGCGCGGGCGGCACCTCGGGCGGCGCGGGCGGCGCAGGCGCCGGTGCATCCGGCCTTGTCACTTCCACGCTGGGCACTGGAACCTCGGTGTCGACGTATGACCCATACTTGTCCGTGAATGCGGACGTCGATCACACTTCGCAACTGTTGCCCAACCCGACGCTGTATGGAGTCTCGGTCATTCACCAGAACACCATTACGGCGAACACGGCGTATTCACAGGCATTCGCCACCGGTGGCAGCCTGCAAGTGGCATGGAACAACAGCCGGCAGACGACCAACAGCCCCAACAACACGCTGAATCCGCAGCTCACTTCGTTCTTCGAACTCTATGCGCAGCAGCCGTTGCTGGCCGGCTTCGGTTTCGGCCCGAACCTGCGCTTCCTGCGCATCGCCAGGACCAATCAAAAGGTGTCGGATATCGCCTTCCGCGCCCAGATCATCGCAACCGTGGTGCAGATTTGCGACCTTTACTGGGACTTGGTCAATGCCTACGACGACGAACAAGTGCAGGAGCGCAGTGTCGCCTTTGCTACCGAGACACTGGATACCAGCCGCAAAAAGCTCGCGCTGCAGGCGATTCCCGAGATGGATGTGCTGAAGGCCGAGAGCGACGTGGCCACTCGCGAACAGGATCTGACCGTTGCCCGCACCACTCTCGAGTTGCAGGAGTTGTACATGAAGAACGCGATTACCCGTTCTCTGGATGACCCGATCCTGCAGGAGATGCCGGTGATTCCGGTAGATCACACCGCCAACCAGGCGCCGGGTACGCTTGCTTCGGCGCAAGACATGATTGCGGACGCGCTGAAGAGCCGTACCGAACTGCAGGAGTCGAGCATGGTTCTGCAGAACAGTGAACTGAGCCGCAAGACCGCGCGCAACGCGCTGCTGCCTTCGCTCTCGCTGTATGGGTTTTATACGGGTACGGGCTACGGCGGCACGCCCAATGGCGCAAGCGGCGCGGGAACCAGCGCTCCCGCTGGATTCGGCGGGGCTGCGGAGAATGCCTTCAACTACTCATCGCCCGAGTACCAGGTGGGCTTCCAGTTGAATATTCCGCTGCGCAACCGCATTGCCAAGGCCGATCAATATCGCACCGAACTCGAATACCGGCAGTCGCAGGTGTACCTTGAAGAGTTGAAGAAACGCATCCGCATCGAGGTGCGCAACGCCCGTTATGCTGTGGAGCAGGGAGCAAGCCGGGTGGACGCCGCGCGCAAGGCGCGCGATCTGGCGCAGAGGACGCTGGACATCATGCAAAAGGAGCAGAAGCTGGGCGCGGGATCGAATCAGCAAACGCTGGAAGCGGAGCACGATCTGGCCCTGGCCGAGTCCGCGCTGGTGACAGCTGAAACCGCGTATGAAAAGGCGCGTATCGAGGTGCGTCGCGCCACCGGATCGGTGCTGGAGGAGTACGGTATCTCGATCGCCGACGCCAAGGCCGGGGTCGTGGAGGCGGACCATCAATAATCCTGAGAAGATTCGCGTCCTGGTGGCGGACGACCAGCCACATATCCTGGAAGCGGTGGAGCTGTTGCTGGAGCCGCAGGGCATCAAGGTGGAGTGCGTGCGTTCACCGCGCATGCTGCTCGAAGCTCTTGGACAGGCCGACTACGACGTGCTTCTCATCGATCTGAATTACACCCGGGACACCACCTCAGGCCAGGAGGGGCTGGACCTGCTGGCCCGCATCCAGGAATTCGACGCGCGCTTGCCTGTCATTGTGATGACCGCCTGGGGCAACATCGACCTGGCGGTGGAGAGCATCAAACGCGGTGCGCGCGACTTCATCCAGAAGCCGTGGGAAAACGAGCGGTTGCTTTCGCTGATTCGCGTGCACGCCGAACTGAATCAGGCGCTGCGTCGCGCCCGCCAGTTGGAGATGGAAAATCGGCTGCTCCGAGCCGAGGGAATGCCCGAGTTTGTGGCCGGTGCGCCGGCCATGCAGCCGGTGCTGGAGCTGATCGCGCAGATCGGTCCGTCCGACGCCAATGTGCTGATCACGGGCGAGCACGGCACCGGCAAGGAAATCGTGGCCAAGCTGCTGCATGGAGCGTCTCCGCGATCGCGCAATGCGTTGGTGGCCGTCAATGCCGGCGGCTTGCCCGAAGGAACCTTCGAGAGCGAGATCTTCGGCCATGTGAAGGGCGCATTCACCGACGCGCGCAGCGACCGCGTGGGGCGCTTTGAGCTGGCCAACGGAGGCACTCTTTTTCTGGATGAGATCGCCAACGTGCCCCTTCGCCAGCAGGCCAAGCTGTTGCGGGTTCTGGAGACGGGGGAACTCGAACGGGTGGGCTCTTCGCAGACCCGCCGCGTGGACGTCCGCCTGCTCTCCGCCACCAACGCCAATCTGCACGAGGAGGCCAAGGCCGGCAACTTCCGTGAAGATCTGCTCTTCCGCCTCAATACGGTCGAGATTCATTTGCCCGCGCTGCGCGACCGCCGCGAAGATATTCCGTTGCTGGCTCAGCACTTTCTCAACCGCAACCGCAGCCGCTATCGCAAGCAAGTCACGGGATTCTCGGCGCCCGCGATGCAGCAGATGATGCACTATCCCTGGCCCGGCAATGTGCGCGAACTGGAGCATACCGTGGAGCGCGCGGTGCTGCTATGCCGCGGCGAAGAGATCGAGCCGGCCAACCTGGCCATCGCCTCCGCGCGACTCCCCGCACAATCCATCGATAACATGAGTATTGACGAGGTGGAGGCCATGCTCATCCGCAAGGTCATGCGCAGGTGTGAGGGAAATATATCGCAAGCTGCCGAAGCTCTCGGCTTGAGTCGCGCCGCGCTCTACCGGCGCATCGAAAAATATGGTCTCTGAAAGCTCCGGCAAAATAGCTCGCAGGCATCGCCGCTCGGTCGTCCGCCGGGCCTGGCTTCTCTGTCTCTTGCTGGTCTTGCCCGGGATGGTTGCGCTTGCTTTCCTCGCCTGGCAGCATTCAATCGCCGTTGTTCCTGCGCTGTTGCTTTTTGGCTGCCTGGTTCTATACCTGGTCATGGTGTCGGCGGCGCTGGTCGAGAGCTTTGTGCGACCGCTGCAGACGCTCTCCAACGTGGTTTCGTCGCTGCGCGAGGGCGATTACTCCTTTCGCGCCCGCGGGGCCGGTTCGGCGGACGCTGTCGGCGAACTGGCCGCGGAGATCAATGCCCTTGCCGACCTGCTCCAGAAACAAAGAGTCCGTTCGCTGGAAGCCACCGCCCTGCTGGCGCGCATCCTGGAAGTGATGCACGCGCCGCTGTTCGCCTTTGACCGCAACCAGATGCTGCAGCTGGTCAACAACGCCGGGGTTCAACTGCTGGGCCGTCCGCAGGCGCGCTGCTTTGGCCGCAGTGCCGCGGAGCTGGGCCTGGCGGAGTTGCTGGCCGCCCCCGATCAGACCATTCACTCTTTCGGTTTGAAATCCACGCGCTGGCTGTTGCGCAAAGCCGCCTTCCGCCAAGACGGCGCGCCCCACACGCTGTTGTTGCTGGCCGATGTGAGCCTGCCCCTTCAGGAAGAAGAGCAGACCGCCTGGAAGCGTCTGATTCGCGTGCTGGGCCACGAGCTCTCCAACTCGTTGGCGCCTATCAAGTCGATTGCCGGCAGCTTGCGGATGCGTGTGGAGAGCCTCAAAGGCGACGAAGCTGCGATGCGCGATTTCCGCCGCGGCCTGGGCGTGGTCGAGAGCCGCGCGGACTCGCTGCATCGCTTCGTTCAGTCCTATCGCCGGCTGGCCCAGTTGCCTCCACCCCAGCAGCGCCCGGTTCCATTGGCGGCGCTTTTGGAGCGCGTCGTACTGCTGGAACAGCGCCTGCCCGTGTATCTTGAGGCCGGTCCGCCCTGCCTTCTTTATGCGGACCCGGATCAGCTGGAACAGATGCTCATCAATCTGCTGGCCAACGCCGTGGATGCATCCCTGGCGAACAACTGCGGAGAGACGCGCGTTACCTGGCGGGTGGATGCTGCCAATGCCCTGATCGAAATCGAAGACTCCGGATTGGGCATCGCCAACGTCGACAATCTATTCGTTCCGTTCTACACCACCAAGCCCACGGGCAGCGGCATCGGGCTGGCTCTTGCCCAGCAAATAGCGCGCGCCCACAGCGGCGAGATCCGGCTGGCTAACCGCGAGGACGGAACGGGAGCAAGGGCCACTATTCGCCTGCCGATTGCACCTTCGCATGCAACCGCGGATATTGCGGATGCCGAAGGTTGAGTTTGAGCCGCGACTTTAAAATTTTCGGAATTGGTGTAGACCGAAAGCACACACTCAAGTGGCTTTTTCCTCAAGAAAAAGCCACATTTCACAGATCTCAAAAAGTCTACGTGTATTCCGAAAATGCTCTATCCCTCCTGCTACTTTCGCAGCACTTCCGGCGGCTCGATCTCCACGGCGATGGAACAATTGCGCCCGTTGTCTTTGGCAAGATACAAATCCATATCCGCAGCCTGGATCATGGCTTCGTAGCTGTCAGGGAAACCGGACGCGACGCCGAAACTTGCCGTAACCTCAATGGTTTTGCCGTCGAAGGCAATGAGTCCAGGTCGGCCATCGCAACGCTCAGAGGCAGCCGATCCCGAGGTGACCGCTCCACCTCGATGCGCAGACGCTCAAGTATAAGCGGGTGGTTCCACAGCCCGGTCAGATCGTCGTGCTCGGCGAAGTAGCGCAACTGTTCGCGCGAGCGCAGCATCTCAGCTTTTTCCCACTCCAGCGCTTCGATGCGTATCCGGGTGGCATCCTCAAGATACACAGATACCGGGTTCGGCGGACGAATCCACCTGGCAGTAAACGGAATGGCCCCCAGCAGCGCCAGCAGCACCACCCCGATCCACAGCGTGCGATTCTGCCACCACCGCGGAAGAGCGCGGAATTCGCAAGGTGAGTCCTTCCGCAATGACGAGTCAACTATATTCCCGGTTCGGGCGGCGTAATACCGGGAAGACAGGGGCAAAATCTTTTTGCTTAACCAGTGCAGGAAACGGAGGACGCATTCCCAACCCGGCGCTGCCTTGGGGACGGCTCAGTCGCAGACGCCGGCTTCTTCGGGAAATGCCGAGCCGGTCGCATCTTCAAGATCCGGCTGCAGGTCCGCGTCCCCGGAGAGCTGCGTCTCAAAGAATGCGTCCACTTCGGCAAGAACAGAGCTCCCGGTTTTCGCCGTATAGATTGCCCGGCGCAGCTTTGCGCCGCCGGGAACCCCGTGCGTGAACCAGGTTGCAAATTGCTTCATCTTGCCCGCGGTTTCGCCCATCCGCGCATCGCGGGGCAGATCCTTGCTCGCCTCGGCCTCGTCCAGCAGCATCTGGAAATACGCGCGGATCATGTTGTAGCGGTCCTCGACGGTGGGCATCTCGTAATTGCCGGTCGCGGTATATTGCGCGATCTGGCGGAAGATCCACGGATTCGCCGGAGCCGCGCGGCCGATCATCACCGCATCGCAGCCGGTGAGCGCCACCATGGCGGCTGCGTCCTCCGGGGTGCGGATGTCGCCGTTGCCGATGACCGGGATCCCGACCGCCTCCTTGACCCGCGCAATCCACTCCCACTGTGCCTGGCCGCTATATCCCTGTTCGCGCGTGCGGGCGTGCAGCGCCAGGGCATTCAGTCCCTCGGCTTCGGCCATGCGCGCCAATTCCACACAGACAATGTCGCGCTCGCTCCATCCCATGCGAAACTTCACGGTGAAGGGAATCGAAACCGCCTTGCGCACCTTGCGGAAGATCTCGCCAATCTTGGGCAGATCGCGCAGCAGGCCGGAGCCGCCATTCGATCCGACCACGCGCTTGGCCGGGCAGCCCAGATTCAAGTCCACCAGGTCGAAGCCGGTTTCTTCCACAATCCGCGCCGCATCGGCCAGCGTTTCCGCGTTGGCGCCGAATAGCTGCGCGCCGATGGGGTGCTCGTCGTCATAGAAGGTCAGGTAGCGGCGGCGCTTGGTTTCCCGCATGCGCGACAGCCCGTCGGCCGAGGTGAACTCGGTCATCAGCAGTCCGCAGCCCGACTGAGTGTTGGTGACCGCGGCTTCAACGCCCTCAAACGGCAAAGCCATCCCCGGACCCCTGTCCCCTGATCCCGGACCCCTGTCCCCTGATCCCAGACCCCTGTCCCCTGATCCCTGACCCCTGGAAAACAGGCTGGCATTGCGGATGAAGCGGCGGAATACCGTGTCGGTAACGCCCACCATCGGTGCTAGCACGGTGGCCGGGCTCACCTGGACCGTGCCCAGGCGCACCTCGGCCGGAACCCGCGCCTCGGCGGGCATGGCGTGCTCCCTGGGGTTATCCCATTCCTTCTTTACGGTGAAACCTTTGCCGCTCATGGGAAGCTGCTCCTGCCTCTCGGGACGCTTCGTGACCGAAGGCACTCTCCGCATTGGATGCGCGGGCCATCGTCAGGAAGCGAGTTCTCCGCTTTTCCAGTGGAATCAGTTGGGCAGCTCGTCCAACTCGTAGACGAATTGTCCGCCGCGGGATTCCGGATCCCATCCGTCGGCCATCGCGCAGCGAATGTGTTCGAGCACTTTCATCGGGCGGATATTGATCACCACCCGGTCGGTTCCAATGACGCCGATTTTAGGGGTCATCAGCACCGGGTACTCCAAATGCAATTCGCGCCGCACGCGATCCGCCGCGCGCACGTGAATGGCGAGGCCTTTCCAACCGTCCTCCGTGGTGAGCTGCTGCTCGCGGTGCAGCCACCAGACGAGCTTGTGGCCGTCCAAAGTGATCGCGTTTTCGATCGAGCGTTTGCTGCGGGGCATGGGGAATCGATTCTCGTTCAGATTCTGACTTCAATATCGGGGCGGCTCTTTGCCAACAGCTTGGTTTCGATGGCCTTGAGCTTTGCCGGGGCCACGCGAAAACGTTCCGGGACGACCGCCAATTCGGCAATGGGAGATTCTGCACCCTTGTCCTTGAGTGTGATGAGGCCTAGTCGTCCAATCCCATCCTCTGGGAACAGGCCGAAATGTCCGAGTTCTCCAAAAGCCAAGTCAAAGCTCTCTGCAGGAATAGCAAGGTATCGATAGTGCGCAGGCATCGACATCACCCGATCATGAATTCGATGTAGCTTCTCGCTGAACCTATCTTGCCATGCGGTTCTCAACTCATTAGCTTCCTGTGGGGTGGACGGCTTCCGCAAATCGCCCTCGGAGGGATCGAGAGCTGCGGCAAGTTTGATTTCGACTGCATGCAGATCGCCTGCGCCGCCGTGGTCCACTGCCAGTACGTCCGCCGAGATAAGGGATATTGGTGGCTCCAGATAGATATTGGGCACGGACAATTTGCGCCGCAGCAATTCCGCGACCGCATTGATCGCGCGTCCTTCTCTCTGGCGCGACGTCAGCTCCAGGGGCTCTCCCTTCAAGATCATCAGGATAACCTTCCTTCCCGGCTATGCAAAACTCGCTCCGCCCAAGTCTCAAATCGCGTGGCAGCATCGCAAAGTGCTGTAATCCTCACCTCATGAACCGGCTTTTCGCCGTATGAGATGTCTGTCTTTGCGCTCAGCAGCTTCTGGAGATGCGAAATACCCTGCGGTTCGATTTTCGCTCCCGTACAAGCCCTCTTCAGAGCAGCAATCGCCTCCCGATGGTTCTCACCGCGAGGCCGAGCGCTGCCGAGTCCAATCAATAGCGCGTCGCTATAGGAAATGGCGCTATGCACGGCCAGCAATGCCGCAGCCGAAGCGTAAGCAGACATACCGTCTTGGCAGAGCCTCATCGCACCTGCAAACTGCCTTGCCCGACGATGGTAAACAGTGAAACTCGCCTCGACCATGCACCACCATCATGGCACGACGAAAAGGCCTCCGCCGTGGCGGAGGCCTTTTCTCGATTGCCGTTTGCCGGGGCCGGTTTACTTGGCTGCCGCAGCCACTTCGCTGTCAGACTTGGCATACTTCCGGCGGAAGCGCTCGATGCGGCCCGCCGTGTCAACCATGCGCTGCTTGCCCGTGTAGAACGGGTGGCACGCGGCGCAAATTTCCACGTGAATGTCGCCCTTATGGGTCGAACGGGTCTCAAAATTGTTTCCGCAGGCGCACATCACCCGCACCGCGGCATAATTGGGATGAATCTTTTCCTTGGGCATCGCTCTCGACAGACCTTTCCTGCAATTCATCTATTGTAGGGGGATTTGGCCCGAAAGGCAATTTCCGCCCGGCTCTCGGGCTCTCAGTGGGAAAACCGGCCCAGCCTTCGCCAGGCGCCAAAAGCCCGTCCCACTGCACTCAGCGTTAAAATTCCGAAGAAAACCATCCAGGCCGTCCGGGAAGAAGGCGGCATCGACGGTCGAACCAAAATCCGCGAGACAAGAATCAGCAGCGGGGCGAGAATTCCAAGCCGCCACAGATTCTTCCGCCAGTCGCGCTCGGCTTCCTGTTGCACGCGGTTCTGTTCCATGCCAGCCATGGTAACGCAAAAGCGGCCAAAAGACGACCCATGGCTGGACTCATCCGCCGGCTATTCACTGCGCACTCGCTACCGCGCCAGCGCTTTCGCAATCCCCGCTTCCACCAGCGGTGTCATCACTGCATAGCCGGCCGGCAGCGGATGCACTCCGTCCCTGCTCAGGTTGGCGGGCAGCCCATCGTGCTCGTCCCTCATGGCCGTGTGGTAATCCACATACACATAGCCCTTCTCCGCGGCCAGCGCCTTCATCCAGGCGTTGATGGCCAGGATCTTGGGCGCGGGTTCCAGCCCGCGCTTCCAGGGATAATCGAAAGCCGGCAGAACCGAGCAGAGAACCACGCGAATGTGATTGGCCGCGGCCAGATCCGCCATCGATGCCAGGTTGTCCTCGGTCTGCTCAGTGGTCATGGGGCCGGTGTTGCCCGCAATGTCGTTGGTGCCGGCCAGTATGACCACCACTTTCGGCTTGAGCGCGATCACGTCCTGACGGAAGCGAACCAGCATCTGCGGGGTGGTTTGCCCGCTGATGCCGCGATTGATATAGGGCTTGCCGGCAAAGAAGCCGTCGGGTCCGGTGAAGTGCCATCCCTCGGTGATCGAGTCACCCATGAAGACCACGCGGTTTTCGCCCGCAGCAGGTGTGGCAAGCGCCAAGTCTGCCTCCTTGAATTTTGCCAGCCAGCCAAAGTCGCTTTTGACCTGCTCGTCGTGCTTCTTCCAGTAGTCGTCTACCGGAGGCGCCGTGGGCGCTTTTGCGACTTGTGCAGTTGTGCTATCGGCAGGTGTGGCCTGAGCGCGAAGCGGGGCGGCGTGATAGCCGCAAAATGCCAATGCGACAACAAGGATCTTCAAGAATCTGTGCTTCACGGCAGGATCTCCATCGCTCGGAATTGCGGAAATCGGCTTTCTCCGCTTTGAGAAAATCGCTTTTCCAGCGTCTTCGATTGTAGGCAATCCGGCCCCAGGCTGGCCACGGCTATTTTGCGGCGTTGCTGACTGTGCCCGTTGATTTGCGCTACGCTTGAGAGCGATGAGTGTATGTGCGATTTGTGATGGAGTCGGCCTGGTCAGGGTGGTCAACGATGCCGGGCTGTGGGTTTCGCGAGCCTGTGAATGCCAGGAAATGGCGCGCGAAGAGCGCCGCATGGCGGCCGCTCACCTTCCCAAGCGCTACCGCGAGTGCTCGCTCGACGCCTATGACACGACCTTCCCGGGCGCTCACCGCTCGCTGACCAGGGCGCTGGGGACCGCGCGCAAGTTCGCCGATGACTATCCCGTCTATACAGGCGGAAAGGGGTTGCTCTTTACGGGTTCCATCGGCGTGGGCAAGACCCACCTCGCGGTGGGCGTTTTGCAGCGGTTGGTGCGGGAGCGGGGTGTCAAAGGGCTCTTTTGCGATTACCGCGAGCTGCTGAAGAATATCCAAAACAGCTATAACGCCCAGGTGCAGACCACTGAACTGGAACTGCTGAAGCCGGTCTTTGCCGCAGATGTGCTGGTCCTCGACGACCTTGGCGCGCAAAAGCCCAATGAATGGGTGTGGGACACCGTGGCATTGATCCTCAATCAGCGCTACAACGATAAGCTGACCACCATCATTACCACCAACTACTCCAATCTCCCCGCTGGCAGCGGCGCAAAGACGGATGCCGAACGCGCGGCGCGCGAACCCTCCCTCGGCGACCGCATCGGCGACCGCATGCTCTCGCGCCTCGCCGAAATGTGCGTTCTCGTGGAGATGGAAGGAAAGGACTTCCGCAAGACCGTCGGACTGGCCCGTTTTGGCTGAGTTGCCGCTGCCCAGCGTGCGTCCGTCTTCCTCCTCGCATCGTCCAATGCGCAGCGCTGCTGGAAATTCAAGCCTGCTTGCAAGTAGGAAGCCGGAGTCTGGCTCTGCTATTTCATCTTCTGCAACTGGTGGATGAAGGCGATCACTTCCTGGATCTGGATGTCGGTGAGCTTGTCTTTGAAGGCCGGCATTTTTCCCGAGCCGTTCTTGGTCAGCCCAAGGAGCGTCGCATCCGACATCTTGAGCATGATGGGATCGCTGAACGACTTCACCTTCATTGCTTTGCCAGCCGGCGTATCTGCCGATCCGGTCGCGCCGTGGCACATTTGGCATCTCGCCTTGTAGACGGCTTCACCGCCGCTTTGCGCAAAACTCATTGCCGCGCCGGCCATCAGCGCCAGCATCAGAACCGCTGCCTTATTCTGCATTTTCATGGGGACACTCCTTGGGGAACCGCTCCAAAATCCTATCAACTTCGCCAGTCATCTGGCTGATGAAAAGACGCTGGTCGCACCCGAATGATTGTTTCGAAGCTATTTGATGATTGCTCCGAAGCTATTTCGGACCGCCTTTGCCTGTTTGTCTGAGGCGCTGCTCGGCCAGTGCGTAACCCGCGCCGCATGTGGTATACGTTTTCACATGCGATTTCGCGCTCTGTTTCTCTCCGTCTGTTTGACTGCTCTTGCCTTGTCCGTCTGCTCCGCGCAGCCTCGGAATCCAGCCACCACTCCCCCCATGGGATGGAACAGCTGGGACGCCTATGGCCTCACCATCGGCGAAGCCGACTACAAGGCCAACACCGAGGTCCTGGCCGGCGTCAGGCAGTACGGCTGGCTCTATTCGGTCATCGACGAGGGCTGGTACATGGAGAACCCCTTCGGCGCCACGCTGCAAGAGAAGAACTATGTGTGGGATGCCAACGGCATTCTCATCCCCGCGGCCAGCCGCTTTCCGTCCTCGGCAAATGGTCAGGGTTTCAAGCCTCTCGCCGATTTCGTCCACTCCAAGGGGCTGAAGTTCGGCATCCACATTGTGCGCGGCATTCCGCGCCAGGTGGTCAAAGAGAATCTGCCCATTGCCGGGTCCAGTTTTCATGCGTCCGACGCGGCCGACAGGAACGCCCCGTGCCCATGGGATGAGGGCAACTATGGCGTCGCCGATAACGCCGCCGGGCAGGCCTACTACGACTCCATGCTCAAGCTTTACGCCGGCTGGGGACTCGACTACATCAAGGTGGATTGCATCGGTGATCACCCCTACCGGCCCACCGAGATTCGCCAGATCGCCGAAGCGATCCAGAAGACCGGGCGGCCCATCGTGTTGAGCCTTTCGCCCGGCCCGACGGCCCTTGAGCACGCGACGGAAGTGGCCAAATACGCGCAGATGTGGCGCATTTCCGATGACCACTGGGATGCGTGGCTGTTTCCCCACAAACCCGGCGAGGGAGAGTTCCCTTTCGGCATTCGCGATGCATTCGACCGGCTTGCAAAATGGGCGCCATACGTGAAGCCCGGCAATTGGCCCGACGAGGATATGCTTCCCTGGGGCTCCCTGACCCCGCATCCCGGGTGGGGCGATCCGCGGCAATCGCGCGAAACAAAGGACGAGCAGCAGACCGAGTTCGTGTTGTGGGCCATCTCCCGATCTCCGCTGATTCTGGGTGCGAACCTGACCAAACTGGACGACTTCACCCGGTCGCTCATCGGCAACCGGGACGTGTTGGAGATGAACCAGAACGCCCAGCGGAGCGGTCCGGTTACAGACTTGCCCGAGGGATTGGAAAACGTACGGGTCTGGCAGGCGGAGATCGGCGGCTCAACGGTTCCGGCTTCGTCGCAAGCGAAGTTTTTCTCCTTCTCCAACCTCGACGACAAGCCCATCAACCTACGCATTTCCTGGAAGGCGCTGGGGCTCAAAGGCAGCCATGCCGCCCACAATCTATTCGACGGAACGGAGTTGAAGAAATCCGATTCCATCGAGTTCGCGCTGCCCCCGCACGGAAGCACGATCTATCGCGTCAGCGATCACAAATTCGAATACATTGGAGAGCCCGAAACTGCCCACTGATCCTGCGGGAGATTAGAGCGCATGCGGTCCGGGGATCGAAGCTCCCCGAACGCGGCGCTCGCGATCGCACGTTCCTTCGTCTATTCCCGCTGGAGAGAGTTGCCGGCGCTGTGGGCTTGGCCGGGCCCGCTGTGCGAGACTAATAGTTCGGATTATGATTCACTTTGCCAGATGTTAGGCCTGCAGGTACCGCTATGGATGTATTACGAACCTTTTTTATCGCTCTTTCTCGAAATCGTCATTTGCGCCGCTTTGGCGAACGCTCCAGCGTAGGAGTCCGGCTCAGTTCTCGATTCGTGGCCGGCATGGAGATCGAAGACGCTCTTCGTATAGCCGAATCCACAAATAAGCAGGGTCTTACCGTGACGCTCGATTCGCTGGGCGAGAGCGTCAGCACCGAGGCTGAAGCGCACCGCGCCGCCGAAGTTTATCATCGGTTGCTCGATTCGCTCGTCGAGCGCAAGCTCAACGCCAATATCAGCGTCAAATTGACGCAGATGGGTTTGGGGGTTTCCCCTGCCTTGGCCGAGACGATCGCGGAAGGTCTGGCGCGGCACGCCAAAGCTGCCGGAACCTTTCTGCGCATCGATATGGAAGACTCGTCGACGACGCAAGCTACCCTCAATATCGTGCGCAAGCTTCATGCGCACCCGGACCTGCGGGGCACGGTCGGCGTCGTGATTCAGGCTTATCTTTATCGCTCTCAATCGGACATCGAGCAGTTGATTTCCGAAGGGATTCGAGTGCGCCTCTGCAAGGGCGCATATAGCGAACCGGCGAACGTCGCATTTGGGCACAAATCCGACGTGGACGCGAACTATGTCCGGCTCAGCTGCATGCTACTCGACAGTCCCATTTTCCACGGGCTGGCAACGCACGATGAAGTCATGATCGACGCCGCGTGCTCCTATGCCAGGCTGCACGGAATCGACCCCAGCCACTTTGAATTTCAAATGCTCTTCGGAATTCGCCGCGATCTTCAACGCAAACTGGTGAGTGAAGGCTACAACGTCCGTGTCTATCTTCCGTTTGGGCATGAATGGTATCCGTACTTCATGCGCAGACTTGCCGAGCGTCCAGCGAACGTGCTCTTCCTGATCAAGAACTTTTTCAGAGCCTAATACTACTTGCAGTTAGCTGCTCCGGCGAGAACAGGTGCCTTCAGGTCCCTGTAAAAGGGCCAAGACAAAGGTCCCTTGGGTCCGGAACAAAGCAAATGCGGTAGCAGAAGTCTTCTCATAGATGGCTTCGGATGGGGACGGCTTCACATGCTGCTGAGGGGACGGCTTCACATGCTGCTGAGGGGACGGCTTCACTTGCTGCTGAAAAACTCTATCGGATGGGCAATAAGCGTCAGGGCACGACTTCAGTCGTGCCGATCAAGCCAATAGAATGAAATGGGCTTTAGCCCCTGCGGACCGAATTCCTTGGCCCGTTGGTTATGAGAGGACTTCCAAGCTCAGCTGGTATGGCCATCCGCATTCCGCAGTCGTTGCAGCCCCTTCCTTGCCAGATCCGCAACCGCGTGCGCCAGCAGGACTGAGTTGTTCAGCGATTCCGGCCTCTCCAGCCGCACTCCCAACTTGGCGGCGTGTGCGCGGAAGTGAATATCCACGTCGTACAGAATCTCCACGTGGTCGCACAAAAAGCCAATGGGATGGAGAAGCAGAGTCCGGACTCCGGTGGCTGCGACCGCATCCAGCGTCTCCTCGACTGTAGGGCCGATCCACGGGCCGCCGCTGGCCCCCTGGCTCTGGAAGGCGAACCACCACTGCGGGATCTCCGGGATCCGGTCGGCCACCAAAGCCGCGGTGCGCTTGGCCTCTTCTGCATAGGGATCGGGAGCCAGTGCGGGCGGCCCGCCGGTGCGGCTGCCATCGTCTGCCGAAGCCGGTGCCGACTGGGCAGTCTGGACCGTCCGGCAAGGCACGCTGTGCGCCGTAAACAGCACCGGAACCGGGCCGCCTGTCTCCGCGCTGAGCTTTTCGAATGCCTGCTTCAAGCGCTCGGCGAATGCCTCGATCAGCAGCGGATGCTGCGCCCAGCCCTCGATAAAGTCAATTTGGAGACCTTCCGCCTCGGCTTCAACTGCTCGCCGGTAAAGCCCTACGCTGGTGCGTGAATTATGCGGCGCAAGGCAGATGACCGCTACTTCTTCCACGCCATCGGCCCGCATCCGGCGGACCACGTCGCCGATGTACGGCGTCCAGTTGCGCATTCCGACATAAACCGGAACCGGCAGGCCATCCGCTGCCAGCTCCGCTTCCACCAGCCGGCCCTGTTCGTGGGTGATCTCCGTCAGCGGGCTGTGTCCGATGAGGCTGTAGCGGTGCTGAATTTCTTCGACCACGGCCGCCGGCAGGGGCCTGCCTCCGGTCACCTTCAGCAGGTACTCGGGAATCTGCTCGACGGTTTCGGGCGTTCCGTGCGCCAGCAGCAGCACTACTTGTTTGCGATTCACTGCGACCTCCTGCCTTTAAACGCGCCGCAAAAAATGTTGTCATCCTGAGCAGCCGACTCGCCGCGTCGAGTTACGGCTGAAATGAACAATGGGCGGAACCCGCAAAGGCCGCCAACTCGCCAACTTGCTATCGCGGCGAAGCCGCGGCCAACTTGCTGA
>Ga0181516_10000144_pt1 | contig 74599 bp, 49 predicted proteins | sample PEATcosm2014_Bin_25_FD_121104 | JGI IMG/M metagenome (GOLD analysis project Ga0181516, IMG submission 121104) | Peatland microbial communities from MTU Mesocosm Facility, Houghton, MI, USA - PEATcosm2014_Bin01_10_metaG | ecosystem: Environmental > Terrestrial > Soil > Wetlands > Peat | place...
AGCCTTCCTTTGGCTAGGGTGGGGTAGTCGCTCTTGCTCTTGCTCTTGCTCTTGCTCTTGCTCTTGCTCTTGCTCTTGCTCTTGCTCTTGCTCTTGCTCTTGCTCTTGCTCTTGCTCTTGCTCTTGCAACCTGCTCAACCTGTGCAACCTGATCCCTACTGCAACCCCATCTTCTGCCTTACGCTCTCGGCAATCCTCGGCAGCTCTGCCGTCGTCGCCACCATGATCTTCGAGGCTGACAGGGTCTCCAGGGCAAATGCCGTCGCATCGTCCTCGCGATCCACTTCGCTCTCCACAACCGCCGTCAGCAAGGTCTCCGCATGCTCCGCCCGCAGAATGCCCTCCCGCAGCTTCGGATAGCTGAACGCCAGCACCTTGGCCGCGTTCACCTCCGTCTCCAGCGAAAGCGCCTGGTACATGTGGACGCTTCCGTTCGGCCGGTATGCCGCGTCAATCTTCAGCGGATCTCCGCGATGCGTGTACTCACTCGCCGCAATGTTATGCCGCATCAATCCCCACACTCCCTGCCGCTCGAACTCGCCCCGCATCGTCTGGAAGATCTGCATCCTTCCGCTCACCGTGCGCGCGCCTTTTCTTGCGCGCTCCAGGTACATCTCCGCCAGCCGTCCAATCTCCTCCTGCGGCGAATCCGCCAGCACCGCCTTCGCCTCGCTCAGCCGGATCGTATTCGAGAACGTATCCTCCATCCGCTTCAGCAGCCACTCACGGCTGCTCCCGCCCTCCAGCAGCCTCTCCTTGATCTCGCGCTCCAGTCCTTCCAGCATCTCCACGTCCGCCTCGGGATCCAGGCACCGCACCCGCTTCCAGTCCTTCGTAAAGCGCACGTCTGCCCAGCCGCCGGCGCTCTCCACCAGCACCACTCCCACATTCACGAACTCGTCCTTCACCGCGTCCGGAGCATACCGCAGCAGGAAGAACTCGCATTGCCGGCGTTCTTTCATCCCCGCTCTCTCCACCTCATCTTCAGCCACATCCTACAACCGCTCTCCACCTTATTCCCATCCTCTCCCCATTTTCTTCCCCACCTCTCCCTCAATGCACCACATCCCTCCACTTTGGGAATGGCTCTCTGCTCGAATTCCTGAACTGCAGGATCAACTCGGCCACCTTCGCCCGCCGCTTCGCCAGGGTCTCTACCAGCCCCTCCAGCTCGCAGCTCTCGCCGTACCACGCCGTAGGAATCTCCTCCGCGCAGCGCCACATCACTTCCTCGTCCATGCTCTCGATGTTGCCCAGCCACGGCTGGAAGCTCTCCCAGCCGCGTACCTCGCGGTACACGTCATTGCGCGCGTACACTCCGCGCAGCGGCGAATCCGGAAATGACCACTCCCCCGCGTTGAAACAATATCCCTGGTCGATGAACGATACCGTGAACTTCCGCTCCCGGCTCTTCTTCCAGAAGGCTGCTTGCCGTCCGTTCGCGTTGCACGTCCACTTGTCCAGCGCCAGCATCCCGGCAAACGTCCCCAGGTTTCGCACCCGGTCCAGCAGATGCTCCGGCAGGTAGTCGTAGATCAGTCCCTCCATCGGTGGCACCACCAGCCGCGAGCCGAATTGCAGCCCCGCCGTGCAATCCTTCGAGCCGTGCGCCAGTTCAAACTTCAGCTCCGGCGTATGTTCGATCAGCCACTGGTTGACCTCCACTACCTCTGTCGCCGGAACCGGCAGCCCCGCCGCCTGCGCCAGCCGCGTTGCCAGCATCTCGTTGGCCAGCACCCGAGTGTGCTGCGGATTGTCCTGGAATTTCACCACGTAGAAATGCCCGTCCGAGCAGCGCATCAGATGACTCTGCGCCCCGCCCCGCATCCTTCTCACGTGCTGTACCGCCGCCACCGCCAAGCCCGCCCCCGTCCCTGTCATCCCCTGCAATGCTGGAAGCTATACTCTATCCCGCCCGCCCCACTCGCCGTCCATCTCTCCGCACCCATCTGATTACACCCACCAACCGCGAGCCCTGCCCTCCCGCACAGGTGAACGGGTAACGAGCGTACGGGTGCACGAGCGTACGGGTGCCCCATCCTAGCCTTCCTTTGGCTAGGGTGGGGTTGTTGCTCTTGCAGTTGCTCTTGCTCCTAACCTGCGCAACTTGTGCAACCTGCGCAACCTCCCCTACCCCTTCCGTCTTGCCGCCGGATGCCCAGCCTCCCGCACCGCCAGGGCCATCGCCATCGCCATGATCGCGTCATCATGCGCCCCCTCGGATGCTGCAATCCTTCCATCCCCGTGCCGCACAAACGTCCTGCACTCCTCCAGCAGCCGCCGGCTCATGAACAGCTCTGGGTTCGCCACCAGCGTCGCCCCGAATCTCTCCAGCATCGTCGGACGCGTCAGCATCGTCGTCACCCATCCCGCATACCGGTTGTTCCGGTAGAGAGGCTCATATTGTTCTACTCTCTCCAGCATCGCCAGCACTGCGTGCCCGTGATTGTTCCTCTCCACCACCATCAGCCCGGCGTTGTATTCCCTTCCCAGCTTTGCCGCCTGTGCCGCCAGCTCTTCCGGAGTGTAGTGCCCATACAGTTCCGCGCATTGCAGTCCGCTCGCCCGGTCCACCACCTGCACACACGCATAGTCGCCCCCGGAGCCGCCCCCCGCCGCGTCCACTCCCAGGATGTACTCCCGTCCCTTCGCCGCCGGCAGCCAAACCAGGATGCGGCCATTCTCTCTTCTCTCCACGGCATTCCCCAGCCTGTGCATCCGGCCCTCGATCTTCGCCGTGTCAAACACCGCCGAGCCGATCGCCAGGAAGCACGTCGCCGCATCTTCCGCGAACTCCTCCGCCGCCTTTTCTCCGAAGTTGCTCCTCGCCTCGCGCCGGAAGGCGATCTGCGCCCTCTCCAGCCCATAGCGTTCCATCAGCCGCTTCTCTTCCTCGTCCAGCGGAGCCTCCATCAGTTCTTCTCCTGCCCCGCCGCCGATCCGGTATCCCTTATCCATCCACCAGGGGAAGAAGTGCCGCACGTATCCCATCTCGCGCGCCTTCCGCCACTCCCGGTAGAAGCACCCACCCATCCCATTCGCCGTCGACTCCAGCACAATCTCCCCGCCCCGTGGCACGGCGGCCCGCAGTGACGCCAGAACCTCCGGCGCGTTTGCTCCCCACCGTGCCACCTCCGAGCAGTGCAGGTTCTGGATCGTCAGTCCCCTTCCGGCGTTCGCGTCTCCAGCCGTCTCCACGCGATACTCGCTGTCCAGCCCAGGAAACACCAGTTGCCTCCGGTTTGACTTCGATCGCTTCAGCGCTCCGCATCTCAGGTCCTCTGGCAGGTTCTCCACAAACCTGTGAACCATGCGGAAGATCTCCTCCGCCGCTTCCTGCGTATGCGCTACCTGCACCGTCAACGTCCCGGGCCGCGTAATCGTGCTCAGAAAGAACCTCGCCGCCACCCACGTCGAGATCCCCATCTGCCTCGCCTTCAGCACGATATTTTTCGCCCCGCACTTCGCTTCAAATTCCCTCTGCGCCGGATTCGCCACCAGCTTCACCAGCCGCCCGCGCTTGTTGCGAACCATCAGCAGACTGGCCGCCAGCAACTCACGATAGCTCCCCCACTCCGCCCGCTTGTCCAGCTTCTTCCCCAGCGCCACCAGGGCTTCCATATCCATTCCCTGGTTTCTTCCCTTGGAAGCCCCGCTCCGCCTCACCGTCTTTGCCGTCACCCCTCACCTCGCTGCCAAGCATCACCCGTTCAAGCGTCACCCCTTCGGGTGCCCCATGTCTGCCGTCTTTGGCAGATGTGGGTTTGTCGACTTTGCACTTGTCACACTGCCCTCGGGTCGACTTCTCAGAACCCCGCTCGTATCTCCGCTTCCGCCAACTCCCCGCCACGCCGTCCGAAAGCCTGTTCCACTCTTCCCCAGTCCTTCGTGTTCCAGTACCGCACCACCGATTGCAACTTCACTGCTCTCCCCGCCGCCGCAGCCTGCGCCTCCGCCGGACTCCGCGCCGCCAGCAGATATCCGTCTACCACGTGTACCGCCGCGTCCAGCGCACTCAACACCAGCTTGGCCTTCGCCTGGCTCGCCGGATTCTTGATTTCAAGCGCCGCCAGCAATCCCGCGTCCGCATCGCTCACCAGCGCATCCACCACCACGCCCAGTTTCGCCCACCCGTCGCTGGTGGGCGCCGCTGCGTACGCCCCGCTTACCGATTCCAGTTCCTGAAGCTCCGCCTGCACCTTCACGCTCACCGCCTGCACCTGCCCTGCCTCGGACGGATCGAGCGCTCCCGCAATCGCCGCTACATCGTTTGCCAGCCCCATCGCCGTCGGCAGATACGCATGAATCATGCTTGCCGCCTTCACCGAATCCGCCTGCGAACATCCCGCCGTGCAACCCGCCAGCCCCATCGCCGCCGCCAGCGCCAACATCCATCGCCTTCCCATCGCTCTCCTCCAAAGAAAATGCCGCCATCCCTGGCGGCCTCCCATACATTCACCCGCTGCGGTACTGATCTTGGTGCCCCACATCTGTCCTTCTCTTGCCAGATGTGAATCAGTTTCCGGTGCCCCATATCTGCCTTCCTTTGGCAGATGTGGATCTGTTGCTCTTGCTCTTGCTTTTGCTCTTGCTCTTGCTCTTGCTCTTGCTGTTGCTCTTGCTGTTGCTCTTGCTCTTGCTCTTGTTCTTGTTCTTAACTTTGAAACCTTGAAACCCTGAAACTTTGAAACCTTGAAACCTTTGCAACCTGCCCCTAATCCTTCGCCAGCATCCCCAAAACCGCCGTCGCCAGCGCGCTCGCCAGCGATACCACGGTCCCGGTTCCCGCGTGACCCAGTGAAATCCCCTGCTGTTGCAACACTCCCAGCACGGTCGTCATCGCCAGCAGTATCCCTGCCGCGCTCGTCTTCGGATGATCCAGCACCCGTCCAATCAGTTCCGTCACCGTTTTATGCCCTCGATTTCCTTTCCAACGCTGAATTTCTCTTGCCCCACGCCGCCATCACTGCACGATGATCCGCACAATGCCGTCGCCGCCGTTGCCGCCTGCGCCAGAGCTATGTCCTGACGCAGCCGCTCCACCGCCCGCGCCGCCGCCTCCAGGGAACATTCCTGCCCCGCCTGCCCCGCCATTGATGGTGATGCCAGACGCGCCGCCCGTGCCTCCGATCTGCCCGAAGATCATCACCTCTGACGTCGAGAAGGTCGGTGTCTGTCCCGCGCCTCCCGGCGCAGTGCCTCCGGTTACGTTCGCGCTACAGCATCCCGTGCGGAACCCCGGAATCGTCGCTGAGCCTCCGTTTTGGCCGCCGCCACCGTACGCCGTGCCGCTCGTAATGCCACCACCGCCCGCGCCACCGCCAGCCCCGGATGGATTGGTGAGCGGCTGGATGCCCGTCCCAGTCGTCAGACTTCCAGCCGCGCCCGACGATCCCGGCAGCGTGTAGAAGTTCTGGATATTTCCGCCGCTCGCCGAAGATGTACTGCCGCCGCTGCCGCCTACTCCAGCACCGGCATACACCTGCACCCCGTTCGAGCCGAGGATGTAGCTCACTCCGCCGGCAACGCCCGTGTTTCCCGTTACCGCCGTGCCGGAGCCGCTCACTGCCGCGCCCCCATTGCCTCCCGCTCCTACTGTCACCGTGATCGTCGCTCCGGCCCCGCCAAAGTAACTCGCCGGAACCGTGAAGTATTGCTCGTTGCCGCCTGTCCCGCCGCCTCCGCCGTAGATGTTGCCTCCGGTGGCCGCCACGCCGCCGCTGCCCCCGCCGGAGCCGCCGCTCATCACGTAGACCGTGAGCATATGGGCCGTCGCCGGCAGCGTGTACGTCCAGGGATTGCCGCCCGTCGCGCCCGTTGGTGCTGTCGTCGTCTTAAAGTCCAGCACTACCGGCGCAACACTCAGGCTCGACACTGCCACGCCGCTGTCCTTGATTGCCGCGCCAGTCGTGCTGTTGAACGTGGCAATGCTATTTACCGCTGACGAAGACGGCCCCGTGACCCCGCCGGATGGCGGCGCTGGTACATACTTCGTACCGTTCCACGTTGGCACATATCCGTTGGCAAGGCCGCTGTTCGACCAGTCCGCCAGCGTTCCCGTCGTGATCGCCGAGCCCCCCACCTGGTAGCTCTTTCCGGCCGCAATGTTGATCGAGCCATCGGTCTGTACAACTCCCGCCGCGCCTCGATACAGGTTCGTGTCATTTCCCCAATACAGCTTGTGGCCCGGATGCATGGCAAGAATCTGGCCGCCCCCCGGCATGCTCGGAGGCACATAGCCATGCAGTAACTGTTGCCGCCAGCGCTCCACTTCCTGCACCGATACTCCCGCCGACGCTGGAACCTGGATCATGAACGGCCCCCACATATCCATCGGAGTCGTCGAGCATCCAACCTCGAACCCGTACGGATGATTCCCGCCATCACCAGCCTTGAGCTGCGCAATGGCAACCACCGGTGTCCACCAGTCGCCCTGGAACTGCGTCTGGAAGGGGCTGGGAGATGCTTCATTGCTGGCCGCCACCGCCCCGGCAAACACGTCATTCGGTCCATACGAGTGCAGATGGAAAGGGTTTCCCGTCAGCCCAGAGGAATAGCCAACGCCACTCCCAGGCTTCACCCACGCGCCATAGAGAAACCAGTCGCCCGTGTTCGTCGTCATGTGGTACTGGTACGCTTCGTTCGCGCCGCCGCCGTTGGAAGAAAGTAAGCCAACCGCCGTCGTGCTTCCATCGGGAGCCGGAATCCCCTGTGTCACCGTGCACCCATTGCTCACGGAACTCCACAGCGTGGGGTCAACGATGGGCTGAGTCGGGAATGGAATCAACTGCGGACTCATCCCCGCGCCTTCGCCTCTCAGCTCCGTCTCCGTCGTCTTGCCGTCGGTCCAGGTGCCAACCGGAGAAATTCCCGTCGCAGGCAGGGTCGCCACGCTGCCGCGTACCAGGAGCGAACCGTCAAAATAGCCGCCGCCCACCAGCGGACCGCCTCCGCCATTGTCGCTCTCCTTCAGATCAATCCCGCCCTTGCCGCCCGAATAGTCCGTGTAATAGATCACGCTCGGAAGGTAGTAGGCAAAGTTGTCCTGCTGCCCCAGGTCGTCCATGTAAACGGCGTCAATCGAAGCCGCGTAGCGTGGGTCGATCACAACCGCAGCCGTGATGGGCTGCTCCACCACAATGTGGTGGAAGGTCACTCCGGCGGCAATGTGGCCGCGGTTGGTGCCCGTCGTGTCGATCTTGACCCCGCCTCCAATCGTCGTGTCGCTGATGTCCAGTGACCCCGTGCTGTTATTCGGGTTCGGGTCATTCTCATCCATGTGAATGCCCCATGGCTGCGATGTTGAAAAGTTGGGATTGAATGCGCACTTCTCAATCGTCACCCACCACGATGAGGTCAACTCCAGCGGCGACGACGTATAGATGCCGCCGGCCTGCGCGCCTACATTGACAAGCCCCGCAAACGCCGTATCGTTCAACCAGATGCAACTGCCGTAGCAGCCGCCCACATCGACGTTGGTCATGCTGTGGTCTTGCAACCCTGCAAGCTCCACCACCACGCCGCCGAACATGTCGGTGGAGTTATGCGGTCTCAGGAAGGTCGCCGTGGCGGTCGTGCTCGTCGTCGCCGTGATCGAAACGGTCTCAATCGAATCTTCATTCAGGGCCGTCAACGTGCCCCCGCTGCTGCTCCCATCCCCCAGCGCCTGCCACCAGGAAATCGTGTTCCTGCCGTAGTCGCTGTTGGTGACCACAAATGTTCCGTTATAGCTGTTGTCCGTCACCCCCGCGATGGTCGCATTGACTCCCGCCGGTGTCCGGCAACTGCCGCTCAGAGTAGCCGTCACCCGGCTTCCCGCACGCGAAATCTTCGTAATCGCGCAGCTCTGCATTCCCGCTACCGAGATGGCCTCGCCAGGGACAATCCCATTCATCGACGAAGGCGTAAACGTAGCCGTCCCAGCCGCAAACGTGGTGCCCAGTGTGCCCAGCGTTGGCCCCGTGGTCTTTCCGCTGATCGAAAAGAAGGGGCCGATCGGAAGAAACTGCATCACTCCCGGAGCTCCGCCATCCCCCACGATATGAACGTGCGACCCCACAACCAAAGTTGAGCCCACGATCCACTGTCCCTGTCCCACAACCTCGATCACGCCGCTGTTGCCCCAGGTTAGTCCCGCCGGGTTGGCAAAGTAGCAGTATCCAAAACTCCCGATCTTGCCGCCGCCGCTCACCGCCGTAATCGCCGACTGCAATGCCGCCGTGTCGTCGGTCACTCCATCGCACTTCGCCCCATAACTCCGAATATCCACCAGCGGCGTGTTCTTCGTGATCGAGTCCCTTGCCGAGACGCTAGTCCCTGCCGCAACGCTTCCCGTCGCGCTGACGCCCGTCGTGCTCAACCCTGCCGCACTGAAGTTGCCGATGTCCGTTCCGTTGTTCACGATGAAATGGATCGTCGTGCCACGGTTGAACAGCACATCGTCCGCTCCCGCCGTGTAGTTATACGACCGCAGCGTTGCCGGGCTGTTCCCCGAAAGAGTCGCCCAGGTCCCGCTCGTCGGATTCGTAGCCCCGCCGCCGCTGCCTACCGGCCCGGCAAACACGCTGACGCTTCGCAGTCCCTTCAGTCCGGTCGTTCCATTCGAGTCCACCACCAGGTTCTGGTTCCCCGAATCCGATAGCTGGAACTGCGATGCCCGCACCACCCACGGCATGAACGCCAACGTGTTCGGGTTGTAGGCATCGGTAAAGAACTCCGCAGCTCCACTGTTTCCGTACGTCCGTATGTATGCGTTCGACGCCGAGCTGCCCACCGACGCGTTGTTCGGCATCGTCGCCGTCACTTCTCCCGCCGTCATTTCGCCCTGGAAGATCGGGTTGTAGTTCGAGTTCAGCGGCTGCGCGCCCCGTGCCCCTCCGCTCATGTTGAACTTCGCCCCAATCGTCTCCGCCAGCGCCGCGTACACATACGGCTTGAAGTGCGTGCCATCAAACGTTGTCGCCGGATCGTTCGGATTCGAGATCAGGCTCGCCGCGTCCACCACCATCGCCGGAGTCTTCGCCAGCGTCGCATCGTTATCCTGCAAAATGTAGGAGTTCACCTGCTGCCGCACCGCGTCCTGCGCCGGAGTCAGCCAGTCCCAGCTTGAGTACGCCGTCTGCGCAAACGCCGCCCCGCTTTGCGCGAGAGTCGCGAACGGAGTCTCCACGCCCGTCAGCGCCTCAAACTGCGTGCCCGACAAGCCCGCCGCCAGCACCGGAAGAATGTTGTTGTTCAGGTAGCTCGCCGCGCCCGTAAAGCCCGTCAGGTATACATACTCGCTGCCGCTCCCGGTAAAAGAGTTCGGCGCCGTGATCGTCACATATCCATTCGGCCCGCTCGTGTACGCCTGCGCCACGGCTGTCACATTCATCGCCGTCCCCACCGGCCCCAGCGGCAGCACAGAGGCGGGCATCACCGTCATCAGCACCGTGGTAAAGCCGTCGGAGTTCGCCTGCGTGATGTAGGAGTCGATGCAGCTTTCAATCGCCGAAGCCGCCAGCCCCGCGCTGTCGTTGCGTCCGATCATCACCGCCAGATACGCCTTGGTGATCGTCGTGCCGTTCGGCTTGTACGGCTGCACCGCCGTTGCATAGCGCGAAGTCATCGAGGCGCAGGTCGAGCCGCTCACCGCCGCATTCACCAGCGTCGCGCGATTCTTGAAGTACGCCTGCTGCGAGAGCCGGTACGGCCATGATTGCGTTGCCGGCGAACTCAACAGGTATCCCGCCGTCTCCGAATCTCCCTCCGTCACCAGGTACTGCGTTCCCATCGCGCCATACGCGTAGTTCTGCGCCGTCACCGCCGTCGCCGCAACCGGCGCGGGCGCCGCCGTGCCAATCGCGCCCGGAGCAGCCAGGTTTACCGCGGGTGGCTTGTCCTTCAGGTCGTTGAAGCTGCCCGTCGAGGCCACTGTCGCCAGGCCGTCAATTTCTCCGTCCACATATTCTTTGTCCACAAATACTGCCGCCACATTCGGCGGAACCACCTTCGCGCTGATCGCTGCCAGCGTCGTGCTTGCCGCCGCTGGAACCACCCAGGCATCTTCGCTTTCGATCCCGTCCAACTTCATTACCACCCGGTAATAGCTGCCCGTGGGTGTTGCGTCCCGGTTCGCAATCAGTGGAATCGAGATCCCGCCGTTCGCGTCCGTATTCGCCGTCAGCTCTCCCGCCGGCACTGCTTCCCCGTCGCTCGTCGTAAACCGGTTCCAGCGGATCGTGATCGTGCCCTGCGCCGCGCTGCCATCTGCCCTGTACAGCACGTCCTGCACCAGCGTCTTCGCCGGAGCCGCTTTTGCCGCGGTCGCGCCCATCAGCAGCATTGCCCACACCAAAATCAAAAGCCGCCCAGTCAGGCGGCTTGCTCTTCCCATCGCTCTCGTTTTCATGCTTTCCTGTCGCCGTCCTTTCGGCTGCTTCCGCTTCTGCCCAGCGGCCCCTCGTAGACCTTCAGAAATTCCTCCACGCTTCGCACATACACCTCGGCAAAATCCACCACGTACCGCTTCGTCTGGATCAACCGCTTCGCCTGTTCCAGCGGATACCCCGTCACACACAGCACGGCCAGCGCCATCATCGGAGCGCGGTGTACTCCCGCCGCGCAGTGTACAAACAGCTTTGTTCCCGGCTGCTCCAGCGCCCGCAACGCAAACTTCACCCCGCGCTCAAAAATTACCGGATGCTTCGGCTCAAAGTCGTCGTCCACCGGATTCCACAGCACCTCTACTCCCGCCCGTTCGCCCAGCTCCGTGTCGTCAAACTCAATCTGCATATCGATGACGTGTGTCACCCCGGCCCGCGCAACTTCGGCCATCTTCTCGTCCACCCAGATTCCGCCGCCCACTGCGATCCGGTCCGTCACCCATGTCATGTCCATCTTCGAGTCTGCCCCTGTCAATCTGCTATCGTTCCACGCCCGCAGACATCGTCTCCGGCACTTCTTCCTGCCCGGCTCCGCTGGAGTGCCCCGTGCCTGCTTCTGCCTCGTCCAGTCGTTCCAGCACCAGCTTTGCCCAGGGCTCGCCGCTCGTTTGCGCCTGTCCTTCCGCTTCTTCGTCGAACATATGCTTCGCGCCGGTCATCTCCAGCAGCGTCTTGGCGTGCGTGCAGCTCCCCGCCTTGGCCCTCTTCACCAGTGAATTCACAATCTCCGGCACTGAGCCCTTCATCGTCTGCTTCGCAACCTCAAACGGATCCAGCTCCGCGCCCGCCGTCTCCGGCGGCTGTTTCTTTGTTCGCGGGGCGGAGCCAGCTCTTCCCTTGCTCTCCCCCGTCTGCTTCTTCGCCGCTTTTTTCGCCGTCTTCTTCGGCGCGGCCTTCTTCACTTTTCGCTTTGCTTTAGTTTTCTTTCCTTCAGGCTTTCCGGATGCGCCTGGCTCTTCGGTCTCGCCATTCCTGCCGGCCCTTTTCTTCTTCCCCGTTTCACTCAATGCCGCCGCCCCTCTCCTTGCCTCTTATCTTCAGAATATCAACTTTCACCCCCCTATCCCCTCACCCGGAGCACAAACTATATTCCACGTCTTCTCAGCTACTTGCATCCGATTTCCGGAATTTCTGCTCTTGACAGCAAAATTCCCGCTCCGCCGCTTCCTCCATCTTGCTTCCTTTATGTCTCAATCGAGATGTGCGCCACGCGTCCCACTACGTAGTCCGCAAATGTCTTTCCCTTCTCCAGTTCCACAAACCCCAGCCCGCACCTCTGGTTCTCCGGACGCAGCGTTAGTTGACTCCCTTGCAGTTCCACATAGCGAACCTTGAAGCTCTCTCCGCTCTTCACCAGGTACAGATTCGGCTCCCGCCGCCGGTAGCTCCGCAGCGAGTTGTAGTGCCGGTCGATCAGCAGCGTCGCTCCCGCCAGCAGCCTCGGCCTCATCGCCTCCCCGGAGTCCTTATCCGCCTTGATCAGCACAAAGCGCTGCCAGTTCCGCCGCTGGTTCGCCATCTCCGCCCGGATGCGCCGCAGAAAGCTCTTCTTGAAGCGCAGAAATTCCACAACCTCGCCCGAGCCGAATTCGCTCTGCAGCAGCGCAGGGTTCTGCACCACTGGAATCGAATCAAATCCTCCGTCCCCGCCCCCGCCCGCCGCCTGCTTCCGGCTCTCCGCCGGCAACAGGTCGCTCACCTCCAATCCCATCACCTTCATCAACTGGTCCATCCCCTCAATACTTAGTCCCCTTCGTTGGTTCAGGAAATTCGAAATATGCGCCTGTTGAAACCCGGCGCGCTTTGCCAGCTCCGTCCCCGTAAGCTCGCCGCCATGAATTCTCTCCCCGGCTAGAATCCGTAATCGGTCGTGCAAATCTGAAATCAACATGTAGTGCCTCACACTTCTCGCTTGCAAGCAATAACTCTAAGCAATGGTTAGAAATATTTAGTAACCTTGAGCAATTATTTATTTGACTTCCCCGTCCGCCCTGCCCGATGATGCACCTGCAGTCACACATTCATGGGCTAGGAGCCGTTCTATGGAGCACGGTATTACTGAAGCCGTTTTTGTGGAGTTTCGTCGAAAGGTTCAGAACTCGGAACTGCTTGCGTCGGAAGTCGCACGGCTTCTCCGTGAGGTTCGCTTCACCGGACGCCTCAGTGTCGTCGTTCAAAACGGCGAGGTTCTCAAGTCCGGCTATGAAGAAGGCTACTTTACCCGCAGGGATGATCGCAGGCTCACCTGAGTCATCGCCCCCGGGCTGAGATGGATCGTTTGACGGCAGTTCGTTTTCTTGTCCTGCCTGAAAAAATACGGAACCGGCAGGTCATCGCAACAGAATCGAGCCCTGTCGCTGGCAGCTTCGCAATCTCTTTCCGGAGTCTCTCTTCCGGCAGAGATTGCAGCCCTGCCCGCGGCAGGGATTTTCGTTATAAGGAGAAAGTGATCGATGAAAGCACTGAACCAACCCATACCGTTGCGGAACATGCAACTCAAGTATTGCGAACGCTGCGGAAACATCTGGCTGCGCCGCTCCGGCAGCGCACTCAGCACTTGCGCCCCCTGCGCCCAGGCCGAAGCCGGCCTCTCCAACGGCTCTGCCTCGTTCCTCCAGCTCTGGACAAGGCTGCGCGCCGAGGCTCGCGCATGACCGGCCCGCTGCGCAATTCCGCGCTGCGTCTCGTCTCCGGCCCTCCCTGCCGGCAGCAGGATCAGGAAATGGCCGCCTATCGTCCTTACACCCGCGCTCTCCTGCGGCGCTACTTCCGCGTCGCCGTTGATATCGGGCGTCTGCCCAGCATCCTGGGCGGACTCTGTTTTCGCGCCCGCGTCAGCTCCTACAAACTGCAGACCTTCGAGGATGCCGTCATCTTCGTCCATGACGTCGAGAGCGTCTTCGACCGCATCGAACGTCCGGCCATGGAAATCGTCGCCGGCGTGATCCTGCTCGATTACAGCCTCCCGGAAGCGGCGCTTCGCCTCGGCATCACCGTGCAGCGCGCCGAGCGCCGCTACGCTGCCGCGCTTGACTCGCTCTCGGCCGTTCTGCTCGAAGTCGGCCTGCTTCGTCCCGTCTTCACCAACAACCAATCTCAGGATCGCCCGGACTCCCCCCGTCCCGCGAATATTCCTGCGCCCCGCAAACCGCCCGTCTCCGTGCGTCTCGAAGACCAGGCGCCGCTTCATCGCGAGGGCTCTACCACCAAAACGCAATAATCCGGGGGCAGGGAGTAGCGAATGCGCTCTGCTCCCCAGCTCGCCATCCATTTCCGTTCCGGTCTTCTTCATACTCGCAATCATCTGTTATCATCGGCACCGTTCCGCTTTCTCAACAGGCGGTGCCGTGCTCTTCCAATTCAGCCCCGGAGATTTCCTGTGAGCGATACTCCATCGGTTCCCGTTCCCCCTGCGCCGCCTCTGCGCCGCGACGAAGAAATCGCGCTCGAAATGATGAAGTTCGTCGCCACCACAACCGGCTTCGGTCGCACCGGTTCTCCCGGCGCAGGCTTCCAGGGTGGCACTGTCTCGCGGGCCGAAGACTATGCCAAACATCTCATCGACCTCTACGGCCAATGCCTCGACGCCGTAAAGTCAAAACGCTAATCGAGAGTTCATGGGTGCAATTTACTCCCATTCCCTGAGGGCAGATAGATAAATCCGTCCTTGGAATAAAGCTCCAATCTCCAATTCGGGAGTAAATTTCGATTCGGTGCTCTCCTTTTCAAGGTGCGCTTTCAGCCCAGCATGAGCAAACATTCTCCCGCATCCGACGCCACTCTCTCCGTTCACGCCGGAGAAGACCGCCATGGCCGCAACGCTCCCATCACCACGGAAATCCAGCAGACCGCCGTCTTCGCTCTCAAGAACACCGAACAGCTTCGCCGCTACGCCGCCGGAGACCCCGAGGTCTTTCTCTACACCCGCTACGGAAATCCGACCCTGCGCGCCGCCGAGGAGAAAATCGCCGCTCTCGAAGGTGGTGAAGACTGCATCCTCGCCGCCAGCGGACTCGCCGCCGAACTCGCCGTCGCCCTCACTCTCTGCAAGGCCGGAGACGAGATCGTCTCCATGCTCGACATCTACGGCGGCACCACCAAGCTGTTTTCCACTCTCCTCGCCCGCTGCGGAATCCGCACCCGCTTCGTTCCCTTCGGCGAACTCGGCAACATTGAGAGCTACTTCACCCGCAAGACCCGCATGCTCTTCCTGGAAACTCCCACCAATCCCATCCTGCGATGTGTTGACATTGCCAATCTCGCCCCGCTCGCCCACAAGCGCAAGATTACCGTGGTAGTGGATAACACCTTTGCCACGCCCATTCTTCAGAAGCCGCTCGCCCTCGGTGCCGACGTCGTCGTCCACTCGGCCACCAAATACCTCGGCGGCCACAGCGACCTCACAGCCGGAGCCATTGTCGCCTCACGCCGCTGGACCGCCCCCATGCGCGAAACCATGATTCTCTCCGGAGGCTGCTCCGATCCCGGAGTCGCTTACCTGCTGCTGCGCGGCCTCAAAACGCTCGACGTCCGCGTCGAACGCGCCTGCCGCAACGCCTCAATCATCGCAGAGTACCTCAGCCGACACAAAAGTGTTACACAAGTTTTCTATCCTGGTCTGCCGAATTCTCCATGGCGTCACCTCGCCGCCGCCCAGATGAAGGACTTCGGCGCGGTCGTCTCCTTCGACATCAAGGGCGCGGGCCCTGCCGCCGAGCGCTTCATTGACGCGCTCAAGCTCTGGTATCTCGCCACCAGTCTCGGCGGCGTCGAATCGACCGTCTCCTACCCGGTGCTCTCTTCCCATTCCAGCCTCCCCCGTCGTGAGCTCAAACTCCTGGGAGTCTCGCCCTCTACCATCCGTCTCTCGGTTGGAATCGAGGATGCGCCCGACCTCATCGCCGACCTGGCGCAGGCGTTTCAGAACTGTTAACCGCTGTGTTAACAGCTCGAACTCCCTTCCGTTGCCACATAGTATATGGTTTCCGGCCCCGCTCAACCATTGGCGGAGAAGTAACCATGGCCCTCCCAACGATTGACCCTTCGGTGAATCGTTCGTAGATTGTAGGAAGCGGTTGTTTCCGTGGCTGCACGCCATGGGGGCGCCGCGCAAAACTCCATGAACTCTGCCTATCGTCGAATCCTGCCGCTCCTGGTGCCCTTCTGCCTGCTCCTCGCCTCCTGTGAGCCCGTGAAGGATGCCGACTCCACTCTGCCCGCCCCGGAGGCCACCGTGCCCACCCTGGCTGCGCCTGCCGCCAGGGAGCCCGCGCCAAAACCGGCTCCCGTGCAGCAGTCCGCTCCACGGCCCGCGCTCGAAACCGTCGAGCAGTTGATCGCCCGCGCCGAAGCCGAGTACGCCCGCGGACAGGCCAACTACACTGCCGGACACATGGAAGCGGCCAAGGATAACTTCGACGCAGCCTTCAACGTTCTGCTCCGCGGCCCCGTCGGCGTGCAGAACGATGAGCGGCTCCAGCGCGAGTTCGACAAAATCGTCGAGGCCACGCACGACCTGGAATTGCAGGCCCTGAAAGCCGGCGACGGATTCACCGAACAGCATCCCGAGCCCGCGCCCATCGATGAGGCCAACAACATCACCTTCCCGGTCGATCCCACCATCAAGGCCAAGGCCCAGGCCGAGCTGGCGAACACGCACAGCGATCTTCCGCTGATGCTGACCGATCCGGTGGTGAGCTACATCAACTACTTCTCCTCCCGCGGACACGGCACCATCGAGCGCGCGCTGATCCGGCGCGGCCGATACAGCGATATGATCTCGCGCGTCTTCCGCGAGGAGGGCGTGCCGCAGGACCTGATGTTCCTGGCTCAGGCCGAGTCCGGCTTCCAGCCTCTGGCGCTCTCCCGCATGGGCGCGCGCGGCATGTGGCAGTTCATGCCCTGGGATGGCGTACACGCCGGACTCCAGCACAACTGGTGGGTGGATGAGCGACAGGATCCGGAGAAGGCTACGCGCGCGGCCGCGCGCCTGCTGAAGGATTTATACAACCAGTTCGGCGACTGGTATCTCGCCATGGCGGCTTACAACTCAGGTCCAGGAACCGTGCAGCGCGCCGTCCAGCGCACCGGGTATGCCGACTTCTGGGAACTCTACAAGCGCAACGTGCTTCCCGGCGAGACGCGCAACTACGTCCCCATCATTCTCGCCATGACCATCATGGCAAAAAATCCCACGCAGTACGGACTGGATCATCTCTCCCTCGACTCTCCGATCAACTCGGATACCGTGAGAATCCACTACCCCATCGACCTGCGCCTGGTCGCCGAATGCACCGACTCGTCCACGGCCGTGCTCCAGGAGTTGAATCCCAGTCTGCTGCGCATGACCACTCCGAAAGACATGGATTTTGACCTCCATCTGCCCAGCGGAACAGCTCAGAAATTCCAGAGCACCGTCGAGGCCATTCCAGCAGAGATGCGTGTTTACTGGCGCTATCACCGCGTCGAAAGCGGAGAAAGCCTGAGCGAGATCGCGCACCGCTACCACACCACCGCCTCAGCTATTGCGGAGGCCAACAACCTGGACGGCACCGAGTTGGCGCGGGACAGCCGGCTGATCATTCCGGTCTCTCCGGCCCGCGTTTCCGCGCCGGAGCCGGGCGCCCGGCCTGCTGCCACTGGATACAGCAAGCATCCCGTGCGCTACACGGTGCGCAAGGGTGACACCGTACTTTCCGTGGCGGATGATTTCGGAGTTCCCACCGAGAAGATCAGGCAGTGGAACAAGCTGAGCGGCAATTCTCTCTCCGCCGGACGCTCGCTGACGATCTTCAAGCCGGCGGCAGCCAGCCCTTCCACAGCGGCCAGCAGCCATCGGCCGGGTCGAAAGAGCATGGCTTCCGGCACCCCCCAGCACGGCGCGCACTCGCCGGCAAAGAGTGCCGCGGCCAGCAAGGGTGGGGGAAAGCCAAGCGGAAAAGCAGCTTCCTCGAAGAAGAAAGAAGCCGCTACCCCTCCGGCAAAGACAACGCCTGCGAAGAGCAGGAAGCACAAGCAGCAGGGATGATTTTCCTGAAATCGTTGCGTCTTGCAAATCGACTTCCTCATTCCATTGCATCGTAAAGAAGGCTGAGTTATTGTGTTCGGGTGCGTGGGCGCGCACGATGCGATTGCATTGTGTTCGCGTTAGCCACAGAAGCGGCAATAGTCGTGTTGTACCTGTGCTCAGCAGTCTTCGGGCGCGGAGCGGCAAAAGACACCAGGAGGAGACATGACGTTCGACGAGACTCTTTACGGTCGCAGCAGTGATGATGGAGATGAATTCGGTGATAACGAATCTTTTGACGATGTAATTGACGACGAAGAGGAAGAGGAACTGGAAGACGAAGAGGACGAAGCGGAAGAACAGGAACTGGGCCATGCTGAAGACGACGACGTAGCTCCTTCCGCCAGCCGTGCCCAACGTGACGAAGAAGCCGCCGAAGTTCCAGCCGAACCGGCTCCTCCGGCAAAGAAGCCTGCGAAGAAGCCTGCCAAGAAAGCCGCTCCCAAAAAGGCCGCAGTGAAGGCCGTGGCACCACCGAAGCCCGCCAAGAAGGCCGCCAAAAAGGCAGCCGTAAAGAGCGTGGCAAAGAAGGCTGCAAAGAAGGCGGCGAAGAAAGCCGCGCCCAAGGCCGCGCCAAAGGCTGAAAAGAAAGCGGCAAAGCCCGCCAAGAAAGCAACCAAGAAGGCGGTCAAGAAAGCGCTGAAGGCCGTCAAGAAGGAAAAGAAGGCGGAGAAGAAGGCCGAAAAGAAGAAGGCTCCCAAGAAGATTGAGAAGAAGGTAAAAGGCAAGAAGGCGAAGAAGGGCAAGAAGAAGTAAGCCCGCCTTTGATCTGAGCAGGGCCGCGGAGTCAATCTGCGGCCCATTGCCGTCTCACTCAAGAAAAAAGCCCCGGCCAATCAAGGCTGGGGCTTATCGGTTGGAACCAGCAGCGCTCTAGGCGGCTGCCGCAGCAACCTTCTGTCCCTGTTTATTGAGCTGTTCAATCGCGCGGCGAAGTTGCTCGTCGGGCTGAACCTTCTTGGGTTCGGGCTTTTCGCTCTCGTCGGGCACGATGTCGGAATCCTCGGGCGCAATGAAGTCGTCCGCCTTTTCCGCAACCATCACATTGGGAGTGATAGCCGCGTCCTGAATCGCCTTGCCGGCGGGAGTGTAGTACTTGGCGATGGAGAGAATCAGCGCTCCGCCATCCTGAAGATCGATGGTCTTCTGAATCGATCCCGCGCCGAAGGTCTTGTCGCCGAGTACGTCACCGCGCGCATTGTCCAGCACTGCGGCGGCTACAATCTCCGCGGCTCCCGCTGTGGAGTGATTCACGATTACGACCAGCGGCAGGGTGGTGATTGCCTTGGACGGATCAGCGGTAAAGTTCTGGCGCGGATACTTCTGCCCCTCGACGTAGGCAATTTGCCCGTGATTCAGGAAGAGGTTTGCCGCTGAAACGCCCTCGGAAATTTCGCCGTCTCCGGAGTTGCGTAAATCGAGAATCAGCTTCTGCGCTCCATTCTTCTGGAGTTCGCGCACCCGGGAAGCGATCTCCTGGGCACGGCCCTTGGGGAAGCCTTCGGCGCGGATGTAGCCGATCTGGCTCTCCAGCATTTTGGAAGAGACCGCCGGGAACTTCACGGCCTCGCGCGTAATGGAAATCTTCTGCGGCTGGGCCTTGGTTGGGCGAACCACGCTGAGATTGACGATGGAGCCAACAGGTCCTCCCAGCAAGCCGCTCAGTTCAGCCAGGGACATCTCGCGGGTGCTCTTGTCGTTGACGGCCTCCACAATGTCTCCCGCGAGCAGTCCTGCTTTGTCGCCGGGGCCTCCAGGAACAACCGAGATGACGTCGCCGTAGCCGAAGCGCTTGGAGACGGCGGCGCCGATTCCTGCAGTGGACTTCCCCAGTTGCTTGTAGCTCTTGTACTCCTCGGGATTCATGTAGCTGGAGTTGGGATCAAGCGCTTCAAGCAGCCCATGCAGGGCACCATTGCTGACCTGGGAGATGTTCGGGTCTTCCACGTAATCGGACCGAATACGCGAAAGAACTTCGCTGTACACGCTCATCTGGCGGTACGCGCCATCATTGCCATTGCCCGCCTTGACGCCAACGGCGCCTGCGACGGCAAAAGCGAGGATGAAGAACGACAACAGGAGAAGTGAAGTTTTTACGCTCTTTGACATGGATCCTTCAAAGCTAGCCGGAACTGTGGTCATTATACGGCGGAACCGCGGTGGCCGCCGAGGGTCTGGCGTTGCTCTAGTTTAGACGCACAAGACACGCCGAAGATGGAAATGATTTTTCCCCGTCCAGGATCAGCCGCACTGCCGCCCTTCCCGGCGCAGCGGACCTGGCAGCCGGATTCCACGGGGGATCTCCAGCCAAGGCCCGGCCCATGGTGGCCCGCATCCAGCCACAATTTGACCACATCAGCTCTGCCATCCTGATTCCCGCGCCGCGCCAGTCGCATCTTTAACTTGTAAAGGTCGGCAAAAATCACCGTTCGGCTCGACTTGGCACAGTGACGCACGGCATTATTGTTATGTCGCAGCAGGGTACGCGCGGAAATTCATCATAAGATTGACCGGGCCACTGGCAGCGCGCCGGGGCGGAAAGGCAACACAACAGACATGGCAGCGAATGTGCAGCAACTTGAAACCGCAGAGGCCTCTGTGCTGGACCAACTGTGCGTAAACACGATCCGCACGCTTTCCATCGATGCGATTCAGAAGGCCAACAGCGGCCATCCGGGAGCGCCGATGGGGCTTGCTCCGGTGGCCTACGTGCTCTGGGACCGTTTTCTGCGGCACAACCCGGCGAGTCCGCACTGGCCTAATCGTGACCGCGTAGTGCTTTCGGCGGGGCACGCCTCCATGCTGCTGTACTCGATGCTGCACCTGACTGGGTACGACCTTCCGCTCGCCGAAATCGAGAAGTTCCGCCAGATTGGCTCCAAGTGTCCGGGCCATCCTGAGTTTGGACTTACGCCTGGTGTGGAGGCCACAACGGGCCCGCTTGGCCAGGGCATTGCAAATTCGGTCGGTATGGCCATCACCGAACGTTGGCTGGCCGCGCACTTCAACCAGGGCGAGCAGAAGATCGTCGACTACCGCGTGTATGCAATCTGCTCGGACGGCGACATGATGGAAGGAATCTCACATGAGGCCGCTGCACTGGCCGGGCACCTCAAACTCTCCAACCTCACCTGGCTGTACGACTTCAACCATGTCAGCCTCGACGGGCCGACGACGCTGGCGTACAGCGACGACGTGGAGTCGCGCTTCAAGGGCTACCACTGGAACGTGCTGACCGTCGAGGACGCCAACGATCTGCAAGCCGTGGAAGCCGCGATCCGCGCGGCGCGGAGCAAGACCGACCGCCCCACTCTGATCATTGTCCACAGCCACATCGGCTACGGCGCACCCAATAAGCAGGACAAGAGCGCGGCCCACGGCGAGCCGCTTGGCGTGGAAGAAGTGAAGGCTGCCAAGCGTTTCTACGGATGGCCGGAAGATGCGCAGTTCCTGATCCCCACCGAAGTTGGCGCTCATCTGGGCGAAGCCGTTGCGCGCGGCAAGAAGTTGCAAGCCGAATGGAACGCCCTCTACGAGGTCTGGGCAACGAAGAACCCCGAGTTGGCGAAACAGTGGGATGGCATCGTGAACGGCAGACTTCCCGAGGGCTGGGACAAGGATGTTCCGGTCTTTCCGGCGGACGCGAAAGGCATTGCCACCCGCGAAGCAGGCTACAAGGTAATGAACACGATCGCGAAAAACCTGCCGTGGCTGGTCGGAGGCTCGGCCGACTTGGAAAGCTCGAACAAAACGAAGATCGACGGTGACAGCAGCTTCGAAGCCGGCAACTACGGCGGGCGCGTCCTGCGCTTCGGCGTGCGCGAGATGGGCATGGGAGGAATCCTGAACGGGATCGCGGCAAGCGGACTGCGCGCCTTCGGCGGAACCTTCATGGTCTTCAGCGATTACATGCGCGGAGCAGTACGCCTTGCCTGCATCATGGAACTGCCGGTCACCTACGTCTTCACCCATGACTCGATTGCCGTGGGCGAAGACGGCCCGACACACGAGCCGGTCGAGCACGTCATGTCTCTGCGGTTGATTCCTCATATGCGCGTCATTCGTCCGGCCGACGCCAATGAGACCGCGGTGGCTTGGAAGCTCGCCATCGAGAGCACAAAGCATCCGACGGCGCTTGCTCTCACCCGGCAGGCCGTGCCGACCTTTGATCGCACGAAGTTCGCAAGCGCCGAAGGCGTCCGCAAGGGCGCATACGTTTTCAGCGACGCTCCCGGAACGCCCGATGTGATTCTGATCGGCACGGGCAGCGAATTGCAGCTTGCGGTCGACGCGCAGGAGAAACTCGCGGCAGAGGGCATCAAGGCACGCGTCGTCAGCATGCCCTGCTGGGATCTCTTTGACGCGCAGGATGCGGCCTACAAGGAAAATGTGCTGCCCGGCAGCGTGCGTGCGCGCGTCGCTGTGGAGGCCGGCACGCCGATTGGCTGGGAGCGCTACGTCGGACTCGAGGGCCGTGTCGTTGGACAACAGGGCTTCGGAGCCTCCGGGCCTGTGAAAGACGTCTTCAAACACTTCGGCTTCACGGTTGAGAATGTTATCGCGCACGCCAAAGAGACCATGGCCGCTGTGAAGGGCACGGGAAAGACAAAATGATCGTTGCCGTTGCGGCAGACCACGCGGGCTCCATTCTATTGAAGCCCGTGCTGGAGGAAGTTCGCAGGCTTGGGCATGAGGCTCTCGATCTCGGCACGCACGACTCCGTGACTCCGGACGATTACCCGGATCACGCGGCCGATGTGGCAGCAGCGCTGATTTCAGGCCGCGCCGGGCGCGGAGTCCTCGTCTGCGGCAGCGGCGTGGGCGCCTCAGTGGCGGCGAACAAGGTGCGCGGCATCCGTGCCGCGCTTTGCCATGACACATACTCCGCGCACCAGGGCGTGGAGCACGACGACATGAACGTGCTCTGCCTGGGAGCGCGGGTGATCGGCGAGGCGCTGGCCGTGGAATTGGTGCGCGCTTTTCTCGGCGCCGGCTTCAGCGGCGAAGCACGGCACCGGCGGCGGCTGGAAAAGATAGCCGCCATGGAAGCAAAGTTTTAGACGGATCGAAGCAACAAGGAGACGAGCATGGCCAGCAATCCTTTAGCGCAGTTAAGCAAGTTAGGACAGAGCCCGTGGTACGACCAGATGACGCGTTCGCTGGTTACCCAGGGCACGCTGAAACAGATGATCGAAGGGGATGGACTGCGGGGCTTGACCTCGAATCCCACCATCTTTGAGAAGGCAATCTCCGGCGGAAAAGATTACGAGGACGCATTGCGCGCGCTGGTTGGCCGCGGCGCTGAACTCGCGGAGATTTACGATGCGCTCGTGGTCGAAGACATCGCCAGCGCCGCCGACGTCTTCCGCCCCGTCTACAACAGCACCGGCGGCACGGATGGCTTTGTCAGCATCGAGGTCTCGCCGCTGCTGGCGCACGATACGGCCGGCACGGTGAAGGAAGCCAAGCGCCTGCACGCGAAACTGGCGCGTCCCAACGTGATGATCAAGGTTCCGGCAACTCCCGAAGGGCTGCCCGCGGTGGAGGAGCTGATCTCGGAAGGCATCAGCGTGAACGTGACCCTGATCTTCTCTGTGGAGGTTTACGCGAAGGTCGCCGAAGCCTACCTCAAGGGTCTGGAAAAGCGTGCTGCCAACGGCGGAGCCCTGGACCGCGTCTCCTCGGTCGCTAGTTTCTTCGTCAGCCGCATCGATTCGGCGGTGGATAAAAAGCTCGAAGAGATCGCCAAGGCGGGCCGTCCGGAGGCCGCCGAACTCACGGGCAAGACCGCCATCGCCAACGCCAAGCTTGCGTATGAGAAGTTTCAGCAACTCTTCAGCGGCCCGCGCTGGGAGAAACTCGCCAAGCTCGGAGCCCAGGTGCAGCGCCCTCTGTGGGCCTCTACCGGCACCAAGAATCCCAAGTACTCTGACGTGCTCTACATCGACACACTGATCGGGCCGCACACGGTGAACACAATGCCTCCGTCCACCTACGATGCCTTCCGCGACCACGGCAAAGCCCTGGTCACCATCACCGACGATCTCAAGGGCGCGCACTCGCTCTTCGACAAACTGAAGGAACTCGGAATCGATCTTGCCGCCGTCACCGACGAGCTGACGGTCGCCGGCGTCAAGAGTTTTTCGGAGTCCTACAACAACCTCATCGCAGTCATCGAACGCCGCCGTCACGAGGTCGCACATGTCTAAGACAAGCGAAGCTCCCCTGGGAGCGCACCAGGCAGAATTTGATTCCACGATGGCCGAGATGAAAGCGAAGAACCTCGTCGCACGCGTCTGGCAGAAGGATCCGAGCGTCTGGTCCGACAAGCCCGAACACCAGAAGATCATCTCAAATTCGCTGGGATGGCTGACGGTTCCCGGCCAGGTACTGGCACGCGTGTCGGAGCTGACCTCGTTCGCCGATGAGATCCGCTCCGCCGGATTCACTCATGCCGTGGTGCTCGGCATGGGCGGCTCAAGCCTTTGCCCCGAGGTGCTGCGCAATAGTTTTGGCGCGCAGCCGGGCTATCCTGAACTGCTTGTTCTTGACTCCACGGTGCCCGCCGCGGTGGCGCACATTGAAGCCTCGGTAAAGCTGGAGAGCACGCTGTTCATTGTGGCCTCTAAGTCCGGCTCCACCACCGAGCCGCAGATGTTCGAGCGCTACTTTTATGATCGCGTGCAGCAGCTGAAGGGCGCAAAGGTTGGCGAAAACTTTGTGGCCGTCACGGACCCCGGCACGCTGCTGGAGAACCAGGCGAAAGAACAGGGCTACCGCAAGATCTTCGTCAACTGGCCTGACATCGGCGGACGCTACTCCGCGCTCAGCTTCTTCGGGATGGTTCCATTTGCCGTGATGGGTGGCGATGTGAAGACCCTTCTGGAACGTGCAAGCGGCGCAGCGGAAGCCTGCAAGAGCGAGGAATTCAATCCCGGCGCGGCGCTTGGCGCAGTACTGGGCACGCTTGCAAGCAAGGGCGTGGACAAACTGACGCTGGTGACCTCCGGCGAAATCGCATCCCTCGGACTGTGGATAGAACAACTGGTTGCCGAGAGCACGGGCAAGGAAGGCAAGGGAATTGTGCCGGTCGCAGGAGAAGCCCTCGGCGACCCCGGCGACTATGGCACGGACCGCGTCTTCGTTTCGATCACCGCCAGTCCTGCTGACGCGACTACCAAAGCAAAGCTCGCCGCGCTGGAGAGCTCTGGATTTGTGGTGCTCCGCCAGCCGCTGTCCGGAGCGCTCGATCTGGGCATGGCGTTCTTCGTCTGGGAGTTCGCGACCGCGATCGCGTGTTCCCTGCTGAAGATCGATGCCTTCGACCAGCCCAACGTGCAGGAGTCCAAGGACAACACCAAACGGCTGCTCGGCGAGTTTGTTGCCAACGACGCGCTGCCGCAACAGGCGCCCATCGCAACGGACGGCGCGCTGAAGCTTTACAGCGAAGACAAGACCCTGGGCGCAACACTGGACAAGGCCATCACCGCACACCTGAAGAAAGTCCACGCCGGCGATTACGTGGCGATCACGCAGTACTTCGTGGAAACTCCAGAGGTTGAGGCCCTGGTGCAGCAACTGCGCCTGGCCGTGCGGGCCAAGACCCACGCAGCCGCCACCACCGGATACGGCCCGCGCTTCCTGCACTCTACCGGACAGTTGCACAAGGGCGGCGGAAACAACGGCGTCTTTCTGCAACTGACATCGGCGGACGCAAACGACGTGGCAATTCCGCGCGAGCCATTCGGCTTTAGCGTACTGAAGCAGGCACAGTCGCTCGGTGATCTGGAGTCGCTGGTGAAACACGGGCGGCGCGCGCTCCGAGTAGACCTGGGGCTGGACGTTGTGGCCGGCCTGAAGCGATTGCTACACGCTGTGCAACAGGCGTAACGAACAGGCGCAGCCAATCAGGCATAACCAACCGGCGCAGCCTCCAAGGCTGCGCCGAATCTTTGCGGCGTAAGGCCCTTCCGACGCATCAAAAGAGAGCCTCACTTATGCATTCCGCAAGGGGGCCGAGGGCTCGATTGCGGCAACAGAAATCCTCAGAACACATACGTTGTCATTACAGGACAGACCAAATTTCATGAGCACAGTGATTCCCGCGACTCCTACCGCGCGTGTCGAGGCGCAGCCTCTGCCCACCGCAGAGCCATGCATCCTGATCATCTTTGGCGGCTCCGGCGATCTGACGCGGCGCAAGTTGCTGCCCGCGATCTTTGATCTGACCTCCGTGGGCTGCACCGCTTGCGGCTTTGACATTGTTGGCGTTGGATTGCCGGCGATGAACGATGAGGAATTCCGCGCGACGATGCGGCAGTCCGTCGAAATGTCCAACGACGCGCGCACCTTCAGCGAGGAGAACTGGCAGAAGTTTGCCGGCAAGCTGAACTATCTCTCGGGCGATCTGGATGCGCCTGAAACCTACGCGGGACTGGCGAAAAAGCTGGGTGAGATGAAAGCCGCGGGATCCAGTGGCAATCACCTCTTCTACCTCTCCGTGCCCGCATCGATTGCGCCCAAGGTGATCCAGGGACTCGGCGAGGCAGGGCTGAACCGCAATGAAAGTGGATGGTCGCGCATTGTGATTGAGAAGCCGTTTGGACGGGACCTGGAGACCGCGCGGCTGCTGAACAAAACAGTGTTGAGCGTCTTTGAAGAAAGCTCGGTGTACCGCATCGACCACTATCTCGGGAAGGAGACGGTGCAGAACATCCTGATGTTCCGCTTCGGCAATGCGCTCTTTGAACCGCTGTGGAACCGCAATTTCATTGACTATATTGAGATTACGGCGGCTGAGCCGCTGGGCGTGGAGAACCGCTCGAAGTTCTACGAAGAGACCGGCGCGCTGCGCGACATGGTCGCCAACCATCTGCTGCAACTTCTCTCCCTCACGGCAATGGAGCCGCCCTTCAGCCTGGATGCCGACGCCGTGCGCGAGCAGAAAGTGCAGGTGCTGAAGGCAATCCGTCCGATGACGCTGGAAGAGGTGACGCGGCGTACGGTGCGCGGACAGTACGGTCCCGGAGTGCTGGAAGGAAACCTGGTGCGTGGCTACCGCCAGGAGCCCGGCGTGGCCGAGGATTCGCTGGCCGAGACATTTGTCGCCGTGGAGTTGCGCGTAGACAACTGGCGCTGGTCGGGCGTGCCTTTCTACATTCGCACGGGCAAGCGGCTGGCTGCGCATATGACCGAGATCCGTGTTCACTTCAAGGCAACGCCGGAGGCGCTCTTTGTGAGCGGACAAAACCGGCAGCCCGAACCGAACATCATCAGCATCCGCATCCAACCGGATGAGGGCATTGCAATCTCCTTTGGGGCGAAGCGTCCGGGAGTGGGGATGAACGGAATCACGGTGAAGGCGGACTTCAGCTATCGCGACGCGTTCGGGATGAATACTCCCGTGGCCTACGAGACTCTCTTGCTCGACGTGATGATGGGCGACGCAACGCTGTTCACGCGCGGCGACGAGGTAGAGGCGGAGTGGAGGATTGTGACGCCGATCGAGCAGGCATGGGCGCAGTTGCCGAAACCGCAGTTCCCGAACTATGCCGCGGGCAGCGAGGGGCCGGAGATTGCCAATGCTCTGATGTGGGGAGACCGGCGCTGGAACACCTTGCGAGCCAAGCAGCGCTAGCCTGCGAGCCCGCGAAGACTGCATTGAAAAAACATGGGGAAGGAATGCATTGATCTGGACACTATTCGTAGTTCTGCTGGCGGGTTGGGGCGCGGGCGTGATGACCGGAGACTCCTTTGGCGGCGGCTTGCATCTCCTGTTGCTGGGAGCAATCCTGTTGCTGTTTCTGGAAACGCTGGGCAGCGGCCGACGCAATGGAAGCCAACTGCGTTGAAGCCCGCTCGGTGGTCCGATGCTGAGAAACGTACTCGGTTTGACAGTGCAACAATGGGCCAATAGAATCAGTGATGTCGGTCGCACCCTGACCGCAAGATGTCTGCCGCCTGCTCCAGCAGGCCCTCCTTGCAGACTCCCCGTGGCGGCGTAGCTCAGCCGGTTAGAGCGACGGTCTCATAATCCGTAGGTCCGTGGTTCGAGTCCACGCGCCGCCACCAATTGAATCAACTACATCCAAGGGAATTTCGGTATCGGCATTTTCGCGTGGGTGCGCGGGGTTGTGGATGGTTTTGTGCCCGCTTCCACTTTCGTCGGCTTCTCGCCAAGACGACTGACGAAGGAGACATCTGCGCCGACGCCGTGGAGATGGTCAATTTGCTTCGTGCGAGAGCGTGCTTAGAAGCTGCTGCACATCCTGGTCATTCGGTGCAAGAGATAGTGCCGTGGTGAGCTCTATCCGCGCGTTGTCCTTCATTCCAAGGTCGCAGTAGAGAAGCCCGAGATTATAGTGTGCAGCAGCGCTATCCGGGGCGAGCGCTTCCGCAGTCTGCATCTCTTTTAGAGCCTGGTCATACGAACGGATATCTCTATAAAGCAGACCGAGGTTACCATGAGCACTAGCGTCATAAGGGTTGACGCGGATGATCGTCTGGAACTGCTCGATGGCTTTGCCGGGCATATTGTGATGTCGGTAGAAGATGCCGAGGTTATTCAGCGCCACCGTGCTGTCGGGCGATTTCGCGATGGTATCGGTCCAGAGGCTGTACTCGTTCTGCCACACCTTGTTCCTCGTCACGGTTGCCACCGCGTAAGTTCCCGCCAGTAGAATCACGGCGGCCGCGACCACCTTCGTTCCATCGGGTAACTGCTTTCCCGCCCATGACAGGAAGAGCGCCACAAGAAGCGCGAAGCCCACCGAAGGCAGGTAAAGGTAACGCTCGGCAAATGTGTTCTCGCCCACCGCCGGAATATAAAGTGCAGGAAGCAGCGGCACAACGATGAATACCATGCCAAGAAGCGCTGCCTTGTTCTTCTTAAAGGCCAGCGCAGCCAGAGCGACGAACGCGATCGTCACCAGCATGGACAGCAGCGCCTTCCATTCCGCAAGCGAATTTACCGGATGGAGCACATAGTAGGCACTAAGATCGACCGGCAAAACGAGCTTTCCGAGATACTGCGCAAACAGGGGAAAGACGTTGATCGCATCCAGATAAGAACTCAGTAACGGGTGGCTTTTCGCTGGCGCAAAGCCCTTGAGGGCGTAAATTCTCAGCGCCAGATATGCCACGCCAATGAAGAGAAAAGGAACATATCGCTTCACGCATTCGAGTAGAGCAGGCCGCTGCTCGCGGCATGTGAAGTCATATGCGAAGAGAATCGCGGGCAGGGTCAGCGCCGGTTCCTTGAAGAGCGCCGCGATGGCAAAGCACGCGAGGGAACCCAGATAACAGGCGGCTGCGCAGCTCTTAGAGCGTATGTATAGATAAAATGAAAGAAGGGAAAAGAAAGTAAACGCCACATCCGGCAATCCGCCGATCCATGTTACCGCCTCCGTGTGAATCGGGTGCGCGGCAAAGAGAATGGCGGCCAGAAACGGCGCTGAAAGATACACCGAGGCAGCCCGTTGCTCCGGCACCAGGCGGCGAAGCGTGAGAAACACAAGAATGGTTACCGCGCAATGAAAGAAAACGTTGACAAGGTGAAAGCCCAGCGGATGCAATCCGGACAACTGATACGTGAGGATATATACACACTGCATCAGAGGTCTGTAGTAGTTCGTGATGGTCGTCGCGGATTGAAAAGCCCAGGCATTCTGCAAGAAAACGGTCGGGATGCTGGGGACATTCCACAGCCAGGAATTCTTGACAATCTGAATTTTGTCATCGTACACAAATTCGCCGGAGAGCGCGTTGGAGTACACGGCGAAGGCGGCAAGCGCCAGAGCAACGACCGGAAGAGCAACGCCCAAGCGGGCCGTGGTTTGCCGGCTGCCTGGCAGTGGAGACTGTCGCAAAGAACTCAGCTCTCCACCCGCTTCGTCAGAACTCCCCTCGATTTCTGCTCTCTTACTCTGTGCCTTCTTGCTGTGTTTGGACATTAACCGCAGTTTCCTTCTTCATCCAGTTCAGGGTTAATTTCGCAGGATTCTCTTGCGCCGATTCTTGCGCCCAAGCACACCGCCGCCGTGTGAGGTGACAGCGTCGACCCTGCCAGAAGTGTGAGCAGAACGAATGAAATCTTACGACAGGGAGGAAGCTGCGCCGGGTGCGATTGATCACCGCGGGGTGTGATCGTTGAAGAATTTGCTGGTATTCGATGGGTTTGATGCCGGTTTCCCATGGTTTTCGCCCGTTTTTGTGGATTTCTGGAAAATGGACGGCGATTGACTTACTGGATAATGGTTTGGAGGCGCGGGGTTACCAGTCAGGCAATCGTTGGGAGAGGGCGCGAAGGATTGACCAGTTAAGCACGGGGACGCGCGGCAAGGCGTTTATGGCGTAGTCAATCGTTTGAGGTTTTGCTTGGGCTGCGGCGTCCGGTGCGGATGAAATTTTCCCGCCCGGCTGGATTGGCGCTCTGTTTCTCTCCCTCTTGAATCCGTCTCTCTGGAACCCGGTATGGAATTTCTAATGGACGTTGAGCGCGGGGGAGTCCGACGGCGCGGCGACGCCCGAGGCGGGGGGCGAGGTCTTCCGGTTGCGGAGCTGGAGGAAGGTTTTCTCCACGAGGTAGTACGAGGCCGCCGCGCAGAGGAGAGCGAGAATCACGTTGGCCGGAAATGCGTTCCACCAGTTTGTGGAGGCGCGGTCAATGAAAGGCTGCTGCCAGAGGTAGAGGCTGTAACTTATCAGTCCGAGCCAGACGACGGGCTTGAGGTTGAGCCATCGCCAGTTGAGGCGGATGGCGTTGTAGACGATTCCGGCGATTGCGAGGTGCATCAGGGTGAGTCCGAAGACCTCGTACATGGCCTGGCCGACGTACCCATCGAAGCGGGCGTGGAGGAGGGGGACGGCGAGGACCACGGCGGGGAGGACGAGCGCCGCGCGGGAGAGAAGAAAGCGGTCGTACGCTTTCAGTTCATCCCAGAGGATTGCCAGGAGGCAGCCGGTGGCAATCGCGTCGAGCACGGTTGGAAAGTAGAAGTCGCGGCCTTGCAGATGGAGGAAGTGGAAGGCGACGCGGAGAAGCGGGCAGAAGGCGATGGCAAAGATGGCCATCCTTTTCCGCACGGCGAAGGCGAAGGCAAGCGCAAAGGGCCAGAGCAGGTAAAACTGCTCCTCGACGGAGAGCGACCAGAGGTGGCCGAGAATCCAGGGACTATGGAAGTAGCTGGAGAGGTAGGTGAAGGCCACGAGGAGCTGGGAAAGGGTGAGCGACCTCCAGTGAAGGACGGCCATGACCAGCATATAGAGGTATGCCGCGGGGAAGATGCGATAGGCGCGGCGGCGGTAGAACTCCAGCAGATCGAGATGACCGGTGTGTTCGCGCTCGCGGAGGAGCAAGCCGGTGATGAGATAGCCGGAGATGACAAAGAAGACCCGGACGCCGAGATAGGCGTATGGGCGGAGAAAGCCGAAGGCGGCGGGAAAGTTGCGCGTGCCTCCGAGATGGCCGAGGAGCACGAGCGCGATAGAGATGGCACGAAGGCCGTCCAGCGAAGGAATGCGTCGCGCCATCAGGTTCGAGATCCTCAGCACAGATTGTAGATTGCGGCAGCCCCGGAGTATACCATTCTGGATTGGCGGGAGCAGCGGCCGAAGCTGCTTGCAGCAGGAGCGGCAGAGGAGGGGAAAGCGTGGCAAAGAGGACGATATTTGCGCTGTGCCTGGCGGCGCTGGCGGCGGCCGGCTCGCTGGTGTGCCTGGGCGGCAGCGCGATGGGCGGAGGCGGCGATCATGCGGGGGTTGCCGGCTCTGGAGTGACCGCCTTTGGGGACTCGATCACCTGCGGCGGACGCACCTCGAACTATCCCTCGCCGGAAAAGGGGTATGCCTACCTGCTGGGCAAGGATGCGGGCGGCAGCTATACGAACTGGTGCCTCAACGGTGGGCAGGCGGCAGACCTTGCGCGGGGATGGATTTACCCGAAGGCGAATCCCGAGAATGGGAGGAATCCGTGGTTCACGCTGATGGTGGGCACCAACGACGTTGAGTTCTACGGGGCAAACAAAGACGAGCAGCAGACGTTTGAAAGCAGCCTGGCGGCGTCGATTGCGTGGCTGGCGATTCCCCGCCGCGCGAAGATCTTTGGGCAGGACGCGCAGGTTCAGGCAAGGGGAGATTGGAAGGCAGACGACGAACTCCATGCCGGGCTGGGGCGGCAGTCGGCGGCGCCGGGGAGCAGCCTGGTGTTTGCCTTGCATACGAGCGGCGCTCCTATTTACATGGCCTACCGGGTCGCGGACGGCAACCGGGCGACGGCGGCGGTAAGCATCGACGGCAAGCAGGCGGCGGTGCTGGCGGCCTGCGGGACAAACGGCGCAAAGATACACACCGCGCTGGGAAACACGGAGAGCGTTGCGCTGTTCCGCTATCCGGCGGCGACGGGCTTCCACGAGATACGGATCACGGTGAAGGACGGAGGCGCGGGAGCTGGCGGGTTCTCGTTCCTGTGGGCGGGGACGGCTCCGCCGGTTGAAGCGGCGGAGCAGCCGGGGGTTCTGGTGGCGGGCATCCTGCGCCAGAAATGGGATACCAAGAAGGAGCTAACGGAGGTTTATGACGGCATCGTGCAGAAGGTGGTGGCGCGGCTCGCGGGAGACGGCCTGCCGGTACACTACGTTCCCGTGCGCCAGTTTGTGAACGCGACCAGCGACATGGACGACTATCTGCACCCGAACGACGCGGGGCATGAGCATCTGCGGAGGGCGTTCGAGTTTGTGATGAAAGCTGTGGGGAGGTAGGACGGTAGAGACGGGAGTGAAGGCAACAGCAACGGCAAAGACAAGGTCAACAGACCCACATCTGCCAAAAGAAGGCAGATATGGGGCACCTGCCACCGGTCGGCCCACCAGGCGGCCAAGAACGGGGTCAAAGTCAAAGACCCCGCCCTAACCAAAAGAGGGTTAGGATGGGGCACCCTGCGCAAGTCCCACATCTGCCAAAAGAAGGCAGATATGGGGCACCAAGAACGAGGCAGAGTCAACAGCCCCACACAACGAATGGAGCGCTGTGTAGGCTACCTGCCATAAGTTTGGTTAATCGGGGCGATAAATACTTTCAATTTCCACCGGGGTGGTGGGTGAATTAGGGTATTCGCACTTGCTATTGCCGATGAAATGGCGCTCGGGCTGGGACACGGGATCGGGCAGAGATACCGGATCAGAATGGAAGTTGGGTGAGAACCGTACGCCGGTCGGCATATTTTGGTTGATGAAAAAGATTAGAGCCGGGTGAGGCTCACGAGAGTGAGCCGCACAATGGCCAGTACGATTGTGCCCTTGAGGCTTTCTGCCCGGGGGCGCGAAGCCGTGGAAAATTGCGGCTTGCAGAGACGGCGCAATGCCACGGGCTGCTCTCCCGCCTTAGCCGCGCAAAGGAAGCGCGCCGAAGGTGGACACCTGAATGCATTCTTACCCCCTTCGCGCGGCTTTATGGAATCCAAATAAAATAGGGTCAGGCTCAAAGTGTATGGGCGTGCGCCTGAAAAGAAGTTTGCGGGTTTTGCGAAACTACGCGGTGAGAACCGGGTTTGCCCTATTACCTGTCGGTAGAATGCACATCGACCGTGCTTTTAGTGAGGAGCGGAGTTTATGAAATTAAGCGAGATTTTGCACGAGGTACTTCAACCGGGACAAAGCGCCAGAACGGCGGCCCAGATCGTTGGACAGGCGTCCCGGCAAGGGGTTGCGCTGGTATTGAGCGCATTGATGATCATGGTCCCGATGGGGCAGAGTTCGGCTTTTGCGCAATCGGCGCCGTTGCCGGGCGCGGAACAGGCTCCTCCTCCGGCTGCGACGGACGGACAGGGCGCGGCACAGGGACAACCACTAACGGCGGATCAACTGGATCAACTGGTTGCACCGATTGCGCTGTATCCCGATGCGCTGGTGGCGCAGGTTCTGGCGGCGTCGACGTATCCGACGCAGGTGGTAGAGGCGGACCGCTGGAGACAGGCGCAGGGCAATGCCCCGGCAGAACAGATTGCGGCAGGCGCGGACTCCCATAACTGGGACGCCAGCGTGAAGGCCCTGGTGGCGTTCCCGACGGTTCTGGCGCAGATGGACAAGAATCTGCAGTGGACGACCGACCTGGGCAACGCGTACTACAACCAGCCACAGGATGTGATGGACTCCGTGCAGGCGATGCGGCAGAAGGCACAGAGCGCGGGCAACCTGCGGAGCACTCAGCAGCAGACGGTGACGACGGAAGGCGGTGCGATTGCGATTGCGCCAGCGAATCCGGCGGTGGTTTACGTTCCGGTGTATGACCCCTGGGCAGTGTGGGGCACGCCGTACCCGATGTATCCGGGCTATTACTGGGGACCGCCTGCGGGCATCTTCTGGGGTGGACTGGCAGTCGGGTTCGGGATTGGAATTGGAATTGGACTCTGGGGCCACTGGGGCTGGGGTTGGGGCCACTGGGGCATGGGCTGGGGCCACGGATTTGGCGGCTACGGCGGGCGCGGCGTGTTCTATAACCACAACACGTACGTGACGCGGAGTTCGACGGTGATCAACCGCGGATTCAGCCGTCCGGGCGGACCTCCGAGAAGCTTTGCCGGACAGCGCGGATCGTATGCAAGGCCGGGCGCGGGCATGAATCGTGCGGGCGGCGCGGCTAACCGCGGAGTCGGTGCGAACCGGGCGGGCGGCAACGTGAACCGTGCGGGCGGAGCAACCGGCCGGCCGGGTAGCGCGATGAGCCGTCCTGGCGGCGGCGCGGCGAGGGCCGGTGGAAGCATGAACCGTGGAGCAGTGGGCGGCGCAGGCTCGGCACGAGCAGGCGGCGCGAGCCGCGGAGCGAGCGCACCGCGCAGCAGCGGCGGCGGACACGCAAGCGGTGGCGGCCATGCGAGCGGCGGACACGCCGGCGGCGGTGGCGGACACCACGGCAAGTAAGAACAGAACGATTTGAAGTGCGGACTGGGGAGGCTGGAAACGGCCTCCCTTTTTTGTGGCTCAAAACTCCCGTCAATTCCTTGTCATGTGGCGGGAGTTCCCGTGTTATTATCGGCGACATCTCTGCATACCGTTCCTCCGTGTCATAAAAGTAAAAATCAAGAAGGAGCCCGGCCGATGAGAAGCCGCTCAGTAGCTGTTTTATTTGTTTTTCTAGCCTCCCTATTCGCTTGTAGCGCTTTTGGTCAGACGTTCCGCGGAAGCATCCAGGGAACCGTAACGGACTCGTCCGGCGCAGCCGTGGTTGGGGCAGACGTGAAGGTTTTCAGCCAGGGCACGGGATTGACACGCAACGTGACGACGAACGGGCAGGGCGAGTACGTCACGAGCGAGCTGCCGCTGGGCACCTACAGCGTTACGGTTGCCAAAGAGGGCTTCCGCACAATCACGCTGAACCAGATTCCGGTGAGCGTAGGCTCTCCGGCGCGGGCCGACGCAAAGCTGACGGCGGGGCAGGTGAAGGAAGTTGTGGAAGTAAACGCCGACGTTCCGCTGGTGGAGACGACGAGCAACACGACGGGCGGATCGATCGATGCATCGGAGGCTTCCGAGCTGCCGATCAACGGGCGCGACTTTACGAAGCTGCTGGAACTGGTTCCGGGAACGACGAGCGACCCGATGGGCGCGACGGAATCGGCAGGCTCATACGGGTTGTTCAGCCTGAACGGCAACCGCGGACGGTCCAACAACTACCTGCTGGACGGCACGGACATGAACGACGGCTACCGCAACCTGCCGGCGATCAACCAGGCGGGAGTGTGGGGATGCCCGGGAACGATTCTGCCGATTGACGCGCTGGCGGAGATTCCGGTGACGGGAAATCCCGAGGCGGAGTTCGGGCGCAGCTCGGGCGCGACGGTCAACATTGTGACGAAGTCGGGCTCGAACGTGATCCACGGCAGCGGCTTTGAGTATTTCCGCAACGACGCGCTGGGCGCGCGCAACTACTTCAACAGCACCGATCCGAACACCGGGCTTGAACAGCCGAAGAACGCCTACACGAATCACCAGTTCGGCGGGTCAGTGGGCGGCCCGATTGTGAAAGACAAGTCGTTCTGGTTTGTGGCCTACGAGGGACAGCGCGAAAACGGCGGGCTGCCGCAGGTGGGCGTTGTGCCGACGCAGAGCTATATCAATAACTGGGAGAAGACGAACACGATCAACCCGGTGATCCAGAAGCTGCTGGCGCGGAATCCATGGGGAACGCTGCCGACGCTAACGGACGTCACCATCGACGAAGCCCCGGCAACGTTCACGACGCCGTTCCTGAACAACAGCGACAACGTGATCTTCAAACTTGATCAGCACATAAAGCTGTTCAGCCCCGGAGATCTGCTGACGGGACGCTACTTCTACAGCCATGGCACACAGAGTTTCCCGCTGGGGATGCTGTACACGGGAAGCAGCGCGCCGGGATACAACACGACGACACCGACGCATGTGAACATTGTTTCGCTCTCCTACACGACGGTGCCAAAGAACAACGTGATCGTTGAGGTTCGCGGCGGATACAACCGCTTCATCCAGCAGTTTATTCCGCAGGACATCAGCTTCGATCCGACGAGCATTGGATTGGACACACTGCCTCCGGGCTTTATTGCGGCGCGCGATTTTGGATTGCCGTCGATCAACATTGCGGGGCTTTCCACCTCGCTGAGCCCGATTGGCGCGACGGGCAGCGACTCACGCAGCCGCATTGACACCAACTACCAGCTCTTCGGCAACGTTTCCATTACCAAGGGCAAGCACAGCTTCAAGATGGGCGATGAGTGGCGGAGGACGTTCATCAACAGCTACATCGATTCCGGCCACCGGGGCAAGTTGAGCTTTGCGGCCTATACGGACCCGAATACGAACACAGCGTACAGCGGTCTGGATGAGTTCCTGATGGGCAACATCACCGGCGGCGGCCAGTCCGCCGAAGGCTATGGCACGCGGTACACGCACCAGAACGGAACCGGCGCGTACTTCCAGGATTCCTGGCGGGTAACCAACCGGTTGACGGCAAACTACGGCGTTCGCTGGGATTACTTTGGAGTGATCGGCGAACAGAACCACCAGTTCACGCTGTTCAACCCGGCGACGGACGGGTTGACGGCAGGGGTGGGCGCGCCGGGCGGCCCAACGACGCTGTATCCGAAGGACTTCAAGACCTTCGCGCCACGCTTCAGCGTGGTGGACGACCTGCTGGGCAACGGCAAGCTGGTAATCCGCACGGGAGTGGGCGTTTTCTACGACGGAGCGTCGCAGGACTTCTTTGTGGGCAACCAGCCGTGGAATACCTACGCCGCGCAGGCCGGTCCAGCGTTTAACAATATTCAGTTCTCGTTCCTGAGCAAGGGCACTCCGATTCCGATTACCTCCGGGCAGGCGGTGTTCGATCCGAGCACGTACAGCCCCAACAGCGCGTTCACGGTGTCGCCGAAGCTCTCGACGCCGCGGTACGTCTCCTACAACTTCAACCTTGAGTCGCAGTTGGCGAAGAAGGTGGCAGTGCAGCTTGGATACGTTGGCTCGCAGGGGCGGCATCTGTACCACTTCCGCGATATCGACCAGTTCAACAACGTGGCAGGGAGCGTGATCAACTGCGGGAACGGCACGACCGCATCGTATGGCACCCAGTGCTTCCCAAATTACTACTATGTGAACCAGATCGAGACCAGCGCGATATCGAACTACAACTCTCTGCAAGGCACTTTGAAGGTGCAGAACTGGCACGGGCTGACCTCGACGTTCAACTACACATGGGCGCACTCGATCGACACGGCAAGCGACGGGCTGGACTTTGTTCCGAACGCGGCGCAGCCGGACAACAGCTTTAATCCCCGTGGGGAGCGCGCCAGCTCGAACTTTGACGTGCGGCAGAGGGTGCAGTGGTACTGGAGCTACAACCTGCCGAACTACAAGACGGCGAAGTGGCTGACCAACGGATGGGCCATCGACGGCATGTTCAACTTTGCGACCGGGCAGCCGTTCTCACTGAACTTTGTTGACGAGACCTTCGACAACAATTCGTTGAGCTTCAACGGCACGGGCGAGTTCTTCGGGAGGCCGGACATTATCGGCAATCCGCACGCGGGCACGCACGGGCCGGGACAGTTCCTGAACCTGGCGGCGTTTGCAGCGCCGTGCACGACGGACAGCGCGGGAAACTGCCTGCCCTTCACGCAACACCCGGGCAGCGAAGGCCGCAACGCCTTCAACGCGCCGAACTTCACCAACTTCGATTTCAACATCGCCAAGACTTCGCATTTGACCGAGCGGGTCAGCATGAAGCTGGAAGCGGATGTGTTCAACATCTTCAACCACGCGAACTTCTGTAATCCGCTGATGCCGTCGTTCGCGGCTGACTTCTTCTATAACGGGCCTTCCTACCCTAAAGCTGGAACGACGGGCAGGACGACGGGAACCGGCTACCTGCCGATCACCGCGACTCCGGACGTGGCGAACGGCAACCCGTACCTGGGCGGAGGCGGTCCGCGGACGGTGCAGTTGGCGGCTCGCTTCAGTTTCTAGAGCGATCTCCGGGTGATGGATTCTGCTTTACCACCTTAGGCGCGCAAAGGCAGCGCGCCTAAGGTGGGGCACCCGGCAGTTCTGAAGGAGCTAAAGCAAGAGCAAAGTCAACAGCCCCACTCAACGAAAAGAGCGTTAAGTGGGCCACCTGTCCTGCCACGGTTAAGCTGCAAACGGGAGGCCGCCTTCGGGCGGCCTCTTCGTATTTGGGAGAAAGAGCGACATCTGCTAACTGCGGCAGTTGTGGAACACCAGTACCAAGGGCAAGGGCAAGAACAACTACCCCGCCCTAACCGAAGGAAGGTTAGGACGGGGCACCCTCAAGTTTGTTTGGGCTGCGAACATCTGGGCGGAGCTACGGCTTTTCACTTGCTTTTCAGAGGGATATACACCTTGGGGATGGAATTGATGGGCGGATTGGCGCGGCTCTGCTTTACACTTTCAGGTGTCGTTAGGAGAAACATACCCGTGATGAGAAAACTGAATCGCGCTTGCCGGCTGATAGGGATGTCCGCAGCACTATGCATCCTGCCGCAAGCCTGGGCCTCGGCGGCACCGGCCAAGCAGGACGTTGTACTGAAGAGCATGGAGCAGGAGCTGCATCGCGCCAAGGTCGAGCTGGGCAAGCTGACTCCGGCGGCGTACTTCATCAGCTACACGGTGTATGACCACGAAGTTGCGTTTGCCGTGGGGATGAACGGCAGCCTGGTGACGAGCACGACGGGGCGCAAGCGGATGGCCGACGTGATCATGCGGGTAGGGACTCCGGCGCTGGACAACGCGCACGGGGAGAACCGCATGTCGGCGATCAACACGGAGACGCTGCCGCTGGACGACGACGCGCAGGCGATTGCCCATGCGCTGTGGCGGCTGACCTACACGGAGTACCGCAAGGCCTCGACGGCGTTCCTGAACGTGGAGACGAAGACGCAGGTGAAGGCGAAGGAGGACGACCTGTCGGCGGACTTCAGCAAGGAAACGGCACAGGTTCACGCGGAGTACGCGGAAGTGGCTCCGGCGCCGGAGCAGAAGGAGATGGAGGCGTTCGCGCGGCGCTTTTCCGCGGCCTTCAAGAAGTATCCGTACATTTACTCCTCGGCGGTGATGGTGACGGGCGAGAAGTCGCTGCAACGGTTTGTCTCCAGCGAGGGCGGCCGGGTGGTGATGCCGGATACGGTGGTGCGAATCGCGATCCAGGCGGAGACGCGGGCGGAAGACGGCATGGAGTTGATGCGGGTGGAGACGATGCAGGCGGACTCCATGAGCAAACTGCCGGCGGCGGAAGAGATTGACGCGCGGGTAGAGAAGATGGCCAGGGATCTGAAGGCGCTGCGCGAGGCTCCAGTGGCTGAACCCTACGATGGGCCGGCGCTGCTCTCCGGACGCGCCTCCGGGGTGTTTTTCCACGAGGTGCTGGGACACCGGCTGGAAGGACAGCGGCAGCGCGGCGACGAAGAGGGACAGACGTTTACGAAGAAATTGAACCAGGCCGTGCTGCCGGAGTTTCTTTCGGTGACGGACGATCCGACGCTGCGCAGCGTGGACGGGACGCGGCTGGCGGGGTGGTACGAGTTTGATGACGAGGGCGTGCCGGCGACCAAGGTCGAGGTGATCAAGAACGGAATCCTGCGGAACTTTCTGCTCTCGCGGATGCCGATTGCGGGTTTCGACCACTCGAACGGGCACGGACGCTCACAGGCGGGCTTTATGCCGGTGGGACGGCAGGGAAACCTGATTGTGACTTCGACGCACACGGTGAAAGACTCCGAGCTGAGGCAGATGCTGCTGGACGAGGCGCGGAAGCAGGGCAAGCCGTATGGATTGTATTTTGAAGACATCCAGGGCGGATTCACGCTGACGCAACGGGCGCTACCGCAAGCCTTCCAGGTGCTGCCGGTGATGGTGTGGCGAGTGTATGCGGATGGACGGCCGGACGAACTGGTGCGGGGCGTGGACATTGTGGGGACTCCACTGGCGGCGATGAACCGCATCCTGGTGACCGGGGAGAAGACCGCGGTGTTCAACGGCGTGTGCGGGGCGGAGTCCGGGGGAGTGGCGGTTTCGGCGGCGGCTCCGGCGATGCTGTTCTCGGAGATTGAAACGCAGAAGCGGGCGAAATCGAAGGAGCGGCTGCCGATTCTGCCGCCTCCGGGGTTTGAAAACGAGGTCAGGAAAGCGGTGCAGGCGGGGGGCCAGCAGTGATGAGGATCTACTTGAAAGTTGGGACGTTGCTGGTTGCGGCACTGCTGGGAACAGGCGGCGCGTTTGCCGCCGAGGGCAAGAACATGGCGGCGGCCGATGATCCGATTCTGCGCAGCCTGCAGACGGAGATGGCACGCTCCAAGGCGCAACTGAAGCTGGAAAACATGCCCGCGCCGTACTACATCGACTACCGCGTGATGGACATGGACGACTGGGAGGCCGACGCCGCCCTGGGAGCAGTGCGGAGCGAAACCCACTCGCGCATCCGCTTCCTGCTGGTGCAGGTGCGGCTGGGCGACTACAAGCAGGACAACTCAAGCGCTCACGGCGAGGGAGCAATTGAGATTGTGCCGCTGGATACGGATGAGCAGGCATTCCGCTTCCAGGTGTGGAGCGCCACGGACAAGGCTTACAAGCAGGCTGTGGAGGCGCTGACGGCAAAGCAGGCGCAGTTGAAACAGCTCACCATCGATCATCCGGTGGACGACTTTGCGCACGCCGAGGCAACGCAATCGTTGCAACCGCTGGCCGAGCTGAAGGTGGAGCAGGGGCCGTGGCTGAAGATGCTGCGCGAGGCCTCGGGAGTGTACGGGCGCGATCCGAAGGTGCAATTCCTGGACGCGGCGCTGAGCTTCAAGACGGTGAACCGCTACTACCTGAACTCCGAAGGGACGGAAGTGCGCAGCGGAGAAGAGCTCTACCGGATGACGATCAGCGGAACGACGCAGGCCGAGGATGGAATGCGTCTGGAGCGCTCGGCGGGATTCACGGCCAACACGCTGGCAGAGCTGCCGAAGGCCAAGGAGTTCCAGGAGAAGGCAGATACGCTCATGACTTCGCTGAAAGAGCTGCGCGACGCTCCGCTGGCGGATGAGGACTATCACGGCCCGGTGCTGCTCTCGGCCGATTCGGCGGGAGGGGTCTTTGCGTCGCTGATTGGCGACAACCTGCTGGGAAACAAGCCGGAGCTGGGACAGAACGCACGAGTACGCGGACAGTTTGCCAGCAGCTACAAGACACGCGTGCTGCCGGAGTTTCTTTCCGTGGTGGACGACCCGACGCTCGGCACAGTGGGCGGCAAGGCGCTGCTGGGACACTACGCGGTGGACGACGAGGGAGTGAAGGCGCAGCGGGTTCCGCTGATTGAAAAAGGGATGCTGGTGAACTACCTGCTGGGACGCCAGCCGATCCGCGACTTCCCTGCCTCAAACGGACACGGGCGGGCAGGACTGCCGCTGAGCTGGCCGGCGCCGGGAATGGGAAACCTGGTGGTGCGCTCCAGCGAGGGGGTTACGGCGGAGGAGCTGAAGCAGAAGCTGATTGCGATCTGCAAAGACCGCGGCCTGGAATACGGCTACTACGCGGAGACGATGGGCGGATTGCGCGCGCCACGGCTGCTGTACCGGGTGTGGGCGAAAGACGGGCACGAGGAACTGGTGCGGGGCGGGCTGTTTGGCGACCTGGACCAGCGCTCGATGCGCAGCAACATTGTGGCGGCGGGCAAGGAGGAATTCGTGGACAACGAAATTCAGCCGGTTCCGCATAGCGTGGTGGCTCCGTCCATTCTGTTTGACGATCTTGAGGTGAAGCGGCAGACGTCGAACAAGGACAAGCTGCCGGAGTATCCGGCGCCAGCGGCAGTGAAACAGTAGTCGATTTGAGGGCAAGCCCCATCCGTGGAAAAGGATGGGGCTTTGTGCATTCTGCTGCTATCAAGATTGTTTGAGTGAGGCACGTCTGGAAAGATCTCCTGCATCGCTGGTGGTGAAGCCGTGGTTCGATCAACTGCGCGTGGTGCTGGTGCGCTCGCGCAATCCTCTGAACATTGGGGCAGCGGCGCGGGCGATGAGCAACTTCGGCTTCGGGCGGCTGCGGCTGGTGACTCCGTGGGAGCCGTCGTACCTAGGGGCGCGCGCGGCGGTGGGCGCGTCGGAGGTCCTGCTGCATGCAGAGGTTTATGGGAGCGTGGCGGAAGCGGTGGCGGACTGCGGGCTGGTGGTGGGCACGTCGGCGGTGGGCGAAAGGGAGTTGCAACATCCTCTGCGGGGCCTGGAGCAGGGCGCGGAGATGATGCGAGAGGGGCTGGCGGCGGCTCCGGCGGCGCTGCTGTTCGGCTCGGAGAAATTTGGATTGTCGAACGAGGATTTGAGCCACTGCCACTGGCTGATGCGAATTCCCACGCGGGATGAGCACATCTCGATGAACCTTGGGCAGGCGGTGGCGGTGTGCCTGTACGAACTGGTGCGCAACGGAGCGAAGGCTCCGCAGGCGGGGGCACAGATGCCGGCAAGCGCCGAAGAGGTGGAGCGGATTACGCAGGTGCTGTTTGAGGCGCTGTGCGTGAGCGGCTACGTGCCCGCGGCGGGAGAGGCGGCGGCACTGGAGAAGGCGCGGCGGTTGCTGCGGAGGATGAATCCGGAGCAGGGCGACGCGGTGACCCTGCTGGGGATGTTGCGGCAGATTCTGTGGAAGACGAAGCATCCGAAGCACGAAGACGATTGACGCGCGCAAGGCAGTTTGCGCTTGAAAGTTGACGAACAAGACTTGAAACTGAAGCGATGAACGCTATCGCGATTATTCCTTCCCGCATTGCCTCAACCCGCCTGCCCCGCAAACCACTCCGCGAAATTCTGGGAAAACCGATGATTCAACGCGTTTACGAGGCGGCGCGGGCCTGCCAAGGATTGAGCGACGTGATTGTGGCGACGGACTCCGAAGAGATTTTTGCGCTCTGCGAGAAGCATGGGTGGAAGGCGCGCATGACCAGCGCAGAGTGCCGCAGCGGCACGGACCGGGTGCGCGAGGTGGCAGCGGCGGTGAATGCCGACATTTATGTGAACGTGCAGGGAGACGAACCGCTGGCACGGCCCGAGCATCTGGACGCGCTGCTGACGGTGATGAAGCCCGGCGTGGAGGTGGGAACGGTGTACACGCGCTGCCTGGCCGAGGATGTGAATAATCCGAACGCGGTGAAGATTGTGACCGCGCTTGACGGACGGGCCTTGTACTTTTCGCGCGCGGCGATTCCGTTTGACCGCGACCGCGGCGGCGGCGTGCCCTACTACAAGCACCTGGGATTTTATGCGTACACACCGGGGGCTCTGGAGCGCTTCTGCGAGTGGCCGGAGTCGGCGCTGGAGCGCACGGAGCGGCTGGAACAACTCCGCTTCCTCGACCATGGAGTGGAGATTTACGCGGCTGAGACTCCGTTTGACACGGTAGGCGTGGACACGGAGGAAGACCTGCGCCGGGTGGAGGAGATTCTGCGGGCGGAGGGGCGCGGGTAGAAGCGCTAGGACTACTTCACCTGGACGGAAATTTGCGCGAGTTCCGAGTGCCCTGCGCCGTCATCGGCATGGAGCGTGTAGGTGGAAGTCTTGCGGGGAGAGACATCGACGCAGCGGTTGAGGGAAGGCCAGACATTGGGGATGGGCGGATCAAACGAGACATTTTTTGCATTGACGACGCCATAACAGAGCTGTGCGGACTGGCCGCGATGAAGGACTCCGGGGGCGGCGTAGAGCATGGTGATCTTAAGGCGGGAGCCGCCGTTGAGTTCGACCTCCCTGCGTGCGCGTTCGACCTGCTGGGCCTGGGCAGCCTTGCGCGCCTCCTCGGCGGAACTCCAGCGCGAGTAGAAGATCCATCCGGCATAAAGAGCGGCAATCAGGACGAAGATAGGCATGATGAGCGGGATTCGCTGGAGGAGAGTTTCCTTTTCTTCGGTCATGTCCTTCCCGCCGATATAGAGTGACGCTGTCTGGAAGCGATAAGGCAATTTAGCATAATGGAGAGCGATGCAGAATGGCGCACGACATTCCGGTGAGAGAGCGACCCGGCTGCTGCGCGTTGCTTTGCTTGTGTTTGGCGGGCAGCTCTTTGTGCTGCACGTTCTGCACTTCCTGTTTGCGAGCGGAGGCTCGGTCTTTGCAGACCTGTGGTACAGCCGCGACTTTGCGTGCTTTTACAACGGGGCGCGGGCGTGGCTTGCGGGGCGCGATCCGTATCACGAGTTCGGCTTCATCACGCCACCGCTGTCGCTGCTGCTTCCGGCGCTGCTTACGCATCTATCGCTAGCCCGCGCAACATTGTGTTTTCTCTGCTGCAATCTGGTTCTGGTTCCACTGTCTCTGTGGTGGTACGCGGGGACGCTGGGGATGCGGCGGCGCGAAAAAATTCTTCTGATGCTTGCGTCGGCGCTGTTTGTATCCGCGGAGGAGAGCGTGCGCGGCGGCAACATGGATGGGCTGATGCTCGTGCTGATGATCGCCGCGCTCGGTATGCGCCGGCGTCTTGCTGGTGTTCCCTTCCTGGCATTCAGCATTGGGCTGAAGTTGTACTCGATCATCCTGCTGCCGGTGGCGCTGCGGCGGCGGCAGTGGCGCTTTGCGTCGCTTACGGCGGGCGTGCTCGTGGCGTTTCTGCTTCCCTTCTTCCGGCTGTGGCCTGCGGCGTTGCATGCGCTGGTTGGGCGCGACGGCCGCTACCTGCCGACCTCAATTGCTCCCGCGACGTTGATTTATTCGTTTTGGGGAGAGATGAGCCGCGCACGGATGGAACTCTGCCTGTTGTTCTGGGCGGTGACTTTTTGCATTGCGCTGTATCGGGATCATGAGCGTGAGCTTTCGGCGCAGACGCTGGCGCGATATGTTCCATGGATGATTTCGGTGCCCGCTCTGGTGTGGTCGTACGTGGGCGTGCTGGCGCTTGCGGTGTTTGCGTCGCTGGTGGCGACGGCGCGCAGACGGCGTTTGCACTGGGGGGAATACTGCTGCTTCGCGGGTTTTCTTCTGCTTGGAATCCATATGGCGCAGGTGACGAATTACATTCCGCTGGCCTACGATTTCCGCGATCACGCGGCGGTGGTACAGTCTTTCGGAGTTGTATTGATGATGCTTGGAACATGCCTGACGCCGGGCGGCGAGGCAGACGAAGGAGAGACGCGGGATGAAAGAGGAAAAGATGCTGCGGTCGCTGGCCACCCGCTACCGGATCGACGAGGGCAAGAAATTCCGCTTGCGTGACTTTGATCCGGGCGATACGGCGGGACTTCCCAAGGAGTTCAAAGAGGATTCCAAACAACTGTTGCAGCGCTCGACGGAGCTGCTGGCGGAGTTGCAGGACAAGCTGTTTGCGCAGGACCGGTGGGGGCTGCTGCTGATCTTCCAGGCAATGGACGCGGCGGGAAAAGACGGCACGATCAAGCACGTAATGAGCGGAGTGAATCCGCAGGGCTGCCAGGTGACGGCCTTCAAGTCGCCCTCGGCGGAGGAGCTGGCACACGGTTACCTGTGGCGAACTTCAAAGGCGATGCCGGGACGGGGCAAGATCGGCATCTTCAACCGCTCGTACTACGAAGAGGTCCTGGTGGTGCGGGTACACCCGGAGATGCTGGAGGCGCAGCAGCTTCCGGAAAGCTGCATCAGCGGCAAGATATGGAAGGAGCGCTTTGAGGACATCACGGCCTTTGAGCGCTACGCGACACGGAACGGGATTGCGGTGCGCAAGTTCTTTTTGAACCTGAGCAAGGAGGAGCAGAAGCGGCGCTTCCTGGCGCGCCTGGACCAGCCGGAAAAGAACTGGAAGTTTTCAGCGGCTGACGTCCGCGAGCGCGGCTACTGGGATGAATACCAGGAGAATTACGAGGAGATGATCCGGCACACATCCAGCAAGGAAGCGCCGTGGCTGGTGGTTCCGGCGGATAACAAGTGGTTCACGCGGCTGGTTGTGTCTTCGGTGATTGTCCATGCCTTGCAGGAGATGGCGCTGAGCTATCCGGTGGTGAGCGATGAGAAGCGGAAGGCACTGGCGGCGGCGAGGCGGGAACTTGACGGCAAGGGGAAGGCCGCCAAGGCTTGAGCGATGGAGACAAAAATGACCGGGGCTGAGACTGGCGCTGGCGGCAACTCTCACCGTAAAGTAGATCGACAGGGGGAAAGCTGATGAGTTCCGAACACGAGATGGAAGAGTTGCAAGAGGCGGCCGAACATGGCCGTGAACACTCCAACCTGGCTCCCGTGAGCTTTACGATGGCGATTCTCGCCGTGCTGGTGGCGATTGCGGCGTTGCTGGGCCATCGCGCCCATACCGAGGAAGTACTGTTGCAGGACAAGGCCACGGATACGTGGAACTACTACCAGGCGAAGAATATCCGGCGGCATACGACCGAACAGTTGGATGAAGTGCTGAAGGTGCTTCCGCTGAAAGACGCGGCGGCTGCCGAAGCGCTGGTCAAGAAGAACGAGGCCGCGATAGAAAAGTCCAAGGGCGAGCAGGAGAAGATACAGGAGGAGGCACGGGCGCTGGAGGCGGAGGTGAACATGTTCACGCATCGCGCCAACCACTACGACCTGGGCGAGACTCTGCTGGAGGTGGGGCTGGTGATCTGCTCGATCACACTGCTGACCAAGAAACGCTACTTCTGGATTGCGGGAATCATCTTTGGCGTGGCAGGAGTTGTGGCGACCGTGATGGGTGTGATGATCCACTGAGTTCGCAGGGCGAAAAACAAGGGACGGGGCAAAGGCTCCGTCCTTTTTTTGTTGCGGCGCGTTCGGCACACCTCTGGGCCAAACGGCGCGTCCGGGGAGGGATTTGCGCGGAAGCGGGGCGGAATGCCGCGGGGAGAGGGCGGAGGCGCGCAAAATCATTCATCCAGTTACTCATTAAGCCCTTTCGGCGAAGTTGCCACTCCATTAAAATAGAGTTCTATAAGTTCGCAACAGGCACCTGTCCGGGCGGAGTCTGGGAACTCCTGCCGCCATGCGGGTATGTTGTGCACTGGAGATGCTGCGAGCTGCTCTCCCACGTTAGCCGCGCGAATTGCACGCGAGCCGAAGGTGGGGCACGGGCGGTTAGAGCTTCCGCGAACGCTGTCTAAGGTCAATCTCCCATGGAGACCTTTGGCAGGACCAGCCAAACTGGAATGTGATGAGCAGGGATTCAGGATCGACCAGAATTTGTATCAAGGAGATCCGAAGATGGCAGACAAGACTACGCCGGAAGATGTAGCGGCTTTGCTTTCGCACACGCAACTGAATAAATACAAGGTATTTACGCAGGATCGGCGGAGCGGGGGCGGCGGCGGATACACGGGCATAGAACGGCGGCGCGGCGGCGACCGGGCGGAGAACGCGGCAGGGCCCGAGGGACGCAGCGCGGCTGGTTCGACGCCGGAAGGCGCACCGCTGGAGTTTGTGCGGCCACTGGCTCCGCGATGGTCTTTGCTGCAGGACATGGGGGCGGCGGGGGAAGCAAGCACGCCGCGCGGCGATTCGCGCGAGTTGCAGGTTCCGACGCTGGCGGTTTGCTCGACGGGCGGAGGCGCGGGGAAGACGACAGTTTCGGCAACGCTGGGGCGCGCGCTGTCCCTGAACGGCGACAACATTCTGATGATCCACGGGGCACTGCAACCATCCGCCCCTCTGCATTTTGGAGCGCAACTGGCGCAGGCCGGAAGGTTGCGAACCTTTGTGTCTCCGCTGCGCAGCCAGGGCACGGTCCACATGTTGAGCCATCAGTTCGACGATGGGACGGAGCGGAACGAAGAGAGCGGCGAGTGGCTGTTGCGAGAAGTGAACTCGCTGCAAAACGAGATCGACCGCTGCATCGTGGAGATCTCGTCGCCGCGCGGACTGGAAGCCTCGATGATGAACCAGGCGCGCATCTGCCTGGTGGTGCTGACGCCGGACATCAATTCGGTGATGGCTCTGGGGCCTTTCCGCAAGATTCCCGAAGCGCCGGTGAGGCCGGGAGCGCGGCAGCAAGCGGGCGTGTACTTCCTCATCAACAAGTTCGATCCGGCTTCGCCCTTCCACGCCGAGGTGCGGCAGAATCTGCGCCTGCAACTTGGCGGACGGCTGCTGCCGTTCTGCATCCGGCGGAGCGACGCGGTTGCCGAGGCGCTGGCGGCGGGGATGACGGTTCTGGATTACGCACCGAACTCGGCTCCGGCGGAAGACTTTCTGCAATTGGCGGAGTGGGCCAGAGAAGCCGGCTCGGCACGACGCGCAAACGGAGCGGTGTAGAGCGGTTGCTGGGTTGGGCAGTCTGCTCTCCCACCTTAGCCGCGCAAAGAACGCGCGCCGAAGGTAGGGCACCCGAGCGCGGCTGCAGGGATTTGTCTGTACAGAGAAGGAAGATGTGGTCATGAAGAAAGGTAGTTTGGCGCGACGGCTCTGGAATTGGTTCCTGGTGCTGATTGCCCTGGTAATTTCGGGCTTCATGGTCATCATCCCGCTGGCGTGGCAGGAGCAGGCTTTTGTTGGGCTGGCATCGTTTGCGCTGATCCTGATACTGAACCGGATGTCGAAGGGGCAGGTCGTCACGATCACGATGATGGCGATGTCGGCCATTGCGACGACGCGCTACGCGTACTTCCGCATCCAGCAGACGGTGGAGGGGATGACGACGGCCGGGCACGCAAGCTCGGTCAATAATTTCTTCGTCATCATTCTGCTGTTTGCCGAGATGTATGCGTTCATGACGCTGTACCTGGGTCACTTCCAGACGATACGTCCGTTGCGACGCAAACCCGCGCCGCTGCCGGATGATCCGGAGGAGTGGCCGACGGTTGACGTCTATGTGCCAACGTACAACGAGCCTCTGTACGTGGTGCGCCCCACGGTGCTGGCGGCGCTGAACATGGACTGGCCGAGCGACAAGTTCAAGGTTTACATCCTGGACGACGGACGGCGCGAAGAGTTCCGGCAGTTTGCGGAGGCGGCAGGCTGCGGCTACGTGGTCCGCGAGAAGCACACCCACGCCAAGGCCGGCAACATCAACGAGGCGATGCAGAAGACGACCGGGGATTTTGTTGCGATCTTCGATTGCGACCACATTCCGACGCGCTCGTTTTTGCAGATCACGATGGGCTGGTTCCTGAAGGACAAGCGGCTGGGGATGCTGCAGACGCCGCACCATTTCTACTCGCCCGATCCGTTTGAGAAAAACCTTGGGCAGTTCCGCAAAATGCCGAATGAAGGCGAGTTGTTCTACGGCATTGTGCAGGACGGCAACGACTTCTGGAACGCGACATTCTTCTGCGGTTCGTGCGCGGTGCTGCGGCGCCCTGCGCTGCTGGAGATTGGCGGCGTGGCGGTGGAGACGGTAACGGAAGACTGCCACACGGCGCTGCGCATGCACACGCGGCAATGGAACACGGCCTACATCAACATTCCGCAGGCCGCGGGACTGGCGACGGAAAGCCTGTCAAGCCACATTGGGCAGCGCGTGCGTTGGGCGCGCGGAATGGTGCAGATTCTGCGGCTGGAGAATCCACTGTTCAACCGGAAGCTCAGCCTGTCACAGCGCTTCTGCTACTTCAACGCGTGCTCGCACTTTCTGTATGCGCTGCCGAGACTGGTATTCCTGACGGCGCCGCTGGTGTATCTGCTGTTTGGTTGGGTGAATATTTACGGCTACGCGTGGGCGATCTTCGCGTATGCGATGCCGCACATTTTTCTGGCGCAGATTACAAACTCGCGGGTGCAGGGGCACTACCGGCTTTCCTTCTGGAACGAGATCTACGAAGCGGTGCTGGCGCCCTACATTCTGTATCCGACGATCATGGCGCTGATCAATCCGGGGCTGGGCAAGTTCAACGTAACGGCGAAGGGCGGACTGGTGCCGCGGTCGTATTTCGACCGCAAGATCGCGATGCCGTTTCTGATCCTGCTGTTCTTCAACGTGCTGGGAGCGGCGATCGGCATTCCGCGCTACCTGTTCTGGGACACGACGCACAAAGACACGGTCATCATGAACGTGCTGTGGACGCTGTACAACATCGTCATCCTGCTGGTTTCCGCGGCGGTTGCCTGGGAGACGAAGCAGCAGCGGCGGCACGTAAGGGTGGACGTTGAGGTGCCGTTTACGCTGGTGTGCCAGGATGGCAATGAGATTCACGGGCACACGATCGACATGTCCAACAGCGGAGCCGCGCTGGAGGTGACCGACGCCGGGCGTCCGCTGGAGATGGGCGAGGCGACGAACTTCTATTTCGCGGGGCGTCCGGAGGGCTGCTTCTTTGAGCCGCGCATCATTACCTGCTCAGAGCAGACGATCCGCATCGACTTTGGCGAGCTGACGCTGGAACAGGAAGAGGTTCTGACGCGTGTTCTGTATTCGCGCGCCGATTCCTGGATTGACTGGGGAAAACACCGTGAAGAAGACCGTCCGCTGCGGACCTACGGACGGCTGCTGCGCGTGGCGGGACAAGGCATCTTCGCCATTTCACGCGGACTGTTTGGACCGGGCGCGAACGCCGCAGACGGCGAAGAAAAAAAGCCGGACAAAAAGAAACGGCGGCAGCCCGTGCTGGTGCTGCTGCTGATTATCCTGGCGCTGATTCTGCTGGTGGTACACCGCGCACCGGCGCGCACGCTGAAACGCAGCGCGGCCCATACGGCAGCAACGGCGGAAGCAGAAGCCAACGCCACGGTGAAGTCCGCAACGAGAACACGGGCGAAGACGAAAGCCTCCGGCGAAGTTGCGAATCCGGCGGCTGAATTTCACGATACGTTCAGCCTGCGGGCGCTGGGGCAGCAGCGCCCGATGCTGCTGCGCGGCAGCGAATCACGCTCCATTCTGAACTTCAGCATTCCGGTGACGAAGGTGGTGAGCGGCAGCACGCTGTCATTGCTCTACTCGGCTCCCGCGCAACTGCGGCCACGCGAGCTGTGGCTGAACATCCTGCTGAACAACACGCCGGTTTCGACCGTGGAAGTTACGCCGGGCAACAACGTGGCGGCGCACGTTGCGCTGCCTCCGGAGTTGCTGACGACGGAGAATGCGCTCTCGTTTCAGCTTTCCGGGCAGTGCAGCGCATGCGCGGGAGGCGATGGCGCAGGCCCTTGGACGACCATTGGACTGGGCACGGAACTGTTGCTGAACGGCTCGCGCCTGGCGATTGCCAACGAGTTGCGGCTGCTGCCGCAGCCATTTTTCGACCGCTCGGTGCAGCGCGTGTGGACGCTGCCGTTTGTACTGCCGGCTTCGCCCGACAACACGCTGCTGGCCGCCGCCGGAGTGGTGGCGAGCAAGTTCGGCGAACTTTCGGATTATCGCGGGGTGCAGTTCACGGTTTCGCGCGACCAGTTGACCGGCGGCAATTGCGTAATTGTTGCGACGCACGGTTCGCCGGTGCTGCAACACCTGGACGTGGAGGGCATCAACGGACCCGCGATTGCGATGCGCAACAATCCGATTGACCCCTATGGAAAGGTTCTGCTGATCCTGGGCAACGACTCGGGACAGGTTCTGACGGCGGCGCGCTCGTTCGCATCGGGCGACTTTGCGCGCAGCGGCGACACGGCGCTTCCGGGCGCGGCCAAGGAGTTCCCGCCGATGTCAGCGTACTCCGCTCCGCGATGGCACAGCAATGAGAGGCCCAGCGGGTTGGGAGAATACACGACGCAGGAGAGCCTGCGGATTTACGGCTCAGGCTCGGTGGAGCTGTTCTTCCGGCTGCCTCCCGACCTGTATTACGTGGGCCGGGCCGAGATTCCGGTGCAGTTCAAATATGATTTCGGCGGCGTAGAGCCTGGAACCAAGGGTGAGATGGCCATCCGGCTGAACGGCGTTTTTATCGGCTCGATTGTGCTGAAGCCGGAAGGCGTAGGGACGATTCACAACGACCGGGTTATGCTTCCGGTACGCATGCTGAACCCGTACTACAACACGCTGACCGCGGACTTTCTCTTCGACGGCAATGCCTCGCCGGCGACGCCGCAGTTTGGCGAGATTCTGCGCGAGACGCAGCTCGAGCTGGGCAACGTGCGCCACACCACGATGATGCCGAAGCTGGAGTTGTTCTCGCAGGCGGGCTATCCGTTCACGGCCCACAGCGAGCTTTCGACGTCGGCCATTGTGATGCCGGCGAATGCCGGGAACGCCGAGATTGAGCTGCTGCTGAACATGCTGGGATTTTTCGGCGCGCAGACCGGCTCGCCTTCGCTGCTGGTAACGGTGATCGACGCCAACTCTGTGTCGCGCTATGCCGACCGCGACCTGGTGGTGCTGGGAACGGTCTTCGACCAGCCGCTGGTGACGAACTGGGCGCGGTCACTGCCTATCCAGGTGACGGAGCTAGGCGGAAGGCTGGGACTGCCGACGAACTGGCTGGAACGGCTGCAACCGGATTCGCCGATCAGTTCGAAGGACCGGCAGACGGCCTCGGCCTACCTGGCGCAGGATGCGACGATTGATGGCTACGTGGAGGAGTTCGAGTCACCGCTGGGGCCGGGACACTCGGTGGTGATGCTGATTCCGCACGACGCGAACAACACGAGCGTGCTTTCGACGCTGTTCGCTCCGACGATCCGGCAGGGAAATGTTTACGGCACGGTTTCCATCGCGCAGAACGGCACGTTTCAATCCTTCCACATTGCGCAGAACACTTACCGCGCGGGACGGCTGGGGGTGTTCGACTTCCTGATGCTGACGTTCACGCGCTTCTACTGGTTCATCCCGGTATTCATGCTGATGGGCGCGCTGATTGTGGGCGTGCTGCTGGATCGCGTGGTGGAGCGCCATGCGTGGAGGCGGTTGAATCCGGACGCCTTGTGAGGTGGGCTTGAGGAAGCTACTGATCATCGGCGCGGCCAGCTTGAGCCTGATTTCCCTGGGCTCGATGAGCTTGCAGGAGAAGAACGTAAAGCCGGAGTCGACCACGGCGCAGGCCGCGCGAAATCTGCCGTGGACTCACCACGACGAGAGCGCGGCCTCCTGGGAGCTGTGGAACGCCTACAAGCGCGGCTTTCTTGAGGAGAGCGGGCGCATCGTGGACCACGACGAGGGCGAGCGCACGACCTCCGAGGCGCAGGCCTACGGATTGTTCTTTGCACTGGTGGCGAACGACCGGGGAGCCTTCGACCGGATCTTGCAGTGGACGCAGACAAACCTTGCGGGAGGCGACCTGACGTACAACCTGCCGGCATGGCTGTGGGGCTGCGACGCAGGCGGACAATGGCGCATCCTCGACCGGAATCCGGCGAGCGACGCCGACCTGTGGATGGCTTATACAGTGATAGAAGCCGGGCGATTGTGGCAGGAACCGGATTTCATCAAGCTGGGGGACGCCATCGCCGGGAACGTTGCCGAGCGCAGCGTGGTGAAGATGGCGGGCGCAGGGACGGTACTGCTTCCGGCTCCGGTTGGCTTCAGCGCGAAGAATTATGTGGAGCTGAACCCCAGCTATCTGCCAGTGCAACTGCTGTACGGACTGGCGGCGGCGATTCCCACGGGGCCGTGGAAGCTGATTGCGGACAACACTCCGGCCGTGGTGAAGCACGCATCGCCGCACGGATTTGTGCTGGACTGGGTGAGATTTTCAACGGAGAAGGGCTGGGAACCGGGAAAGGGTCCGGCGGAGGAAGCCCGAAGCAGCTTTGACGCGATTCGCGTGTATTTGTGGGCAGGGATGATGGATCCGCGCACGCGGGGACGCAAGGAATTGCTGGACGCGCTGCAAGGGATGCGGGCGTATATGAAGGACAAGGACAATTTCTATCCGCCGATGGTGGTTTCGGTGGAGGGCAAGGCAGGAGAACGCGCAGGGGTGGGCTACTCGGCGGCGCTGCTGCCGTTTTTTTCAGCGCAGGGAGACAACCGGGCGTTGACGCTGCAACTGAGCCGCCTGGAGATCGCGCGGAAGAACCGGAGCGGGCTGTATGGCAATCCGCCGCGGTATTACGATCAGAATCTTGCGCTGTTCGGCACGGGTTGGATTGACAATTTATTCAGGTTCACGCCGGAAGGCGCGTTGGAAGTTCGGTGGAGAAGCAAATGAGGCAATGGAAGCGTTGGGTGCTGTTGGTGATTGCGGCGGTTGTGCTGGCGCCTGTGCTGTTGTCGGCTTCAAACGCAGTCGATTTGCTGCTGGACAAAGCCCGCTCACTGGAAGGCCGGGGACGCTCGGACCTGGCGGCACAGACCTGGCAACAGGTTCTGCTGGCCGATCCGAACCAGGCCGAGGCGCTGGCGGGACTGGCCCGCTGGGCCAAGCAGAGCGGGCAGCCGGAAGAGGCTCGCAAGTATCTTGACCGCTTGAAGCGCGCGCATCCGGGCGACCCGGCCATCGCACGCATTGAGGCGATGAAGGTGCTGACGCCGCAGCAACGGGCACGGCTGGACGAGGCTGGGCGACTGGCCCGCGCCGGACGCCCCGACGACGCCTTCCACATTTACCGTGAAGTTTTCGGCGAAGAGCCGCCGCTGGGCGAATGGTCGGTTGCCTACTATGAGACCGAAGCCGCATCGGCCAACGGACGCGAGGCGGCGCTGACTTCCCTGCGCCAACTGGTGCAACGCTATCCCACCAATGAGCAGTACAAACTCTCGCTGGGACGGCTGCTGACCTACGATCCCAAGACGCGGTTACAGGGCGTGCAACTGCTGAGCGGGCTGCATGGAGCAAACAGCGAGGCGGCGCGCCAGGCATGGCGGCAGGCGCTGGTGTGGGAAGCGTCCAGCCCGGCCTTCCAGTCCTCCATCCGCGAATACCTGAAGCGCTACCCGGATCGCGACCTGAGCGCGCAGGAAGCCAAGGTTGCAGCCTCGAAGCCGGTCGTGAAGAGCGAAGAGCCCGCCGGAGATCCCGACGAGGACCGCGGCTACAAGGCACTGAACGCCGGAAACCTGGAAGAGGCACAGGCTCGCTTTGAAAGCGTGCTCAAGCGGCATCCGGCTTCGGGACAGGCGCTGGCCGGGCTGGGCTTTGTGAACATGAAGAAGGAAGAGTTTGAAGCGGCCCTGCACAACTTCGAGGAAGCGGTGAAGGTTCAACCGCAGAACAAAATTGTGCAGCAGGCGCTGGAGAGCGCGCGCTTCTGGACGGAGATGAAGCGCGGCAACCTGGCCCTGCTGGAAGACCGCAGCGACGACGCGATCAACGCGTATCAGCAAGCGCTATCGCTCCGCCCGACGAATGCGGAAGCCACCATCGGACTGGCCGGATCGCTGATGAAGAAGGGCGACGTGCAATCAGCGCTGCCGCTGTTCAAGAAAGTGGCGGAAGCCGATCCGCAGAACGCTCCCGCGTGGCGCGGCTACGTGACGGCGCTGTACAAGGCGGGCAACTCGGAGGCGGCAATCCAGGCCTATCACCGGCTCTCGACGCAGACGCGCGACACATTGGAAAATGACGCCGACCTGCTGACGGCGCTGGCACTGGCAAACCAGGCCACCGGACAACAGATGGAAGCCGAGCGCATGTTGCGGCGCGCTACCCAGATCGCAGGACAGCAATCGCCGCGCGCGGCAGCCGACATCCAACTGCAGTTTGCGAATACGATGCTGGACCAGGGCCAGGCGGCGGAGGCGGCGGCATTCTTCAAGCGCATCGCAGACCGGAACCCAGATAACCTGAACGCGTGGCAGGGACTGCTGGCGGCGTACCTGCGCGTCAACGACTATTCGCGGGCAATTGCGGCGATCAAGACGATGCCCCAGGGAATCTACTCGCAGGCGGTGCGCTCGGGACCGTTCCTGAATTCGATTGCAGCAATCTACATTGCGCAAGGGCTCTACGACAGCGCGGAGGCCTTCCTGCACAAGGCACTGGAACTTCCGGGGCTGCCGCATGGCGCGCAGGTGAACACGCAGCTTCAACTGGCCAATGTTTACATGCACCAGGAGCGGCTGGACAAGGCCAGCGAACTCTACCAGAGCATTGTGGACCAGAACGAAAACGATCCCGACGCGTGGCGCGGATACTTGAACGGACTGCACGAACAGAAGGACGACGACCGCGCGATGGCCGAGGCCGAGCGCATGCCCGACAAGGTTCGCAAGATTCTGGAGAAGGACCCGAATTACCTGGCTTTGATGGCATCCGTACACGTTGCCATTGGAGACAGCGAGGGCGGCATCCGCCTGTTGCAGGAAGCGCGCTGGCCTTATGACGTGATGCGCAAGCAGCCGCCGGCCGACCTGGACGTTCAACTTGCGTGGAGCTACCTGGACGCGGATGGGCGCGAGAAGGAACTGTACGCGCTGCTGACCACAATCAACCTTCGTAACGATTTGACGCCGAATCAGCGCGAGAGCGTTCGCAAGATCTGGTCCACGTGGAGCCTGCGGCGTTCGCAGGCGGCACTGGAGGCGGGAGACGAGGCGCGCGCGGTGGCCATATTGACGGCTGCGGCGCAGGCGCTCCCGGCGGACAACAAGATTCGCGCCGGACTGGCGGGAATGTTCCTGCGAACCGGCGACACGCGCCGCGCCCTGCTGGTGTACGAAAAGTGGGGGATGCAGGACGCAGAGGTTGAGGACTACATTGGCGCAATCGGCGCGGCGATGAGCGTGCAAGCCAATCAACTGGCCGAGCACTGGACGAAGAGCGCGCTGCAGAAGTGGCCGAAGAGTCCTGCGCTGCTGGAGGTTGCGGGCAAGCAGGCGGCCGCGCGCGGCGACTACGTGAAAGCGGAAGCCTACTGGAAGGCTGCGCTGGAAGCGATGCCTCCGGACAGCATGAAGGACTCGCTGTTCGGAATCCTGGGACATGGCAAGGAGGCTCCGCACCAGTCGCAGGCGACGCAGAACCTGGCGAAGCTGTTGATGCCCGACGGCGAACTGCCACAGATCAACCGCAACACTCTGACGCGCATCTACACGCCGCGAACGCAGCCTTCGACGAGCGTTGCTCCGACTGAAAGCTCACTGCCGCCAGTTCCCAAGGCGATCCGGCAGCAGATGAACACACAGGCTGACGAACGGCCGATGACCACCCCGGCCACACCGCAGAAGAGCCGCAAGAAAGCGACACCGGAAAAGAAGGACCAGAGCCTGACGCCGTTCGTTGAGGAGCATCCGACGCCACGCCCGATTGCACTGCACCTCTCCGGCGCGGAGTACGAACCGCAGGAGACAGCGGCGCCACAGAAGAACGAGACGCAGAGCCCGGCGACTGCGCCCTCCGAGGAGTTGATCCCACGCAAGGGGACAACGCCGCAGGAGGACACGGACCTTGCGCTCGGGCAGTTGATTGAACGGAAGAGCTCGAACTGGGACAGCACGTTCATCACTCCCGGCAAGCAACAGGGCGAACGGCAAGAGATTGAGGACGAGATCAACGCCGTACACTCGCGCAATACGCCGTTCTTTGGAGCCGGGACCAGCGTCAACAGCCGCACGGGAGCCGCAGGCTTCGACCGGGCGATTACCGAGCAGGGCAACATCAGCGGCAGCTTCATGCTGGGCGAGGGGCTGCGCGCAGGAGTTGACTACAAACCCACGTTCATCTACTCCGGCCAGCCGGACGGCACCAGCAATCTGCGGCTGGGCCACGCGGGAGTTGGCTCCATCTTCGGCTCGCAATCGGCCGCGGGAGCCGCGGCGGACGTGCAGATCTCGACGCAGAACTTTGGCGCGATGGTCGGCATGACACCGCAGGGCTTCTGGGTTCGCAACTTTGAAGCAGGCTTGCGATGGAAGATCCTGGGCGGACCTTTCACGGTTCAGTTCAACCGCAGCGCAGTCACCGACACGATGCTTTCGTACTCCGGCACGCAGGACCCCGTGAACCTGACTGTGTGGGGCGGCGTGATGTCGTCCGGGGCGCAGATCAGCGGAAACTGGGGCGGCGGCAACTCGGGCATCTACACGCAGTTTGGCTATGACGAGATCACCGGGCATGAAGTTGCCACGAATAGCCGCATTAGCGGAACCGCTGGGGCGTACTGGAAGGTGCTGGAGCGTCCGCAGGGACGGCTGACCGTGGGGATGAACCTGACCGGGATGCACTACGACCAGAACCTGCGCTACTTCACGTTTGGACAGGGCGGCTACTTCAGTCCGCAGAGTTACTTCCTGTTCAACGCGCCGATTCGCTGGGTGGGCAAGTGGGAGCGCATGGAATACTCGGCGGCGGCCAGCCTTGGCTCGCAGTTCTTCTCCGAGGATGCGTCGCCGTACTTCCCGCTGGACCCAATCAAACAACGGCTGGCCGAACCGTTTTATCCGGGGCAGGCCAAGACCGGAGCCAACTACAACCTTGAGTTCAAGATGGGCTACCGCATGGCTCCGAACTGGTACATTGGCTCATTTGTGAACGCCAACAACACGGCGGATTACTCGTCGCAGTCGGTTGGCTTCTCAGTGCGCTATCTGCTGATGCAGTCGCCGAGCAATTACAATCTGCAACTCAACTCCATTCCTGACTGGAAGGGCGGCCAGTTCTTCCGGCTGCAATAGCCAAGCTACAACAACGGAAAGGCCGCCTGCGACGAGGCGGCCTTTCTGTTTGCGCAGAAGCCCTGATTGACAGCTCTGCGGAATCAACTCTACTGGGCTTCTCTACTGACCCCAGGGATCATCCTTCATCCCGAGACTCTTCACGAGGAAACTCCACTCATCGGTAATTTCTTCGATGGCCTTGGAGATGGGCTTGCCCGCGCCGTGTCCTGCCTTGGTCTCAATGCGTATGAGCACGGGAGCGGGACCCGCCTGCGCCGCCTGTAAAGCAGCGGCGAACTTGAAGCTGTGCGCCGGAACCACGCGATCATCGTGGTCCGCCGTCACAATCAGCGTGGGCGGATACTTTATACCAGCCTTCAGGTTGTGCAGGGGCGAATACTTGTAGATCGCCTTGAACTCCTCGGCGTCATCCGACGATCCGTAATCCGGGGTCCAGGCCCAGCCGATGGTGAACTTGTGGAAGCGAAGCATATCCATGACGCCGACGCCGGGCAGAGTGGCACCGTAAAGCTCAGGACGCTGCGCCAGGCAGGCGCCCACCAGAAGGCCGCCGTTGCTGCGTCCGCTGATGGCGAGTTTGGCCGGCTGCGTGTATTTGTTCGCAATCAGCCACTCAGCGGCGGCGATGAAGTCGTCAAAAACATTCTGCTTGTGCAACTTGGTCCCCGCCAGATGCCAGGGCTCGCCGTACTCACCGCCGCCACGAAGATTGGCCACGGCGTACACGCCGCCCATCTCCATCCAGACGAGGTTGCCGACGCTGAAGGAAGGGGTAAGAGAGATGTCAAAACCGCCATAACCATAGAGCAGCGTGGGATTGCTTCCATCCAGCTTCACGCCCTTCCGGGCGGTGATGAACATGGGGACGCGGGTGCCGTCCTTGCTGTTATAGAAAATCTGCCGGGTCTCGTAGTCGTCCGGATTGAACTTCACCACCGGCTTGCGGAAGACAGTGCTCTGGCCGCTCGCAAGGTCATAGCGGTAAATCGACGCGGGAGCGGAATAGCTGGTGTAAGAGTAGAAGGTCTCCTTGTCACTGCGCTTGCCGCCGAAGCCGGCGACGGTGCCCAGGCCGGGTGTCTGCACGGTGCGCAGGTGCTTGCCCTGAATGTCAAAGATCTTTACTTCGCTGTGCGCGTCCTTCAGGTAACTGGCAACGAATTTGTCGTCCACGACACTGGCGCCAAGCAGCGTCTCTTTGGATTCAGGGATGAGGGTCTTCCAGTGCTGGCGCGCGGAATTGCGCGTATCGATGGCAATGACGCGGCTCAACGGCGCGTCCAGGTTGGTGACAAACCAGAAGACCGGGCCGTCGTTGTCAATGAAGTTGTAGGATGCATCCTGCTCGTCGAGCAGGGCGACCACGGCGCCATTCGGCTTCGTCAGATCCTTGTAGTAGACGCGATTTTTCGGATCGGTGCCGACAGTGGCGTTGATGATCAGGTAGCGGCCGTCATCGGTCACGGAGCCGCCGAAGCCCCACTCCTTATGGTCGTCGCGTTTGTAGATCAGTATGTCATCCGACTGCGGCGTGCCGAGCTTGTGATAGTAGAGCTTGTGGTAGTAGTTGGAGTCGCGCAGCATGGACTGTTCTTTGGGCGCGTCATAGCGGCTGTAGAAGAATCCCTTGCCGTCTTTGGTGAAGGAAGCTCCGGAAAACTTCGACCACTTGACGACATCCGGCAGATCTTTGCCGGTGGCCACGTCGCGCACATGCCACTCCAGCCAGTCAGAGCCGGAGGAAGAGAGGCTGTACGCCAGCAAGCCTCCGTCATCGCTGAACGAAGTTCCACTGACCGCAACGGTGCCATCGGCGGAGAGCGTGTTGGGATCCAGCAGAACCTTCGGCGCGGCATCCAGCGCGGGCAGCCAGTAGAGCACGCTCTGATTCTGCAATCCGCTGTTGTGCGAGTAGAAGTAGCGCTGGCCCTTCTTTTCCGGCACGGAGAAGCGCTCGTAATTGAGCAGCTCTTTCATCCGGGCGCGAATTTTCTCGCGCGCGGGAATCTGCTCCAGGTAGCCGAAGGTCAGCTTGTTCTCGTCCGCGATCCATGCGCGCGTGGGCGCAGAATCAGGATCCTCGAGCGGGCGGTAGGGGTCGGCCACCTTCGTACCGTGGTAGTCGTCCACCTGATTGCTTGTGGGAGCGGCAGGATAATCCAGCTCTTTCACTCCATCATTCTGCTGTGCCAGGGCGCTTGCCGTACAGAGCGCCAGCGCTGCAAGTATCAGAGAAGCGTAACGCAGATGTGCCATTGATGCCTCGTAGGTGCGGGTGCATGACAGATTAATCTCATGGAGGAATTACAGCAAGCGCCCGGAAGCGCTATGCCCGAAGTGTGCGGATTGCGCGCCTACGGCCTTACCAGCACCTGGGTGCGCGGGAAGGCGAATGACGCGCCGGCATCGTCAATGACATTGACCTGGCAGGTATACCAGCCGGGATTCAGCGCCTTCATCGGCACTTCAAACTGGAAGGCGGCGGCCTTGCGGTCGGCGGCGTTCAGGTGTTGCGCCTCGACCAGCGGAGTCTCATACACCTTCACCTTGCCGCGGAAAAACTCGATGCTGGTGAGCAGATGAATGGAGTCCTTCTTGTCGGCCCACTTCGCCGGATCGTAGACCTCGTAGTAGAGGGTCATCGACTGCCCGGAGGTAAAGACGTGCGCGACATTGGGAATGATCTCCTGTCCATCGCTGACCAGCGGATTCGACTGCGACTTCTTTCCGGCGGGCGCTTTTTGACTGGAGAGCACGACCGAGCTCATCTTCATTTTTTCTTTGCGCAGGTCGGGAACCACGAGGTCGCTCTCGAAGGTTCCAACGCGGCCATTCTGATTTTCACGCACGACGAACTTGAGGTGATACTGCCCCGGAGGAAGCAGGAAGCCGGTGTTGTACTGCACGTTCTTGCGCGTGGGCGGCGCGGCGGAGGGCGCAGCGGAGTCAGCCTTCGGCGGCGCATCGGCGGCGGCAGGAGCGGCGGCGGCGACGGTAACGACGCTCTGCGTCTGCTCCAGGGTGAGCTTGATGTTCTCACGAATGTTGCCGACGGGAAATTTCGTTGTCTTGTCGCGCACCACTCCCAGAACATCGAGCGAGGCCTTGTCCTTGTCTTTCTGCGCGACCATGGCAGAGGCGGGAACGATGATGGAGACCGGCACGTAGAACTTGCTCTCGCTGGCGCGGAAGTATCCGGTTCCGAGGTATACGGGCAGGTCCGTGTTCGGGAGGTCAGACATCAACTCATCCTGGAGCTGGCCTTCGCGGTCCTCTTTTGTGAAGTGCTGAAAGTCACGCGGACCGTAGTAGCCCAGGCGATACTCCAGCTTGACGTCGCCGCGGTTCAGCTTGACCTGGATGCGGCGGAAGCGCCCGTCCTTGTTTGAGTTGGTGCTGCGGTAGCCAAGCACGTAATAGGTTTCACTGTCAGCCTGAACCTTGCTGTACGCCTTGCTGAAGTCGTTGCTATCAAGGAACGCCTTGCCGCCGGTGTCATTGGCGATGGTCACCAGGGTTTCCTGGCTGGCGAAATTTGCATTCAGATCGTTCTGCACCGCGGCTCCGCTGTAGGCGGAGACTCCGCGCAGGCTTGCCGAGGTTGCGTTGCCGCCCGGAGGCATCGCCTCCAGTCCGCGCGAATCGACGGCGTAGATGGAAACGTTGGAGCGCACGGCGGCGTTGATGGCGGCGCGCAACTGGGCCTGATTCTCGACGCCCGTCTTGGTCATGCCGCTGCTGAAATAGAGGATTGATTTCTTCTGATCGATTCCCGAGAGGTTCCTGGCAATGGTGGCAAGGGCCTGCAGGCGAAGATCGGTGTTAAAGATGTTGTAGTCGGTATCGTCGGCGACGAATGATCCGGAATCTTCGGGCGTGCCCTCACTGGTGCCCGTGGTGCCGGCCTCCTGCCCGCTGCCTTCGATTCCGCCGACGCGGTCGAGCGCCGAGGTCAGGAGCTTCTTGTCGCCAGTGAAATCCTGCGCCACTTTGAGCGAGGTGTCGAAGCTCACGATGCTGACCAGATCGGCGGGAGTCATCTGCTTTGCGATGAAGTTCTTGGCGCTCTCCACGGCGCGGTCGCTGTCGTCACTCTGCAAGGAGCTGAGGTCAAGGAAGAGGACCATCAACCTGCGGTCGCGCAGGGCCTCGTGCGTAGGGGCCTTTTTGCCGGTGAGCAGATCGGTCTTCTCCGCCGCCATCTCGGCTTGCGCGGGAGCGCCTGCGGGCGCGGCCGGAACGTAGCTGTCCACGTCTTCCACGTCGAAGCTCTGGATGCGTTGGGCCTTGCCGTCTTCGAGTACGGAAAAATCACTCTGTTTCAGTCCGCGCACGAGCGCACCTTTTTTGTCGCGCACGGTAACGCTTACCAGCACAAGCTCGCTCGTCACCCGGAAGGTGAAACCGCTCTCGCCGGCGCGCGCGTCCTGCGCCAGCAGGGCCTCCGGGGAGGCCAGGGCGCAACACACCAGCAAGGCAACCGCCCGGCGAACGAATCTGTTTCCGCACTCTCTCATTGCCAGCATCCAATCACTCCGCTCATTGCCGCTCCAGCTAGAAGCGATAATGCACGGAGAGCACCATCTTGCGCATGGAGGCCACGCTGGTTACCTGCCCGAAGGTTGGCGAGTTCACCGTGGTATCAATGCCCGAATAATTTGCGTGGTTCAGCACGTTGTCGGCTTCGGCGCGCAGTTCGAGCGCCATTGCGGCCTTCAGCGGAATGTTCTTGGAGAGCACCAGGCTCATCAGCCAGCTGCCGGGTCCGATGATGGTGTTGCGGCCTGCGTCTCCGTACCCCGTGGTGGGCAGGTTGAATGGAACGCAAGAGCGCGAGCCGGTGGCTCCGGTGCAGAAGGCTCCTGTTCCCGGCGTTGCCGAGCCCGCGTTGAACCACTCGGCGATGGTGCGGTGACTGAGCTGGATCGGCTGGCCGGTGGAGTTGGCGCGCAGGGTTCCGTTGGCGCCGCCGGCAACATCCTTGTAGGAGCCCAGCACGCGCGCCGTAAAAGGAGTTCCGGAGGCGACAGTGAAAGTGCTTTGGAGGAGCCAGTCGCCGAGAGCTTTTTGCGCGATGCCAGGCTTGGTGAGCCACTTGCGGCCCTCGCCCCAGGGGAGTTCGAGCGTCCAATCTCCGCTGAGTTTGTGGCGCTGATCGAAGCTGGAGAGGCCGCGCTCGGCGCGCAGATTTGTGTCGTCCTGCGCGACGACCTGCGCGCCGCCGCCAATCGACGATGCGTTGTCAATCGACTTGGAGTAGGTGTAGGTGCCTCCGACCGCGACGCCATTGGTCATGCGCTTGCGCAGGCGCACCGAAACAGCGTGCAGGATGGAGGAGCCCTGTGAGGTTTCCCAGTTAAATGGCTCGATGTCCGGGTTGAGCGTCCCGCTGGGGCCGCGGTTTGGAGTGCGCAACATATCGAGCGCGGTGCCCTTGCTTCCGGTGTAGCCGACGTTCAAGAGCAAAGTCGGAGTCAGCTCATGCTGGATGTTGAGGTTCCACATCTGCACATACGCGGTGCGATAGTTGGGATCGATTCCGTAGTTGTTGCGCAGCGAGGTCGAAGCGGGAAATCCGGCGGCAAGAGTCAGGTTGCTTGGGCCGGTGGCCGCTGCTGCGTTGGTCTGGGTGATGGCAAAGGGCGGCTGTGCGGCGAGGTTCTGCACAATCGATCCGAGCTGCCCCAGGTTGTAATTGATGCTGTATCCGGCGCGCACCACGGTCTTGCTGCCGAACGGCTTCCATGCGATGCCGACACGCGGAGCAAAGTTATTGCGATCAGGATGGATGAGGCCGCGCCCGTAGACTCCGCCGGGAGCGACAGGCGCTGCCGTCTGAAACACTCCGGCCGCGCTGAACTGCGTAATCAGATTCGCGAGCTGGTTGTTGGCCTCGCGATAGGGCGAGATGAATTCGTAGCGAAGGCCAAGGTTCAGCGTCAGATTTCCCCGCAGCCGCCAATCGTCCTGCGCGAAGAAGTCATAGCTATTGGCCAGAAACTGATCATGCACCGTCGAATAAGCCAGGGATGTGGATTGCGCGTAACCGAGGAGGAAGTCGGCAAAGTCATAGCCTGTGCCGGAGACGGGCACGGGAAGCCCGGTCGTTGGATCGGTGACATACTGCGCGGTGGATGATCCGGTGAAGGTAAAACTGCCGCGCGGATTTCCGCTGACGTACACCTTATTGTTGATCCAACGGTAGTCTCCGCCGAAGTGGAGATGATGTTTGGCGTGGACCCAGCCGAAGTTTTCGCTCAACGAGAAGGTCTGCGAATCACGCTGCGAGGGAGAAATGTCCGTGAGGTTTGAATAGTCAGAGAAGCTGAGTCCGGGCACGCCCCAGTTCAGCGGGTCGCTGGAAACTCCTCCGATGCCGGCGTTGCCCTCGACATTGGTTACACCCGCGTAGTAGTTGTTGGCGTGCGAGCGGCTGCGGTTCCAGGTGAAGCGGAGTTGATTGCTCAGCTTTCCCTTGCTGATGGCCCAGCCCACGTTCAGGTTAAAGCCATTGGTGTGCGTGTGGCCGCCGACCGTTGGGAAGGGTTCCAGGTTGTCCGACTCATTGCGCTGGTAGTTGAGCCCGAAACTGAGGTTGTTGCGCGACCGGCCTCCTCCGCCGCCGCGCCCGCCGCCCTGCATTGCCTGCGCTACGCGCTGTGCGATGGCGGCTCCAAAGTTGTGCGTCAGGCGCAGGGAGAAGATGTCCTGGTCTGATCCAGCGGCGGAGCTGAAGTGATAGTTTTTCAGCGGGTCGTTGAAAACATTCGGCAGCGGAATGTAACTCAGGTTCTGCGGGTTATTTCCAAGCAACGCCAGTGCCTGCGCGCTGATGGGAGTGATGCTTCCGACCTTGCTCCCCAGCGCCGCTCCGGTTGGATCGAAGAGCTGAACGGGACTGCCGTTCACGAGCGTCTGGCTGAAGTCGCCTGTGCGCTCCAGCGCCGTGGGCACATGTGAGAAAACATCATACGGACTTGAACTGCGAACTCCGGAGTAATTCAGAAACACAAACGTCTTGCCGCCATCATCGTACAGGTGGGGAATCTTCAGCACGCCGCCCACGCTCGCGCCAATCTTGTTGGAGCCGTATGCGGGCTTCTGCGCCGGACCGCTCAATGCGAACGGAGCCGCATCCAGCGCGGAGTTGCTGGCCGTGTAGTAGATTTGCCCGTGCGGCCGGGTGAGCGATCCCATGCGCATTCGCCCGCCGCCGCCTCCGCCTCCACCGCCGGGGCCGCCACGGCCGCCCATCGTAAAGCCTCCGCCACCCTCATCAAAGCCACCGCCGCCCAGTTGGCCGCGCGCGCGGAGTTCGTCGATGCGGTCGCGCAGATCGTCCATGTTCTGGAGGCCGAAATCCTGGGCGTTGCCCATGCGTCCGCTGACGGAGACGGATAGATTTGTGGCGTCGGCGCTGGCAGCCAATCCGCCAGCGTTGGCCGCGGCGGCATCGGAGTCACCGGAGAGCGCCGATTGCGCCAGCGCGGCGTCATCCGCATTCACGGTGAGGCGCTGCGCGCCACGTCCGGCGCCGGCGGGAGAGTGCGCGACCCTTGCCTGCGCGGAGTCATCCGGGCCTGCTGCGTCACCATCAGCGGGAGCCGCCCTGGGCACGCGCGACAACAGAACCATGTCAAAATCGTGCGACGCTTCCGGCTGCGCGGGAGTCAGCATCACCTCGGCGGTCTGCACGGCGAAGGCGGAAAACTCGACCCGCACCACCCAGCGTCCCTTGGATGGAAGTTCGAGGCGGAACGATCCATCGACATCCGTCGATGTAATCACCTTGCGGCCCGTGAGGGAGTGCGAGGCGGTAACGCTGACTCCGGGGAGTTTGGTGCTTGCGGCGTGAATCACACCATGAATTACGAAAACCGGGGCGGCTTGCGCAGAAGCAGCGCTCTGCGTCTCCGCGGCGGATTGCGCCCATGCCGTGGAGAGCGCCAGAGCCAGAACGAAGAACACCGCTGCAACTGCCCTGCAAAACCTCATCGAGTTCCCTGCCCTATTTCTTTTCGCTGCTGGAGTCCGGTGCGGCCTGCGGTGCGCCTGGATTCTGCGGTGCAGCGGGCTGAGGCGGAGGCGCTCCCTGCTGCCGCATGCGAGGACGGCCGGCGTTCAACTGCCTGGGCACAAACACTCCGTTCTTCAGTTCGCCCTGCCCGCGCACAAAGTCGCCAACCTTTACGTCAGCCAGGGTCACGCTCTCGCGGCGCTCATTGCGGAAAGAGGTGTCGTCATCGACTTCGATGACCTGCTCGGTGCTGTCCTGCTTTTTGACGGTGATCTTGAGCCCGTCGATTTTTGTGACTTCGCCGAAGATGTAGGTCTTGCCGTTATCTTCGGGCTTCAGCGGGCCGCCCATCGCCCCGCCGCGCGATTGGCCTCCGGTGCGCTGGCCCAGCGCCTGCGCGGTCCACACGCCATCCTTGCCCTGCTCACCGGCGACGAAGACACGGTCGCCCACTTTGAAGTCGGCGAGTTTGGCGTCATTGCCATCCTTCATCAAACGCGTTGCGGAAGTGACTTTGACCTTTGCGGTTTCACCGCGGAAGGTTTGCAGCGTGATGCTGGAACCTTCGATGGCCGTGATCTGTCCAGCCACTCCCTGAAAGCCAGCGCCCATGCCGCGCCCCATGCGCTGCCCTTCCTGCGGAGGCGCGCCCGCGGGCGGCGCGTCCTGCGCTGCCGCAATACCGGTTAGGCTGGCCGCCATGAGCGCGACCGCCGCTAGAATATTCACCCGCATTCTTCTACTCCTCCGAAGGTCACTTTCAAGATAGACGCTTCCGGTCGCCATGCGATGACACGATTGTGAATCCAGCAAGGAAACGTAACATTTCTTTGCAAAGCCAACTCTGCAAACCAGCTCTGCGATGGAGGCGATGGAACGCTCAGAAACCCGCAATCCACGGGCATTCCAGCATATTCAGGACTTACAGAACTCTTACAATGCCGATTGCCCGCGCTTGATATCTTACAGGTAACAGTGGCGTGGCTTCCTCCCTGCTCCCCCTGCCGCGATAGCGGCAACCAGCGACGAAGCCACGGAAGGATGGGTTGGGTGAAGGCAACAGAAGAGAGAAACAAAATCAATTGGCTTACGGCCATCGTCATGGTGATTTACCACGCGCTGGCTGTGCTTGCCCTCTTCGAGTTCACATGGACGGGACTGGCCGTTGCGGCCGTGCTGTGGTGGGTATCCACCTCGCTGGGCATTGGGGTTGGCTATCACCGCCTGCTGACGCATCGCGGCTTCCGCTGTCCCAAGTGGCTGGAGTACTTTTTCGCCGTCTGCGGCACGCTGGCGCTGGAGGGCGGCCCGATCTTCTGGGTTGGCATCCACCGCATCCATCATCAACTGACCGACCGCGAGGGTGATCCGCACTCTCCGCGCGACGGCAAGTGGTGGTCACACATGGGCTGGATTGTGACCGGACAGGCGCTGCACCAGGGCACGGAAAAACTTGCCCCCTACGTTCCCGATCTGCGCCGCGACAAGTTTTACCACTGGCTCAGCCGATACCACTGGATCACCCAGGTCGTGGTCGGCGGCGCGGTGTTGTACTTCTTCGGATGGAAGGTGGTTCTCTGGGCGGTGTTCCTGCGCACCGTGGTTGGGCTGCACGCGACCTGGGCGGTGAACTCCGCGACCCACCTGTGGGGCTCGCAGCGCTGGGCTACCGGCGACGACTCCACCAACAACTTCTGGATCGCGCTGGTGACCTGGGGCGAAGGCTGGCACAACAATCACCATGCGCATCCCAGCTCCGCGCGCCACGGGCTGCGCTGGTGGGAAATCGATACCAACTGGTATGTGATCTCCGCCCTGCGCGCTGCCGGACTGGCGTATGACATCAAGCTGCCGAGGGCCGACAGCCGCATCAAGGAAATTCGCGCCGGAAGTCCCGCGGCGGCTCCCACGCCTGTCTCCGAGACGAGGCGTGCCGAGGCGGAAATGACCATCGCCGGAGATTAGTTTCCTCCGGCCGCAACACTGAACCGCACCCGAGCCCTGACGTTCCCGCCAGGGCTCGTCGTTTGCCATCGTATCCGGCTCCCCTTTACTAACTTCGGCAGGCTCACTACTATCTAGCTGACTTATGCCGATCTCCCGCAACAAAGGCATCGCGTTCTTCATCGTCCTCGGAGCCTGTTCGGTTGCCGTGGCGCTGGCGTTGAATATCACGTGGGTGATCCGCTGGCGCGAAGTGGGAATGATCGTTCTCGGCATTCTTTTCTTCGGCTTCATCATCGCCGGAGTCACGCTGAACACCATCTTCCTGGTGCGCGAGATGCGGCGCAGCGAACAGCATGACAGCTTCATCAACGCCGTGACCCACGAGTTGAAGACGCCCATCGCATCCATCCGCCTCTACCTGGAGACGCTGCAATCGCGCGATCTCAACGAGGCGCAGCGCAAGCGCTTCTACGGCATCATGCTGGAGGACACCGACCGGCTCATTAATACGGTGGAGCAGGTGCTGCGCGCAGGTCACCTGGGGCAGAAGAGCCGCAAGAACTTCCAGCGCCTGGACCTGGGAGAGATTGTGCGCGAGTGCGCCGCCCTTGCCCGCACCCGCCATCACCTTGAGCAGGATCGCATCCGCTTCGTGGACTACACGCTTTCTCCGCCGTTTGTGCAGGGAGATTCTGAGGAGCTGCGCTCGGCGGTCAGCAACCTGCTGGAGAACGCGGTGAAGTACTCTCCCGGCGGCATCGCCATCACCATTGAAATTCTCGACGAGGCGAACGACCTGCTGGTTCGGGTGACGGACAAGGGGCAGGGGATTCCGCAGGGCGAACTGAAGCGGATCTTCCGGCGCTTCTACCGCGTCAACGAGCGTCTGCGCCAGCGCGTGACGGGCACCGGCCTTGGACTGTTTATTGTTCGCGGCATCGCGCGGCGGCACGGCGGCAGCGCCTACGCCAGCAGTGAAGGCGAAGGACGCGGCGCAACGGTCACCATACGGCTTCCCCGCGACGCCTCATAGCGTTGGGCGATCGCGCGGCCCGCTAAAGCATAATCCGCGAAACTACAATCCGCGATACCATAAGTCGGTTGCCCGCTCGCCGGGCCAGGATGGCGCATTCATGAAAGAGTTCTACGTACGAGACGCGGCACAGCACGAAAACAAGACTGTCACCACCAGCTACGTGGTCAGCAACAAGCAGATCAAGTCCAAGAAGAGCGGCGAGCCGTACCTCGATCTAACCCTGATGGACCGCACCGGAACCATCCAGGCGAAGATGTGGGACAACGTGGAAGAGTGCGCCTACGCCTTCGATCAGGATGACATTGTAAAAATCAAAGGGCTCATCAACAAGTACAACCAGCGCTGGCAGCTCACCATCCACAAGATCCGCAAAATGGACGAGGCGGAGATCGACTTCTCCGACTATCTGCCCAAGACATCGAAGGATATCGATCAGCTCTGGCAGACTCTTGGCGAGTTTGTCGCCAGCATCGGCGAACCGCATCTGCGCCGCCTGCTGGAACTCTTCATGGCCGATCCCGAGGTGGCCCGCGCCTACCGCAACGCTCCCGCGGCGAAGACCATGCACCACGCGTTCATCGGCGGACTGCTGGACCATGTGGTCTCGCTCTTCCGCTCCTGCGACCTGGTGGCGCGCAACTACGCGTTCATCAACCGCGACCTGCTGCTGACCGGAGCCTTTCTGCACGACATCGGGAAGGTTCACGAACTCAGTTACGCGCGCTCATTCGGCTACACCACCGAGGGTCAGTTGCTGGGGCACCTGATCATCGACCTGGAGATGCTGCACGCGAAGCTGTCGCAGGTTCCCGGCTTTCCTCCACAGCTCAAGATTCTGGTCGAGCACCTCATCATCAGCCATCACGGGCAGTACGAGTTCGGCTCGCCCAAGCTGCCGATGTTCCCCGAGGCGCTGATGTTGCACTATCTGGACGATCTGGATTCCAAGATGGAGGCCATGCGGGCGCAGTTCGAGCGCGACGCCGAACTGGAGTCGCCGTGGACGGGCTACAACTCCGCGCTGGCGCGGCCGCTGCTGAATACGCAGAAGTTTCTGAAAGGCCTGGAGGCCGTGGAAGAGCCAGCTCCCGAAGCGCAGGAGACTCCCGCCGAGTAGCCGAACGGCAAGAGGCCCGCGGATCTGTCCGGGTTACTGATTCACGGGAATCTTGATAATTTTCTTCTGGATCGCGTAGGTCACAAGTTGCGCCTTGTTGTGGATGTCCAGTTTGCGCATCAGGTTGAACTTGTGAGCCTCCACGGTCTTCACGCTCAACCCGAGCAGCACTGCAATCTCCTTGACGGAGTTTCCCTCGGCGAGCAGCTTGAGGATTTCGCGCTCGCGCGGCGTCAAGGTCGAGATGCGCGGACGCATCTTGGAATCGCGCACCCGCGCACGGAAGTCTTCCACCAGCTTACCCAGCACCTGCGAGCTCAAATATTTTCCGCCCTTGTACACATCGCGCACGGCGGTCACCAGTTGCTGCGCGGGCGTGTCCTTCAGCACGTATCCCGAGGCGCCGACTTCAAGGCACTGCACAAGATAGTCCTCGTCCTCGTACATGGTGAGGAACAGCACCTTGGTCTCCGGACGGCCCTTGCGAATGTGCCGCGCCGCCTCAAAGGAGGAGAGCCCCGGCATCCCGATGTCCATGAGCACGATGTCCGGGCGCAACTCGCGCGCCTTCTCGACGGCGTCGCCCGCGTCGGGCGACTCGCCCACTACTTCGCAATCGCTCTCGCTCTCAAGCAGGCGGCGAACGCCCTGCCGGAACAACGTATGGTCATCTACTAGCAGACACTTAATTTTCGGCATTGCGTTCACTCCTAAATAGCTTCCGAAGCGTACTGCCCATGCAAATCATTCATGGCCGTTCAACTTCCAGTTCCCAGCAGCGCCCGTTCCGCCCGCGCCGAGCCGCTTGTCTCAGCTCCATCCGGACGCGCCGGCACCGGCACGGTCACGGAAATTTTTGTTCCTTCGCCGTCGGCGGAATCCACTTTCATCTGGCCGCCCAGGGTCGCGATGCGCTCCTGCATTCCAGCCATTCCAAAAGAAGGGCGCAGCGGATTGCTGACCGCGTGAATTCCCATGCCATCGTCCGCAATCGTCAGTTGGAGCGTATCGCCTTCGACATCCATCTGTATCTCCACGTTCTGGGCGTGGGCGTGCTTGGCGACGTTGTGCAGGCTCTCCTGCACAACGCGGTAGACTGCGGTTTCAATCACCGGATCAAGCCTGCCAAAGCCGTCGCTGATCTCCACCTGCGTCTTCACTCCTGCGTTTCGGGCCAGATCCTTCGCCTCCTTGCGAATCGCCGAGACCAGCCCCAGTTCCTGAAGCACGAGCGGGGAAAGCCTGCCGATGATGCGCCGGATGCCTTCGATGGTGCGGTCCACCACTGCCAGCAGTTCGCCGATCTTTGCCTTCACGCTGCGCGTCTTCACCGCCGCGTCGAGCATTTCCAGATACAGGCGGATCACCATGAGCGCCTGTCCGGTTTCGTCGTGCAACTCGCGGCTGATGCGCTTGCGCTCCTCTTCCTGCGCCTTCAGCAGGTGTCCGCTTAACTCCACAATTCTCGCCTCGCGCTCGCGCAGCGCATCGGTCATCCGGGCGCGATCGATTGCCAGCGCCGAGCGGTCGGCCACGGCCCGGAAGAGTTCCAACTCTGTCGGCAGCCACGGATACGTCCTATCAAAGCCGATGATGAGGACGCCGATAATCCGGTCGTTGATCTTGAGCGGAACGCCCCACAGGGCACGCGCCTTCTCCCGCAACTCCCGGTTGAGCAGACCTGAGGACCGCGTCAGATCGGGCAAAATGTCCGGCTCGCCAGTTTCAAAGATCTGCCCGGTGAAGCCGTGGCCCTTGCCAATGGACACGCCATCGCCGAAGCCCGGAGACATTCCCGTGGCGCTGCGCACGCGGAGCTGATTGCTCTCGGCGTCAGCCAGCAGAACCGCTCCAATGCTTGCGCCAAAAATGCTCCCGGTCACCACCAGCACGCGCTCCAGCAGCGCGGTCAGATCCCGGGCTGAGAGTTCGGCGTCCAGCACCTTGAGCAAAGCGTCGCTGGCGCTTTGCTGCACGTCAAAGTACGCGCCGGAAACCGCGACAAAGGTGGCCGAAGTCAACGTCTCCATGGCCGCCATCACCTGGAACCTGCGTTCCCCGAATGACTCCGCAATGAACGGCGCCGCAATCCGCTGGTAAATCTCCAGCGAACGCGCCACCTGGCGGGTATCCACCCGCAGCTTGGCGAGACGCTGTCCGTAGTACGAAAGGTTCTCGGTAAATCGGCTGAAATCCGAGTGGCTGAAGATCATGAAGCCCACTCCGAGATTCAACCTCTCCAGGGCCACCATTGCGCGCCCTTCGAACTGAAAGCCCTCGAACATCCGCTGGCGCCAGGCCGCCGTCATCTCGGCAAAGTGCGGCTGTAGAGCGTGCGCCGCCTCGAGAATCAACTCCCGCGTCGACTCCGGGATGGGCAACACCGTTGATGCCATGGTTCCTTAGATGCAGAAAGAAAGTGCTGATTTGTATTTAGGAATAAGTAACTATGTACTCGCTTGGAAACAGATTGCGCCCCACATGGCGGATGGCATTGTAACCCGTTTTTCCCAGTAAATCGCCACTTTTCCGGATGATTTTACTCACTCATCATTAACGGAAGTCGAATGGGACGCAACAGAGAGGCCTTAGTTCTACGTAATTCACAGCTCTGCGCGCGCTGAATTGCTCCGGGCCAACCCAAGCAATTTGCGCGGCTTCCGTTACAATCTTTAGATGCTGCGATTTTTTACGGCGGGCGAGTCGCACGGCGAAGCGCTGATTGCCAATATTTCAGGATTGCCGGCGGGGATTGCTGTCGCCGAAGCCGTGATTGACCGCGAGCTCTGGCGGCGGCAGCAGGGCTTTGGCCGCGGCGGCCGGATGAAAATCGAGCGCGACCATGCCCGCATCCTGAGCGGAGTGCGGCACGGGCACAGCATCGGCTCGCCGATTGCCATGCTGATTGAGAATCGCGACTGGCAGAACTGGAGTGAGTCACTGCCGGTGGGCGCGGGCGATCCGGAGAAACACAAGGCGGTGAAATCTCCGCGGCCGGGACATGCGGACCTGGCGGGAGCACTGAAGTACAACCTGCCCGAGGCGCGATACATTCTGGAGCGTGCCAGCGCGCGCGAGACTACGGCTCGCGTGGCTGCCGGAGCGGTGGCGAAGCAGGTGCTCGCGGCGCTGGAGATTGAAGTTCTGAGCCACGTGACGCAGGTGGGCAGCGCAAGGCTGGCGCGCGCGGTGCGCTTTGAGGAACTCCGCGCACTGGCGGCAAAGGATGAAGTTCTGCTGAACTGTGCCGATGAGGAGTCCGAGCAGCGCATGAAGGCCGAGGTGGACGCGGTGCTGCGCAACGGCGACACGGTTGGCGGAATCTTCGAGGTGGTGGCGCACAACGTTCCGCCGGGCCTTGGAACCTACGCCAACTGGGACGAGCGGCTGGACGGAAAACTTGCCGCCGCTGTGATGTCCATCCAGGCGGTAAAGGCCGTGGAGATCGGCGATGGCGTGCTGGGCGCGGCCGTGCATGGCTCGGCGGCGCAGGATGAGATTGGTTACGCGCGCACGGCGGAGCAAGGCGATTCGCAGGCCGGAACCTTGCGCTCGAAGTTTACGGATTTTACGCGGGCGGGCAACCATGCCGGCGGGCTGGAGGGCGGAATTTCCAATGGCTGCGACATCGTAGTTCGCGGACATCTGAAGCCGATCTCGACGCTGCGCCGACCGCTGGGCTCGATTGATTTTGCCAGCCGCGAGCCGGTAAAGGCCGCCTACGAACGCTCGGATGTGTGCGCTGTACCGGCGGCGGGCGTGGTGGGAGAGGCGATGGTGGCGCTGGTTCTGGCGGCCTCCGCGCTGGAAAAATTTGGCGGCGATTCGCTGGTCGAGCTTCGCCGGAATTATGAAGGGTACTGCGAACAACTACGCAACTACTGACACCGGAATAACTGAATGATTTATCCAATTGTGAAATACGGCGACCCCGTGCTGGAGACGCCTGCGGCAGCGGTCACGGAGTTCGACGGCAAGCTGAAGAAGCTTGTGGAAGACATGTTCGAGTCGATGTACGAGGCTCAGGGCGTGGGCCTTGCCGCGCCGCAGATTGGCATATCGCTGCGCCTCTCCGTGATCGACACTTCGTTCAAGGAAGATCCCGAGGC